>Ga0302309_10000577_pt1 | contig 41290 bp, 28 predicted proteins | sample III_Palsa_N1_1_FD_200453 | JGI IMG/M metagenome (GOLD analysis project Ga0302309, IMG submission 200453) | Peat permafrost microbial communities from Stordalen Mire near Abisko, Sweden - III_Palsa_N1_1 | ecosystem: Environmental > Terrestrial > Soil > Palsa > Peat permafrost | place: Sweden...
AACCCGCACCCCCTTATCAACCTTAAAACAGACCTTATGCCTCGCATCCTGAACGGTTGCCGCAGGGGCAAAAGAGCATTGCTCTACGCATTACTTGCCCTGCCCCTCCTTGCTTTTTACCCTCATTTTTTTGCTTCAAACCATCCATTTGCTCCTCCCGAACATAACCCGGATACCATTGTCACAAATCAGAAGGAATGGAAGAAGTTCTACCGAAGAGTAGAAAGGAAAAAAAACCAGCAAAAAGACAGCAGTCGAAAAAGCAAATTAAACCTTGTCTTGCAGAATCTGGATAACCTCAAAAATAGTATTCAGCAATACGGAATAAAACATACCCACACCAATCCAGGTTTTACCGACTATTACATTTTGCAAGACGTTATTTACTTTAACATCGAGCGCAATAACACGGCTAATTTTGTCCATGAGACCACACATGGCGGGCAGTATCAGCAGGGAGAAATTGTATATCGGCGGGTTTTAAAAACAGGCAAAGATACAATCGGCGAGGGAGTCGGCGATGATTTCAACGACGAACTAAATGCCTATAAGGCTCAATATGCCTTTGACCCATCGTCCATTTCCCAATTGCCCGACTACAACGGAAGGGCCAACAGTCTTCGGGATATGACCGTTGAATGGTTACTGGGGCTTTCCGACTCAACGGATACCACCGGCAGGAGGATCTATCAACCCAACGGTAAAGAAGGAATCGCCATGCATCCGGTGAATATTTATTCAAACGCCAATGCAATAAGAGCGGCCTACCCTTTAATGGAAGGCGCCGATTCGCTGTCCCCAGGTCTCATGCTTGGAAATGATACGAATTTCCTCAACTACCCCACCAAATTATGCAAATGCCGGCTTACCCCTCCAACCACTTCTTCCTCCACACCCCCGTCCCAATAATTCTCACCGCACTCAAACCGCAGCGCAGCCCGCACTCACACCCATTCCCACCCCAGTCCACCGCAGCGTGACTGCGCATATTTGGCCTAATTTGCCGCGTTTTTCTGCACCGTCGTGTATCCTGCGCGAACCAGCGTGCGATCCATACCCGGGACTTGCCATATTTAAACCTTAAAATAAGCCTTATGCTATCGCCCGCTTGCCTTAGCTGTCGCGCCGGCCGGACACTCGTCTCCGCCGGCCTCCTATTACTTGCCCTGACCACCTCCACAACTCCCGCCATCTCCTGCCCACATCCTGATAACCTTGTTGTTACAGGCCCCGAAAGTAAAAAAGCGGTCGACCAGCTGCAAGCTGCCGTCAACCGCTGCCTGAGCCTCAAAATAGACGAACAATCCGGAAACGTGATCTGCGAAAGGACCAAAAAGCCTAACGGCCATTTTGTCTCCCTTACTAAAGAAGGCAAACGACTCGCAGAACTCATAGACGATAACACGGTTTTTGTCAATATCGTCGCCAGCGACTCCATGGAAACCTCCACTAAAAGACTGTCTTTCGGCGGCTCCTATCTCGGAAATTCTTTTACGGGAAGTTATGGTTATACGGATGATCCCACCGTAAAAGTTCCGGTGATCGTCACCAGACAGCAGGTGGATCCGGAAACAGCCAGTATGATCAGTGACTATTATGGGAAGCCTGGTGCCGATATACTCCATGAGATCATCGAGTCTTACCTGGGCGGCAAATATGCGCAGCAAACAAAGATCGCCGACACCGCAGGCGTCCTTTATTATGGCGTTGCCCACCCCAATTCGACTCCCCAATCCGGTCCGATCTATGTTCGGTATTTGGACAAACAGGAAAAAGAAACAGCCGAGGCCAGTGAAGTATATTATGTAGACCTGTACGTTAAATCCGATGATCAACCGGAAAAAGTGATCAGGCGACTATATAAAGACAAACTAAAATAATATGCGAATTCTTTTCCGGGTATCGATGCTGATAAGCTTACTGGCAGCCTGCAGATCGAACAAAGCTAAAGAACCTCTTCCCGGCAAAGATTGTAAAATAGTAAAACTGGACTCGATCAATAACGTCTATCTCATTTACGCCAGGCAAAAAGACACCCTGTATAAAATAGTATCCTTAAAGGAAGACTCCCACACCGGCCGGTGCATCGTCGTCGACTCGAGCTACCGGCTTGATCTGGTATCGTTGTTCATCAATAATATCCAAGGCTATGACCTTTCTCCAAAACACTCATTGGATATAGGCGGAATAAGCTTCTCCGGTACCCTGATAAAAGTCGAAAGGGATTCAATAGTCGACCTCTACCGGGCCAGGAACGTAAAAGGCCTATGTTTGACAAACTAGAGGCCGAATGGCTCAACTTCCAAACCGCACATTCCCCCCCAACCACGCCATCATGCCCATGCCGATCTCGATGGCAGCCTCATCGATGTTAAACCGGGGCGTATGCACCCCCGCAGTGATCCCCTCCCCGACATTCATCACCCCAAGGCGATAAAAACATCCCGGTATCTGCCGGGTGTAATAACCGAAGTCCTCAGCACCCATCCGCACCTCCGTTTCGAGGACGCGCTCGGGATCAAGATATGCTCTCGCCTCGGCCCGGGCGACGCGGTCAAGCGCCTCATTGTTGTATACCATCGGATACCCAATGTCGATATGCAGGTCGATCTCCGCCCCCATACTATGCACCAGCTCCGTCGCCTGCTTCCTTATCAATTCATGCGCTCTGAACCGCCATTCCTCATCCATGGCACGGAAGGTCCCCATCAGTTTGACCTCGCTGGGAATGACATTGGTGGTGTGCCCCCCCTGAACGCTGGTGATCGAGAGCACAGATGGCGCCAAAGGGTTGCGATTACGGCTGATGATCTGCTGCAAAGACACGATCAAATGCGAAGCCACCAATATGGTGTCCACCGTGAGATGCGGAGCCGCAGCATGGCCGCCCTTGCCGCGGATGGTGATATACAACTCGTCGGCGCTGGCCATCACCATGCCGCCGCGGAAACTTAATTTGCCCGTCTCCAGGCCGGGATGTACATGCAGACCGAAAATGGCCTGTGGCTCGGGGTTCTTTAACACCCCCTCCTTGATCATCAGGCTCGCGCCACCCGGATTCTTCTCCTCGCCGGGCTGAAAGATGAGCTTCACCGACCCCTCCCATTCGTCCTTCAACTCCTGTAAGATCCTGGCGGCGCCAAGTAACACCGTCGTATGTACGTCGTGCCCGCAGGCATGCATGACGCCTTCATTTGTCGACTTATAAGGAACGTCATTCTCTTCTTTGATAGGCAATGCATCCATGTCTGCCCGCAACGCGATCACCCGGCTGCCGGGATCCCTGCCCTTGATCATTCCTACCACACCCGTACCGGCCATCACCTCGAAGGAGATACCCGTCCTGGCCAACTGGTCCTGCACAAAGGCCGAAGTCTTGAATTCCTGGTAAGATAATTCGGGATGTGCATGCAGATGATGCCTGACGGCAATATAATCAGGGGCATATTGTCTGGCCAGATGCCTGATCTTCTCTTTTAATAACGTCATAGCTTTATTTCTATAATATCCCTTATCACATAAAGCCCGGAAGGAAAAAGCTTAGCCAGCTCCTGCATCGCCGCTTCCGCCTCTTCCTGCGTCTTGAAATCACCCACCCTCAATTTATAATTTGGAGCCTGGTACAACAGATAGGGCTTCCAATCCGGAAACTGTTGATACACTTTTGCCTTGGCATCGTAGACCTTATTCCGGTCCGGTGTGTTGATCACCTGGATACGGAAACCGGGCACATGCTGCCGGCTTTCCCTCGTGGTCTCTTCGTTGATGGCAATCTGCTTTTTTACCAAGAGATCGATACGTGCATCCTTGGTCACCACTACACTCCCCGTGGTATCCACCTGCGCCCTGACCCGGCCACTCACCAATACAAACAATACAAACAAATATTTATACATAGAATACTGTTTCAATATCCGTCAAAACCGGAAGCAGATTCACCCCTTACGATCTCCACACTCGCGCTGCATCCCAGCCTGTCCGCCCCTGCATCGATCAATTGCCGTGCCAATGCATAAGTACGAATGCCCCCTGAGGCCTTTATCCGCACATTTGACGGCAGATACGCCCTCATCAGCCGCACCGCTTCCACCGTCGCCCCCCGCTCCGCATAACCCGTCGACGTCTTCAGAAAATCCACCCCAAGACCGCCGTAGAGCTCACAACACCGGATGATCTCCTCATCCGTCAACACCCCGCTCTCGATAATAACTTTAACTACGCGCCCCGCCCCATGTATTGGCCCGGTTAAAGCCCGCATCTCGGCCTCCAGTCCGCTCCAGTCACCCGCTTTCAACGCCACCAGGTTGATGACTACATCCAGCTCATCCGCCCCATCGGCCAACGCCTGCTTCACTTCCGCCAATTTAGCCGTAGAAACCGAATAACCAAAGGGGAACCCGATCACCGTCGCCACCCTGACCCCGGTACTCCGCGCCAGGACCACAAAAGGCGGCGGCACACAAACTGCGGCAAAACCATACTCCAACGCCTCTTTACATATTCTATTTATCTCAATATGAGAGGTGGTGGGCTTCAAAATGGTATGATCGATATACGATGCAAGCTTACTCACCGAATTGTCTGTCAATTTTACCGTTAAAAAAATATCCGAACCTTAAAATTACTCCATTTAAGTAAATTCGGGAGCAATTAAAACTAACAACACATGAGAAACTCTCGCCATCGAACGAGGGGTAAGACCATTACCCTCGTAACTGCGCTTCTTTTCCAAACACTTTTTTCACTCGCGCAATCCACCTTTCCCGTCAACGGCGTCGTCGACCCCAGGGAAGGCTGTTATGCTTTTACGCATGCTACTCTCGTCAAGGACGGCGCTACCACCGTCAACGATGCAACCCTGATCATCAGGGACGGCCTCATCGTCGGCGCCGGAGCCGGGCTTACCCCGCCAAAAGACGCCGTCATCGTCGATTGCAGCGGTAAATATATCTATCCATCTTTTATCGATCTGTACACCGATTACGGCATTCCCGAACCCGAAGGCCGCGGCGCCCGCGGGGCAAACCCCATCGACTTCTTCCGGGCTCCCGCACAGATGAACAGCATTACAAAAGGAGCTTACAACTGGAACCAGGCCGTCCATCCGGAAACCGACGCCTCCCGACTCTTTACCGCCGATGACGCAAAAGCCAAACCCCTCCGGGAAGCCGGCTTCGGCACCGTCCTTTCCCACATGAAAGACGGCATCGCACGCGGTACCGGCGTCGTAGTGACCCTCGCCGATGAAAAAGATAATTTAGTCATCATCAAACAAAAGGCTTCGGCTCACTATTCCCTCAGTAAGGGAACATCCACCCAAAGTTATCCTTCGTCATTGATGGGTTCCATAGCCCTCCTTCGTCAAACCTATCTCGACGCTGCCTGGTACAAAGGCCAGCCCTATCACGAAGGTACCAACCTGAGTCTTCAGGCCTTCAATGAAGAACAGACGCTCCCGCAGATCTTCGATGGTGCCGACAAATGGGGCGATCTCCACGGCGACCGCATCGGCGACGAATTCGGCGTACAATATATTATTAAAGCAGGCGAGAACGAATACCAACGGATAAAAGAGATCGCCGCCACAAAAGCAACTTACATCGTGCCCGTGGATTTCCCGCAGGCCATGGACGTAGAAGACCCGGATGCTGCCCGTTTCGTTTCCCTCGCCGACATGAAACAGTGGGAGCTGGCACCCACCAACCCCGGCGCCTTCGAGAAAGCCGGCATCCCCTTCTGCCTGACCACCGCCGACCTCCGCGACCCCAAACAATTCCTTACTAACCTCCGCAAGGCCTTCGACAACGGCCTCTCCGAAGCAGCCGCACTCTCCGCACTCACAAAGACGCCTGCTACCCTTATTGGCGTCTATGATAAAGTAGGTTCGCTCGACGCCGGCAAATACGCGAACTTCCTAATCACAACCGGACCCGTCTTCGGCGAGAAGACAAGCATCGTAGAGAATTGGGTACAGGGAAAGAAATACCCGGTGAAAGAAGAGGCATGGAAAGACATCAAAGGATTCTACAACCTGGTCATCACATCAAATACAGGAGCTTCTTCCACCTACACCCTGGACATCAAATCATCGACTGCCGCCAACGTTATCGGCAAGGACACCCTCACGGGCAAATTTAGCTATGATGGTAAACTGGTCAGCCTCTCCTTCGGTGGCGCCACCGGCACCGGCGGCGGATCCCCGCGAGGCGGCAGAGCAGGCGGCGGCGCTCCAGGCGCCCCGGGTGCCCCAGCCGCAGGCGCACCAACCACAGGCGCAGGCACCGACAGCACAAGAACCGGCAGACGAGGTGGCCGCCCCGGCGGCGCCACACACCTATCCGGCGCCGTCAACGGAGACATCTTCAATGGCAACGGTACCGATTCAGCGGGCAACCTCGTCGTCTGGACGGCAACCTTTTCCAAAGCCAGCCCACCCGACACCACAGCCACGGCACGCAAACGCCCCGAACGCCTGGGCAAAGTACTCTATCCCTTCGACGGCTACGGCTGGGACAGCCTCCCTACACAACATGACCTGCTCATAAAGAACGCTACCGTCTGGACCAACGAAAAAGAAGGTAGACTGGAAAATACCGACGTCCTCGTAAAAGCAGGCAAGATCGTCAGGATCGGCAAGAACCTCGATGCCGGCGGCGCACAGACCATCGACGGCACGGGCAAATGGCTCGCCCCGGGCATTATTGACGAACACTCCCATATCGCCGCCTTTTCCATCAACGAAGGCGCCCAGTCCGTGACCTCCGAAGTCCGAATCGCCGACAACCTCAACCCCGAAGACATCAATATCTACCGCCAGCTGGCCGGCGGCGTCACCAGCTCCCACATTCTCCATGGCTCGGCCAACACCATCGGCGGACAGACGCAGCTCATCAAACTACGCTGGGGTATGACCGACACGGCCCTAAAATTCAGGAACTGGGACCCGTTCATCAAATTTGCATTGGGAGAAAATGTAAAAAGGACCACCTCCACGAACAATAACCGCTTCCCCGATACCCGCATGGGTGTGGAAGAAGTACTTATGGACGCCTTTACCCGCGCACGCGACTATCAACGGCAACGCAAGGCCGCACCCAACGCCACCCGCAGGGACCTCGAACTGGATGCCCTCGTCGAGATACTCGAACACAAACGCTTTATCACTTGCCACTCCTACGTGCAAAGCGAAATAACCGCCCTCATGCGCGTAGCCGATAAATTCGGTTTCACTGTCAACACTTTCACACACATTCTCGAAGGCTATAAAGTTGCCGACAAAATGAAGGCGCACGGCAGCAATGCCTCTACCTTCTCCGATTGGTGGGCCTATAAGATGGAGGTTCAGGATGCCATCGCCTACAACGCCACTATCATGACGAAGGAAGGGCTTAACGTCTGTATCAATTCCGACGACGCCGAGCAGGCCCGCCGCCTCAACCAGGAAGCCGCCAAGAGTGTCAAATACGGGGGACTCACGGAAGAAGAGGCCTTTAAAATGGTCACCCTAAACCCCGCCAAAGCCCTTCATGTGGCTGACCGCGTCGGCAGTATCAAAGAAGGTAAAGATGCTGACCTCGTGCTCTGGAGCGACAACCCCCTCAGCATCTATGCCAGGGCGGAAAAGACCATCGTCGACGGCATCGTCTACTATGACATCGACCACGATGTACAACTTCGGAAGAATATAGCGGCCGAACGCAACCGCCTTATCCAGAAATTGGTGGGTGAAAAAAAGACAGGCGCATCCATGGCCCCCGGGACGCCAAGCTATCACATCGAGCTCAGCTGCGGCGACCACGCCCACCACGACGGACTCCTCACCATCGACGAAGGCGGCGACGACGACGGCGCAGCAAACACCGACGCTAAAAATTAAAAAAAACATTCATGCAAAAAACATACAACATACTTCTCGCCCTGCTGCTGACCGCAGGCCTGCACAGTACCACGCAGGCCCAGGACGACATCTATCCCGCAAAACCATATACCGGCCGTCTCTTTATCACCGGCGGCACCATCCACATCGGCAATGGCCAGGTCATCGAGAACGGTACCATTGAGGTCAACGACGGCAAGATCATAAAGATCGGAACCGACGTCACCCCAACCGGCGACGCGAAGACCATCGACGCCAAAGGCAAACAGATCTATCCCGGCCTCATCCTCTCCGTCACCGATCTCGGCCTGAAAGAGATCGGCAGCGGCGTCCGCGGCTCCAATGACGTCGAAGAACTCGGTGACCTCAATCCCAATATCCGCTCCATAGTAGCCTACAACACCGATTCCAAAATAATCAATACCCTCAAGTCAAACGGCATCCTGCTTGCCGGTACTACCCCCGAAGGCGGCAGCATCAGCGGCTCATCCACGATCGTCCAGCTCGACGCCTGGAACTGGGAGGACGCGGCATATAAAATGGACAACGCCATCCACGTCACACTTCCCAGCTTCCTGCCACGCCCGCGGCGCTTTGGCGGTGGTGGCGGAGGGCGGTTCGCAGGCCAGCCCGCACCCGACCCCACAAAGGAAGCCCTCGACAAAGTCGAGGAGCTCAAAACCTTCTTCCGTGAAGCCCAGGCCTATCTGGCGGAAACCACACACAAGGAGACCAACACAAAATTCGAAGCCGTCAAAGGACTCTACACCAAACAACAGAAACTCTTCGTGCATGGCGACCAGATCAAGCAAATGCTCATCGCCATCGAATTCGCCAAGGAATTCAATTTCGACGTGACCATCGTCGGCGGCAGCGAAAGCTGGCTCATCGCCGACCTCCTCAAACAAAACAATATCTCCGTTATCCTGCAGCAACTGCATGCGCTGCCTACCACCGAGGACGATGACGTCGACCAGCCTTTTAAAACGCCCGCCGTCCTGCAAAAGGCCGGAGTGCTCTTCGCCCTCAACGACAACCACGAAGAAGCCCGCTACCGCAACCTCATGTTCAACGCGGGAACCGCCGTGGCGTATGGCCTCACAAAAGAACAGGCGCTCCAGGCCATCACCCTCAATGCGGCTAAGATCTGCGGGATCGACGCCCGCACGGGTTCCCTCGAAGCCGGCAAAGACGCAAACATCGTCATCAGCGGCGGTGACATCCTCGACATGCGCACCAGCCTTATCGAACATTGCTTTATCCAGGGCCGGGAAGTGAGCCTCGAAAACAAGCAGACCCAGCTCTACCATCGCTACATGACCAAATACGGACTTCAATAACGAGGTGCGGCCCACTCACCCCGGTGGGCCGCATTCTTCATACGCAATTAACATTGCAGGGTTAACTTTATAGGATGAAGCACCCACTCCTCGTCTGTTCCATCCTCGTCTGCTCCCTCGCCGGACTGCCCTCGCTCTGCCGGTCGCAAGAGACACGCACCCAATTGCCCAACGGCTGGTGGCTCACCCCCGCGGGCAGTTCTATCCCCCTCAGCGCCGACCTGCCCCTAAATATCGCCCTGGCGCCGGACGGCATTCACGCCGCCGTCACCAACAACGGCAACGGCATCCAGACCATCGATCTCATCGACATCCGGCAACAGCGCGTAGTGTCCTCCGTTACGATCGGTAAATCCTGGCTCGGCCTCGCCTTTAGCAAAAAACACCCCTGGCTCTTCGTCTCCGGCGGCAACGACGACTGGATCATCCGCTACACACTCACAGGCGATACCCTCCTCGCCCACGATACCCTTATCCTTGGAAAACCCTGGCCTGACGACAAGATCAGCCCCACGGGCCTCACCGTTGACGACAAACACAATCGCCTCTACGTAGTCACCAAGGAGGACGATGCCCTCTATACCTTCGACCTGCTAACCGGCAAAAAGATTGCCCGCACCCCCCTCGGCGCGGAAGCCTATACCTGCATCCTTTCTCCTGAAGGAAAACAACTCTACATCTCCGCCTGGGGCGGCCGCAAAATATGGATCTACGATACCGAACAGCAAAGGCTGCAAGACTCCGTGCAGACCGAAGACCATCCCACCGATATGGTCCTTGACCGCAAGGGCCGCTTCCTGTTTGTAGCCAACGCCAATTCCAACTCCGTGTCGGTGATCGATTGCCCGGCACTAAAGGTAATAGAGACCCTGCAGACCGCATTGTCGCCGGACGCTCCGATCGGTTCCACTACCAACAGCCTCGCTCTCGATCCCTATACGCATAGTCTCTATATCGCCAATGCCGATAACAATTATCTCGCCGTCTTCGACGTCAGCCACCCCGGACATAGCACTTCCAAAGGCTTCGTCCCCGTTGGCTGGTATCCTACTTGTGTGCGGCTCGAAGGACGACAACTACTCGTGGCCAACGGTAAGGGTATGTCCTCCATGGCAGACCCCTATGGCCCCAACCCCGTAACCCATACGGCTATCTACAAGAAATCGGATTCGACGCAACACCAGCGCCAATACATCGGCAATATGCTCAAGGGCTCACTTTCCCTTGTGGCCCTGCCCGATGCCGCAGCCCTGGCCCGATATACCCTGCAGGTCTATGCCAACACGCCGTATTCGGATACGGTCGAACACATGGCTGCTGGAGAGAACGACAATCCCATCCCACGGCACGAAGGCGATCCCTCTCCCATCAAGTATGTTTTCTACGTCCTCAAGGAGAACAGGACCTACGACCAGGTCCTCGGCGATCTCTCCATAGGCAACGGCGACAGCAGCCTCTGTCTCTTCGGCGAAAAGATCACCCCCAATGCCCATGCGATCGCTCAAAATTTCGTGCTGCTGGATAATTTCTACGTCAACGCCGAAGTCAGCGCCGACGGACACAACTGGTCAATGGCCGGGTATGCCACCGACTTCGTCGAGAAGAACTGGCCCACCAACTACAGTGGCCGCGGCGGAAATTATGATTTCGATGGCAGCCGCGCCGTCGCCAATCCCACGAAGGGCTTTATCTGGGACTATTGCGGCCGCGCAGGCGTATCCTTCCGTAATTACGGGGAATTCATGGACAATGGCTTTCCCACCCTTCCCATTCTCAAAAAACCGGAACACTTTTGCCGCAGATACCCTGGCTGGGATCTAAGCATCCAGGATATTTTCCGGGAGTCGGTCTTCGAAGCCGATTTCGACTCTTTGATAAAAGCCGGCGCATTGCCGCATTTCAGTACCATCTATTTGCCCAATGACCATACCAGTGGTCTCCATAAAGGCGCTTATAGCCCGATCTCCCAGGTAGCCGACAACGACCTGGCCCTCGGCAAACTGGTCGAGCATATCTCCCATAGTCCCATCTGGGCGGAATCCGCCATCTTCGTCCTCGAAGATGACGCCCAGGATGGACCCGACCACGTCGACGCCCACCGTTCTCCAGCCTACGTGATCAGTCCCTATATCCGCCGCCACTCGGTCAACCATACCCTCTATTCCACCACGGCCATCCTTCGCACCATGGAACTCATCCTCGGACTCCCTCCCATGAGTCAGTACGACGCCGCGTCCATGCCGCTATGGAACTGCTTCACCCGTACACCCGACACCACCGCCTTTACCGCCGTACCCGCCAGAGTCGACATCAATATCCGCAATACTGCTTCCACACCATCGGCCGAAATATCCCGTCATTTCAACCTCTCCGATGCAGACCGCATCCCGGACGACCTCATGAATGCCGTCCTCTGGAGAGGAATCAAAGGAGAAGACAGCCCCGTCCCCCAACCGCGCCGCAGCGCCTTCGTAAAAAATATACCGGAAAAATAATATCTTCACCGCTACGTTTACGTTATACCCAAAAGCCCAACCATGAACCGACACCTATTAGCCCTAATATTAACCATTTCATGCCTTAGCGGCTACGCACAAGTAAAATTCGACAGCGGCTATTTTGTCGCCAACGACGGCAGAAAGACCATCTGCCTGATCAAAAACTACGACTGGAAATATAACCCCACCGAATTCCTTTACAAACAAACGGAAAATGCGGACGCTCAGAAAGCAACGATCACGGACGTCCGGGAGTTCGGCATCTTCAACTTTTCCCGCTACGAACGCTACGACCTCGATATCGATACCTCGGCAGACCAACTCGAAGGCGTAACCACAAACGCACCGCCCGAGTTCAAACGCGAAACGGTCTTCCTGAAGGTCCTCGTGCAAGGCAAGGCAAGTTTGTACATCTGGTGGGCAGAAAACCTGATCAGGTATTTTATTAAGACCGACACCGGGAGCCCGAAACAGCTGATCCATAAAACCTACTACAGCTCCGCGGAACAAACGAACCTCTTGGAAAACAACCTCTTCCGAAATCAATTGGTCGCCAGCCTGGTCGCCCCCGATTTGAGCCAAAAAGACTTCGCCGACCTTAGTTACAACGATAAGAGCCTGACGCGTATCTTCGAACGATACAATAAGCAGCAGCATAATGTAACGGAATCATTCTTTCATAAAAACAACGAAAAAAGGTTCAATCTTAACCTCCGTCTCGGGGCCGACCTGTCGAGCCTGACGATGGAACAAACCTACTCCGGCGACACGAAGACAGATCTCGGTAGCAAAATAAGCGTAACCGCCGGTCTGGAAGCCGAATTCATCATGGGATTCAACCGGAATAAATGGGCCCTGGTGCTGGGCTCGGCTTACGGATCATATAAATCCAATCCTGGTGCAACCGGTGCTGCGACAGGAGCTGATTACAAAATGATCGAATCAAATGTGGGGCTCAGGGAATATTTCTTTCTCGACAAAAAATCCAAATTATTCGCGACAGCCGTGGGCATCTACGACGCACCCATCGGTTCCGGGGACGTCTACTACGGCTACAATACTTTCACTTACACCGGAAGGCTATCGGTCGGCCTCAGCGCCGGATACAAATACGCGAATAAATGCAGCATCGAATTGAAATACACATACCGCCGGGGTATTTTGGACAACTACGATTATGTCCAGGGCCGCCTCCAAACGACTTCGCTGGTATTCGGCTACACTTTGTTCTAGCATCGACATGCTCACCGTGGCCTGCTCAGCGTGGCAGTTCGTTAAGTACCGCCTGCCACGCGGGATGCCTGTCCGACGATCCCAGCAGTCCACGCGCGGGCTCCATCATCCCGGGATCGAACCATCCTGCCAACAAAAGCGTGGCGACACCGTTCTTCGGTTCGAACAGCGTTCCGGCCTTATATGCCGCTTCTCCATTCTGTGCCCGCCTCCGATCGAATTCAACGGTGCTGTTCACGAACTCCGCATGGGTCTTCCGCCCGTCCAGGTAGGGTAGGAGCCAGTTGACAGACTTTTTGATCGATGATCCTGACGGAGACTCGTAGGAATAATAATCGACACCCGTGGCCCGCTTCAACACGATCGAAAGCTTCAACAGCGGCTCCAGGTCATAAACGTGGTAATGTAAGGCATCACGGGTCAGGAAGTCGTCGCTCGCCCCGTCAGGACGAAGGTTCCGCCCGATCTGCGCTTTCAGCTCGGCGATACAATACCGCTCCAGCGCCACATCCCGGATCGCATAGGCGATCTCACCTACGATCTTCAGCCGGTGCGAATGCCAGTTATTGGTGGCAGTAGCCCGGCCGGGCCGGTTATACGGCGCATCGAGCTCGGCCTGCGCCGTACGTTTCAACCAGCTGCTGATCCGCTTGTTCTCGCCAAATACCAACGCATGCTTTATCATATCATACGCCTCGATAGCCGGGTCGAGATTGGTATCGTCGATGGGATCGCCCCGCGGGATATTGGTGCTGGCCCAGTTAAAAAGATAGACGGTCGTTTTGTCCAAATATACCCTCTTCCCCGTCACCCGATAAGCCAGCGCCAGGGCATACATTTTTCGCATATCCCCCAGCGCGGCCCAGGTGGCGGTCTTACGGGGATCACCTTGCAGCAGCCCTTCCGTGCGGATCGTGTCGATCGGGTTCGGGTCTTCCTGCAACGCCTCGTCGGCGATCTGCTGCAGGGAATCATAGAGCCGCTTTACACCGGCGTCGCTTCGCATCAACTCCTTCAGTCGCCCGATCCCATGAGGATCGAGACCCACATATTGTGCGACAACCCCACTCCCTGACAGCAGCCCAAGCAAAAAGAGAACAACAGCATTCTTCATATCATTCTTTCACAAATTTAATGGTTTCCTGCTGCGTCTGGGTAGCAACGCTGATCACATACACCCCCTGGGGTAAACGGGCGATCAGCGAGGGATCGAGTGCGTTGACGCCCTGCTGGAGCACGACATTTCGCACCACGAGTCGCTGGCCGCTCATATCCGTCACGGACAACACCGCATTACCGGCGACAGGTGTACTCACGTTCAGGGACACTGGCTGTACAAAGGGATTGGGCGATACCGATATCGTCAGAGCGGCAACCAACGGCTGCAGCGTCACGATCGGGCTATAAGTATATTTCCCGTCCAGATCGGCCATCTTTAACCGGTAGGAATAAGCCGGATGGCTGGAACCCGTCAAAACATCGGTATAGGAGTATTGTCGGGACTGCTCGCTGTTACCCGCCGCAGCCACCTGCGCCAGGTCCTGGAAACTCGAACTGCCTGCCGCCGACCGCTGCAGGTCGAAATAGGCGGTATTCTGTTCACTGGCGGTGATCCAGCTAAGCACGTTATCATTCGCTTCGGGCTTCCCGTTAAAGTTGGTCAGTGTCAGCGGCAATGAAACGATCGGGTTGCTTGACGCGAAAAAACCGCTAAAACCCGTGACCGAAAAAGTCACCTCCCAGCGGGAAGCCGTGGCATTCCAGACCACATTGCTGACGCTCGGATCGATCTGGACGCTGGATCCAACATACGTATCCGGTGTTGTCCCCGTGCCATGGAACTGGGAGATCACGAGATGGCTGATCCCCGTGGCATCCGATGGTCCCGTCGGCAGGAGCGGGTAGCTGCCCGCGGCGGCATTGTAGGCGTCGAAATCGGCTTGGGTAAAATACAAGGTCACCGTTGCCGTAGACGTGCTGGCATTGGTCGTCGGTTCAATACTATAATACCGGGCCACATACGGAATACCGCCATAGGTAGGTACGCTGGCAGCCAGCGTCACGCAGCTCTGTACCGTCCCGGTGACCGGGCTTGTACCGGAGGGCAGTACCGATGCTATTGCGTCGCAGGTACCGTCGGTGGCGGTAGTCGTCTGTGCCGGATCGGAGTTGTAGGAGGACTGCCCCCCCGGATATACCGGAGAAGAGTTGCACACGGCTCCACCGCCCGCGGTGCCGGCCAGCGATCCCGATGACGATTGGATGGTGATGCTTAGCGGCGAACTGCTGGCACCGTTACAGCCTGTGGAGGTGGAGACATTGATCGTCACAGTACCCGTCGCCGTCGCCGGAATATGGACCAGCACGTTGGTATCATTGAGGTCCGTAAGGGAACTGACGGACCCATTGATGGTTATCCCCCAGCCAACGGAATCATTGGTGAGACCGGCCGCACCGCCGGTTACGGAAAGGAGTACGGTCGCTCCCGGGCAAACCGTGCTGGGAGGGCTGACGAATTGGGGCGAAGTGGCCACGCCGCTATTGACATACAGCGTATCGGGAATCGAACAGGCATTGGGCGTTCCGGGATTGCACATCCTGAAAAGCCATAGGTTCATTGCGCTGGTCACCGAAGTATAATACATATCGAGATAACCGAAACCGCTTTCCAAATACTGATCACCGGCCGGGACATTGACCCAGTCCACCCCATTGTCAGCGGAACTTTGCCAGAAAGAGCCGGTTATATTGCCGATTCCCCGGGCAAATGCGCCACTACCACTACCTGGGCAGGCCATTATTTTGGCTGGATAGCCACTCTGGGCGGCAAGACGGACACAACAAAAGATAAGCGAGCTAATAGTAAAGATTCTTTTCATAAGCGGTATTTTCCCAAAAATAAAGAACCCGGTTCATGTGAACCGGGTTCTTTACATTAAAATTATATCATTTTAGGAAACCGCATCCTTGCCATGGCAGTTCTTATATTTCTTCCCGCTTCCACAAGGACAGGCATCATTGCGACCGATCTTCGGCCCTACCTTCACTGGCTCCTGCCTTGCAGGCGGCTCAGAAGGTTCATAACCACCTTCTTGGGGATGCCCACTATGCTGAGGGCCGGGCCCGGGGCCGGCAGCACCCGCCGTAGCCATCTCGTCCTTGCGTACCCGCATCTTGCTCATATCGGTCTTTTGCTCACGGCCCTCGCGGATAGCGGCAGGCTGCTGATTGGACTGCTGGATACCACTATGGCACAGGAAGCTGATAATGTTCCGGTTGACATCGCTGTCCATCCGGCGGAACAGCTCGAAAGCCTCCACCTTATAGATCACTAGTGGATCCTTCTGCTCCAGATAGGCCGTCTGTACACTCTGCTTGAGATCGTCCATGTCCCGCAGGTGCTCCTTCCAGGTATCGTCGATGATGCCCAAAGTGATCTGTCTTTCCACGGCATTCGTCAGCTCCCGCCCTTCCGTCTGCAGCGTCTTCTGCAAGTGAGCCAGCACGTTGATGCGCTTCTTTCCATCCGTAAAGGGCACTACCACATTCTCCACATGGTTCCCTTGTGTAGTACGGATATTCTGGAAGGCCGGCAATGCCTGCCTGCGAAGCTCAACCAGTTTGTTCTCATAGGTCTGCGTCGCCTCCAGGTAGAGCTTCTCCGACACTTGCTGCACATCACCTTTGAGGAATTCATCATGGTCGATCTTTGTGTCGATCCCGAAGTTGACGATGGTCGAGAGCTTGAATCCTTCGTAGTCATCCTGTTCCCGGAAGGAATTGATCAACCCCTCGGCAACAATATAAAAGGCATTGTCCAGGTCCAGCGCCAGCCGGTCCCCAAACAAAGCGTGGTTGCGTTTTTTGTAGACGACATTACGCTGCTTGTTCATCACGTCGTCATATTCCAGCAGGCGCTTACGGATGCCGAAGTTGTTTTCTTCCACTTTCTTCTGCGCCCTTTCGATGCTCTTCGTCACCATGCCGTGCTGGATGACTTCTCCCTCCTTATAACCCATTTTATCCATCAGCGAAGCGATCCGGTCACTGCCGAACATCCGCATCAGGTCATCTTCCAACGACACGTAGAATTGCGTAGTTCCGGGGTCACCCTGTCGGGCGCTACGGCCACGCAGCTGTCTGTCGACGCGGCGGCTCTCATGCCGCTCCGTACCGATGATCGCCAGACCGCCGGCTTCTTTCACGCCAGGCCCCAGTTTGATATCCGTACCACGACCGGCCATATTGGTTGCGATCGTCACCGCACCAGGCAAACCCGCTTCTGCTACCACCTGCGCTTCCCGCGCATGCTGCTTGGCGTTTAATACATTGTGAGGGATCTTCTTGACCTGCAGCATCTTGCTTAACAGCTCACTCACTTCCACGGAGGTCGTGCCCACCAGCGACGGACGCCCTGCCGCCCGGAGCTTTTCGATCTCGTCGATCACCGACTTGTACTTTTCACGCTTGGTCTTGAACACCAGGTCCTGGTGGTCCTTTCGGATCGCCTGGACATTGGTCGGGATGGTTACCACGTCCAATTTATAGATATCCCATAACTCCGCCGCTTCCGTCTCGGCCGTACCCGTCATCCCGGCCAGCTTATGGTACATCCTGAAATAGTTCTGCAAGGTCACCGTCGCATAGGTCTGCGTCGCCGCCTCGATCTTTACATTCTCCTTTGCCTCGATAGCCTGATGCAGGCCGTCACTATATCGCCGGCCATCCAGGATACGACCGGTCTGCTCATCGACGATCTTTACCTGACCATCCAATACTACATATTCTACGTCTTTGTCGAACAGCGTATAGGCCTTCAGCAGTTGCTGCACCGTATGGATACGGTCCGCCTTCACGGCATATTCGTTCAATAGCGCCTCTTTGCGCACCAATTTGTCGTCACTGACCTCGTCTTTTTCGATCTCCGCTAATTTGACGCCGATATCAGGCAGCACAAAGAACTCCTGATCTTCTCCATCCCGCGTGATCATCGTGATACCCTTATCCGTAAGATCGACCGAATTGTTCTTTTCATCGATGGTAAAGAACAACTCCGCATCAACTTTGGGCATTTCCTTCTGCTGATCGGCTAAATAATAATTCTCGGATTTCTGCAGCCTGACCTTTATCCCCGGCTCACTGAGGAATTTGATCAGGGCACTGGATTTAGGAAGGCCACGCCAGGAACGCATCAGCGCCAGACCGCCGTCCTTGGGATCGTCATTGCCATCGGCTAATTTCTTCTTCGCCTCTATCAGGAACTGATTGGCTACCCTGCGTTGCGCATCGAATAACTTCTCCACCCGGCCTTTTAAAATATGATACTGCTGGTCATCCCCCTTCGGGACCGGTCCGGAGATGATTAGCGGCGTCCGCGCATCGTCGATCAGGACACTGTCCACTTCATCCACCATGGCATAGTGATGCTTGCGCTGCACCATCTCATCCGGTGAATGCACCATGTTATCACGGAGGTAGTCAAAACCAAATTCATTATTGGTGCCATACGTGATGTCTGCCAGATAGGCTTTGCGGCGGGACTCGCTGTTTGGCTCATGCTTGTCGATACAATCGACCGTCAACCCAAGCCATTCGAAAATAGGCCCATTCCACTCACTGTCACGACGCGCCAGATAATCGTTCACCGTTACGATATGCACCCCTTCCCCGGACAGGGCATTCAGGTAGGCAGGCAAGGTGGACACCAGCGTCTTACCCTCACCCGTCGCCATTTCCGCGATCTTACCCTGGTGCAATACGGAACCGCCGATCAACTGCACATCATAATGCACCATATTCCAGGTGATCGGGCTCCCGGCAGCCATCCATGAATTATTGTACACGGACTGCTGTCCGTCTATCCGGATATGTTCCTTTTTTATACTGAGATTGCGGTCCAGCTCGGTAGCCGTCGACACTATCTCCGCATTCTCCTTGAAACGACGGGCCGTTTCCTTGACGACCGCAAAAGCCTCCGGTAACAGGGTCTTCAACACCTCTTCGATCTCCTCGTCCCGGTCCTTCTTTAACTTGTCTATCTCCTGGTAAAGGACATCCTTCCCCCCAATATCGTTGAATGGCAACTCGTCGGCACTCTTGTTCAATTCAGCGATCTTCGTATCGATCTCCGTAAGATGTTCCACGATACGGGCCTTGAATATTGACGTTTTTGCACGCAACTCGTCGTTCGTCAGGGATTTATAGGAGACAAAATACTTATTGATCTCCTCCACGACCGGCAGGATACTCTTAATATCCTTTTCACTCTTGTTGCCGCCGAAGATCTTGGATAGAATACCTATCATAATTGCTTAAGTATTAATAGTTTTTATAGTTTCTTACCGGCCGCCGCCCGTTTCCAGGCAGACCGCCAGACCCGCCGCCGCCCATTGCTGGGCAGACCGTTAGACCAGCCATCCATCCCTCCCGGGCAGACCACCGGAGAAGGTAAGTTGTCAAATTTAATGCTACCCTCGCGGGAAGGTCAAATTGGCAGGGAAGCAAATGTACGAAAAAACCGACCATTCCCCTCCTGCAGCCGCCCTGCACCCCTCCCCGGGTAACCAGGCAGGGTAAAAAATTATTTTTTTTGCAATGGTAAAAATGTTAGTATCTTAGTGCTAAATACTTTAGTCTATGTCTATCGCAGGTCAAAATCTCAAATACCTCCGGAAACTCAGAGGCTGGACCCAGGAAGAATTTGCCGCCAAACTGGGCATCAAACGCTCCTTACTTGGCGCCTACGAAGAAGAAAGGGCCGAACCCCGGCTCGAAGTACTGGAGACGATCTCGGACATGTTCAAACTCACCCTCGACGAACTGCTCAGAAAAGAGCTCGGCGACGCCAAGGGACCGGGCGGCAAAGGCGTCAGTTATATCTCCAAAAGACGGGCCCAAAAACTCATCTCCGCCACCAATGATATCCAGCTGGTGCCCGTAAAAGCCGCGGCAGGCTATCTCGCAGGCTACGCCGACCCGGAATTTCTCGATGAACTGAACACCTTCACCCTCCCGATGCTCGCCCCCGGCAACTACCGCGCCTTCGAGATCGTGGGCGACTCCATGCTGCCCACACCCAGCGGCTCGGTCATCGTCGGCGAAAAGATCGACGACCTCGAAGAAGTCAAAAGCAACCAGACCTATATCGTCGTGTCCCGCAGCGAAGGCATCGTCTACAAAAGAGTGATGAAAAATAACAAATCCCGCAACAAGCTGACCCTGATAAGCGACAATACGGCCTACCAGCCCTATAACGTAAATTCGGACGACGTCATAGAAGTGTGGAAGGCCCAGATGATTATCAGCAAAGCCAATACCCAACACCGTTGGGACGTCAACCAATTGGCCAACCTGGTAAACAACCTCCAGGACCAGGTCAGCACGATAAAAAAGAAGATGAATTAATAAAGGATTCCACTTATCTAATCTACGTAGGGCCGCGCCGCGGCCCTATTGTATTTGCAAGATCCCCGGCAGGATAGCGAAAACGTTATCCTCTGGGGCAGGATCAATAGACACCGTCCCCGTCCACCGCCCAAACGCCGGCAACACCGCATACTCTCCCCCGAAATAAAAACAAGGGAACTGCAGACTCTGCCTCCCCATACCCCTGATCCGAATACCAGGATGGATATGCCCCGAAAAATAATATCCGCCTTCGCTCGTCCCGGCCCTGCCAGGCAGGACCCTGCGAGGCGCGGCTACACCCACATCCGCAATATCATGCACAAAAGAAAAAGGTCCCACAGCCAACATATCCTTACTCAACCCTATCCCCGCCTTCTTATACCAGCTGTCATGCAGGATATCATGATTCCCCTGTACCAGATGTATATCCAGATCTGGCAGATCCTCCCGCCATCTTTCAAACAACGACAACTCCTTATTCTCCCTGCTATGAAACAGATCTCCCACCACCAACAACCGGCGCGGCCGGAAATACTGGATCTGACAAAGTAACCGAAATAGATCCTCCCGGTATAACCGCTGAGGCACCGCAATGCCCTCCTTACGAAAATGCCCCGTCTTACCAAAATGAAGATCACTGACGATAAGCGACTCCTCCTCCTCCCAATAAATACACCTGTCAGGCGAAAGCCACAGCTGCTGCCCCCTTATTCGATATGGAAATGCTGGCTTCATAAGCGATAAAATTACCACGTTTCCTTGGTCATTCCTGAAAATTGTATTTACTTTAACCACACTAAAACCAACCCCATGGCCGGCACCACCAACATCCCCGCACAGGAAACCTTTCTGGAAGAACCCAAAAAACTTCCGGACATGCTCAACGTCCTGACCATCCTCACCTTCGTTGGCAGCGGCATCGGCATACTTAGCAGCATCTGGTCATGCATAAGAGCACAGGACAGCTATGACAAAATGGTCGAAGCCCAAAGCAAATTGGACAGCATGCCCGATTTCGCCAAAAAGTTCATGGGCCCGGAAGTGGTAGAGATGACCAGGAGAGCCCTGGAGAACCGAATTCCCATCGTCATCCTGTCCCTCCTCAGCATGGGCCTGTGCATCTATGGCGCCATCCAGATGAGGCAATTCAAAAAAACCGGCTTCACTGTCTACCTCATCGGCGAACTGCTTCCCGTCGTAGCCGGCGCGATCTTCATTGGTGTCGGCACGTTCGGCGGCCTCGCACTCATAGGCTACCTCATCTACGCCGTATTTATCATCCTTTATGCCACCCAACTTAAATACCTGAAATAACCAACTCGGGCATTCCCAAAAAACGCCAGATATGATCAGCGTTTGACCAAAACTTTTCACGAATTTTGGACAAATGATTTTTATATATGTAATCGCTGGCATCGTCGGTCTGATAATAGCACTAATTCTTTTTCTGTGGGCCTACCATAACCTAAAATATCCCTTCCTGAGGAAGAAGGAGCCTGGGTTTCAATACGTATGCGTCGAAGAAGATGGCTCCGTCAGGGAGGTATCAATGGAAGAGCAGAAGTACCTGACCACCAAGTTTGCGCCAACAGATGGCGCCAGGCCCTATATTAAATTCAACTATAAGGAGCGAACACCAGATGGAAGATTAAGCGGATTTATTGACCGCCGCCACGTACCTAAAAGCATAACTATTCAAACCCTCAATTCTCCTCCCAACGCCCTAATACAACGTCCATAATTCAACTTGAGTGCGGCTAGATTGTCAGAGGCAGATCAAGACATCTGACTCTCCACCTTTTCCAACTCACTTTCCATGTAATGCCGGAAACCTGGATACCTTTCATTACCCGGTATCCAAGTCGCAAAAAACCAGGTCTGCCAACGCGTTTTCGCCTGGTCCTCGGGTACGAGCCATACTTGCTGCTCATCTCCATATTCACTGATGAGAATGGCATTGCGCAACTTTTCCTGATAAGTTTCTTCGTCCTCGCCCTCCTCCGGGGGGTAATCGAGCAACAAATCAAACGCAAACGGCTCCTCGACATTTTTCAGATAGTCGATCTCCGCTACCGGTAGCAGTACCCCACTGGTCACCGAGACACGTCCAAACCCGTTGGTGACGGCGAGAAAAGCCTTGTAGTCGTCAGGCAGTGTGACGCCAAGCCGTTCTTCTGCCTCGCTGATCGCCTCTTTGGTTGCTCCGGGACATCCAAGCCAACCCTTCTCACGCATGTCCGCGGCAATTTGCTTGTTATCATCCGCTTTGATCGCCGCCTCACTGATCGCCCCAAGCAGTTCCTTCCAGAGAAGATGCCCATAAACCAATGATCTGCCTTGCGTGATCCGCTTGTTAAGCACCGTTAGCAATTCCGGAACATAGTCCCACACGGTCTGATCGGAAAGCCCCAGTTCCGGCGCTACGATCTTTTGCAGCAACAGCGGCGCCACATGCCTGCTGGCGGCAAGCTCACAGAGATTTGGAGGCACAGGTCTAAAAAGAGTCTTCCCCACACACCGTTTGGCAAAGCGGATCGCAAGTTCCTGTTGCCCGTTCCGAGCCGCCAGATCAGCACCCAGCGCGAGTCCTTCTTCCGAATAAAACCCTTCCTCCATCATTTTTGTCAGCATCGCCAGCGCCTCCAGCTCGGTTTCGGCGGAAGGAAAAATATCAGCCGCTTCTATCGCAGTGCTTTTGATGAATTTCCCTATCAGGGCCATCTGCTCCTCCATGTTGCGGGGCTCTTGGCCGGGCGAGGGCGTAAGGATGCTGTGCATATCCCTGTTCTCCGCGGGGTCTTGTTTTACCAGCCGGGCCGTGAGATAAGCCTTGCGCAAAAGGTCCTGACCCGACAGCTCGGTCCAGGGTTTGTCCGGCATCTTATACGACCACCTGTCCAGGGCGATACGCCCCCGCATATTCTTCTCGATCGCGTCGATCCCCTGTAACGGGAACGGCACGAAATCCGGCCGCGTCCCCGCCGCATCCCACAACACCATAAATGCGATATCCGGTAGCCAGACATTGCGGTCGTGCGGCAGCCCGTAGGCCCATAAGGCGGTCAGCACCCGATCCGCCTCGGCAAGCCACCCGCCCGTCGCCATCCACAAAGCGGCCCTGGTCGTCGTACTATATACCTCCTCGTCTGTTCCTGCCTGTATCGTGTGCAGTGTTTCTGTATTGAGCATAGCAATCCTATTTGAGTTAGCCAAAAGTCATATATTTCTTCCGAATTTTTTAACGGGTATCTGACGATCCGCTAATAGTCAGACATCCAATACCTACCGGAGAAAGGCTACGGTACCGGAGCTGCTAGCGTAATTGCGCCTGCATCCTTCTCACCCTGTCCTCCAGCTTCTCACTGGACAGATCTTCGCGCATGCTATCCACCTTTAGCGGAAAACAAAACGGCGTCAATCGCTGCGGCCACCGCAATACCATCTTCCCCCGGCTCACCCGCTCCAGCATATTCCGCAGCCGCCTTTCCTCCATCTGCTGGTCCATGACTTCATTATAGGCCTGCCGGATCAACAGGTTCCGCGGGTCATATTCAGCAAAGACATTGAAAAGCAAACCCGCCGACGACTGCAAATGCCGCGCCTTTGCATACTCACCAGGATAACCCTGAAAGATCAACCCGCCAATGACCGCGATATCCCGGAACTTCCGCCGTGCCATCTCCGCACTGTTGACACTCCGCTGGATATCCGCCGTCAACCCCACGGGACTAAACAGTTCATACACATTCGTATCATCCAACGGTATCGGCTGATCACTCAACAGCTCGAACCCATAGTCATTCATCGCAAACGTAAAACTGATCGGTGTGATCCGGCTGATCCGATACGCCAACAGCGCCGCCATCGCCTCATGCACCAGCCGCCCTTCAAAAGGATATACAAAAAGATGGAACCCATCCTTGGTCTCGATCTGCTCGATCAACAGCTCATTCTCCCGCGGCATATACGAAAGCTCCGCCTGTAATTCAAACAAGGGTCGCAATACCCTTAGCTCGATGTCCGGATCACTCTCACCCCCAAGCATCTTCGAAGCCTCATCCAGCTTCCGCCGCAACATCATCCCCAAATTGGCCGACAAAGGCATGCGCCCCCCATTCCAACTCGGGACCCGCGCCTTCTTCGCAGTCGACTTTCGCACCAGTACCGTCATATCCTTGATCATCACCAGCTCCAGATTCCGCCCCGCCAGCGTGAATACTTCTCCCGGCTCCATCCGGGAAATAAAATATTCCTCTATCACGCCCACATACCCGCCACTGGTAAAACGCACTTTCAGCATAGGCTCACTAACGATCGTGCCAATATGCAGCCGGTGCCGCATGGCAACCCTGCGACTGTTTATCTTATACAATCCTCCTTCCACTATTTCCACTTTACGGTATTCGTCATATTGCTGCAGGGCCGAGCCGCCTTCGGTAATAAAATGCAGCAGCTCCCGCCATTCTCCCTCTGTCATCTCCCTGTAACAATACGTCCGCTTTAATTCCGCGAACAACAGCTCCGGATAGAAACCATCCGAGATGGCCAGCGTGCTCAAATACTGGATCAGCACGTCGAAACACAACAACATCGGCTCCCGGCTTTCGATCAGCCCTTCCTGCATCGCGGACTTCAACGCCGCCGCCTCCAACAGTTCCAGCGAATGTGTCGGCAGGAACCAGATCTTACTCACCTGCCCCGGTTGATGCCCGCTGCGCCCAGCCCTTTGTAGAAAACGGGCGACCCCCTTGGGGCTGCCTACTTGTATCACCGTCTCCACCGGCCGGAAGTCTACACCAAGGTCCAGACTCGCAGTACAGACCACCGCTTTTAACTTCCCATCATGCAAGGCGTCTTCCACCCAGTTGCGCAGTTCCATGTCGATCGATCCGTGGTGAAGGGCTATAGCCCCGGCAAGGTCCGGACAAACCGTCAGCAACGTCTGATACCAGGTCTCGCTCATACCCCTCGTATTGATAAAGATCAGCGTCGTCCTGCTGCTCTCCAGTATAGGAATGACCTTGTGGACCAGCTTTAAACCCAGATGCCCGGCCCAGGGATATTTTTCTATTTCATCCGGAAATATCGATTCGACTTGGATGGGTTTGTCGATCACCGCCCGAACGATAAACCCACGCTCACCATGATCCTCGCCCAACGATGACAGCAATACTTCTTTTGCCTGGGTCAGGTTGCCGATCGTCGCACTAATCCCGATGATCGAACAACTGTCACCCCTCAGCGCAGTTATACGCGAGAGCGCCAGCTCCACCTGGACCCCACGCTTGCTGCCCAATAGCTCATGCCATTCGTCGACGGCAATCAGCTTCAATGACCGGAAGACTTCCGGATACCCCTTTTGCGCCAGCAGCAGATGCAGACTCTCCGGGGTAATGATCAACACCTCCGGCATCTTCCGCTTTTGCCGCTGCCGTTCCGCAGGCTCCGTATCCCCATTCCGCGTACCCACCTGCCAACGCATCCCCAAACCACGGATCACCTCCTCCATCGCCCGCCCGATATCCTTGGCCAGCGCCCGCAATGGCGAGACCCACAGCAATTGCAGCCCACTTCCGCCACGCGTCTGATAATCCTGCGGATGCCGGTTGATGAAATCGACCAACCCACCCAAAAAGACGGAAAAGGTCTTTCCGCATCCCGTCGGTGCATTCACCAGACCCGAACCGTTTTCAAGTATATGCTGCCAGGTTTCTTCCTGGAAGACAAAAGGTAGCCGGCCTTCCGCTTCCATCCACTCCCTAATCACCCGGTACCCTATGGTGTCTTTTAATTGCATCTTAATAACATTGCCTTTAACCTTATTAATTTTACTTTGTCTATTTTAGCAAAACACCATCAGCCATGCGTAACCTTATTCTACCGGTATTGCTCATCCTCGGTCTCAGTTCCTGCAGCACTTTCCAATACCTCACAGTCGACTCTTCCCAATTGCAAAAGGACGATCAGAAACAATTGACCACGGAAAACGACACCATGCGCCTCACGTATGGCTTCAGCGGCGGCGGCGGCCCGGTGACCATCACCGTTTTCAACAAGACCAACCAACCCATGTTCATCAATTGGGCAAAATCCGCCATCATCCGCGACGGCCAATCCTTTTCCCTCTACGGCGCCAACTCCGCCTTCGTCGGCTCCGCCACTCCTACCGGCACCGGCACCGCCGATCTCACCGGTACAGTGAGCGTGCCGCCAGGCATGGAATTTATCCCGCCGCAGACAAAGATCACCAGGTCCACCGTATACCTTAACCAAACCGGCGGTTCCACCCAGACGATCATGCCCGACACCGCCAAAAAACAAAGATACACGCTGCCTGACGGCGCGATCGAAAGCTATTTCCTGGTCTCGTATAACGAAGCGCAGTCCCCGGTCCGATGGAAGAGCTACCTAACTTTCGCGATCGGCTCCGGCAGCGGCACGGAATTTACTGTCTCTCATACTTTTTATATAGGGACCGTAATGGAAACCCATTAAGCACCCGCAATGTTCAAGCTCTACCAGGAACCCGGCGATCAGTTCTACGTCTTCTGGCAAAAAAACTAGCACTACAAAGTCTTCAAATATTCGATCACGGCCTTTCGCTCCTGCTCAGTAAGCTTGTCACCAAAACGATGCCCATAATTTCCATAGCCCGGCAGATCCGTGTTGTAAACAGACCTGGGTTTCCCCCCCGGAGCAGCCGGGCCGGCAGGCCCCTGTTCGCGCTCGTATTTCCAGCCCACGTTCACATAATCATATTGCGGGTTGTCAAAGTCCCGCGACCAGTAGGTAGGCCGGGCCTTGCTGTTCAACACCCCTTCCAGCGTTGGCACCGAACCGTTATGCAGATAGGGTGCCGTGATCCAGATCCCGTCCAACGGCGGCGCGATATATCCGTCAAAAGGCTCCAGCCTCGCAGGGTGATCACCCTGTGCAAACCAGCTCTTGTTGAACCATGCTATGAACTGCGGGCTCTGGAAATTACTGGTGGCAAGGAGCGAATCCGTGCCGATCGCGGACGCCGGGATCAGCAGGTTGGGATAGTCGCCGCCAGGCCCATAGTGTCCATGGCATTTCGAACAATATTGCACGAAGAGAACGCCGCCCTTCCGCGCCAGCGCAGCATTGACAGGCCCGGGATATTTCGGCGGCTGGATAGAATAAATATACGCCAGCACATCATTGAAATGACCGTCGACCTCCCGCGCCTCCGAACTGTCGCTGACCGTCAACAGGTTCGAAGCCATGAGGAATCTTCCAAAATCACCCCGCCCGAAGCCATTATAAAACATCGCATGCTTCTTCTTCAGCAGCCACCAGGGCGGCGTATCCGTGGGAACGACCTGCCCCGACACATCCGTCACCGGCCGGTCGCTCCATCGCAAGGTCTGCGGATCACGATGCGCCACCAGCAGATCCGCCAGCCGGTCCGCGGAATTGACACCCCTGACTTCCGTATACAGTTCGCTGCCAATAGCCTTCATAGACCGCAGAAAGGGCTCCGCCGCCTCGAATTTCCGTTGATCGCCCTTCGCCAACATTTTCTCGGCGAGGACGGCACCTCTTGCATTCAGCTTCTTCCGGTCGGTAAAATCTATCATCGAATTCCCAAGTCCGACATAAAGCCGGCCATCGAATACCTGGGCATGACATTGCAGACAGTTCGGAGCCACGACCACTTCCCCGTTCGCAGCCTTCACTGCCGTATATTCATGACTCACCTGCGCATTCAGACTGTCCCGGTGCAGCAGGTTAGCCTCCGTCTTGCCAAAGCCCAGTAAAAAATAGTCGTAGGGAATGCCACTCTTGATATAATCACCCGTCACCAGATAACGATAACCTTCGGCTGCATCGCCGCTCCGCTGCGGACTTGCAGGAATGGGTACCGGGTCTTCCTCAACCGAAAGCCACAATGTTTTCGTAAACGCCAATCCAACCACCCCCAACATCGCCAATACCAGGATCTTTTTCATCGTATAAAGTTACTTATTCTGCCCGTCACTATGCACTGTACAGCGGCGTTGGCCCGTCACCAGGCGCCACCCGCCCGGATGCCTCACTTCCCGTACACTTCAAGCATCTTCTTCAGGGCCTCTAACGTGTCGATCTCCGCAGGCCCCTTATCCTTTCTCCACCGGTTGATCCGCGGAAAACGCAGCGCCACCCCCGACTTATGCCTGGCCGACGCGGCGATCCCCTCAAAGGCGATCTCAAAAACCAGTTCAGGCTTCACCGTTCTGACCGGTCCGAACTTCTCCAGCGAATTCTTCTTCACAAAAGCATCGACCTCTGCCAGCTCCTTGTCCGTAAGTCCCGAATAGGCCTTGGTAAAAGTCACCAGCTGTTCTCCCGACCGCACGGCGAATGTATAATCGGTATACAGGTTGCTCCGGCGCCCATGCCCTTTCTGCGCATATACCAGCACGGCGTCGATCACCAGCGGGTCTATCTTCCATTTCCACCAGTCACCACGCTTCCGGCCCACCTGGTACATCGAGTCCTTTCGCTTGAGCATAAGTCCCTCGCTTCCCCGCTCCCTCGCGCCGGTCCGCGCCTCCGCCAATTCCATCCAATCGTCAAAGGCGATCACGGGCGACAGCTGCAACAACGGATGCGCCGCCGCGGTGACCACAGCCTCCAGCTGCCTCCTTCGCTCTGCCAGCGGTCTGCCCCGCCAGTCCTCGCCTTCAAATTCCAGCAGGTCATAGGCGATAAATCCCACCGGCACCTCGCTGAGATTTTTTTTCGTGACATTCTTCCGTCCTATCCGCGTCTGCAATGCCGCAAACGGCAACACCGCAAATGGCAAACCGCCGCCCATCCCAATGATCTCTCCATCCAGCACCGACCCCACCGGCAACAGATCCTTAAAAGCCTGATACTCCGGAAATTTTTCCGTCATCAGTTCCTCACCCCGGCTCCACACGAACATCGACTCTCCCCGCCGGATCAGCTGCCCCCTGATCCCATCCCATTTCCACTCCGCCTGCCAATCCGCCGTCACACCCAGCGCCGGTAACTCCTCCTCCAGCGCATAAGCCAGATAGAAAGGGTAGGGGCGCGACAGATCACTGCCGCCACCTTCTCCACTCAACAACGCCGAATAAGCCGTGGACGCCGGATCCCAGTCTCCGCTGATGCGATGCGCGACCACGGACGCATCCACTCCCGCGGACCTCGCGAGCGCATTGACGACCGTCTGCTGCGAAATGCCGATCCTGAACCCGCCCGTGATCAGTTTATTAAAAACAAATCGTTCATCCCTGTTCATCGACGCCCAACACTGTTGCACAAACGCCTTCTTCACCCCTTCATCCTCCCTCCCAAGTCGCGCCAGCGCAAGCAGATAATATGCAAGACTTTCGCCCGCACCCTCAAAAACCCCAGCTTCCGGCAGCAACAACGCAATGGTCTCCGCCAGATCTCCAACCGTATGATAACTTTCCTCGAACAACCACCCCGGCAAACCCGTTACCTCCCTGCACCATTCCCACAACTGCGTCGTATTTACCGTTCGCTTGGGCCTGCGGCCACTGAACAGCGCGATCATCCACACCTTGTCCGCATCCTCGGCCTCCGTAAAATATTCCTCAAGCGCCTCCAGCCGGTCGTTGGTCTTCGTGCTGGTACCCAGCCGTACCGCCAATTCGGCAAACCGCCGCATCCCGCCTATCACTAACTCATTCTTTTCCATCATCCACGGCCTCCTCGCCCGCATCAACATCCGTCCTCGCCACCCCGCCATCACCGGCATCCGACAATTCCCCGCCTTCCTCGTCCTCGCCATATTCCGTTTTAACCTCCGCAGCTTCGATCCCACGCTCATTCAGATATCTCGACAACGTTGCCTGGAACCCGTGCGTCACAAACACCTTTTCGGCGCCCGTAGCTTCGATGGCCCCAAGCAAACCCTTCCAGTCGGCATGATCGCTCATCGCAAAACCCGCATCGGCATTTCGCCGCCGGACATTGCCCCGCACCTGCATCCAGCCACTGCAGACGCCTACGGCATAAGGATTGAAACGCCGCATCCAGGGCGAACCCTCCGCGCTCGATGGCGCGATGACCACCTTCCCTTTGAACCATTCGCGCGGCAGATCGGGTGTCACCCGCTGCACAGCAGGCAATTCGACGCCCGCATTTACCAACGCCTGGTGTACATTCCAGATAGCCCCATGTACAAAGATCTCCGGAGCGACAGGGGCCAGCCCAAGTAAAAGCCGCTGCGCCTTGCCAAGACTATAGGCGATCAACACCGAGGTCTTATCCCGCGCCTGGTTCTCGGCTACCCAGTCTCCCACTGCCCGGAAGATTGCCGGCTGCGGCTTCCAATTGTAGATGGGCAGGCCAAAAGTCGACTCGGTAATAAAAACATGACACCGGATCGCCTCAAACGCACCGCTGATCCCGTCGTTTTCGGTCTTATAATCCCCACTCACTACCCAGACTTCCCCCTGGTACTCGACCCTCACCTGCGACGACCCGATCACATGCCCCGCAGGATGGAGACTGACCTTAACGCCATTCATAACTATCGTTTCACCCCATTCCACACCCATCACCGACCCTGGGGGAGGCGCCAGCCGCAGTTCCAGCAACGGCACGGTAAGCCGGTGACAGAGATATCCGCCACTGCCCGGCCGCGCATGGTCACTATGGGCATGCGTGATCACGGCCTTGTCGACCGGCTGCCAGGGGTCGATATAGAACAACCCCCGGGCACAATACAATCCTTTGTCGGTAAATTCGATCAGTGGCATAACGGTACCACTTCAAATAACAGGCCGCATCACCTCCTAGTTCACGGCAACAACGTTCCCATCCATCTTTTTGACAAAATATAGCTTTTTGTTCTCGAAGTAATCCAGCGTCATCGTCTGCCGGTTGAGAAAGACAGGGGTGATCTCGAAGTCGTTAAAAACCTTGAATCTCTTCTCGCCGATACTGCCGCTAAGGTCCTTGCCGTGCAAGAGCAGGAGTTTAGAGAACCGGTAAACACTCTCATAGCCGCGAAAGACCATATCGCTGGGCCTGGAATAGAACCGGGTCTTGAAATTCTGCTGAATGATCTTGACAAGCGTGTCTGCAGGGTTGATAAAAAAAGGCGTGGAATAGGCGATCTCCTCCCCGGCAAATTCGGGCCGGCTCAGGTCCAGATTGTCCCAGGTCGGCATTCCGATCACCGTGGTCCGGTAGGTCTTCAGCGAAGCCAGCAACGCGCAAAGCCTCGTCCCGAAGGCCTCGTCCAGACTCCCGGCAATACACACCGTCTGTTGCGTGCTGTCCATATTTGCTGCGAGCGCCGCCGCATCAAAACCATCGTCCAGCGTGACATACTTTATCTTCAGCGGAACGGACGCCGTCTTCTTTTCGATATCCGTAAAATAACCCTTCAACCTGTCCTCCTGCACCCCGTTCTTTCTAAAGAAGACAAGCGACTTCATGGGATAATTCCTTTGCAGATACCGGTAGATGCCCTCACAATGCGTACGCAGGGTGGAATTGAGGATCACTAAAGAGGCATTGTTGGTAATACCGCCGTCATTGGGATAGTTGACGTTTATGAACGGGATATTCTTCTTCGCGGCGGCCGAGGCCAGCAGCTGCAGCTCCGATGTGCTGGTTACCTGGCCGATGATCAGCCCCACCCGTTGCAACGCGGAGTCTCCAAGTTCCTGCTGCAGGCTTTCTTTCGCATTACGCGTGTCATACACCTGCACGTCCAGCTTCACCTGCTCCTTTGCCAGCGTGTCGATGGCCATCTGCGCGCCCTCATAGAACTCTAAACCAGGGTTGAAAAATTTAGGAAAATTCTTATCGTAGCGGTAGTTGCCGGCGGCATCAAAAGCACTGTCCAAATAGAGGGGAAGGAAGAGGGCTACGCCGCTTTGCAGCGTGTCCGCCTGGGCTACCAACGTGTCTGGTCTTCTCGCCGCCGAGTCCACCTGCGCCCTGACACTCGTCACAGCCATCAGGAGACAGGACAGCCACAAAAAAGAATATCGGAAGTTTTTTTTCATCTTATTCCCACTCGATCGTCGCCGGCGGCTTACTGCTGATATCATATACCACCCGGTTGATGCCCTTGACATTGTTGATGATGTCATTGGAGACGTCTGCCAGAAAGGTATACGGTAGATGCGCCCAGTCCGCCGTCATCCCATCCACGGAAGTCACAGCCCGTAACGCTATAGTAAACTCATAGGTCCGTTCATCGCCCATCACCCCGACGCTCTTCACCGGCAACAGGATCGCTCCCGCCTGCCATACGGCCGAATAAAGTTGATGGTCTTTCAACGCCTTCGTATAGACATGATCTGCTTCCTGCAATAATCGCACCTTTTCCTCCGTGACCTCACCCAGGATGCGGATCGCTAACCCCGGACCCGGGAACGGATGCCGTTGTAACAGCTCATCCGGGATACCCAGTTCGGCACCAACCCGCCTCACCTCGTCCTTGAAAAGAAAACGGAGGGGCTCGACGAGTTCCAGGTGCATTGTCGCCGGAAGCCCACCCACATTGTGATGTGATTTAATCGTCATGGAAGGGCCGTGGACACTCACACTCTCGATAACATCGGGATAGATCGTCCCCTGTCCCAGTAATTCCACACCCGCGACCTTTTTCGCCTCTTCCTGGAAGACCTCGATAAAAAGCCTGCCTATCGTCTTTCGTTTGGCTTCCGGGTCCACTTTACCGGCAAGCTCCCTATAGAACAATGCCTTGGCATCTATTCCTGTCACATTCAGACCGATCTGGCCATAGGTCCGCAACACTTGCTCGAACTCGTCCTTGCGCAGGACGCCGTTGTCGACGAAAATGCCATGCAGCCTGTCCCCTATCGCCCTGTGGATCAGGGTCGCCGCTACCGTAGAATCAACACCGCCACTCAACGCCATGATCACCTTCCGCGATCCTATCTGCCTCTGCAACGCAGCCACTGTATCACTCACAAAATGCGCCGGCGTCCAATCCTGGTGGCAGCCGCAGACGTCGACAAGGAAATTCCGGATGATCTTCTTACCCTCGATACTATGGTAAACTTCGGGATGGAACTGCAAGCAGTACAACGGCTGCTCCCTCCCGGCCGTACCCTCATCGCCCGTCGCCGCCGCAGCATTCTTCCTGAACGCAGCAAAAGGAATGCTCTCCGTATTCGCCAGCACCTCAAATGCCGCCGGCAGATCCAATATCGTATCGGCATGGCTCATCCATACCTGGGAAAGCTCGGTGACATCTTTCAGGATGACGCTGTCTTTTTGCTTATGTAGCAACGCCCGCCCATATTCCCGCTTATTGCTGTTGGCTACCCGCCCGCCAAATTGTTTGGCCGTCAGCTGAGCGCCATAACAGACACCCAAAACCGGCACGCGATCGTGCAGCGCGGCAATATCCACCTCGGGCGCATTCGCGTCATTCACCGAAAATGGCGATCCCGAAAGGATGATACCCTTCAGCGAAGGGTCAAATTGTACCGGCTTGGAAAAGGGAATGATCTCACAGTAGACGTTGGCCTCACGTACGGCCCTGGCGATCAATTGAGTATACTGCGAGCCGAAGTCAAGAATTAGGATCTTTTCCGTCATAGATCACGCGAAGATAAAAAAAATCCCCCAATCCCCCGGCTTGCCCGTTGCAGCCTCAGTAATCCAAACACGTCGCCAACCACCCTAAAAACTCCTAACCCGCCGCGGCTTCCAAAAACCGTTTCGTAATCCGAGGGAAAAGTTTAACTTTTGTGCACCAAAACAAAGCAAGATGACAAACGTCCAAACGACCCGCTTCCGGAATATCAGATCCCCCTGGCTCCTACTCGCCTTGCCGCTGCTGCTGGCCTCCTGCCAGGGAATTTTTGGCAAAAGGGTACATGGCGATGGTAATATCAAAACGGAAGACCGCCCGGTCAGCGACTTCAAAAATGTTGACGTCAGCGGCGCCGCCAAGGTCCTCGTCTCCCAGGGCGACCACCCCTCCGTAAAAATAGAAGGCGACGAAAACCTCCTGCCATACATGGAGGTCAACCAGATCGGCAATAAGATCGAGGTCCGCGAAAAGCCGGGGTTCAACCTCGTCCCTACTACTGATCTAAAAGTATACGTGACCGCGCCGGTATTCAATGACATCGACGCATCAGGGGCCTGCGATATCATCGGGCAAACAAAGATCTCCAATCCGGAAGACATCGGGATGCATGTTAGCGGAGCGGGAGATATAAGAATGGAAGTCGACGCGCCCCGGATCAAAGCAGAAGTGTCCGGCAGCGGTTCCATCTATCTGAAAGGACAAACAAAGGATGTATACCTCGACCTCACCGGTGCCGGCCATGCGCATTGCTTTGACCTGCTCTCGGAAAGCACAAAGGTCGATATCTCCGGCGCGGGCTCGGCGGAAGTCTATGCCAGCGTAAAACTGGAAGCTGATGTCAGCGGCGCCGGCAACGTAAAATACAAAGGCAATGCTACAGACGTCAAACAGAACGTCAGCGGCGCCGGCAGCGTGCAGAAAGTAGATTAAATAGTATTACGATCAAATAGTATTATAGTCAAACGGGAGTCGACCAGCCCCGGCATCCCAAATGCGAGCGCTCGGCCTACGCCGGGCGCTCCCGTTTTATGAAGCCATTAACGTAGTTTTCCCGATCTTAGTATATGCTCAGACGCGCGCTGTCCTTAGCCCTTACATGCCTGATCACCCTGGCCGCCAGTTCACAACAATCCCCGACCGGTGCCGCCCTTCCCAGTCCGGAGGAATTTCTCGACTCCGTCTTCACCACCGTCGTCGACACTTCCTTTGATCACTACTACCTCGTGGCTGGTACCGACTCCTGCCGCTTCCTGAAATACAGCTATGACGAATGGATCAAATACCACCTCAAAGAACCCCTCACGTTCAATACCCTCAACGAGCTCTCGGAGAAAGTCTACCTTTCCCGCTATCCTTATTTCTGGAAACAGCCGCATCTGCAGAAAGCCATCCTCATCACCCGTAAACAGGCCGACTCCATAGTAGGCAGCCACGCCCCCCTCCCCGCCAATGCCCCGTCAAAGGTTAAACGTAAATGGCGGCACAACCTGGATCACCTGCCCCCATGGCAGCTGAACGTCTACAGTTTCTCGCTTCCGCAGTTCACCGACGACGGCCAATACGCCGTCATCGATCTCAATGTCGTTTGCGGCGCCACCTGCGGCAAGGGCTTCACCTGTATCTACCGCCTGACCACCACCGGCGAATGGAAACTCGTCGGGCAATACACCAACTGGTCCTCATAGGTTTACATACTTTACCCTTATCCACACATTCCTGTTCCTCCCCTTGTCATCCGTACACGAGATCTTCACCGGCCCCTCGTCCGGCATAAAGAATTCCTTACTTCCGGCATCCCCGCTGCGATAGAATTTGTCATTTATATACCAGTAGACCTTGGCCACGTCATTCGTCACCCGGCAACGGAGCAAAAGAGGCTCCGGGTCTTTGCGATTGATCAGGTACTCGCTGCCGCTGGCCGGCGAGGTCACCACCGGCGCGCCTTCCTTGAACACCTTTTCACATTCGGGATTGTGCGGCGGTATCGGCTCATAAGTGATGTGGTTGGCGTCATAATATTCTTTCATCTCCGGCGGTATCACCGTAAACCATTTTTTCGTATAGCCCGCCGGCGGCAAACAGGTCCGGCAATAGGATATTTTTCCGTCCGCCGAAAGGAATACTTCCTGCCGGTTATCGCATTTCTTAGCCGTCGATACCAACGGGATAAAATAATCGGTGACCAGGTTCTTGCAGAACCCGTCGGGCGGCAGCCCCGTCTCCGAACAGACCATCCGCACATCGCAGTTGTCCGGCTTGGCAAACCAGGCCGCATCGTCGTCGTAGTCGATCGTATTGAAGACCGTGAACAACAGCGGCGTCGCCACATTGGCCCCGCTGAGTTCCGGCACGCCCAACCCCGAGAAATTCCCCGCCCAGATCCCGACCGTAAAGTGCTTGTTATAGCCGATGCTCCAGGCATCCCGCCGCCCATAAGAGGTACCCGTCTTCCAGGCTATCTTGGGTAAGTGGAGCGTACTCTGCCAGTTCAATGGGAAATCGGGCCGGTTGACCTTGCTCAGGGTCTCGTTGATCATGAACGTCGCCGCAGGGCTCAGAATGCGCACGCCCGCGACCCCCGAACTATCATCATAAGTATAACGCGGCCGCACATACACCCCCTCATTCGCAAAAAGCGAATACATCCCCGTCATCTCTTCCAGCGTCGCCCCGCATCCCCCAAGGATCATCGACAACCCCAGCTTCTTCCTGTCCCGGTCGACCTGCCGGAAGTCACACTGCGAGAGCCGCTGGATCAGCTTGTCCTTACCCAGCGCCTTCAGGCTTTTGACCGCCGGGATATTCAGGGAATGCTCCAGTGCATATTCCATCGTAACATAGCCGTTAAATCGCTTGTCGTAATTCTCCGGCGCATAGCCGTCGTAGTTGATCGGCACATCCGTAATCGTCCGCTTGGGCGTAAGCAGACCTTCGTCGATACATAGCCCATACAGCAGGGGCTTTAACGTACTTCCCGGTTCCCGCACCGCCGCCGCCCCATTCACCTGCCCGGCGTTCAGGGCATCGTCGAAATCGGCACTCCCTACGTAACTCACAACCCGATGCGTCCTGTTGTCGATCACGATCACCGCCGCATTGTGGATATTCTTCAATGCCAGCGTCCGCGAATAATCCCTCACCAACTTCTCTATTTTTAACTGGGTATTCAGCTGTATCGTACTATGGATCATCGACCCGCCCCGTTTTGTTAACTTCCAGGAAAGTTGCGGCATATAAGCGGGCACAACTCCCCGCGTCGCCGTCAGCGGCTCGGCCAGCGCATCGGCTATCTCGTACCGGGTAAAAACCTTTTCCCGCGCCCAGCGCCGTAGCCACTTATTTCGCTCTTCCACGATGCGGTCGTTATTCCGGCCCATCACCAGCGAAGAAGGCCGGTTGGGAATGATCGACAGGGCTGTGATCTCCGCCAGGGAAAGATGATCCGGGTTCTTCTTGAAATAAAGGATAGATGCCGCTTTCACTCCCTGGATGTTCCCCCCATAGGGCACGACGTTCAGGTACAATTGCAGGATCTCAGGCTTGGAATATTTCCACTCCAGTTGAAGCGCCCGAAAGACCTCCACCACTTTGTTCCAATACGTTCGCCTCTTCGGCTCCATCGCCCGCGCCACCTGCATAGTGATAGTCGACGCACCGCTGGTCCGTCGCATATGAACCAAATTCCGGCCAAACGCGCGGGCCATCGCAAACAAATTCACCCCCGGATGATAGTAAAAGTATTTGTCCTCCTTCACCACGATGGTCTTCCGCAACAATGGCGAGATCTCTCCCAGTTCCGTCTTCATCCGCCACTGCTGGTCATGGGTAAGAAAAGCATGTACGACCTCTCCCTTGTCATCGGTGATGACGGTGGAATACTCGATACTGTCGGGTAGGGGGAATACCCAATTCAACAGCAGGAAGGTCAAAAAGATTCCAGCTAAAACGAGTCCGATGATTTTCAACCGTCGCATGCTGGGTAATTAACAGCAAGCTACTTTTTTTTATTGCGTCGACATATATTATTTTGTTGGCAAAAGCGTTTAACTTCAAACTCTTATCTGCCCTCTATATGCGTAACCGCCCCGGCCTCGCCGCCTCCCTGACGATCCTTGCCGTCTATTTCTTCCTCGCTGCCTGTAATCGCAGCACTGTTAGCCTGCAATACACGAATGCCCGGGATGAAGTGCCGACCCTGGGTAACCTCGTCTTCCGCTTCGACCAGTCCCTGGTCAAAGACTCCTTACTGGACCAATGGGATTCCACTGCCTACATCAGCTTCGAACCCAAAATAGCAGGGCGCTTTCGCTGGGAACACCCGGACGAGCTCGTGTTCTCGCCTTCGCAACCCCTCCCGCCGGCGACTACCTTCAAGGCCACACTAAGAAGCGATATCCTCCAATACAGCTCCTACGGCCGGGTAAAAGCCGGGGAAGACCTGATCTTCCACACCCCCGACCTGAAACTGGACAACACCAGCGCCACCTGGGTCCTCCCCGACGAGACCAGCACCATTGCCGTTCCACAGCTGGACCTCCAATTTAACTATCCAGTCAACCCCAATACTTTAAAGGACAAGCTCAGCATTCAACTGGAGGGCAAACCCGTCAACTATAGCCTCCAGACCCTCTCTGCAACCGACCGCATCACCGTACGCCTCCTGGACCTCAAGATGCAGGACAAGAACCTCGATGCCAAAGTTGTCATCGACAAAGGCCTCCTGCCGGAAGGCGGCACCAACGGCCTCAAAGAAAAAATAGAGCTCTCCGCCTCCATACCCTCGCCCTATGTACTGACGATCGGAGAAGTGACCACGGAACACGACGGCTCTACCGGGACTATCCACGTGCATACCAGCCAGCTGGTCAGCGCAAACGATGGCCTGGCAGCAGCCATCAGTTTCAACCCTGCCATAAAGTTTACCGTGGAACCCTCGGAAGACGGTTTCACCATCCATAGCGAGAACTTCGACCAGGAGAAAAGCTACACCCTCAGCCTCGCTAAAGGCCTGCATGGCCGGATCGGCGGCGTCCTCCACGAAGAATACTCGACCAACATCACCTTCGGCGAGCTCGCACCTTCCATCAGTTTTGCCAGCAGCAAGGGCATCTACCTTTCGGGAAAAGGCGCCCAGAATATCGAAGTGAAGATCATCAATGTCCCCAGGGTAAAGATCATCGTCTCCAAGGTCTATGAGAACAATCTCCTCGCGGCCCAACATTACAACTATGACCCGCAGGAGCCGGGCGGGAGCGTCCCTGTGAATACCGACGATGAAGAAGGAGGCCCGGTGGTCGATGACAGCCAGGACCTCACCTTCGGCGACGTCATTTATAGCCAGGAAGTGGATACCCGCACCCTGCCGAAGTCGGCCGGTGGCAGCAGCGGCGGCCGACTCCTGAACCTGAACATCACCGATAAACTCCCCGAGTTCAAAGGCATCTACCATGTCGTCATCCGCTCCGTCAAGGATTATTGGGTCAGTGATAAGCGCTTCGTCTCCCTCTCGGACATCGGCCTCATCGCCAAAGAAGGCCGGGAAAAGATCCTCGTCTTCGCCAACTCCATAAAGACCGCCGCCGCCCTGCCCGGCGTCAACATCTTAGCCTACGGCTCCAACAACCAACTGCTGGGCATGGGCGCCACGAGCGCCGAGGGCGTCGCCGAGATCACCTATACCCGAAAGGAATTCGCCGGGTTCAAACCCGCCATGATCATCGCCAGGACCGCCGACGACTTCAACTACCTCCCCTTCGGCAGCACCCGCGTCAACACCTCCCGCTTCGAAGTGGGCGGCCGCCGCGCCAACAGCTCCGGCCTCGATGCCTTCGTCTACCCCGAACGGGATATCTACCGGCCGGGAGAAAAGGTCAACTTCGCCGTCATCGTCAGGGACCGGCAATGGAGATCACCTGGCGAATTGCCCATTAACCTGAAATTCCTGCTGCCCAACGGCAAAGAGATGACAACCTTCCGCAAGACCCTCAACACCCAGGGCGGCGCGGATGGCAGCGTCGACATCCCCGAATCGGCCATCACCGGCAGTTATTCCCTGGAAGTATATACCTCTAATGACGTCCTGCTGGCCACCCAACCCTTCCGGATCGAAGAATTCGTTCCCGATCGCATCAAGGTCACCGCCAAACTGGATAAACCCTGGCTGGAAGCCAGCGACGTCTCCCGGCTCGACATCCATGCCGTGAATTTCTTCGGGCCTCCCGCCGCGAACCGCAACTACGAATGCGAGATCCAGGTCAAACAGAAAGACTTCAACCCAAAAAATTACACCGGCTACGACTTCAGCCTCTCCGCCCAAAACTCCACCTCCTTCGACAAGACCGTTCGTGAAGGCAAGACCGACGAACAGGGCAATGCCACGGAGAAATATACCGTTCCCGAATTCTTTAAAAATATCGGGCTCCTGCAGGCGACCTTCTATGCTACTGTCTTCGACGAAACCGGCCGGCCTGTCAGCCGCAGCGCCTCCGTCAACATCTACACCCAGCCCGTCTTCTTTGGTGTGGCCGACGATGGCTTCAACTACTACCCGCTCAACCAGTCGGTTAGTTTCCCCATCATAGCCCTCGACCGCAACGAGAAATTGCTCCCTACAGCCTCTGCCCGCGTCCAGGTCATCAAACACGAATACCGTACCGTCCTCACCAAGAGCGGCAACTACTTCCGCTATGAATCCCAAAAAGAGGACAAGCAAATAACATCCGCTATCGTCACCGTCAGCGGTGAAAGCACCCGCTATACCTTCGTTCCCCGTTCCCCCGGCAGCTACGAGTTACGCGTCTCGATCCCCGGCTCCAATACCTATGTCAGCCGCAGCTTCTACAGTTACGGCGCCTGGGGCGGCGACAACAATTCTTTCGAAGTCAACAACGAAGGGCATATCGACATCGAGCTCGACAAAAGCGGCTACTACACCGGAGAAAGTGTAAAGGCGCTCTTCAAGACGCCATTCAGCGGCCGCATGCTCGTAACCATGGAGACGGATAAGGTCATCTCTTATCAGTATGTGGATGTCAGCGACAAACGCAATGCCTCGCTCGACCTGCCGCTTAATATCGACGATATTCCCAATGTATACATCACGGCCACCCTCATAAAACCCCATGAGCTTTCCGACATCCCGCTCACCGTCGCACACGGCTATCAATCGGTAAAGGTCGAGGCCAAAGACCGGAAGATACCGGTCGAGATCACCGCCCAGACCGCCGTCCGTAGCCATACCCACCAGAAGGTCACGGTTAAAGCGGTTCCCGGAAGCATCATCACCCTGGCAGCCGTAGACAATGGCGTTCTGCAGGTCACCGACTTCGAAACGCCCGACCCCTATTCGCAC
>Ga0302309_10000579_pt1 | contig 41213 bp, 53 predicted proteins | sample III_Palsa_N1_1_FD_200453 | JGI IMG/M metagenome (GOLD analysis project Ga0302309, IMG submission 200453) | Peat permafrost microbial communities from Stordalen Mire near Abisko, Sweden - III_Palsa_N1_1 | ecosystem: Environmental > Terrestrial > Soil > Palsa > Peat permafrost | place: Sweden...
CTGATGCACGGAACGTTCTCTTTGCCGTGCTTTTCAGCGTGCGGGGTAACGCTGCAGATTTTGGCCTGCACGCGATCCAGTAGAAACATCGGTTTTCTCCTTGCGTGGGTGAAGCGGTTTAGATGCACAGACGCTGCATCGCGTCTTCGAGATCGACCATGTGGCCGTGCACGAAACTCTTCAGCCGGTTGACCTTTTGCACGACCGGGATCGCGCTTCCATTCGTCTTTGCACCATCCGTAATCGGTGACGGCTGCGGCGGTTTGCTGACTGGCTCCAGCCGAGCGATGAAGGCTTTCACCGTCGCGCCGAGCTGTTTAATCTCGCCTTCCAACTCGCTCATGGCGTCGGAGTGCTCGCTGGGTGGCGGTGGCGGAGCATTGCCTGCAGCCACGCTTGCATAGACTTTGTTAGCCGCATTGATGTCCTGGCCAAACGTTTGTGCGTTCATGGTGTTTTCCTTGAGTTGGCGGAAATATTCGGCGTTTTGAATGGCCGACATGTGAAGTGCGAAGTAGAACGAATCGCTCATTTCCCGGCGGCTTTGTCGAACTCCATCGACCGCTGGTTGTAGAGAGTCATCAGCGCATCGCGATCACTCGGCGGCTCTACCATGTTGATCATCGCGCCGGCATCATCCAGTTCGGCCGGCGTCTTGGCGGACACCATGGCGTCGTTGACTTCCTGAGCGACCATCCCTGAAGGTGGCGCACCCTTGGAAGGGGTAGATGCGTCGGCTTGCACTGCGGCCTTCTTGAACTCGTCCGGGCAGCCTTTCTCGCCACCCAGCGCGATTTGATGCTCACGCGGGATCACTGACCAGGTGGCCTTGAGGTTATCCATGCCACCGCGCGCCGACGCTTCGAGGCGTGAGCGCGACCCTTGCACGGTGTCAGCCTCGTCCAGCCGCTTGACGCGCGTCTGCTCCTTGCGGCCGCGCGTGGCGGTCAGGGAGATGGCCACGTCGCGGTCGATGTGTGACAGGTGGCTGACTCGAATACCGCCAACCTCCTCGCCGCCAAACTTTACGTCGGGCCGGTTGTACAGCGTCATGCTCCGACCCACCCACTCGCGCCCATCGCTACCCCACGCGAACACCAGCACCTTTCGCATCGACTTGCACGGCTTGTAGGGCCGGCCGCCTTCGCCTTCGTAGTGGATGATGACGGGCTGCTCCTCGCCACCGCCGCGCTTCACATCGGTCACCGTGATGGTGATGGGTCCGCCGAGAAGTTGCTCGGCGTTGAGTTGGTCCGATTTCGGAATAATGGTGTCCCGAAGATCACGCACGCTAGTCGACATAGCCAATCTCCATCTCTTCCGCGATCGCCCAGCCAGGCAGCGACAGCTGTTGAATGCCTGCCGGGTAGCCTGGCCACGTATTGGCTGCCATGCACTCGGCCATCGTTTCCATGCCGCGTTGACGCAGTTCGTAGCCGCGGGCCTCGCCTGCATCGTCAAGCTGATAGACGGCCGCGAGGTAGGGCGCCTTCTTTTCCTGCGCGACGATCAGGTAGCGGTCGACGGGCTCACCACAAGCGCGCGCACCCTCGGCGTAGTGCGCATGCGTGATGTCGTAGCCGTAGGTCACGACCGAGCGAGCGAATGCGCGAGGGCTGGCGTCTTCGGTCGTTTTCAGGTCGATCATCACTCGATCGCGACGGTTCCAGCGGTCAGCGCGCGCCTTGCAGGAAAGACCGGACGCTTCATCGATCCAGCGAATCGTGACCTCGCTGTCACCCTCGGCAAACAGATCCGCGATGTCCGGGTTGCTCATCAGCGCGGCGTGCATGGCTTCGATCACGGCGAAGTCTTTCGCAGACATGACGGTCTTGCCCACATTCTGCGCCTCCCACGCATCCCAGAACTTCACGCGCTCAATGCTCGATTCGTTGGGATTCTTGGCATTGCGCATGGCGTCCGTGGGTCGGCCTGGCGCATTGAGCGGTTCGCCAACATAACGCTGCGCGAATAGCTCAGGAAGCAACACGCGATCGTGATAGGCGCGGCCGAACGTCTTTGCCGGCGTGTCGCTGTCCTCGACCTCGTCCAACCATGCGCGGTAATGCGCCGGTGTCTTGGCCAGCATCTTGAGCGCGCCGACGTTGACGACGCCCAATGCCTTTAGGTGGTATTCCTCGGCGGGAACGTCGGTGTGGATGACCGCCGTGTATGGGGTGTCGCTCACTCGCCCTTCTCCTCTTCGCCCGCCACCTCGATCACCGATCCTGCTTGCATCGAAGCGACGATGTCATCCTGCGTGGCTACGCGGATGCCGAACTCGGACTGAGCGACGTGGCGCAAGGCCTGGGACTGGCTGGCGGCGCGCACGAGGCGCGTGGTCTTGCCGGTGACGGAGTAGATGCGTGTCTGTGCCATGGGTTTTCCTTGGGTGGGTGAATGGTGGCAGTGGCCGGATGCGATCCCGGCATTTGGTCGGTAACTCTTGAGTCAATTGCACACCCGACACTTCGGGCCGACTTGCTTAGCAAGTTTCAAGAATCCGCGCAGAACGGTAGCGGTGGGAGCGTTCATGCAACAATGCCCGGCGCGGGAACCTCGACGCCATTCAGCTCGCACCATTCCAGCGCCCACTCAAGCGCGCACTTCGCCGCGTAGCCGCCGCCCGTTTCTTTATCGGGCGTGTCGCCCTTTCGAATCATCATGAACCAGCGTTCCGCCGGGTTCGTGGCGCTGTGATCCAGGTCTTCGTGCGACACACCGCGCGCATTGGCGATGGTGCCGACGAGACATGCACACGGGCCTTCGTAGGTCGATCCGTCGACACGCCCTTCGCGCAGCGCCGAAACGAGTGCGTGAACTTCATGCGCGTTCTGGGTGAGGGTCATCCACAGGTCGGCTTTGAAGGCCCGAAAACTGGCGCCCGTGAGGTTGGCGCCCGTGAGGTTGGCGCCCGTGAGGTTGGCGCCCGCGAGGTAGGCGCCCGTGAGGTTGGCGCCCGTGAGGTTGGCGCCCGTGAGGTTGGCGCCCGTGAGGTTGGCGCCCGTGAGGTAGGCGCCCGCGAGGTAGGCGCCCATGAGGTTGGCGTCCATGAGGTAGGCGTCCATGAGGTAGGCGCTCGTGAGGTTGGCGCCCGTGAGGTTGGCGCCCGTGAGGTTGGCGCCCGTGAGGTTGGCGCCCGCGAGGTAGGCGCCCGTGAGGTAGGCGCCCGTGAGGTAGGCGTCCATGAGGTTGGCGTCCATGAGGTTGGCGCCCGTGAGGTTGGCGCCCGTGAGGTTGGCGTCCGCCTTCACCGCAGCCTTTACTGCAAAACCCAATTTCAGCGAATAAGACTGCCCCGCAATCTCCGCGCTCAGCTCGCACGAAAACAACACTTCGCTTGAGTAACGCGATTTGATTTCAAAGTTCATGCCTGTAGCTCCAAAAGTGATTCCAACTGGAAGGCGGGAGTGGTGGATGTGTTCATACGTAAATCCTTTGGCTGCCGCTGCGCGCCTGACGCGATGCCCGCTTCATGGCGTAGAAATGGTCGGTCTGCTGGGTGCGCCAATGGCGTTTGCGCATCGCCTCAGCCTTCGCCACGCACCAGCGGTAATGCATCATCCCGAAGCCCATCGGGTCTTTGCACGGCGGCATGGACTTCTCGATGGAATCGATCCGAGCGCGAACCATGCACACGTAATCGTTGTGCTCGGTCTGCTGAACCACCAACTGACTGTCGGCCATGTCGTTGTAATGGGAAACGTCGCGCACCTTGCGGCGTTCCATGCGCAGGAGGCTGTAGAGGCGGTAGTAGTCGGCGCGGGTCATGGCGCGCTCCGGATGGCTTCCAGGAAGCTCTGCACGGCGATCGAGTGCCATGCCAAGGCCATGACCGCGCTGCCGATCAGGAACGCCAGCCACGCGAGGATGGGGAAGAGGCGGCGGATCATGACTGCATCCCCGGATCAAGCGCGATCAGTTCTTTCAGCGCGTGTGTCTTTGCGGCTTCGACGCTAACGTGCTGCGTCGCGCGCGGATCGAACCCGCATCCGGGCGTCCAGATGCTGCAGATGGCGAAGGATCCGTAATCATGGACACCCGCGTAGATTCCATCTCGTGCCGATTCCAAGTATTGGCCGCCGCAGCCAACGCCATCATCTTCCCAATGCTTGCTCACGACACCACCTCTTCACCCACCAGCGCCAGCAGGTCGTTCGCCAGCTTGCGGGCTTCGGCGTCGGTGAGCATCAGCATTGCATCGGCGTTAAAGCGAATGACGATCTTTTTCGGGTTAGCCATCGAGCGCGATACATCCACGTTATTCGTCAGGCATTCGTTAAACAGGTAAGCCATGGTGTTCTCCGTTCCGAGGCGGGTTGTGTTGCGTTGTGTGGGATGGAGATTAGACGGCCTTCCGAACAAATGCAATACCCTTTGCAAATTATTTTTGTTCGGGGTACCGTGTGCCCAACTTCAGGAGACGTGCCAATGTGGCAGCAGATGATTCAAGACCTCCGCGACGCGGGCTACAAGTGGCGTCAGATCGGGGAAGCGATGGGATTGGGACGAAGCTCGGTGCATGACCTTTGGACAGGACGAAGCCAGGAACCGAGCGGAAACGCGGCTATTGAGCTTGTAAAACTCCACAAAAAGATGCTGCGCAAGCGTAAGCAGGTGGCGTGATGAAAGAGCGTACCTTGATCGATTTCACCCTTCCTCCTCTCGACCCCACTGCCTTCGCCAAGCCCGATCCGTTCGACGTGGCCAACATCCGCCTGCAGCTCGAAGCCAACCGACGCAAGGCCAACCAGCGCGACGAAACGCGCGACCTCGATACATCCCGGGGCCGATAACCATGCCCGACGAACTCAACGACCGGCGCATCGAAGCCCGGATAAGGGAACTGACCTCGAAATTCGCCGAGGCCTACTACGCCGGGCACCGTGACCTGGCGCGCACCATTGACCAACAGCGAATGGACTTTATCCGTTCGCGATCGCCCGAACAGATCGAGCGGATGGAAAAAGAACAGGGGATATTCCGTGCGTGAATATGGGCAGATTCAATCCGCCTTCTGGCAGTCCGAGGATGCCGAGGCGATGTCCGACCGTGCAAGGCTATTAGCCTGCTACCTGATGACCGGACCTTACACGAACGGACTGGGGTGTTTTCGGTGCACCGATGGCAACCTCATGGACGATTTTGGATGGTCATCGGAAACGGTATCGGAAACCCTATCGGAACTGTATCGCATAGGGTTTGCATACCGTCTTGGAAAAGTGCTTTTTTTGCCCAATTTCCTGCGCTGGAACGGAATTGCCAATCCGAAGGTCGCCAAAGCCCGATTGAAGGAACTTGAAACGTTGCCAACCAATCAGGCAAAAGCTCTCGCATCCCGCGCCATGCTTAAGTTCTGCAACCATTTGACGGAAGATCAAGCAGCCTCTCTGGAAACGGTATATCAAACGGTATCAGAAACCGTATCGCAAACCTTATCGAAACAGAACCCTACCCAACCCTATCCTACCCAACCCTACCCAGAATCAAAAACCAAAGATCAAAAGAAAGAGCGCGAGAAAACAACCGATGAGCGCAAGGTGGAAATCGGAACGTGGCTGAAATCTCTCAACGGATCGCCGGCCATTCCCGAGGACGACGCGGTGTTCACCTACGCCGAGGCCACCGGCATCCCGCTCGACTTCCTGGCCCTGAGCTGGGTCCGATTCCGCGATGACATGCGTGACCGCAAGACCCGCAAGATCAATTGGCGAGCTCACTACCGCAACGCCGTCAAGGGCAACTGGTACAAACTCTGGTGGTTCACCCCGGACGGCGATTGCAAGCTCACCACAGCCGGCGAACAAGCCAAGCGAGCCGCCGCGTGAGCGCCGACTACGCAACCGACCGTCCGCCGGCGGATGTCGCCTCGCTGCTGCTACCGCCGCACGACATCGCGGCCGAGCAGGCCGTTATCGGCGGCTTGATGCTCGCGCCGGATGCGCTGGCCAAACTTTCCGATTGGCTCATGGAGGGGGATTTCTACCGCAAGGATCATCGGCTCATCTTTCGCGCTCTCGGTGAACTCACTCGACGCGGGACGCCGGTCGATGCCGTCACCCTCGGGGACTGGTTCGAGACGCATGGCCTTGCCGAGATGATTGGCGGATCGGCTTACCTGTACGAGCTGGACAACAACACCCCGAGCGCCGCCAACATCGTCGCCTACGCCGAGATCGTGGTGGAAAAGTCCCGGCTGCGCACGGCCATCGATGTCGGAACCAAACTCACATCCGGCGCCTACGGACGCGGCTCGGAAAGTCAGCAACTCATCGCGGACGCTTCGCATGCGCTGTCGCAGATCCAGGTCAACAAACTGCGCGGTAACTTGGAGCCGGCGAAGATCGGCATGCAACGGATGCAGGCTGAGCTGATGGCGCGTTACCAGCGCGGACCGCAGTTGCTTGGCTCGCCGTGGCCATGGAAGGGTCTCAACGACTGCACCAAGGGCCTACGCGATGGCGTTCTGTACGTCGTCGGTGCACGACCCAGCATGGGCAAATCCATCTTCGGCCTGCAGACCGCTCTGAACAACGCACTCGCAGGTCACAACACGGCCTTCTTCTCGATCGAGATGACGGCCGAGGAATGCATGGCACGTGCTGTCGCTTGCGTCGGCGAAATCCCCCACGAATGGGTGGAGAACCCCGCCCAGCACGACATCGATGCCGATTTCTGGTGGTCCCGATTGAACGATGCCACGCAGCGCATCAGCGAATCACCGCTGCTGATCGACGAAAGTCCCGCCATCAGCATCGACCAGCTCATGGCCCGCGTGCGCCGCGCTCACCTGCAGTCGCCCATCCGCCTGGTGGTGGTGGATCACATGCACGACATGCAGCTCGATCCGAAGGCGGAAGTTCGCCACGAATACGGACGAATCACCCAAGGCTGCAAGACGCTGGCGAAGGAACTCAAGTGCCCGGTGATCCTCCTTGCGCAGCTCAACCGCGCCGTGGCCACCCGCAATGACAAACGTCCGACCATGACCGACCTGCGCGAATCGGGTGAAATTGAGCAGAAGGCCGATGTAATCCTGTTCCTCCATCGCGAGGACTACTACGACGAAAACACCCACCTCAAGGGCATCGTCGAGGTCATTCCGGCGAAGGGTCGAAACATCCGCACTGGCCACGCGATCGACCTGCAAAACACGTTCAGCGAAATGCGCATGCAGAATCTCATCGGTCCACGCCCTGCCGCACCGACTCCCGAACACACCACGAAAAAAAGGGGATTCCAATCGTGACTTCCATCGGCCCCACCGCCCGCCGCGTCCAAGGCGTCAAGCTTCCCGATCCGGTCGGGGACATCACCTGCCTTCCAAGCTCGGTGCTGATCTGCCTCGACCGGATTCGCAACCGAGGCCAGCACTTCATCCTCGTCAACCCACAAGGCCAGATCTACGCCATACCCTCGACCGACATCCGCGCCTTCGCCCTGATCGAGAAAACGCCGACATGGCTCGCTGGGGTGTTCGAAGCCCTGAGCAAGATTCATGGGAAAATCGTGTGGCGGCTCGATGGGCCGACGCTCTGCGAGGCGATCACCGCGACCTACGAGGCGATGGCATGAGACTTCCTGCCAAACAAACCGTAGAGTTCACTAACTCGCAGAATGACCTCCTCGCGCAACCCGTTGTTGGGGAGCTACCCTCGCCTGGGGTTGAGTCTGCGAATGCCGCCACGAAGCGCGCAGGCGCCGTAGCGTCGATCCTAGACGGTGGTTCGAAACCACATCGCAACGCGTCAGAGGCCCTGGTGGCATTTACCATACTCGGCGAGCCTGCCAGTAAAGCAAATAGCCGCGACATCGTGACGATCGGTGGCCGGCCCTCTTCGATCAAGTCCAAGAAGGCGCTGGCCTATGAGCGTGATGCTCTCGCGCAGATACCTACAATGTGTCGACTGCAGCTGACAATGCCCGTCGCGGTGACCATGTGGATCTTCTACGCGAGCGAACGGCCCGATCTGGACGAGTCACTGATCCTCGACATCCTGCAGAACCGCTACAAGACGGTGAAGTTCGGCGGGATGAAGGTCAAAGAGCTGGTCCAGAAGGGTTGCTATGTGAATGACCGCCAGGTGCGAGAGCGGCACATTTACCATCGCATCGACAAGGCCAATCCGCGCGCAATCATTGAGATTCGCGCGATCAACCCGGAGTTGTTCTGATGTCTGACAACGTGCTGCGCTTCCCGAGGAAGGATGAGCCCGAGCTGCCGTCGATGGCTGACACGCTGCGGATGATTGCCCAAGCGATCGACGAGGGCCAAGTGGGTCCGCGCCAGGCCTTCGTGCTGTTCAGCGAGGCCACCGATGGCTCGGGCGAGACGGACGTAGGTATCCGCGGCTTCAGCGACGACAAAGCGGCCTCGCGATTCATGCAGTCCTGGTTTCGCAACATGGGGTTTGCGAAGTAGGACTTTCACCATCACGCCAGCGGTGACACACTCCGCTCGGCGCCCAACCTGGACACGCCCATGTTCCTTTTCCGAAAGCCCACCATCATCATCTTGGAGATCACCATGCCCGGCCTTTCCGACCTGCAAGCCGCCATCACTGCCAACACGGCAGCCGTAGGAGCCAACACCACCGCAACGAACGCCGCCGTCGCTGCCATTGAAGCCGGCACGTCTGGCGACAGTGATGCCGCCGTTGAAGCAGCGGCTGTCACCCTGGCGGCCAACAACGCCACGATCGAGGCGAACACCGCTGCCCTCGCGGCCGCATCGCCGACCGCTCCTGCCAGCGGTTCCGGCGGCCCGGGCGATGTCCCCCCGCTCGGCAGCTGATCGCAGTACCTTGTGAACGCAGAGCCCCAGCAATGGGGCTTTGTCACATCAGCCAAAGGGAAGATCATGCGCATTCGATGCTGGCTCGGGTTTCACAAGTGGTACCGCGTGGGTGGCCACATCTGGTGGTTCGATGCCCATCCCTATCGGTACAAGAGCTGCACGAACTGCGACCACGACCACTATGCCGAGTAAGCCAATCGACCCTGACGCGCTGTTTCCCTGCTTTCACTGCCGCCAACGAAAGCCTAAGCTGCGCTTCGTCCAAGGCCGCTGCGCCGACTGCCATGCCGCCCACCTTCTGACCCTGCCGGAGTCCGAGCGATGCCCAAGTCAACCACCCGAACGCGACGGATGCAGGAAACGCTTGCGCATGGCGGACCCGCGCCGGGGCCAATGCTCCAACTGACGAACCTGTCCACCTCGATCCGGCACATCCTGACGGCGCGGTACGGTTCCATGCCCATCTCGGCACGGCCTTCGTTCTACCGGCGAGAGAACTTCGGCGGACAGGTGACGTATGGCTGAGCTGACCAGTAAGGGTCGGTCCTACCTAAAGGACGTGATGTTTGGGCTACCCGAGGAGCGCAAGTATCCGATGCCGGACCGTAGTCACGCCGCCAATGCGAAGGCGCGCGCCACGCAGCAACTAGCCGCCGGCAACCTCACCTCGGCCGAAGCCGCCGAGATACGCCGCAAGGCCAACGCGATCCTCAACCGCCAATGACCAGTCCCTTCACCGATGAACAGAAGGAAGCGCTGATTGCCGCGCTGTGCGAAGGGCTGAAGGAAGGCACGCCGCTGACGGTGGTATGCGACCGGATCGGCCTGGATGTCAGCACGCACAAGCTGTGGCGCAGCAAGAACGTGGACTTTGCCAACCGCATAGATGCAGCGTTCGAGCTTGGCATAGACGCCATCGCACACCGCAGCCGACTGACGGCTCGAGGCAAGAAGGAAGACGAAGGCGGCGAGTCCACCGGCAGCGTCGACCGTGACAAGCTGGTCATCTGGCACGACCTCAAGCTGATCCAGATGTGGGATACGCGCTACAAGAAGACCGTGCTGCTCGGCAACGATCCGCAGAACCCACTGACCAGCACGCCGGCCCAACTGACGCGCGATCAACTGCTCGCCATCGCGGCCGGTGGAGTGCACAAAGACGGTGGTGTAGACCCGTCTGGCGATGCTTGACGTTTGCTCCCCGGCAGCGGCAGCGCGCGAACTGTTGCGCCGAGATCGCGCCTTCGAGTCGCTGTCGGAGTACAGCCAGGCCATCGAGATCCCGGGCGCGCCGATCAGCGAGTCGCCGGACGAATGGCTATTTAAGCCCATCGAGACCAGCGTAGCCATCCACCAGCGCGTGATGATGGAACAGATTCAGGAGTGCATCGAGCAGGACTACGGCCGCTTGATGATCTTCGCCCCTCCGGGTTCGGCCAAGTCCAGTTATGCCGCTGTGGTGGCGCCGACGTGGGCGATGGGCAAGTTCCCCGGCATCCGCGTGCTCATGACCAGCTACGCCGGCACGCCGATCATTCGTGCCAGCAAGCGAGCTCGGCAAATCTGCAGTAGCGCGGCCTACGCCAGCATCTGGGAAAAGCACACGACCATCGTGCGCGGCTCCAACGCTGCCGACGAGTGGGAGTTGACCAACGGGTCGGGGCTGTTCGCTGCGGGCCTTCTGGGCGGCATCACGTCCAGCCGTTGCGACCTGGGCATCATCGATGACCCCGTGGCTGGGCGTCTTGAAGCGGACAGCGAGAACGACCAGAAGCGCACGCTCAACGCCTACCGCGATGACTTCCTGTCTCGTCTGAAGCCCAAGGCATCGATCATCCTGATTCAGACCCGGTGGAACCAGAAGGATCTGGCCGGCTCCATCCTGCCCGAGACGTGGAACGGGGAAAGCGGATACATCGAGTGTCGCGATGGCCAGACCTGGCGCGTGCTGTGCATCCCGGCGCAGGCCGACCGTGACGATGATCCGTTGGGGCGCGAGGTCGGCGACTACCTGTGGCCGGAGTGGTTCAGTCCGCGCCACTGGTCGATCTTCAAGGCCATTGCCCGCACCTGGTCCAGCCTGTTCCAGCAGAAGCCCGTGCCCGACAAGGGCATCTACTGCCAGCGGGAGCAGTTCCATCGCTACAGCAAGACGCCCGAGGGCATCCGCTGGACGCTGATCAGTGACTTCGCGACCAAGCAGGACGCCGGTGACAAGACCGCTCACCTAGCCATCGGTCTGGACCATACGGGCGGTATCTGGGTTGACGGTGGATTCAATGAGCGCGTGACCACGGACAAGGGCATCGCCGCGGGCATGTCGCTGTTGCAGCAGTACGAGCCGATGTTCTGGCTGGGAGAAAAGGGGCCGATTGAGAACGCCATCGGTCCGGAAGTACGCAACCAGATGCGCAAGAAGCGCACCTACGCAATACGCAAGCTATTGCCATCCACGGGCGACAAGCTGCAGAAGTGCCAGGGCTTCCTTGGCCACGTGGAAGTTCTTGAGGTGCACGTCAAGGAAGGGACATTCGGTGATGAGTTCATCGAGCAGATGTGCAGCTTTCCCGGTGGCACCTTCGATGACATGTGGGACTGCGCCGGCATGTTCGGGCGCGCCATCGACATGCTGCTCGAAGGCAAGGATCCGGCCGACAAACCGAAGAAAGACGAGATCATCCCGTTCACCCGCCGATGGGTGGAGTCCATGGACAACGACGACCAAGCAGACGAAGCTGCGCGGGCGCGGTACTACCGCTAATCCCACCTTTCCCCATCGAGAGCGTCGCCCATGGCCACGGAAACCCAAGACTTTGACGAAGGCGTGAGCGTCGCCACCCCCGGCAGCGCGGAGCAAGGTAACCGCCAGCCTACGCCCGAGGAAAAGGCCGATTGCGAAGCGTGGATGGGCGAAAGCGGCAAGATCATGACCGCGCGCGCCTACGACAAGGTGGCACGCAAACGGTATGCGCAGGATCGCTACTACGCCCGCGCCGATCACGGAAAGTTCTCCGTCAACGTGCCGATCGCGCAGAGCTACATCGATGTGCTGCGGTCGTTCCTGTACGCGCAAGACCCGAATGTGGACGTGGCGCCGTCTGGCTTTAGTCAGCCGCCGCCGCAGAAAGAAATCGAGTCCATGGTGATTGCCCAGCAGGGCACGCTGCCATCGCAAGCTGCGGCGACACCGGGCGCTGAACCGGGCGCACTGGCTTCCCTGATCGCGGCTCGCCAAGGCATGCACGGGGCCAACGCGCTGGGTGCGCAGCCGGGGCTTCCACCGGGCGCACCTCCCCCGCCGAGCTTTGGTGCGCCACCTCCCGGTCCAGCACCCGGCGGTCCGCCGTCCAACGCACCGCCGAGTCAGACGGGCACCGACCCGCAGAGCATCCTGTTGCAGCAGGTAACCGCGATCCTCAAGCCCTACCAGCAGCTGCGCGACGACGCCAAGCAGCTCGCCGACACGCTGGAACTGGTCATTGCCAGCCTATGGAAGAAGGCGCAGCTGAAGCGTCAGGCGCTGCCGCTGGTGAACTCGGCGCTGACCATCGGCGTCGGCTGGATCAAGGCGTGCTGGCTGCAGCGCACCGGCAAAGACCCGATCATCCAGCAGCAGATTGACGACATCCTCGAAAACCTCGCCACCATAGGCCAGACCAAGCGGGAACTGGAATCGGGTGAGGCGAAGAACGAGGACGCGCTCAAGGCGCAGTTGGCGCAGGAAATGATGGGGCTGGAAGCGAAGGTGGAGATGGTCGTGTCGCGCGGCTTCGCCATTGACTTCATCCCGGCCGAAGACATGCAGATCGCGACCGAATGCCGCGACATGGCCAGCTACCGCGATTCTCCGTGGATCGCCCAGCGCGCTTTCATTCCGGTGTCGCAGGCCAAGGCCGACATGCCAGATATCGAAAAGCGTCTGGCCAAGGCGACCATGTACTACCGCCAGAAGGTCACCGATGCCACCGCTGCGCGCGACTCGGGGTTGATGGCCTCGGACAACATCAGTGCCTCGGATGCCGACAGCTACACCAAGGGTGCCACTGGCATGGGCAACGGCAGCAACCACACCGGCATTGCCACCAGCAGCGGCGAGCCCTGCATTGCGTTCTGGGAGGTGTGGAACCGCGAAAGCTCCACGATCCTGAGCTTCGTCGAAGGTCTCGACACCTACGGCAAGGCGCCCTATACACCTGATCCGGGCAGCTCGCGCTTCTATCCGTACTTCCAATACGCCATCGGCAACGTGGACGGCGAGCGCCATCCGCGCTCACTGGTCACCCGCTCCGAAAGCCTGTTCGACGAGTACGACAGCGTTCGCACCAACTTCCGCACGCACCGCAAACGCACGTTGCCCAAGACAGCGTTCCTGGCCAACATGCTGGACAAGGACAATGCCAAGAAGCTGGAAGAGGGCGGATTGCAGGAGATGGTGGCGATTGAGTCACTGAATCCGAATCTCAATCTTGCCCAGATCCTCGCCCCGGTGAATTACGCGCGGGTCGATGAGTCGCTGTACGACACCTCCGTCATCCGTGCCGAGCTCGAGCAGATATGGGGTGTGCAGGAGGCCTTGTCCTCATCCATCCACACTCCCAAGACCGCCACCGAGGCGCAGATTCAACAGGAGGGCAGCAAGTCGCGCACAGGCTACATGCGGGCAGCGCTGGATGAGGTGATGAACGATCTGGCGCAGTACACCGCCGAGGTGTCGCTGCAGAAGATGACCGTGCAGGACGTGAAGACGATCGCCGGTCCCTGGTGCCTTTGGCCCGAGGACATGGGGATCGATGACCTGAACGCGCTGGTGAACGTGTCGATCCATGCCGGCTCGACGGGCAAGCCCGACACCGCCGCGCAGCAGCAGGCATGGGCCGCGATCTTCCCCGATCTGAACAAGGCGATTGACGAGGTTGGCGCACTGCGCGGATCGACCAAGGAAGAAGTGGCCGACTGCAAAGAGGCGCTGATTGCCGAGACCATCCGGCGCACCGGCGACCGGATCGACCCGACTGCGTTCCTGCCTGATCCGCCTCGCACGCCGCCGCCGCCGCCTCCACCCCCGCCGCCGCCGCCGATCGAGCTGACCGCCTTCGCTGGTACCCAGATTGCCGCGCTGACCGCGATCCTTGCCGATGTGAAGGGTGGCGTACTGACCACGGCGTCTGCCATCGCGCTCATCGGTGCGGTTGCTCCGGCCATCCCGCAGCACCTGGTCGAAGCGATGGTGAATGGTGCGGTGCCTGGACCCACTGATGCCCCTGTCGCGTTGGATACCAAGAACGTCAGTCCGGTGATTGCGCCCACCCCAACTGCCATCCACATTCACCCCGTCGCGCCCGGTGGGCGGCTGGCTGAAGCCAATGCACCACCAACGTCCAATGGGCATCTTCCGTCCATGCCCGCCATGTCACCCATGCCGATGAACCCTGGAGAGCTAGCCAAATGAGCAACGAAGACGAAAGAGAGATGCCGAAGTACGAGTGCCACAAGACCGTGTGGGCATTGAAGATTAAAGACGTGAACGGCCAAATAATCACGCCAGCAGACGAAGGTTATGGGTCGTTTGAAGTTCCCGCCGAAGTTTTCCTTAGATTCACTCCTTCTCCCGGCGACTACTTCGTTGTTTATGCCGATGGCTACAAGTCATTCTCGCCAGCCAAGGCCTTTGAAGAGGGCTATACGAGGGCTTCCAAATGATCATTGAAGGCGAAACCACCGACACCACCCCTACCGACCTGCCGGCTGATACGGGAACCGATGCACCTGCCGATACCACCGCCACGCCGAATGTGGACGAAGCGGCATCCTCGGCCTTTGACCAGGGGGTAGACCATGCAACGCAAAGTGATGAGTCAGCAGGCCATCCTGCTCGGGATGGAGCGGATGTGGCGGCTGCTGCAGCAGCCAAGGTGGCTACACCTGCCGCTGCTGCAGAGGTTGTGCCAGCGGTCGTTCCGCCGGTCGCTGAAGTCACCCCGGCGGCCGTGCCTGACCCGGCGGTTGAGACCGAGATCAAGTCGCTTGGTCTGAAGGCCAAGGCGGCCGAGCGCTTCCGCGAGCTGACATCCAGCCTCAAGACCAAGGATGCGGAGATCACCCCGCTGCGCGAGGCCAAGCAGAACCTGGATGAGTGGAATGGCTTCCTGCAGCAATCGGGCGTGCCACCGCAGCAGCTGGGCATGATGATCGAGGTCGGCAAGGCGCTGAACGGGACCGACATCAAGGCCAAGGGCGTGGCGTTCGACACGATGCTGTCCACGCTGCAGCAGCTCGGCCAGGAGATCGGCCGCGACGTGCCGGGATTGGTTGATCCACTGGCCGGTCACCCCGACTTGAAGGCGGCCGTGGAGAACGGCGACATCACCGAGGCACTGGCCAAGCAGCACGCTGCCGAGCGGGCACAAGCGGCGATGACAGGTCGTGCAGTGCAGGCCAACACCGAGCAGCAGCAGCATGCTGTGGCGGTGCAGACGGCAAACGCGCATCTGGGCCAGCTGGGGAAGAATCTACGCGAAGGCAACCCGGCGTTAGGGGTTCCGGCTGACCCGTTCTACGCGGTCAAGATGGACATGCTCAAGCCGACATTGGACCTGATCGTGGAAACGTTGCCCCCGAGCAAGTGGCCCGAGGCCGTGGCGCGCGCTTACGGTCAGTTGCCGCAGCCCACGGCGCCCGTCGCTGCACCATCTGCAGTGGGTAATACGCGGCAGCTGCCACCCGTAGGCCACATGCCGATCCGTCCGGGCAACGCCAGCTCCGGCATGCGGCCAAAGCCCAAGAGCGATACCGAGGCCTTCGAGATCGGTGCATTCGGTGCCGCCTCCGAGTAATCTTTCACCTCCACCCATCCCGTGACTGGTCCGAGCCAGCGCGGTCGATACCCGGGGCCGTCCGCTGTGAAGCGCGCGGCCCTTTTCTTTGCCGCTCGCTTGACAACCCATTCACGCACGGCGAGGATGCCGTCCAACACGCGGTAAGCGCCGCAACCCACGTAGCCGTAAGCCAGTGTCGCGCCTGGTAGTGCCGCATCGAGCTTCGCACCCTCGAACGTGGAAAGAAGTAACCCTACGGGGTTTTCCCTTTCCTGTTCACGAGGCCACTGCAATGCCCATCACTCCACAGCAACTGCTCAACGGCGCGAACTATCAGCTGATGAGCTACGCCGAAAACGACCCGATCGATCAGATCGAGCACGCCAAACCGTTGGCGAAATGGTTCATCGAGAAGAAGATCCCGTCGATCTACGGCAACGGCATCTTCAACGAGAAGGTTCGTATCTCGAACAACTCGAACTACCAGAACTACTCGGGTGACCAGCAGGTTACCTACAACCGTCGCGACACCGTTCGCATGGCGCCGTACATGCACTACGAGGCGCACGACGGCTTCACCCTCAACGAAACCGAGCTGGCCGACAACGGCATCATCCTCACCGATGACCAGGACGCCAAGCTGGAAGCCTCCGAGAAGGTCGTGCTGGTCTCCAAGATCAAGGAGAACTACACGGTCCTCAAGCAGGGCTTTCAGGATGCATGGGATCTGGAAATCCACCAGAACGGCTCGCAGTCCGCGCAGGCGGTTCCGGGCCTTGACTACCTGGTCTCGACCACCCCGACCACGGGCGTTGTCGGCGGCCTCGATCCGTCGGTGTACACGTTCTGGCAGAACAACGCCAACATGGCCATCAGCACCGCGACGCTGGGCACGCTGACCCAGCAGATGGAAATCACCTGGCGCGCCTGCACGCAGTTCGGTGGCCACGCACCCGACAAGATCTTCTGCGGCTCGAAGTTCCTGGATGCGTACCGTCTGGATTGCGCGGCAGGCATCGTGCGCATGCAGTCGTGGGGCGACAACAAGTCCTCGGACATGTCCGGCGGCATCATGGGCCTGTACTTCAAGGGCGTGGAGCTGGTCTGGGATCCGAGCTTCGATGCGCTCGATGTGATCCTTGGTGCGATCACCTACCCGTGGGCCAAGCGCTGCTACTTCCTCAACTCCAAGTTCATCCATTTGCGTCCGTTCAAGGGACGCTGGATGATCAACCGCAAGCCGCCGCGCATCTATGATCGATACACGTACTTCTGGGGTCTTACCTCGGATTACGGTATGACGATCAGCAAGCGGAACTGCATGGCGGTTCTCTCGATCGCCTGATCATCCACCCCAACGAAGGGCCGGACATTCCCCGGCCCTTCACGGAGAACAAAGATGGGAACCGAGTTCATCCAGCTTGCCACCGCGTTGTCGATCACGGCGACCGGTCAGCAGACCCCAATCAACCTGACCACCAGCCCCTTTCAGGGCGGTCAGAACAAAAACGCGGTGCTGTTTCTGCAGAACGCCATTGCCGGCGGTGGTGTGGTGACGATTCAGGGCAATCCCCTGATCCAGCCCAACGCCCCCGCCAGCGGTGACGCGAACTGGTTCACCATCGCCACCCTCAACGCCGCCTCGTTGCCCCAGCAGGAAATTCTGTTGCCGCCGTGGATCGCGGTCAACGTCACCACCGCAGGCACGGGCACGGTGTCGGTCGGTCTGCTGGGAGTCCAGTAATCATGGCCGACGCACCCAAAGCCGCACCAAAGCCGGCCGCACCGGCACCCAAGGCCGCTGTGGCCACGATCGAGCAGTGCGATGTGCTGATCCTTCGCGGACATACCACCTCGATCCCGGTCACCGTGTACGGCTACGAGGTGCCGGTGTTGCAGGAAATCCACGGCGACGAGTCGGTTCTGGTCACCGAGACCCGCGACGTGCCGGTACCGGAAGGGTTGAATGCTGCGCAGGCTTATACGCTGCTGGAAACCCGTTACGCCCAGAAGGATGGCGAGGATGCCATTCGCCACGTCTACCGCACCGTGCAGTCACTGGCCAAAGAGTCGGGACTGCCGTATCAGCGCGGTGACGAGGACAAGGTCAAGTACAACCAGGCCAGTGTGATCGTGCACGCGCCTGTTGCCCCAGCCACCGGCAGTGGGGATGTGGACGAGGACCAGGACGCGTAAGCACTCTGAACCTTCGTTTTCGCCGACAACGGCCCGGCTTCGGTCGGGCCGTTTTTATGTAGGACGACGGATTCATGAACCTGCTATCCAACCCGAACAACTGGAGTGATGGCACGCAATCACCGCCCGCGTGCTGGAACGGCACGTCGTATGTTGCCAGCGCGACACAGGGCGACTATGTCGAAATCTTCCTGACGTTCATAGGCTCCTACACTGGCTCAGACACACTCGGCTTCACTTATGCGAACGCCACTACCGCAGGCACGCCGGCCGACGGATCGTCGATCATCTACCTGTCGCCAACCCCTGGCGATCGCACCTTGCTACAGCCCACTGGAAATAACGGTGGCACGGAAGCGTATGCAGTGCCCACAGGCCTGACCCAACTTCAGGTTCAGCTTCTTCCCGGCTCAGCTGGCGAGGCGCTGGGCACTAACACGGTCACGGTCACACCACCGGCACCGCCGACGCCCGTGGCGTCCGACGAGACGATCTCCGTTGCCAGCAACTCGAACAACAACTCGGTCACAACCAGCGTCACTCAGGACGGTTCACCCGTCGATGCGACGCTTGCTATCGCGAGTCAAGCGACAAATGGCAGCGCTTTCGTCCTTGATGGCGCCATCGTCTATACGCCGAACGTCTTCTATCACGGTCCGGACAGCTTCACCTACACGGGTACGTATGATGGCAATACATCGGCGCCAGCCACGGTGTCAGTCGCGGTGGTTCCGACCAACTACAACTGCGAATGCAGCGAGACGGACTACCCGACCAAGACGCTGAAGCAGCTGCGCATCGAACTCATGACGCGCCTGGGCTTCGCCGCCATGATGGTCCCGCCGCCGGGCATGGTTCCGCTACTCAATTCGTTCTTGATCGAAGCGCAGGAGTTGTTGTTCCGTCGCTACAAGGTGTTCCGTGGTGAGCGGTGGTTCACGTGGTCGATGCTCGAGGGACAACGCTTCTACGACTTCAACGAGAACGACGATGCCGTCAACGGATCGATTCAGGCGCCTACAGGCGTCAGCGTGGCAACCGATGCGAGCGCAGGAGCACTGATCCAGGGCACGTATGGTTACGTGGTGACTGCCTTGAATGCCAATGGCGAGACCAATCAGGCCGTAGAAGTGCAGGTCATAACCACCGGGCCGAACAGCACGAACACGGTGACTTGGGCGGCTGTAACCGGCGCGACGGGCTACATCATTTACGGAAATGGTCCGCTGACCTACCAGATGGCACAGATGGCGCAGGTAGGGTCCGGCACGACCAGCTTTCAGGACAACGGGTCCATCACACCCTCCGGCAATGCGCCGCCGTTGGTCAACACCACCGGCGCGTGCTCCAAGACGCTCGACCCGCGCGCGATCACCTGGGTAGGCATCTCGCAGAACGACAACAACTGGCGTCCGCTGTCGTGCGGTATCGACCCGCTGCGCTACACCTCGATCATCAACTCGATACCTGACAGCTACGAATGCCGCCAGTGCATCGAAATATGGCCGGGACCGCCGGATAACACATGGTCACTGCGCATCAAGGGCTATTTCGGCCTGCAATCGTTCGTCAACGACAACGACCAGACCACCATCGACTATCGCGCCGTGTTCATGCTCGCGCTGGGCAATGCCAAGATGCACTACGGCCAGCCGGACGCGCAGAACGTGCAGGGGCAGCTGACCACCTTCCTGGGTGACCTGATCGCCGGCACCCACAACACGCGCCGTTACATACCGGTGAACGGCATGCCGCTGAATGCCGTGCGTCCGCGGAGGGTCTGGTAATGGCGGCACGTGGCCTGCGCTCGGTCCCGGTGCTGACCAGTCTCAAGACCGGCATCACCCGGTTGCGCGACAAGGGCGGCGCCTCGCCCGATGGCGTCTATGACTTGTTGAACGGCTACGTCGATATCTCCGGAGCACCGACCAGCCGCGACGGCACCACGCTGGATGAGACGCTGACCACCGGCACGAAAGGGCTCGTTGCCTTCAAGGGACTGCTGAACGTCTTTGCGCTGACCAACATCACCATGCCGGCCGGCTACGTGTGCAACATCTTGATCCATCCGAATCCGGCCTTCACCGGCACGCTCGACGAGATCTATTTCGCCGCACCGTTCCTCGGATTTCTGTACGTCGTGGCCGGCTTCAGTGACGGCAATGTCTACCACTACTGGCTGCAGTCCACGGGCACGTGGGCGCCCAACACCCAATACCAGCTCAACCAGCTGGTCACCCCGACCACGCCGAACGGCTACGTCTACGCGGCGACCACCCAGAACAACCCGCCGGCATGGACCGCCAACACGCAGGTAAGTGTCGGCACAGTGATCCAGCCATCGACCTACAACGGCTTCCAGTACGTCTGCACGCTCGCCGAGGGTGATAACCCGGCCACCGGTAGCACCGAGCCCGTGTGGCCACTGGCAGCCGGCGCGACGGTCAACGAGGGCGTCAATACGCAGTCCACGCCGATTGTCACCACCTTTGCCGGCGGATCGGGTTCGCCAGCTGGCACCAACTACGACGGGTTGTTCCCGCTCGATGGGGGCAACACATGAGTACGCCCGTCTGGCAGGCCGGCACCACCTACGTCCCCGGTTCGCTTGTCGTTCCGACCAGTGGCGCGCCGATCATCACCACCCCGCTGGTCAACCCGGGATTTGAAACCGGCGACCTGACCGGATGGAATCCCTCGGCCGGCACGTGGGTCACGCAGAACGCCAGCGTCTATCAGGGGACGTGGAAGGTCTCCGGTTCCGGTACGGGGTTGATTCAGCTGGACAAGACCGACACCTCGCCCGTGGTGCCTGGCCAGGTCATCACCGCGAGCGCCTTCGGCAACATCGACAACGCCGGCACCGACGACGTGGCCTTCACCATGTCGCTGGAATGGATGGATAGCTCGTTGACCATCCTGCCCGGCGCTTCGGTCGGCAACCAGATTGGGCCGGGACCGGGCGGCAGCTGGCACCAGACCACGGTCACCGGCACGGCCCCACCGAATGCGGCGTTCGTCTTCATTCGCCTGATCGCCAATGCCGGATCGCACGGCGGAAGTGTCGCCTTCGATGCGGTCTCGTGGAACTACGTGTCGCAGGTCGCGCAGGCCGGACTCGTCTACGAAGCCACCCAAGCGGCCCCGGGCAAGAGCGGCGCCACCGAGCCGGCCTGGCCGAATGTGCTTGGCGTCACGGTCACCGATAACCAGGTCATCTGGGAAGGCATCATCGGCTCCCTGATCACCTGGGAAGCCGAGCCGCTGCTGCTGTCCGGCGCCACCGAGCCGACCTTCCCGACCTCACCGGGTGCCGCGGTACTGGATGGAACCGCGCCGAGCCAGATCGACTGGATTGCCCAGACCGGGCAGATTCTTGACGTGAACTGTCCGCAATCGAAGATTGTTCAGATCGCCGCCGGCAAGGTGTATGCCGGTGACAACGACACCATCCGCTACAGCGCGACGGTGAACCCGACCGACTGGACCAGCCCGAACAACGCCGGATACCTTCCCTTTGGCCTGCAAAGCTATGGCGCCAACCCAGTCGCGGCGATGAACCTCTACCGCTCCAATCTGGTCGCCTTCAATGCCGAGGGATCGCAGATGTGGCAGCTCGATCCCGATCCGGCCAACATCACCCTGCTCGACGGCCTGCCGATCGCTTCGACCCACAACCTGGCCATGTCGCCAGTCGCCAACGACCTGCTGTTCCTGTCCTCGCGCGGCGTGCGCAGCGTGGGCATTGCCGATGCCTCGACCAACCTGGAAGCGGGCGATGTGGGCATGCCGATCGATCCCCTGGTGCAGCAGGCGCTGGCGGCAGCGAAAGCGAACGGGACGGAGCCGGTGGGCACCTTCGTTCCGGCGCTGGGGCAATACTGGTTGAGCTTCCAGAACGCCGACAACGCGACATCAACGGTGTTCGTCTACACCATCCCTTCGGTCAGCGGCCAAGGCTTTTGGAGCCGGTACGTGTACCCGTTCACGATCCAGCAGTTCACCATCTTGAACGACACGCTGTACATCCGCGCCAACAACGACATTCTCAAGGTCGATCCAACCACGCCGAACGACTTCAACGATGACACCGCGATGCCCAGCCGCTCGGCACCGTTTCCGGGTGTGGTGCAGACGCCATGGCTGGACATGGGCAATCCGGGCGTCAACAAGATGGTCACCGGGTTCGACTTCGTGGGGAACGGGGCGACACCCAACATCAGCGTGGGCTACGACCAGGCCAACTTTGGCCTGTACACCCCGCCATTTCCGATTCCACCGGACACCGTTCCGGGCATGATTGTCGCCATGCCGATCTGTGCCCCCAGCATGAGCTTCAAGGTCAACTACGCCTCTTCGCCATGGCAGATTCAGGCGGTGAACCTGTACGTCCAAGATGAGCGGGAGGGCGCATGATCACGCCGCGCCATCCTCCCAGCAACGTCGTGCTGACCAAGAACTGGCACCTCACCTACCTGTGCGAGCAGATGCGACCCGATGAGCGCGACCAGTTCGTCGCGTTCTCCTTTGCCGAGGGCTACGACCCGGAGATGGCGGCCAAACAGCTGATCGGTCTGTCGGGGGTGAAATTCACCGGGCTGGGCAAGGATGGCATGCCGATCTATGCCGGCGGCTTCTTCGAGCTTCGCCCGGGCGTGTGGGAGTCGTGGATGGTGGGAAGCATGGAAGGCTGGGCGACGCACTGGCGGCACATGACCAAGACCGCCCGCTGGCTGATGCAGTCGCTGCTGGACACCGGCGCCCGGCGGTTGCAGACCTCGGTGCTGGCCAGCCGGGTCAAGACGTGCGAATGGTACGTGCGATCCTTGGGCATGGTGCATGAAGGCACCCAGCGGCAATTCGGCCGTAACGGTGAAGATGTGGCGTGCTTTAGCCGCGTGAAGGGGGATTGACCGATGGGATCGTCGACAAGCGCAGCGAAAGCCGCCGAAGCCAACACGCAGCAGCAGCAGGCCAGCGAGGCCGCCGCGACCACGCAGATCAACAATCTGTTTGCCTCGCCGCAGCGCACCGCCGAATACAACCAGCTGGGCACGGCGACCACGCAGTACTACATGAACCAGCTGAACCAGCAGCAGCAGGTCAACAATCGCAACCTGACCTTCGCGCTGGCGCGCGGCGGACAGACCGGCGGAAGCGTGGCGACCGATGAGGCGACCCAGGCCGGCAAGGACTACACGACCGGCGTGCTGGACGCTTCCCAGCGCGGACAGGCCGCCTCTGCCTCGCTGCAGGCGGCTGACCAGAACACTCAGTCGAACCTGCTGGCAATGGCGCAGGGTGGCCTCAATGGCACGGCCGGCGCGCAGGACGCCACCAGCGCGCTGCAGTCGAACCTGAAGAACGCGCAAGCCAATGCCACGGCCAACACCATCGGCAACGCGTTCGGTGACTTCGGCCAGATCTACACCAACAGCACGAACGCCGCAGCGGCCCGACAAGGCCAGCTGTACGGCTATGGCACGGCTTACGCGCCTGTGGCCGGCAGCTTCGGATCCGGCGGCAGCGCGGCAGCGAGTAGCACGATATGAGCAACGTCACACCACTTCGCGCCCTGCCGATGGATCGGATCATGGAGATCCAGAAGGAACTGCAGACACTCCCGCAAGCGGATTTTCCGGTGGCGCACTTCTTCGCGCCAGGGGTGTACGTGCGCGCCATGCTGATCCGCGAGGGGCATTGCCTGACTGGCGCCGTGCACACCACCGACCATCTGGCAATCTGTGCGGGCGACCTGTCCATCTTGGCGTCCGAGAATGAGGAAACCCAGCGCTACACCGGATTCCACATCCTGTTCTCCAAGAAGGGCGTCAAGAAGGCCGGCCTGGCGCACTCTGACACCTTCTTCGCGACCATCCACCCGACCGAGGAGACCGACATCGCCAAGCTTGAGGCGATGCTCACCACGGCCGACCCGTTGCCCGCGATCGATCAGGAGACGCCGCCATGAGCTTTTGGGTCGCAGGCGCCGCGCTGGTGTCCGCTGGTCTGGCGATGTACAACCAGCACCAGACCGCCAATGCACAAAACGACGATCTGGCTGCCGGGCAGATTCAGCAGGCACAGCTGAACAAGCAGTCGAACACGGCCACGCAGAAAGTCATCAGCCAGTTCCAGAATTCGACCGCACAGCCTTATCAGGCCGCGGCGCTGGGCAAGTTCAATGCGGCGCTGGCTGCGAACGAATCGAATGCGAATGCGCCACTGAACCAAGTGGGCAACACGTCAGCAGCGTACAAGCAGGCCGCACAAGCCGCTGCCACGGGCATCAGCACCTACGGCCAGGGCAACGCGAACCTCATGTCGCAGATCGACGCCCCGCAGATGCAGCGCCAAGCCGAGACCGGCGACACGCTGGCCTATGGCTCGCAGATTGGCCAGATCCAGCAGAACTCCAAGGCCGACGCCTACCTCGCGCAGCTCAAGGCGCAATCGGAGCAGCCCAACCCGTGGATCGGCGGCCTGTCTGATGTACTGGGCGCCTACGCGAAAGCGTCGGCCGCGAACGGCGGCACCGCCAATGCCATCACCGCCGGGGATGGTCAGGGCATCGGATCGAGTGTCGGCAGCACGCCTACGTCGGTCGGTGGCGGCTACACCATGAATATGCCCAATTTCACTTAAGGGGTCACCGCAATGGCGATGAACGGATGGCAGACACTCGGCGCGGCGTTGGGCAATAACCCCAACCAGTCGTTCAATACCGGCGTGACGCAGGGTATTCAGCAGGGCAACCTGTTGGAGCAGGCGCGCGCCACGCGAAACAAGCAGCTCGCGCTGGCGGCAATGACCCCGGATGTCATGCAGCGGGCCCAGTCTGGTGACCCCGCTGCGCAGGGCATTGTCGCTGCGGCGATGGCGCAAAGCGGCACCAACTACCAGGAGCAGGCCGGCGGCGCCAAGACGGAACAAAACATCGGATGGGGCAACAACGCGATGGCGCTCGCAACAGGCGCCGATCCCGACCAAAACAAGATCAACAACATCCTGGCGGTGATGCACGGCGAGCCACAGAAGCTCACCGAGGTCAGCGGCGGTGTCGCCTTGAACCCCAGCATGACGCCCGATAGCCAGAACATCGCACCGACGGCGGTAGGCAGCGCGGACATCGCCAAAGCCATGGCCGACGCCAACGAGGCGAACGCGGGAGCCGGAAAGAATGCGGCTGAAGCGAAGCGTGCTATGGCCGGCATCGGCACCGACAAAGCCGCGAATTGGGAGGTCACCAGCGATGGCAGCGGCAATCAGATCCGCGTGAACAAGCTGACCGGCGAAGTAGCTCCACTGAGCCTCAATGGACAGCCGGTCACCCATCTTTCCGGTGCCGGCAACACGCGCGCCCCGACCGCGAACGACTTGGCCATGATTGGAGCGACCGATCCGGTCACCGGCAAGCCTGATCCGTTGAAGGCGCAGGCCTTCATGGCATGGCAGGCCCAGCAGAAGGCGATCGACCCGAAGATGTCCAACACCGACTATGCGCTGCAGAAGTTCTCCGCGCTGCACCGCTCGGCCATTGGCACGCCGGGTGCGCCGCCGCCGCAGAACGCCAACCCCATCACCGGCATTCAAGTGCCAGCATCGAATCCGATCGCTGGTGCCATGGGTGGCGCGCCGGCACCCGCTGCACCGACCGGCATTGCCGCTGCCATGGGTGGAGCGCCGACCGCATTACCGCCGGGTGTGTCACCGCAAGGTGATTACACGCCACCGGCGGCTGGTCCTGCTGTCCTCCCTGCCGGCCTGCCACCGCCGATCAAAGCGCCGGGTAGCCCGTATCCCGAAGGCACGCCGCTCAAGAAAGGCAATCAGAAGTACATCGTCAAGAACGGCATTCCGGTACCGGTGAGCTGATGGCAACGGATTGGAGCCAGTTCACGCCTGACACGCCGGTGCCAGATGCTGCGCCAGCGGCGGCGGTTGATTGGTCGCAGTTCACGCCCGATGCACCGCCATCACTCGGTGACAAGATCAAGGCGGCGCTGGGCGCTACCGGTACCGTGCCCTATGGCACGGGTGCCGGATACCTGATCGACAACCCTCTCACGCGCGGCTTGGCGAAGTCGGTCAATACCGCCGCCACCGGACTCAACGAAGGCGTCCGACGGGTGTTCCTTGCCCCGGCTGACGCGACGATCAATGCACTGGGCGGTCACGGCACGTTGAGCCAGGATTTCACCCAAAACGCGATTGCACCGGCCGTGGCCACCAACCCACAACTGGCAGCGCCAGCCAGCGCAGGGATCGGGTCCGATGTGATCCAGATGGTCGGCAACTTGGGCGGGTCGATTGCCACCGCGATGGCGGCGGGCGGCGCGGGTGAAGTGGCTCCGGTGGTGGAAGCGGCACCTACCGCCGGCGGCATGATCGCCAACGCCATGACCAGCCCTGCGCTGCGCACGGCGGCCGTCTTGGGGACGACGGGTTCTGGCGCACAGGCCGCAGCGATGGATGCCAACGGTCAGCCGGTCAGCAACGCCCAACTCGCAAGCATGGCGCTGGCAGACACCGACGCGAACCTTCTCCCTATGGGCCATGGCCTCCCCTACCTTGCCCGTCCACTGGTCGGCGCGGCATCCGGTGTGGGTGGACGCGCGCTCAGTGACCTGACGACGGGCCAGCGCTCCACGCCAGCCGATTACGTGACCAGTGCGGCTACCGCAGCGGCACTCGGGCTGCTTCCTGGTGGTGGCGAGGCCAAGCCGACGCCATTACCCGAAGCGGAGCCGGCGCCCGTCACCCCGCCACAAGCGCAAGCGCAGCAAGCGGCCAAGGATGCCAGCGCGAATGTGGGTGGGGGATCGACCGCAGCCAGCTTGGTCGCCAAGAATGCCGCCGAGGCCGGTCTTGCACCGGCTGATGTCGCGGCGCATACAGCGGCGGCTGATGCCATGGTCAAGGCCGATCCTGACGCTGAGGTTCCGCTGCACCCCGCTACCCCGATCGATGCCACCACCAGCGTCCCTCTTGGCGGTGGCGGCTCCAAGGACAACAGCGTCAATTTCATCGACAAGCGCATCCCGCAGTTCATCGACGTGCCCAAGCCGGACGGCACAGTGGTCAAGGTGGACGCGCATGACGTGATCGCCAATGCCCACGAGGCGCCGGAGAAAACCCAGCTCGATCAGGGCAAGGACTACGCCGACGCGCACAACGTCAACGCGAACACCTACGAGGAGACCTACCTCAAGGAAAAGTACGGGGTTACTCACGACGCCTTCAATGAGGCGCTTCAGCCCTATCTGGACAAGGCCGAGACCGAGGGTGCTGGCGCATCCGACATCTCGCCGAACCTCGACACCAAGCCCTATGTGGACGACGGTGTGGAGCATCTGCTAGACCCGAACGCCAGCAAGGTCACCGACGACAAGGGCAAGCCGCTGACCGTCTACCATGGCACCGCCAACGACTTCGACCAGTTCGAGGACCGTTCGGGCGAGTCCACCGCGCACGCGACCTCGCCGCTGGGCCACTTCTTCACGCCAGACCGTGCCAGCGCCGAGGGGTATGCGCGCAATGCCAGCGAGGGACGACCGGCCGATGAGCGCGTGATGCAGGCGCAACTCGACATCAAGAAGCCCTACGAGATGCCGTTGGACGAGGCACAGGCGATCGAGACACCCGACCAAGCGCGACAGGTGCGCGCCCATCTGGAAGCGCAGGGCTACGACGGCATCCATTTGCCCGACCAGAACGCCTGGGTAGCCTTCCACCCGCACCAGATCAGCCTGACCGGCGACAACGATCCGTTTCACGTGGAACTTCAGCAAAGCCGCCAAGCGACAGCCGCCATGGCACCGGAAGATCGATCGACCGCCATGGACTCGCTGGGTCTGGACGTGGCGCCGGAACATCAGGCCGACGTGATGTCCATTGCCGACCTGGTGGACAAGGCCGTGGATGCTGGCGCCGACCCGAAAGACATCATTGCTGCCATGACCGGGACAGCGTCCGAAAAGGCGCGTAAGCTCTGGGCTCTGGGGAAACCGGACACCGACCATGCGAACACCGAAAGCGCCGAGCTTCAATCACATAGTGCACGCAGCGCTGAACCGCCGGTTGCGGGGACTGCCGGCGATCATGGAAATGGGTCCGCACAAGCACGGGTATCAGGCGCCGATTCCGACGCCGTCGATTCAACCCCTGCCGACCAGCGATCAGCCGAACCTGAGCCCACCGCCGATCGCGTAGCCCGTTCCGAGCCCACGCCGGAAACCACCGGCATCAAGCACGCCACCGTTGCGGAAGAGCGTGCGCTGAAGGGAAAGGATGAGGTGGACTACGAGGGAAAGCGCACCTTCGGCGAGGCGTGGGATACGGCATCCAAGAAGCTGGAAGACGATCCGGGCGCTGGCCAAGACCTCGCACGCACGATCAACGAGAAGCCTCGTCCCCTGAGTGCCGAGGAATCGGCCACGCTGATCCAGGACCGCATGCGCCTGAAGAACAGCTTTCGTGACGCCAATGCTGACATCGCTCAGGCGGTCGATGACAAGGATGTGAATGCCGAGGCCGTCGCCCGCGCCAAGCTGCGCACGGTAGAGGACGCACTGGAAGCCAACGATCAGGCCAGCAAGGCCTCGGGCTACGAACAGGGCTTCGGTCTGGCTGCACGCCGCATGATGAGCCGTGAGGACTATTCCATGGCCGACCTGCTCACCCAGGCCAAGGCCGCCGCTGGACGTGACCTGACGCCGGCCGAGCGTGGGCAGATTGAGCGCCTATCGAAGATGATCGAGGAAAAGGATGCGCAGATCGCCGAGTTGCAGAAGACGAAGGCTCAGCGCAAGTCGGGCGTGACAGGTGGCGCTCGAAAGACCGCTGACCAGCATTTCAAGGATCTGAGCGCGCAACTCAAACTGATCGCCCAGAAGGATCAACTCGAGCCGGGGTGCGTTGTATGAGTGGCTGCGAGGCGACGCCGGAAGTCAAAAAGATCATTCGCGCGATGGCTAAAAACCGCGTGGATGCCGGAGTGAAAGATGCGGCCGATCTGATTGATTCAATCCATGAGGAAATCCATGCTCACACGCCGCTATGGAAATCCGAGATCGCCGACATCATTGCTGGCATCGGAGAGGTGCGTAAGCAGACAAAAAGTGAGATGCAGACGCGATTGGAGGCCATCAAAGCCGAACTTCGCACCAAGCAAGTCAGCTCGGAAAAGGCCATCCCACCGACGCCGGAACAGGCCAAGGTCACCGCTCGACAGAACGCGCTGAAGAAGGAAATCGACGATCTCAACCAACGTATTGCTGCGCGGGATACGTCGAAGCCCGATAAATTCTCTGTGGAGTCGCCGGAAATCACGGCGCTGAAGCAACAGCGCGATGCGCTCAAGGGAAAGCTTGAGTTGATGGAACCTTCGCCGCCAGCCACGCGCCCCGTGGATCCAAACGAGGCGAAGAACAAGGCTGCACAGACGGCCATGAAGAATCAGATCGACGCTCTGACCAAGCGCATTGACGCGCGAGATATGAGCAAGCCGGATAAGCCTTCTCCCAAGTGGACCGAAGAGACGCAGGCCATACGTGCTCAGCGTGACAAGCTAGCGCAGCGGTATGCGGATATGGGTAAGAGTGATCGGCAAGAAAACACGGCACGCTCGAGGCTGCAAAAGCAGATTGACGAGGTGAATGCACGCATTGCCGCAGGTGATACCGGTCCACGAGCCAAGAAGGCCACCGTGGATACGGCCGAAGTCACCGCGCTGCGTCAGCGCCTGGCCAAGGCAAAAGACGATCTGGACGCGATCACACCGAAGGAAGCGAAGCCCGAGCCACCGCCGAAGAAGTCTCCCGAAGAGGTGCGCAATGCCACGCGCCGCGCCGACCTGACCAAGCAGATGGCCGACCTGCAGCACAAGCTCGACACGGGCGACTTCAGCAAGCCGGTGAAGGCCAAGCCGCAGTACGACGAGGGAACGCTGGAACTGCAGTCACAGCGCGATGCACTGCGCGCCAAAGCCGACAAGGCCATCCGCACGCTTGAGCGCAACAACCAGTCGTTGCCGGCCCGCTTGGCCGATCGCCTGCTGGCTTTCCGCCGCGCCATCATCCTGTCGTCGTTCCATACGCTCGGCAAGCTGACCAGTGCCGCCACCTTGCGCACTCTCTCTACGCCGCTGGAAGAGGGTGTCGGCAGCGTTCTACGCCAGATTCCCGGCATTCGCAGCATTGCGGACATGGCGCCACGCGAGGGAGCGGGTCTTAGCCTTCGTGCGGAGGCGCAGGCGGCCCGCAAGACCTTCTCGGCTGCCACGCTCAAGGAAATGTACAAGACGGCCGTCCACGGGGCTGGGACGAACGACGTGCTTTACGGCAAGGACAAGGATCACCACTACAAGCTGATGGATCTGGTGGGACAAGTGCATGGCGCGCTGAAGACCCCAGCCAAGCGCAACGAGTTCTATCGCTCGGTTGAGCTTCGCGGGGCGGCCTTACGCAAGCAACTGACGGCCGAGGGGAAGAGTCCGGCCGAGGTCGATAAGCAGATGCAGTCGCCGGCCACGCAGGCCATGCTCGGCGCCAAGGCCTACGAGGACAGCCAGCGCGCCATCTTCATGAACGACAACGCTGCCGTCACCGCCTACCGCATGATGATCGGCCATCTGAACCGTTCCGGCGGCGCAGGCAAGGCGGCGGGGAAAACGCTGGAGTACATCCTGCCGATCGTGAAGATTCCGACCAACTTCGTGGCGGAAGCGGGAAGTTATGCCGGCGGCGGTGCGAAGGCTCTCGGCCAGCTCATCGCCTCCAAGGGGCTCAAGAACCTGACGCCTGATCAGGCCGACTACATCATGCGCAACCTCAAGAAGCAGACCATTGGCGCGGCGCTGCTGGCCATGGGCTACTACGGCGCGAACCAGGTCGGCGGCTACTACCAGCCCGGCGACAAGCAGCAGAAGGATGCTCCGGAGCCCGGCGGCATGAAGCTGTTCGGGGTCAACATCCCGAAATACCTCGTGCACAACCCGGCCCTAGAGATGCTGCAGATGGGCGCGACGGTACGGCACATCGTGGAGAGCAAGAAGAAGGGCGAAGGCACCGCCGGTGCTGGCATGTTCGCCGCAGCGAAGGGTCTGGTAGGCGAAGTGCCCTTCTTCGATGCGCCTGGACGGATTGCTGAAGGCCTCAAGGATTACAGCAGCGCCAGCAAGTTCGCCGGGGAACAAGTGCGCGATGCCGTCTTGCCACCAGATCTGCAGCACTACGCCAAAGCATCGGACCCAGAGAAGGTGTTCAAGCGCAAGCCTGAAGGCTTCGTAGATGCGATCAAGACCGGCGTTCCCGGCCTGCGCGAACAGGTTCCACTCAGTTCCTACAAAACGCTGTCGCTCGACCAGCGGATGGATGCCGTCAAAGAGATGACCAACCCGGTGGCGCGCGAGACGATGATGAAGCACGTGATGGACTCGGTGCGGCGCAATGAGAATAAACTCACGCCCGCCCAGCATGACCGTCTTGAATCCCTTCTGAGTGCCGGTTCATGACGAACATGCGCGTTCCCATCGTCGGCAGCGCCGGCAAGCGTGCGCTGGTCAACAACAGCGGCATCAGCACGGCCAACGCGTCGGCGGCTGCGGCACAGGCGGCGGCGGAAGCGGCGCAGAAGGCGGCTGAAGCGGCAGCGGCCAACAATGGCCTGGCGAACGCCACGACCGACCAGCTTAACGAAGGGCAGTTCAACCTGTACTTCACCAACCGTCGAGCCCAGGATGCGGTGGCTAGTATTCTGCAGAACACCGGCAGCATTACATGGACGTACACGGGAGGCGCCAGCATCAAGGCGCAAGCGGATCTCTTCTACCTGATGGCCTGCCAATGAGCATTTTTCTCGCCAGTACCGACGTGCTCCAAGTGGTCTTGGATGCCGCGCCGACCAATCAGCTTCCCATCAACACCTCGTGGGTGGATCAGGGTGGACTGGGCGGCAACCAACCCTCGCTGACCAATGGCGTCACCCCCGTTACGGTGGTGCCTTCACCGGCCGCCACTGTTGAGCGCTTGGTCAGCAAAGTCAGCATCCCGAATGCCGACACTTCCACCCGCATCGTGACGGTCAATGTGGTGCGCAGCGGGGCACCCTCGCGCGAATGCAAGATCACCTTGCTTCCTGGCTACGCGCTGTACTACGACGGCCGATGGATGGTGCTGGACTCATCGGGAAATTTTCTTAGCCTCGTCACGGTCACTGGCGGCACGCTGACGGCAAACCAGGGGGCAGCCGCCGCCATTACCGCACCGTGGCCGGTGGAGCTTTCCAACGGCACGAATGCTGTTGGAACGGCCAGTGCCCCACTCCGCACTGATCCGACAGGAACTACCACACAGCCGGTAAGCATCGCAGGAACGCTGCCGTTCAATCTGACACAAGTCGATAGCGTCGCGCTTGGCGCTCCCGTCGCTTACGGATCAACGCCGACTGGAAATGCCATCTCGGTCAACGCATTCGTGACCAACGGTGGCGCGGGTGGGTCTAGCAACATCACGGAATGGAACAGCGTCGCTCTGGGCTCTCCGTCCAATTACGGAACGAGTCCTGGCGCGGTCGAAGTTATCGGCACCAATGCGTTCGTGACTAACACGGTGACGGTTGACGACACGACGGCCAATCTAGCTCAAGCTTCCACCACTTCGGGTCAGACAGGCGTTATGGCGCAGGGCGCGGCGACTACAGCCGCGCCTACCTACACGACGGCCAAGACCTATCCGCTCAGCCTTAACCTCGCGGGCGGCCTGCGTGTGGACGGCTCTGGGGTGACGCAGCCGGTCAGTTTGTCGACTCTACCCCCCCTCGTTGCCGGCTCCGCCGCGATTGGCACCGTTGGCGTTACTTCACTCCCTTCCATCCCCGCCGGTTCGAATGTAGTGGGCGGCGTGACGCAATCGGGAGCTTGGACGGTAACTACGACTCCACCATCGAACGCTTCAACTAACCTGTCACAGCTCGACGGTGTAGCGCTGGGAGCTCCATCGAACTACGGCACCTCCCCAGGCGCCGTGGCCGTTCAAGGTGTCAATGCGTTCATCACGAATACCGTGCCGGTCACGGGAACGTTTTTTCAGGCGACCCAGCCGGTATCGGGGACCGTAACAGCGAATCAGGGGACATCGCCGTGGGTCGTTTCATTGGCCTCCACGGCTATTACTGGAACAGTAGCTGTCACGCAATCCACAAGCCCGTGGACGATTCAAGGCGATAGCGCATCAGGTGCAGCTAATGCGGGCAATCCGGTAAAAGTAGGCTGCGTTTTCAATACCACGCAGCCGACCGTTACGACCGGGCAAACCGTAGATGGGCAAGCTACGTCTCGCGGCGCACAGATCGTCGCCACGGGTGTCGATACGTTCAACGTCACGGTGAATTCTGCCCTTCCGGCAGGCGCCAACGCGATAGGCTCGGTTTCCGTATCAAACTTCCCCTCTTCTCAGGCGGTCACGGGTACATTTTTCCAGGCTACGCAGCCTGTCTCTGGCACTGTGGCAGCGACGCAGTCGGGAGCGTGGACAGTCCAGCCAGGCAACACGGCTAATACAACGGCCTGGTTAGTTACAGGAACGGGAGGAACCTTCCCATCAACCCAGTCAGGTACGTGGAACGTTGGACTGTCTGCTGGATCAAATACTATAGGTACTGTAAATCAGGGGACCGCTAATGCCACTCCATGGAATGAAAATATCGCGCAGTGGGGCGGTACTGCCACGTCGTTAGGTCAGAAGGTTTCGGCTAGCTCAGTTCCTGTAGTACTAGCCTCAGATCAATCATCGGTTGGTGTATTACCCGCTCCCATGCAAGGGTGCGGGTATTTGTCGTTGACCACAACGGCCAACTCAGCGTTTGTCACCCTATCGGGCGCTTCGGCCACTGCATCGACGAAAATACGCGCCATCGTTATCGATTTAGTTGCCTTTACTGTTTCGGGTGCCGTGAACATACGGATTTTCGATGGCAGCAATAATCAGGTGTGGCAGCACACATTTCCGGTAACCGGTGCTTCGACGACCATGTACGGCGCATATAGCATGAGTGATTTGAATATACCGCTGGCTAATACCGGAACAGCGCCTTACGTAAACCTGACCGCCGCCACCACGACAGGCTACATAGGAATTTCTGTATTTCTTTCCTAGCGGGTAAGATCCCGAACCGTAGGTGCTGAGCACCAGAACTATGTACTTCACGCAGCGATTAGCGTAAATAGTGCGGGATTAAGGGGGCTCCCTGACGAGCAGTACGCCCATGACTAATTCTCTACACCACGACGAATACCCCAAAGACCGGAGTAGCTCGGTGCGAATGATTTTACAGGGGCTTATTTTGTCCGGCGTTATATGGATTCTCACATCGGTGAGTGCCCAGAACGTCAGCATTGCCGGTATACAGGTTCAACTGGCCAATCTCACCGAGTCGATGAAAGGTGTTCCCGAACTGAAAACGGAGGTGGCCACGCTTCAGACCTCGCAGATCGAGATGGAACGCCGCATTGCCATCCTTGAGCGGGAACGGAGCGAGCTATCGAACGTGAAACGACTGAGGGGGTTTGCCGAATGAAACTGGTCTCTGATGCGCGCAATTGGTGGAAGTGGCACAGCACGTATGTTTTCGCGGCGCTGGCCGTGCTTCCAACGGTCTGGCTATCTTCACCTGAATTGCAGGCCATGCTTCCGCCCAAATGGGCCGCATCGATCGCTCCACCGCTGGCCGTTCTGGGATTCTTCCTGCGCATTCACAAGCAGGCGCAGAACCTTCCGCCACCTGTCGATCCGAAGCCCTGATGGACGCTTCCACGCTATCGTCCTGCACAGGTGCCACGACCTCACGCGCCGCTCTGTACGCGCCATCCTTGACCGTAGCCATGGCTAACTACCAGATAGACTCTCCAGAGCGTCAGGCGGCGTTCTGTGCCCAGATAGGCCATGAGAGCGGCGGTCTGCAATGGGTTACGGAGATTTGGGGCCCGACCGATGCGCAAAAACTCTACGAACCGCCTTCAGCCAAAGCGACCGAGTTGGGCAATACGCAGCCGGGCGACGGTTTTCTGTTCCGGGGTCGGGGCTTCATCCAGATCACTGGGCGCGCCAACTATGACCAGGTCGGCGATGCGCTATGTCTCGATTGCACGAACAACCCCGATCTTCTGGCTTCCGACGAATGGGCTCCGGTGTCCGCCGCTTGGTGGTGGGCGACGCACGGACTCAACGCACTGGCCGACGAAGGAGACTTCATGCAGATCACCAAGGTGATCAACGGCGGTCTCACGGGGTACGCTGATCGGTGTACCCTCTGGGCGGCTGCCAAACATGCTCTCGGAGTATCCTGATGTTCACCAAACTTTACGGCTACCTCGCCGGCGCGGGTGCTATCGTCCTAGCCATCCTCGGCGCCATCCTCTACGGCCGAGAGAAGGGCAAGCAGGCCGACGAGGCAAAGGTGCAGGACATAACCGTCAAGGCCGACGTAGCCGCCGCCAATACCGCTCAAGTGGAGTCACGCGATGCAACTGACCAAGCCATCAACGCGCTGCCTGAAGCGCCCGCGCAGCCTGTCCCGACCGCTGCTCCTGATACTGCTGCTGGCAAGCTTGAGTCTGGCGGCTGGGTGCAGCCCTAAGCTGGTCGCGGTGAAGTCCGATCCCTGTGCGGGATGGCTGCCGATCTATGCCAGCAAGACCGATGTGTTATCGGATTCGACCGCCAAGCAGATCCTTGGGCATGACTGTCACGGGGTGCAGCAGAAGTGCTGGAAAGACCCGACGCCACCGGGACACGTCAGTGCGTGTCCGGCGCCGATCGCCGAGAAGCCTAAGCTAGCTTCGTAGGTCCGCCAATCGTGGCGATGGAGACAAGGTGCTTGTCGGCGTAGCACTGCATCGCCCTTTCCCTGGCCGCTTCCAGCGTCGGGTGAATCGTTTTAAGCACTGATCCGTCCACTAGAACAACGTAGCCTTCGATGGTCTTTAACGACGACGATGGGTTGTAGATGTCAACTCCATTCAACCTCGCATCCATCGCCAGGAGTTCGGTTCGGGCTGCATTTATTTGTGCAATACGGGTTGTCCAGAATTCGCATATCGTCGGATCGTCCCTTCGTTCAAAGCGCAATTCGTCGTACGTCGCTGCCGCTTGATCCATCGCCGCCAGCACTTCGGGCTTGAGGGTCATGGGTTGGTCCTTATTGCTTCGATACGACGAACGGCAGCAACCACTTCGTCGCTTAGGTGGTGTGACATCGACACGTCACCGAAGTAAGAGAAGATGAATCGAACTAGCGTATCCGCGTCTTCAGCAACATCCACCGTCTGCGCCTTGGTCGCGGCGAGGTGAGCATCTATGCAAGAAACCCACTGAAGTATTCGATTACGGTTGACGATAACACCAGGGATGGCTTCCATAGCCATGGCGACTCGTAGTTGATCCAGCGTTATATACTTTCTCACGACTTCCCCTCCCGTGACTCGGCGGACATGGCGGATAGAACGCGCTTAAGAATTTTCGTATGGCGTTTCATGATGCGATTTCCATTGCCATCATTGTCGCGAATCTCTGCCTCGGCTTCGAGGATATCGATTGCATAGGTCAGCGCATCACAAAACTGTTTAACAGTCATCGCCTTACCCCGAGTGATTTTTTCGTTCATGGCGACCTCGGGGCGGCTGCTAGCATGGCTTTGTAACGTGCTGTCATTGCAGGATGTGTAAATCCTTCGATCAGGGTTATCTGTGACAACATCTCGTATGTCGGCTCAATCGGCACCAACTGCCACCCATCCGGCACGCCAGTCGATGGATGGGAGGGTGGGGATGATTGAGCTAGCAACTTGTCGCACATTGCAGCGGTAGCCCATTTAGGGTCAACACATGAACCCTCATGCTTTTGGTTGCCGCATGTCCAGCAAGTCTCCGCCTCCCTGCGCTTCATCGCGGCGTAGTCCAGCATGCACTTACTCGCGAATGGCCATTTTCCGCTAAGTTCTAGTTCTCGTGCCTCGGCTTCAATCTGATCAACGGTGAAGGTCATGGGGTTATCCTTTTCCTTGATGAGACGATGTCAGCAACGCGATGTGTTTTAGAACAAACGGGGCAAACCGGTTTGTTCTTTTTTAGATACCAGTAGCGAGTTCCCCTATTGCAGAAAACGCAACGCTCAATGACGTTTGGAAATTCATCTATGACAGATGATGGCTCAAGCTCGATAGGTATCACTTCTCTCCCTCCGCAGCGGCGATGGCGTCAAGTGCCGATTCAAGTTTTGCGTACGTATTTGTAAATCGGTACTGAGAAAACACGTCAAGGGCAGATGTTGCAGCCTTTACCAAAGATGCAACCTTCGTATCCCGCACACCCCCTCCCGCTGTCGGCCAGACTGACGCCAAGGCGGCGCGCATGGCTTTCCTTCCTATGCAAGTGGCTACAGCGCCGTCTTGCACATCCATTGAAGCCCTTAGTGCGCGGTTTACAACCTCATCCGTCACAACCCCAGCCTTAGCCGCCTGTCGCTCGGCAAGATCAGACAGAGCAAGTGATGCACTAACTAACAGCCGTGAAACGCGCTGGTGTTCGCTATCAGCCCCGATGTGTTGATGAACCTCTACTGCCATACTTCGCAACTTGGCAAGTAATTCTTCAATCTGCCCATCCGTGTAGTTGGTCATGCCACGTTCTCCAATGCATTCAGCCCGCGAGCTTCGATGTAGGCGCCAATGAACTCGGCCGCGGCTTGCGCGTTGATCGCGTTACCGTAGGCGCGCAGTCGTCCCACGCGGCTGGCAGCCCCATGAGCCAGCGGGAATGTGCCGGGTTCAACTGGCCGCCACTTGCCATCCGTGCATCCAAGCCAGTCAGCAGCTGACCAGAAGCTGTTAACCGCGCCGGCTGGTCCATTGCGATCATCGCCACGCGCTGACCCAATGGAACCCCCGTGTCCTGCGGTCGAGGCGGAAGCACTCCACGCGATGCGTCCGTTGATGTCGGCGTGGGCCAACCCGACATCTTCGCTACGTGTGGGAGTGCAACCGATACTTTTCGCCCGTCGGGCATTCTGCCCGTGGCACTCATTCCCTTGCATGATTGCGAGCCCTTCGCGTTTCCTACCGTTGGCGTAGGCCACCCAGTAGTTGCGGTCTCGGATGTGCGGCGCACCGACGCTCGCAGCCGGAAAAGCAATCGCTGCCCCGGCGTAATTTGCGGTTTCCAAGTCATTGAGTACAAGGTCGATCCAGTGTTCAACGTCCGCCGCATCATCGACACGGTCAACCTGATCTGCAGTTCCTCGCTGGTCATTTACCGATTGCTCCTGAGTGCGTCCGCGATCTGAAGAATCTTCTCGACTCCCCATGTGTTCAGCATGAGGTTTACGCACGTCAACACGACTCGCGTGTTGTCCATCGTGTAGCCCTTGTTCGGGTCTTTCCGATCCAGCGAAGGCGAATTTTGTTTGTCTTTCAGGTCGAAAGGCATCCCTGTCAGTTCGCAGAATCCCGAGTCGATCCGAGCCTGAATCGCCTTCGCATCCAGATCGAAGTCCAGTGACCGCGCCCTGGCTCGGCAACGAGCCGATGAAACCAACGCACTGCCTCGATTGTTCAATCTCCACTTCTTGCGCTGGTCGGCAGTCAAGTAACACTTCCGAAAACGTCTTTTCCGTTCCTGCTCGTTCTGACAATCCCTGCAAGTACCTCTGAATTTCTGGCGCGGCCCAGCCGTGCGGTATTCCTCGCAGATCTTCTCGACGTTGCAGATACGACAGGTAATCCTTCTTTCCCGTCGTCCGTCCGAGGACGTCAGCACTCGCAACTTGCTCGCCGAATACGACACAGGGACAACAGGCTTTGATGAGCCGGAAGAAATGCGGCCACAAGTGGCGGGAGTCTGCTGTTCCATTACCTTTTCCAGCGGCGCTAAATGGTTGACATGGACATGACCCTGTCCAGACCTCTCGATCACGCGGCCATCCGGCAAGGTCCAGGGCGTAGGCCCAGCCGCCGAGGCCGGCAAAGAAGTGACACTGTGTGTATCCGGCGAGTTCGTCGGGTCGGACATCTTCAATACTCCGTGTGTCGATGACACCTGGCGCGATGTGGCCGGCATCCATGAGGTTCTGCAGCCAAGCGGCGCAGTACGGATCGATTTCGTTGTAGTACGCCTCACCCATTGCGCCTCTCCTTTTCTGCCATGTAGGCGTCGGCATATTTGAATGCGTCAGATGCAGCGCTGTTGAACGTACCTGGGGATCCATAGCGAACCATCGCAGCCAGCAGCGCCTTCGCCAGCTCATCCCGCTCGGTAGTGTCTTTCGGTGGGGTTGTCATTTCGAGTTCCTCTGGTAGTCGTTGCACACCTCAACCACGCGCGCGCACATCGCCTCGTCGAACATGCCGATGTGGCACTCCTCCCGTGGGATGTCCAACTGAATCGCGAGCCAGCTGTACCACTTGCGACGCTTCGATCCAGGGCTGCCGATCCACAACGGATCGAAGGCTGCGTGTGCGCGCTGCTTGGCCTTGCGCAGCGACGGGTTGGCCAGACGGCCTAGCGGCTTGTCGGTGCCTTCGTGACAGCCAACCAGGGCGTCACAGGGCACGCAGCGGTAGAACTTCTTGGCATGCAGGTCGGTACGATGCGGATAGACTGAGCGACCAGTGACCAGCTTCGATGGTGCATGGCAGTAGGGGCACTGCGGCGGGAGGATGGTATCGGTCACGTCCGGTCCTCGAACCACACCAGACCATCGATGTGGGTCATCGTGTACGGCAGCGCGTCCTTCTTCAGTTCCTGCCGAAGCTCGACGTAGCGCACCGCGTTGCTGACGATCGTCCGCCAGTCGCCGTCGCCGTCGTCAATGGCCTGTCCGGGCCTTCCGGTATCGAGTACGGCATTGCCTTTGCCGTCCACGGTCGAATAGGCATAGATCTCGATGTCGGAGCGCGCAGAGTGATCGGCAACGTCCAAAGCGAGCGACAACATTAACGGAATTTTGTCGGCCAATTCTTTGTCTTCCTCGGCGCTCATGAGCTCACCCGACCCTTCAGCGCGAAATAGATCTCCGCACATGCGTTCACATCGTTCATAGCCTGGTGCGCGCCTTCCAGCGTCTTGCCCGTGAAGTGCAGATAGGCCTCGGTGAGATTGGGTGACTTCGGTCCCTTCATCCGCTTGGCAAGCATCTTCTCGGTCGGTGGAAGGTTGAGGATGGGCTTGCTTGCGTTCATGGTGCAGAACGCAGGAAACGCCTTGAACTGGTCGGCGTAGGTGTCGCGGTGTGCCGCCGTGATAGCCGGTTCGTCAATGCGCCAGAACCGCTTGATGGCGATCCGCGCTATCCGCTGGTCGAAGGTCTCGTTGTGCGCCACGCGCAGATCGCACTGCACATGCATGTCAAGGAACTCGGCCAGCACCTTCGACTCGTCTACGCCTTCGTCCATCGCCCGCTCGGTAGTGATGCCATGGATCGCCGCCACGTCGTCGGGGATGATCCACCCATCGGGCTTGACGATGGATTGGAATCGACCCAGCTCGACGCCGTAGTCGTTGAACAGTGTGCAGGCGATTTCCACGATGTGCGGCTGGTCGGGATGCTCGCTGGGAAGGTTGAATTGCGGGAGACATTGCGTCTCCGTGTCGTACACGAGAATGTTCATGGTGTTCCCTGGCAGTAGGTGGTGCGGGTTACGGTTCCCGCGATAGACGCTCGGACGTCCATCCGTCACCAGCATGGCGCTGGCTATTCTTCCGGCGGCAGTAGGGAGATTTCCGCCATCTCCTGCACCATCGAGCACAAGGGACCGGACAACTCGGCATCGGTCGGAAAATCGCACTTGAACGACAGGCCGATGCTTCCGCCATCGAAGGCTTGGATGGTGAACCCGGATACCTTCACCGAGTCGCATTGCAGCGGATCGGTGGACTGCAGACCCGAGCCAATCAGAAGCTGATAGCCGACCAACTTCTCGTCCCAATTGACCGAGGGAACTTTCGGGTACTTCTTGGCAGTGAGGCCTTCGGTCTCGTCGGTGCCGGGCAACTCACCCTGCGCGACTTCATCCTTGCCTGGCTTGCGAAAAAGCATCTTGCGCAGTGTCTTGTCCAGGCCATCCAGAACGATCGCCGGCAACTTGGCCTCGAACTTGACGCTGATGCACGGAACGTTCTCTTTGCCGTGCTTTTCAGCGTGCGGGGTAACGCTGCAGATTTTGGCCTGCACGCGATCCAGTAGAAACATCGGTTTTCTCCTTGCGTGGGTGAAGCGGTTTAGATGCCCAGACGCTGCATCGCGTCTTCGAGATCGACCATGTGGCCGTGCACGAAACTCTTCAGCCGGTTGACCTTTTGCACGACCGGGATCGCGCTTCCATTCGTCTTTGCACCATCCGTAATCGGTGACGGC
>Ga0302309_10000580_pt1 | contig 41152 bp, 35 predicted proteins | sample III_Palsa_N1_1_FD_200453 | JGI IMG/M metagenome (GOLD analysis project Ga0302309, IMG submission 200453) | Peat permafrost microbial communities from Stordalen Mire near Abisko, Sweden - III_Palsa_N1_1 | ecosystem: Environmental > Terrestrial > Soil > Palsa > Peat permafrost | place: Sweden...
CGCTGATTGCACAAGCTTCAAAAGAAGTTGAAGATGTTATGGGTAACTATAACATGGGTTTCATCACCAACAATGAGCGTTACAACCAAATCATCGATATCTGGACACGTATCAACAACCGCTTAACCGCGAATGTGATGGAAATTCTGTCAACTGATAATCAAGGCTTCAACTCAGTATACATGATGCTTGATTCAGGAGCGCGTGGTTCTAAAGAGCAGATCCGTCAGCTTGCAGGTATGAGGGGATTGATGGCGAAACCGCAAAAATCAGGTTCAGGTGGCGAGATCATTGAAAACCCGATCCTTTCAAACTTTAAAGAAGGTTTGTCGGTATTGGAGTACTTTATCTCAACTCACGGTGCACGTAAAGGTTTGGCGGATACGGCGTTAAAAACAGCTGATGCTGGTTACTTAACCCGTCGTTTACATGACGTTGCCCAGGATATGATTGTTGGTGAAGTAGATTGCGGTACTTTAAGAGGTATATACACAACCGCCCTTAAAGATAACGAGGATATTGTTGAGCCATTACACGAGCGTATATTAGGCCGTACATCATTACATGATGTTCATGATCCAATCACTAACGAGCTATTAGTTTCAGCAGGTCAGGATATTGACGAAGAAATCTCTAAAAACATAGAGAACTCTCCGTTAGAAGGTATCGAAATACGTTCAGTATTAACATGCGAAAGCAAACGTGGTGTTTGTGCATTGTGCTACGGCCGTAACCTTGCAAGCGGTAAACGCGTGCAACGTGGCGAGGCTGTTGGTGTAATTGCAGCACAATCAATCGGTGAGCCGGGTACACAGTTAACACTTCGTACATTCCACGTGGGTGGTACCGCGTCAAACATCGCGGCTGAATCACAGATCAATGCGAGATTTGAAGGTATAATTGAATTTGAGAACGTTCGTACGGTTGCTTACAAAACTGAGGATGGACTTGTTGAAGTAGTATTGGGTCGTTCAGGCGAGTTCCGTATTGTTGAAGAAGGCACTAACAAAGTTATTGTAACCAACAACATACCTTACGGTGCTTATTTATACGTGAAAGATGGCAGCAAGATCGCTAAAGGCGACCGTATCTGTTCATGGGATCCGTACAATGCGGTAATCATATCTGAATTTGCGGGTATAACCCAGTTTGAAGCTGTATTGGAAGGTATTACTTTCCGTGAAGAATCAGACGAACAAACAGGTCACCGTGAAAAGGTAATTATCGATACAAGAGATAAAACCAAGAATCCTGTTATCCAGATCAGCGATGGTAAGGGTAATGTGATAAAAGGTTATAACATCCCGGTAGGTGCCCACATCGCAGTTGATGAAGGCGAAAAACTACAAACAGGACAGGTTATTGCTAAAATTCCTCGTTCAACAGGTAAAACCCGTGACATCACAGGTGGTTTACCACGTGTAACCGAGTTGTTTGAAGCACGTAACCCATCAAACCCTGCAGTAGTAACTGAAATTGATGGTGTTGTAACCCTGGGTGGTGTTAAACGTGGTAACCGCGAAATGACCATCGAATCAAAAGATGGCCAGATCAAGAAATACCTTGTACCACTATCTAAACACATCCTTGTACAGGATAATGACTTTGTGAAGGCTGGTATGCCACTTTCAGATGGTTCAATATCACCTGCTGATATCCTGGCTATTAAAGGCCCGGCTGCAGTACAGGAGTACCTGGTTAATGGTATACAGGAAGTTTACCGTTTACAAGGTGTGAAGATAAATGATAAGCACTTTGAGGTTATTGTACACCAGATGATGCAGAAAGTATCTATTGAAGATGCCGGCGATACTACATTCCTTGAGAAAGAAGCTGTTGACAGCTGGGATTTCATGATTGAGAACGACGATATCTTCGATAAGAAAGTTGTTGTTGAGCCAGGTGATTCAGCTTCGTTAAAATCAGGTCAGATTGTATCCGTTAGAAAGCTGAGAGACGAAAACTCAATTTTGAAACGTAAAGATTTAAAATTGGTTGAAGTACGTGACGCTATAGCTGCAACTTCAAGCCCGATACTGCAAGGTATTACAAGGGCGTCATTAGGCACCAAGTCGTTTATCTCGGCAGCATCGTTCCAGGAAACTACCAAAGTACTGAACGAAGCAGCTATTGCAGGTAAAAAAGACAATATGCTTGGATTGAAAGAAAACGTTATTGTTGGTCACCTTATCCCATCAGGAACTGGTTTACGTGCATATGAAAATATCCGCGTAGGTTCACAAGAGGAGTTTGACCGCTTAATGGCTTCAAAAACTGAAGAAGTAGAAGCATAAATGATCCGGTAAATAATTTAAGGCCCGCCAAAAAAACATTTGGCGGGCCTTTTTGTTTAGTAATTTTCTCATATTATGTCTATGGGAAAACTATCAATATTTTTAAAGAAAATATTACTTTTAACGAGAGTTAACAATATAAACAAACAGTAAATAAATATTTTATAAAAGCCTTTCGGTAAAAGACAGGTTTGTTATTTTAGTGCGATGGAAGAACAAAACGAAAATCAGTTGAATATCGAGCTTTCCGAAGAGATAGCGGAGGGGATCTATTCTAACCTGGCAATTATTACCCATTCAAGTTCAGAGTTTGTGCTCGACTTTATTAGAGTTATGCCTGGAGTGCCAAAGGCAAAGGTAAAATCAAGGATTATTTTAACACCAGAACATGCTAAACGTTTGCTCACTGCGCTGGAAGACAACATAGAAAAATTTGAAACTGCTAATGGCCGTATCAAAATTCAGCAGGGCCCGGCCGGTTTTCCTATGAATTTTGGGGGTACAGTAGGGCAAGCATAAATTTTAATAATTTTATTAAAAAGCACAATTGGTTATAAAAAAACTCACATTAAGAGGGAATTTTTATTAAACTTAACAATTTTATAATTGTAATTAACTAAAAAGTACATATATTGCATCGTTTTAATGTCTGCTTTCTGAATAGATATAAAATCTACCCATATGAGAAAAAAATACCTAGTAAATTCTTGTTTCATTTTGTTCATTTTATTCATTTGCATAAGCTTTTCTTCTTGTTCTACAATTAAGGATACAAAATATTTTAAAGATATTCCGGATTCAGGCGTTTTAAAAACAATTCCTATATCGGCTTATGTCGAACCTAAAATCCAGGTTGATGATATAATGACGATCATTGTAACCACAATTGATCCAGCAGCTACTCAAATAATAAATTTAGGTAATATTCCCACTGGAGGTCAGTCTTCCGGATCAACTGCCGCAGCTAGCCAACCCGTTGTTAGCGGTTATTTGGTTAATAAAGATGGTAATGTAGAATTGCCTGTACTGGGTGAGATTAAATTATTGGGGCTAACTACAGAAGAGGCAAGACAATTGATAAAGGAGCATGCCAGCAAATTTTATAATGACCCATCAGTAGTAGTTAGATACGCGAATTTTAAAGTTACAGTTACTGGGGAGGTTGCAAGGCCTTCAATTTATATTATGCCTAATGAAAAGGTGACTATACTCGACGCGCTTTCTATCGCAGGGGACCTCACAATTTACGGTAAAAGAGATAATATTCTTTTGTTAAGAGAAAATCAGGCAGGAACTAAAACTGTTTATAGAATTAACTTAAATAAAAGTGGAATAATTAACCAGCCTTACTACTACCTTAATCAAAATGACTATATATATGTTGAGCCATCCAAAGGAAAAGCTGCTGCAAATGACTATGCTCAAACTCGTAACATTGCAATATTTACTTCTGTCTTAACATTGATAATAGTCATAGCTTCAAGGGTTAACATACACTAAAATTTCTTACAATTAAGAATAGTATTACAATAAAGTCATTTTCAAATAATGGATTATCAAAAGCAAGCAATTGGAAGTTTTATAGATAATGATGACGATTTCGATATAAAGAAAATTGTCGGAAAGGTTTTGAGTAACTGGTATTTATATGTGTTTAGTATACTTATTTGCTTTCTATTGGCATTTTTTTATACTCGCTATGCTACTCCCGGTTATAATATCATCAGTAAGATAACAGTTTCTGATCAAACAAGTGCGTCAGGGGGCCAGCAACTAAGTAATTCTTTAGGTAGTTTTTCTGATATGCTTGATCTTTCAAGCAATGCCTATAATGAGATTGATATCATAACATCAAATTTATTGATGACGAATGTTGTTAAATCTTTGCAACTTAATGTAACTATATTCAGAAGTGGGAAAATAAATGCTGTTGAATTATATGATGAAGCGCCATTCACTGTAGAAGTGGTTGCGAAAAGAGATACGTTTCAGAGTCGTGTTTACAATCTTGATTTTAAAGATAATAATATTCATATAAAGAATAGTAAAGATAATGTAGATGAAACTATAAAGTTTGGTTCAATTGTTTCTTTAGGACAATACGACCTTATTTTTGCACGCAAGCCGGGCCGGTCATTTAATAATGGGGAATACCAGTTGAGTGTTGAATCGGTAGAAGGAAAAACCCAGCAATTACTAAAAGCGCTTAATGTTGATCTGACTGATAAGAAAAGTACTACTTTAATTTTAACTCTTCAATACCCAAATCCTAAAAAGGGAGAAGCGATTTTATCGAAACTGATGGATTTATACCTTAAATCCAATATGCAGAATAAAATTGAAATAGCAGATAGTACTATAAATTTTATCGATTACCGTTTAGGAATTGTTGGAAAAGAATTATCGGGGATTGAAAATAACTTTGCCAAGTTTAAGCAGGTAAATAATTTATCAGATGTTGATGAACAAGGAAAAGCCTTGGTCGAAAATGTGTCAACATATTATAATAAGCTTAATGACCTGGAGTTACAAATAGCACTTGTAGATGACATTTCGAAATTTATAAATGACCCGGTAAATAAAAGAATAATCCCAAGTTCGTTCAGTGTACAAGACCCTGTATTTGCAGACGCGATTGGAAGGTATAATGAGTTACTTGTTGATAGGGATAAATTATTGCTTTCCTATAAAGAAAATAACCCGGTTGTAGCTTCAGTTGATGCTGAGATTGAGAATGTTCGCATTAGTTTGCTAAAAAGTTTTAATACCTATAAACAGGGTTTATTAGTTACATTAAAAGAGATAAAATCAAAAAATTCGGATTTGGATAGCCAGGTAAAATCGGTTCCTCAAAAAGAAAAAGTGTTTCTGGATTATACAAGGGAACAAAATTTAATGGAACAGATGTACTTGTATTTGTTGCAAAAAAAGGAGGAAACTGCTATAACCAAAACTTCTACAGTATCTACATCAAGAATTATAGACCCAGCTAAAAGCGAATTTTTACCTTACGAGCCAAAGGTTCCGATAATACTTTTAATAGGTATAATAATAGGCCTTTTAATACCTTCTTTTTATCTATATGTAAAGGAAGCATTAAATATAAAGATCATAAACAAAAGTGACATAGAATCCAATACAAGAATCCCAACTTTAGGCGAAATAGGTAATATACCCAATGGCAAATCTTTAATTGTAGAGAACAATTCCAGATCAATTTTATCTGAACAATTTAGGGCCCTAAGAACCAATCTTCAATTTGTTTTGTCAAATTCAAAATGCAGCGTTATAATGGTTACTTCAAGTATGAGTGGTGAAGGAAAATCACTTATAACAATGAACTTAGGAAGTATTGTAGCCTTGAGCGGAAAGAAAGTATTATTACTTGAATTAGATTTACGAAAACCAAAACTATCAACAAATTTAGGTTTAGACTATAATCTGGGTTTTACCAATTATGTAGTGTCTGAATCTGCAGACATTGAACAATACATTCAACCGACATTCTTTTCTCCTAATTGCTTTATAATATCATCAGGTCCTGTGCCTCCAAACCCTTCAGAATTATTGCACAGCGACAGGCTGGGTTTAATGTTGGAATCGTTAAAGAGTAAATTCGATTATATCATTATTGATAGCGCTCCTATTGGTTTAGTTTCTGATGCTCAATTAATTGAAAAATATACTGATGTAACTTTATATGTTGTTAGGCAGGAGTATACCTTAAAATCTCAATTAAATATAGTGAATGATTTAGTTAAGGGAGGTAAGTTTAGAAAGACCTACCTGGTTGTAAATGATATAAAATCAAGAAAATCGGGTTATCACGGTTATGGCTATGGTTACGGTTATGGTTATGGTTATGGCTATGGTTATGGTTACGGTCATGAGGCGGAGGATAGCAAAAGGAAAAACTGGTATAATAGAATACTTGATAAAAAGAAATAAGATAGTTAATCGAACTATTTACACCTATTATTTTAATATTTGCATTAATTGTGTTTAATTCTTATATTTATTGTAAGTAATCTTCTTTATTATTGAAATTAGTATATTGTTATGTTTGTTTACGCGCTTAAAGTAGTTGATTTAAAGAAAGAGGCATCAGATACTGTAACCGTATGTTTTAAGCAGCCTGGATTAAAAAAAATTAAGTATTTACCCGGGCAGTATTTAACTCTAATATTTAGAATAAACGGTCGTCGTTATATCAGGCCATATTCGTTTTCATCTGCTCCTGGTATTGATGATAATCTAGAAGTAACTATTAAAAGAGTTCAAGGTGGTATAGTTTCAAATCATATAAACGATAAGTTAACAATCGGAGATATGGTTGAAGTAATGAATCCATTAGGGGATTTTACTTTAGAAAAGATAACAAATATTAGTACTAAGCATATAGTATTATGGGGAGCGGGTAGTGGAATTACGCCTCTTGTATCAATTGCTAAATATGTTTTACATAATAAAATTTGTGAATATGTAACGCTGGTATATGGAAACAAAAGCTTTGAAAGTACCATCTTTTTAGATAAGATAAATGCATTAAAGTCAATTTATTCAAATTTTTCTGTATTTCATTTTCATTCTCAGCTTACAATAAGTGATAGTATTCCAAATGTTATAGAAGGTAGAATAAACCCAGAACTAGTTCTGTCCATAATTAATAAACAAGGTGAAATTGCTAATACCGTTCATTATATATGCGGACCATTTGGTTTAAAGGAATCAGTTAAAGTTCAATTAAATCTATTAGGAGTTGAAAGTACATCTATATATACTGAAGATTTTGAAATCATTAGAGACCCTGCCGACTTTGAAGACATTCACACACAGGAAGTGGGGGTTAAATTTGATAATGTTGAATACAAATTAGAGGTGGTAAAGGGTAAAACCATTCTTGAAGCCGGCCTTGATGCCGGTATTGAATTACCTTACTCTTGTCAAATAGGGAGTTGCTCAGTTTGTAAGGGTAAATTAGTGGAAGGAGAGGCAAAGATGATAGGATTAAATAAGAAACCTGAGAATATTTTGGAAGGAGAATTCTTGTTGTGCTGCACACATCCATTAACTAACAATGTTTGCTTTGAAGTTTAAAACTAAATTAAAATAAATAATGAAGGTTGTATTACTTGCCGGCGGGTTAGGAACTCGCTTATCTGAAGAAACTGTCTTAAGGCCAAAGCCCATGGTAGAAATAGGTGGTATGCCTATACTCTGGCACATTATGAAAATTTACTCATCACATGGGTTTAATGATTTTGTAATATGCTTGGGATATAAAGGATATGTTGTAAAAGAGTATTTCGCTAACTATTTCTTACACAAATCGGATGTGACGATCAATATGGAAGACAATTCTATTAAAGTTCATGAAAGTCAGGCAGAGAAGTGGACAATAACCTTGGTTGATACTGGCAATGAATCTATGACTGGCGGCCGCATTAAAAGGATACAACCCCATATTGGTGACGAACCTTTTATGCTTACCTATGGCGACGGCGTTAGTAATGTGAATATTACGGAATTAGTCAAATATCATAAAGAAAAAGGGAAATTTTGTACCGTAACATCAGTACAACCCTCAGGCCGTTTTGGTGCTATAAATATCAATGATGATAAAACAGTACATTCTTTTATGGAAAAACCGAAGGGTGATGGCGCATGGATAAATGGAGGATTTTTCGTTTGTGAGCCTGCTGTTTTTGATTACATTGAAGGTGATAGCACCATTTGGGAAAGAGAGCCTATGGAAAAGATTGCTCAGGATGGCCAAATGGTTGCATTTGAACATAATGGGTTTTGGAAACCAATGGACACACTGCGCGATAAGCATGAATTAGAAGAAGATTGGTCGACGAATAAAGCTCAATGGAAAATTTGGTAATATGCTTGACGAATTAAAAAAAACATACAAGGGAAAAAAGGTTTTTTTAACAGGGCACACCGGTTTTAAGGGATCGTGGATGCTAAAGATGTTAACAGTGCTCGGAGCCGAGATTAAAGGCTACGCACTGAAACCTGAAAATGATTTTGATCTTTTTAATTTAATTGATGGCGATAAAATATGTGATTCTGTAATTGCAGATTTACGTGACAGGAAACGTTTAATTCAAGAAATTGAGAGTTTTCAGCCCGATTTTATTTTTCATTTGGCGGCACAACCTCTTGTTCGTTTATCTTATGATATTCCCGCTGAAACTTTTGAAATAAATGCAATAGGTACAGCTAATTTGCTTGATGGCATTAGATTAGTAAAAAAACCTTGCAAAGTTGTATTAATAACAACCGATAAGGTTTATAAGAATAACGAGTGGGTATATCCATATAGGGAAACAGACAGATTAGGTGGCTACGATCCATATAGCGCAAGTAAAGCTTGTGCCGAACTAGTTATAGATTCGTATCGTAATTCATTTTTTAACATTGCCAATTATGAAATGCATTTGAAATCAATAGCAGTAGGCCGTGCTGGTAATGTTATTGGTGGAGGTGATTGGGCTAAAGATAGGTTAATACCTGATATAGTAAGATTTCTGTCTCAGGATGAATCAATAATAGTTCGTAATCCAAATGCTGTAAGGCCGTGGCAGCATGTTTTAGAGCCATTATTGGGCTATCTTTTATTAGGCAGTAAAATGTGTGAAGATCCTATACGATATGCAGATGCTTATAATTTTGGTCCTGGGCTTAGTGATGCATTACCCGTTAATCAAATGGTTGAATTAGCTATACAATCATGGGGTAAGGGCAAATATGAAGTTGTAAGGTCAGATAAGCAGCCTCATGAAGCGGGCCTGTTAAAATTAGATATTAGCAAAGCTATGGTTAATTTAAAGTGGACCCCCAAGTATCAGGCTGGTGTAGCAATCGAAAAAACTATTGAATGGTACAAGTATTATTTCAGCAATCCAACAGAGATTAATGCATTTACAGAAAGCCAGATCATTGATTTTATTAAATAGACAATATGCTAAAAAACATTAATGACCCAGAATTAGAAAAAAGCCTTAGGGCTATAGCAAAAATCCAAACCAGTAAAAGTATAATAGCGGGAACTAATTATATTCCAGTAACTGGTAAGGTATTAGATGAGGAAGATATTTTAATGGGCGTAGAAGCCGCCCTTGACGGTTGGCTCACAACAGGACGTTTTGCAAATAAATTTGAAGCTGATTTTGCTTCTTATTTTAATGCGCCCAAGGCATTGTTAGTGAACTCGGGCTCTTCAGCTAACTTAGTGGCATTTTATGCACTAACTTCTCCAAAATTGGGCGACAGGGCAATTTTGCCAGGCGATGAAGTGATAACAGTTGCTGCTGGTTTTCCAACTACGGTAAATCCAATTGTACAGTTTGGCGCTATACCAGTTTTTGTTGACGTGGATATAGCAACCCATAATGTAAATGCCGCTTTAATTGAAGCCGCCGTATCGCCCAAAACAAAAGCTATAATGATAGCACACTCTTTAGGTAACCCATTTAACCTTGATGAGGTTATGCGAGTGGCTAAAAAATATAACCTATGGGTAGTAGAAGATGATTGTGATTCATTAGGTGCTACCTATAATGGAAAGAAAACCGGTACCTTTGGGGATATATCTACTTTTTCTTTTTATCCTGCCCATCACATCACTATGGGCGAGGGCGGAGCAGTACTTGTTAATAATCCGGAGTTGGCTAAAGTTGCCGAGAGTTTTAGAGATTGGGGGCGTGATTGTTATTGCGAGCCTGGTAAAGATAATACCTGCGGTTGCCGTTTTTCGCAACAACTTGGCAGTTTACCTTATGGTTATGATCATAAATATACCTATTCTCATATTGGGTTTAATTTAAAGGTGACTGATATGCAAGCCGCTTTTGGCGTTTCTCAACTTGCTAAGTTAGATCACTTTGTACAACGCAGGCGCGAAAATTATAAAGCGCTTTACGAGCGAATGAAACAATTTGAAGATATATTCATTTTGCCGGAACCAACACCCAATAGCGACCCATCGTGGTTTGGCTTTTTACTAACCCTTAGAGAAGGCGATGCTAATGACCGCCACATGCTTGTACAGCACCTTGAAGAGAGTAAAATAGGTACACGGTTATTATTTGCCGGAAACTTATTAAGGCAACCAGCTTATGCTAATGTAAAGCACCGTGTGGTTGGCGATCTTACTAACACCGATATCATAATGAACCAATCATTTTGGCTTGGGGTATGGCCAGGTTTAAATGAGAGCCATTATGACTATATGGTAGATGTTATCGCTAAATATATTAACTCCTAATAAAATGTACACAATACTTATCACAGGTATAAATGGGTTTTTAGGAAGTCATATTGCTAAAAGGCTTTCTACTGAACATCGAATAATTGGCTTGGTACATAGCAAACAAAATTTGTTCAGGCTGAATGACTTTGATTTCGAAATTTATTTATCGGATGATAAATCTATAGAAACGCTATTTGCGGAACATCATATAGATATTTTAATACATACCGCAACTTATTATGGCCGTAATAATGAAGACGTTAACAAGATTTTTGCTACTAATTTTTTGCTGCCATATAATTTATTAAATAAATGTATTGAGAATGGATCATCACACTTTATCAATACCGATACCGTTCTCGATCGTTTTGTGAATACTTATGCGCTTACAAAAAGGCAATTTCAAGAATGGTTATATTTTAGAAGTGGTGAGATAAACGCTATAAATATGCAATTAGAGCATTTTTATGGCGAAGGTTGCAGCAGTACTAATTTTATTACCGCGATGGGTGAGAAATTGAAAAGCAATGAACCTCAAATTGATTTAACTGCAGGAGAGCAATTACGCGATTTTATTCATTATTCAGATGTTGTGGATGCTTATGAACTTATTATTAACAAACTGGATAAGATAGAAGGCAAGTACAATAATTATGAAGTATCAAACGGTGAATTAATAACGATAAAGGATTTAATGTGCATGTTAAAAGCTATAACAAAAAGCACAACTACTTTAAATTTTGGCGCCGTTCCCTACAGGGAAAATGAATTAATGAAATCAAAAACAAATAACGAAAAACTTCGGGCGCTTGGATGGATACCTAAAACATCTATAAATGATGGATTAAAACTAACTATTATATAAATATGAAATATTTGATTACAGGAGGTTGTGGCTTTGTTGGAAGTAATTTAGCTGCAGAAATATTAAAGCGTGGTGAAGAGTTGTTTATTATGGATAATCTTTTTCGCTACGGTAGTGCGCAAAATTTAGAGTGGCTTAAAACACAAGGGGCGTTTAAATATTATCCGTCAGATATTCGTAATTTCAATGATGTTGAAACAGTAATTAAGGAAGTAAAGCCGGATGTTATTTTTCACCTGGCAGGGCAGGTAGCTATGACCACTTCACTAGCGAACCCGCGTTTGGATTTTGAAATTAATGTGCTTGGCGGTAATAATCTGTTAGAATGTACAAGAAAATATGCCCCGGAAGCAATTATTACTTATTCATCAAGCAATAAGGTGTATGGTGATTTTGATTGGATTGATTTTGAGGAAACCGAAACTCGTTATAAAGCAAAGGGGTTTGATAATGGTTTTGATGAAAAGTTGCCATTAGATTTCCAGTCGCCTTATGGTTGTTCTAAAGGAGCAACCGATCAATATATGCTTGATTATGCAAAAATGTTTGGTTTACGCACTGTTGTTTTCAGGCATTCGTCCATTTTTGGCGGTCGTCAATTTTCAACTACAGACCAAGGATGGGTTGGGTGGTTTGTAAAACAAGCATTGGATATCAAAAATAACAAGGCTACGGAGCCCTTTACAATTTCAGGTTCAGGAAAGCAGGTTAGGGATATTTTATTTGCAGACGATCTTATTAGTTGCTATTTCTCCGCAATTGGTAATATAGCAACTACAGCGGGAAAAGCTTATAATATTGGCGGAGGTATGGAAAACAGCCTTTCATTGCTGGAATTATTTCAAATGTTAGAACGTGAACAGAATATCAAAATGGTATATAAGCAATTACCTTGGAGACAAAGTGATCAAAAGGTTTTTGTTGCTGATATTGCAAAAGCAACCCGAGATTTTAATTGGATACCTCAGATCTCAAGCTTAGAAGGTGTAAGAAAAATGATAGGATGGGTAAATTCAAGTGTATGAGAGTATGTACATTTTTTATGAAAAATGTAACAAAGTGTTTTAATTATCAATTATTTGGTCAGGATTAATGAGTAATACAAATAGTGCAAAAGCCGTATGCTTTTTAGGTCCCGTACTTGGTGCATACAGGTCGCAGTTTTTACTAAAGTACTTTAAGGATAATACAGGCTTTGCTTTATTTTATGTTGATGAGGATTTTTTTGTAAAGAAATCACAATCAATTTTTAATCGAGTAATAGGTAAAATAATAACTATAGTTACCCAATTCGCTTATTTATTATTTGCGGATATTGTTGTTGTACCAGCAATGACCCACAAAGGCTTGGGCTGGTACAAATTAGCTGTTTTTTTTAAAAAACGTATCGTTGTTGATTTTTACATTTCGATGTATGATTCGTATGTTTTAGATAGGAAAATTGTTGAACCAGGCTCAAAGGAAGCTGTTGCTTTAATGGAGCGAGATTCGTTTTTGATGAAGGCCGGGAATCCAACAATTTTTTTAAATAATACAGAGTTAGACTATTACACCAGCATAGTGGGCAGTTCGCAGAGGCAAATAAAATATAAGATTATTCCTTTGTGTATTGAACCTAGAAGCATTGCAAAACTCCCTTATTTTAACTCATTAAATGCGGTTCCAATGATATGTTGGTGGGGAAGTTATATTCCGCTGCATGGATTGGAAAAGGTTATTGAAATGGCAGCAATCTTAAAGAATAAAGGGTTTGCATTTAAATTGATGTTGTTTGGGAACAGTGATAAGTTAGCGACTCCCTATAATCAATTAATTGAAAAAAATAATTTGACAGACTTATTGACAATTAGAAACGACTTCTCTTTTGCAAACGGAAAATTGGAGGAATTTCTCGAAAGCGAATGTGATCTTTCATTAGGGAACTTTGGTGATTCTGATAAGGCAAAAAAAGTATTTATTAATAAAATCGGCGATGCATTTGCAATGAAAATTCCGGTATTAACTATGGAAACCGAGGCCTTAAAAGAACTGGTTAATATAAATGAAGATGTTTTTATTTCATTAAATGAGCCTGAAAGTATGGCTGAAAAGATTTTGCAGATATTCCAGAATAAATCTCAAGCGTTAAAAATTGCAGAGAATGGTTATTCAAGATATAATTCTCAGTTTTCAGTTAAGCAATATTTTAACAATCTAAACGAAGTTTATTTACAATAAACTATTAAAAAAGTGATATTCAATAGTTAACTATTTCTATTGTATCTATAAGTAATTTTAAAGTAGCGTAAATATATTATTGTGGAAAGTTTTCAAAGGTCTTTATTTAAAAATATTTTAATCTCAGGTGGATACACTTATTTATCACAAGGGATAAATTTTATTTCTTCAATTATTGTTTCACGGCTATTATCTCCTGAAAATTATGGTTTAATTGGTCTAATCACGGTATTTACAGGTTTTATAGTTGTTTTTTCTGATGGTGGCCTATCATACGCTTTAATAAGAAGCGATTTTGGGAGAACCTACCAACGTGTCTTAACAAATCTGTCATGGATATTGGGGATTATATTATTCCTTATAACATTGATTTTGGCCTACCCTATAACGCTATTTTATCATAATCCCCAATTACTCTGGCCCACAATAGTATTGTCATTTACATTTTTAATTAGAGGTTTAAGTTTAGCACAGGGGGCGTTGCTAGCTAAACAGTTAAAATTTGGTTTTATAGGTAAAGTGCTGCTTATATGCATGATTGTATCAGTATTAATCACTGTTTTAATGGCTTATTTAGGAGCAAGGTATTGGTCGCTGGTTGTGCCGCAAATTGTAACCGCAATAATCACGGCCATATATTATGAACGCGAGGTTAAGCTGGGATTTAAGATATTCCCCTTAAATTATATAAAGGTTTGTTTTAAACACACAAAGAAATTGGTTTTTAGTGTGCTTGGCTTTAATTCAATAAATTATTGGTCCAGAAACTCAGACAATATGGTGGTTGGTAAATGGTATGGCACAGCTGAGTTGGGCATATATAATCGCGCATATTCACTATTGCTATTACCATTAAGTTTAATTACTGGTTTATTTAATTCAATACTTTTTCCAAGCATGAAAAAATTGCAGCTGCAAGGGGGGGATATCGAATCTGAATATTACTTTGTATTAAAAGTAATTACATTTTTAAGTTATCCATTAGTGGTAATTTTTATACTTTATCCAAATGGACTGGTTTTACTATTATGGGGTAAAAATTGGTTGCAGGTTGCTGTACTTTTACCATACTTCGGTCTGTTGATCTTCACTCAAACGCTGCTATCAACTGCTGGGTCCATGCTGATATTGAAAGGAAAAGAGCATGAATTTATGATATCGGGATGGGTAACCGCATTTTTTTGTATATCGGCTATAGTTCTTGGCGGATTAGTTTCTATTAAAGCTATCGCACAATATTATTCAATTGTTTATATTTTCTTTGTATTAATCTTTCAGGTATTCTATACTTTCATTAAGAGTCTTGAATTTAATAAACGTAAAGTATTTATATTTTGGTTACCTAAGATTACAATATCAATACTAATTTGGACTACCTTATATTTTGATTTTGTTGTTGCCAAGCACATATTACTGATACTTTTTACCATTTATTTAATTTTTGATGGTAGAAAAGAAATAATCAAAGTTGTGTCATTAATAAATAAGAGGATATGAATTTAGCTCCAATAGTATTATTTGTTTATAACAGGCCTCAACACACCAAAATGACATTGGAGGCATTAGCAAACAATGATTTGGCTAGTGACAGTACATTGTATATATATGCCGATGGGCCAAAACAGCATGCCACAAATGATCAATTAAGTAAAATAGAAGAAACCAGAAGCGTAATTAAAAATGCTACTGGATTTAAAGAAGTAATAATTACAGAGGCTGAAACTAATAATGGCCTGGCTAATTCTATTGTTAAAGGCGTTACTGAGGTAGTAAATAAACATGGTAAAATTATAGTGTTGGAGGATGATCTGATCACTTCAAAAGGTTTTTTGAAATACATGAATGATGCTTTGGATATTTATGAAAATGAATCAGAAGTAATGCATGTTAGTGGTTATGTTTATCCGGCAAAACTTAGTGATGATGTTGAACAAACCTTCTTTGCAAATATTTTATCATGCTGGGGGTGGGCAACATGGGCCAGGGCCTGGAAACATTATGAGCATAGCCCCGATGTGCATATTTCGCATTTTAATAGTCAGCAAGCAATAAAGAAATTCAACATTGAAGGGCATGCAGATTATTATCATCAACTTGTTTTAAACCAGGAAGGTAAATTATATACCTGGGCTGTAAAATGGTATGCATCATGGCTTTTTAATGGTGGCTACTCATTGTTCCCGTATAAATCACTAACAAAAAATATCGGGTTTGATAATTCGGGAACAAACTCAAAGGGCGACTCGCAGTTTAATCCCAGATTAACAGATTATGTGGTAGTTAAAAAAGATAATATACAGGAGAATTTGTATAATAGAAAAGCCATTGACAGTTTTTATGTTACAGCGGTACCTTACTTTAAAATAAGAGTGATCCATTTCTTGAAAAAATATGGGATCTATTCGAAATTACAAAAGCTTATTAAATGATACTAACGATAATTAAAAGGCTGTTTTTGTTTGTTCGTAATATAACTTACTACTCAAACATTAAGGAAAATGTAAAACTAGGTAGGTTTGTAAAATTATATTCCATTTACAAACTCTATAATGTTCAAATAGGTGATTATACATATATAGCTCCTAATGCGCACATATATGACACTGCTATAGGTAAATTTTGTTCAATAGGTCCTAATCTGGTTTGCGGCTTAGGTATACACCCTACAAATGGTATATCAACAGCGCCGATGTTTTATTCAAAGCATAAACAGAATGGAATGTCACTAAGCAAAACCAACAAAATTACTGAAATGCTGGATGTAAAAATAGGTAATGATGTATTTATAGGAGCAAACGTAACTATCCTTGGCGGCATCATCATAGGAGATGGTGCCATAATTGGCGCAGGCGCAGTTGTAAGTAAAGATATACCACCTTATGCAATTGCCTTAGGTACGCCAATAAAAGTAGTAAAATATAGATTTGATGAAAAAGAAATTGAAAAACTACTAGCTATTAAATGGTGGGATTGGAGTGAAGATAAATTACCTTTAATTGAAAAATATTTTTTTCAATTAAATGATTTAGCCAAATTTGGTATTAATGAATCTTAATGAGCAATCTCTAATTCAATGAAAAAGCTTTTATACTATAGCGCATATATATGGAACTATTTAATGCTCAAAATTATTAAAGCAGAGTATGTTAAATTCCCTTATATAATTGGTACAATAGGAGTACGGGGTACAAAAGGAAAAGTGTATATAGGCAGCAACGTTACAATTAATTCAATTAAATGGATGAATCCTGTTGGTTTGTCATCCAGTACATACCTATGTGTTGAACCGGGGGCCATAATCAAAATTGGTAATAACGTAGGGATTTCAAGTTCCCTTATTTCTGCAAGGAGCGAAATTATTATTGAAGATGATGTATTAATTGGTGGCGGATGCCAGATATTAGACAATGATTTTCATAGTTTGGATTATGATATTCGCAGTACGGATCTCGATCAGCTAAACATTCGCTCAGCACCGGTAATAATCAGAAAAGGAGCGTTTATTGGGGCCAGTTCTATTGTACTAAAAGGAGTTGAAATAGGAGAGCAGAGTATCATAGCAGCTGGTTCAGTGGTTTCTAAAAATATACCTCCTTTTGAAATATGGGGAGGTAACCCTGTGAAATTTATAAAAAAAGCCAAGTAAAATGAATTATAACTATAAGAAATTTTTTCCCTTCATTTGATCTTGAAATTTGGTATAATGGATAATAGTGCACTTACTTCGGCTACGTTTAATTTTCCTAAAATTAAAAAGAAAACTTTTTTTAATTTAACAGTAATTGCATTTATATATTTCTTTTTCAATAGTTTTCTGCTTCCGTCGGGCCTGCTTTACACTATACTCTTAACTCCTATAATGATCGTTTGGTTAAATAGCGAAAGGATAAGTTTGGTTAGAGTTTTTGGGTGTTTTGGGATATTGTTTATACTCTTATATTGCATACATAATCTTTCTGGAATTGATAGCAAAGCATACCTGGTATCATCTACAGTATATTTAACCTGTATTATATTTTCAATTGCCTTTTATGTTTATATAAATAAATACTACTTTACATTTGAGCCAATTGTAGTAAAGCTTTTGAAATTTAACTTCATTTGGGTTATTATAGCTTTAATATCATTTCCTATATGGAAACAAAACAATATATTTTGGTATAGTAATGAAATTACTGAAAGCCTTAAATTCCCCCGGTTAAAATTATTTACTACAGAATCATCAGAGTATAGTGCTTTGCTTGCTCCCATTTTTTTTTTTTATTTCGCTTATTTTTATCATTCCAACCTTGGCAAAAAGCGTTTTTGGCTTTCTGTCACAATTATAATCTCATTGCTTTGTTCTTTATCTTTTGGTGTAATAGGATTAATTATCTTAACAATAACCCTGTTGTTATTGTATGATAACGTAGGTAAAAAGAGGATTAAAAATAATAGTAAATTAATAGTGCTTTATTTCACTGTAGTTGTATTTATATTGATCTTCATTTTAGGGCCGGGTAGTAATACCGGTATAGCTAAGCGGGTTTTAGCTATCTTTTCAGGAAATGATTCCTCCAGTAATGGGCGTGCTGTTGATTCTTATACACTTGCCGAAATTATTCTTTTCAAAAAAAATGTTTGGTTTGGTATAGGCCCTGGGCAACTTAAAATTATTGGAAAAGATGTCATCAACGATTACTATCAGTACGATAATTCTGACGACAAAGTAGTTCGCCTGCCGTGTAATATGGCTGAGGTTTTAGCAACCTTTGGATACCTTGGGGTGATTTCAAAGCTATTGATTGAAATATATTTATTTTTCAAAACCAAAGTGAGTGCAAGCTCTTTCAGGCTTAGTATTTTCTTATTTATTTTCTTTTTTCAATTTGTTGGAAGCAACCTTGTAAATACACTTGAATACGTAATGTGGGTAATGGCTTTTTCTAAAGTGTTCCCTGACGAATATTTTAAAAAAATAGCTTATAATAATGAATGAGGATATTAAAATTAGCGTAATAACCGCTGTATATAATGGTGCCACTTTTATTGAAGATTCAATAAAAAGTATTATCTCTCAAAAAACCGATCAGATAGAATATATTATAATTGATGGTGGCTCTAAAGATAATACCATGGAAATTGTAAAAAAATATTCGGATGAAATAGATTATTTTATTAGCGAACCTGATAAAGGGATATATGATGCCTGGAATAAAGGAATAAAGCAGGCAAAAGGTAATTGGATGATGTTTGTAGGATGCGATGACTTTTTAGTTCCTAATGCCCTCGAGGAATATCTGAAATTTATAAAAGAAGTAAACAGTGAAGTAGAATATATTTCTTTCAGGCGGCAAATGATTGATAAGGACGACCGGAAAATACGTTTAATAGGTTGGAAATGGGAATGGCCATTATTTTTGAAATATATGACCGTTGCCCATTCGGCATCATTGCATTCAAAAAGGCTTTTTGAAAAATATGGGGTCTTTGATATTAACTATAAAATAGTTGGAGATTATGAACTTTTACTTAGGGCCAGGGGCGACCTAAAAGCTGTTTTTATTGATTTTGTAAGCATTGTAATGCGAGAAGGTGGTGCCAGTGACAGCAACAGAGCAATAAAAGAACAATATCAAGCTGTAATAACAACCGGTGGGGGGAATAAATTATCAGCACGTGCAAACTTTTACTATATACATGCTAAACGATTTGCTAAAAATTTTTCACGTAAGTTTGGCTTAAACGTATACATTAAAAAATAATGTTTACGTTATAGGTAAAGTTACTCTAACTTAATCTGGTTAATTATGAAAAAGTACCATTTATTTATCCTGTTTATTCTCATACACGGGATTACATTAGCTCAAAGTTCAACAAAATCGAAAGTGAGAATTGGTGCCTATTATTTTGGAGGATGGACCTCTGCAACTGATTTTCATATTACATCCAAATTACGGGATACTTTTCCCGAACGCAAGCCGCTTTGGGGCTGGGTTTCTACATCGGCGCAAACTATGAAAACACAAATCGATTTGGCTGCAGATGCAGGCCTGTCGTTTTTTAATTTTGATTGGTATTATCCTAATGATAAGCCTTATGCTAAAGAAGTTTTGAATAGTGATCTGAATTTATATTTGCAGGCCCCCAATAAAAGCAGGCTGAAATTCTGCCTGTTTGTAGCTGACCATGAAGGCTACAGGGTTGGCCCCAAAGATTGGGCCTTTGATGTTAATTATTGGATAAAGCTGTTTAAAGATAAAGATTACCTTAAAATAAATAATAAGCCGTATATCACATTCTTTAGCCAGCGCGATATAATTTATACCTTTGGTTCCGTTGGGGCCGTACACAAGGCGTTAGACAGTTTAAGATCAGTTGCCAAGGCAAATGGTTTAGGAGGTGTTACAATTGCTATATGTGTTTCTCCAGAAGCTAAAAGTGTTGCCGAGGCTAAAGCATGTGGTTTTGATACGTTTACCGCTTATAATTATCCCACAGTGGGCTTTAAAAAGGGCCAGAATACGGCTGATGTTGATAGTTTGTTAGCTGGAAATAAAAGGATATGGGATAGGTTTTTAAACTTTGGTCTGCCATACATACCGGTATCTACACTAAACTGGGATCCAAGACCGTGGCGTAAAGCCGGAAGTAACCAGGACGCCAGGTATTATACAGGCTATTCTGCCGAATCTATACGTAAATCTATTTTGACCGTGCAAAAATGGGTTGATGATAACCCTAGCTACACCTATAAAGATAAAATTGCTATGGTATATGCCTGGAATGAGATTGGCGAAGGTGGGTATATGATGCCAACTAAAGATTTTAATCCTTTAATAGGGGTTGAACAGGCATTAATTTACAAGTAATATTTCGTAAGCCTAATTCTATACATGTTGATGAAAATTTTAATGATTGCGAGAAAGACTTTGTATTCATCGCCCGGTGGCGATACAGTACAAATTAGTTCTACGGCAAAATACTTACGTTACTTGGGAGTTGAGGTGGATATAAAGCTCTCAGGCGAGGATCTTGACTACAATAATTATGATTTGCTCCACTTTTTCAACATAATACGGCCCGACGATATAATTCCGCACATTAATAAGTCATCCTTGCCATTTGTAGTGTCAACCATATTTGTTGATTATTCAGAGTATGAAAAAAACAACAGGGAAGGAACTTTTAAACTTTTTGCAAAAGTTCTTACAGGAGATCAATTAGAATATTTGAAAACTATTGCCCGTTTCGTAAAAAATGGCGATAAAATAAACTCACCTTATTATATTCTTAATGGGCACAAAAAGTCCATTAAGAATATAATAAGGAGGGCAAATATGTTACTCCCCAATTCAGATAGTGAATACCATCGCCTTTTTAAAAGTTACGAAGTTGAAAGCAGTTACCGGAAAATACCAAACGCTATTGACAATCACTTTTTTACAGATGAAGTGCCCCCCAATAATAACTTTAAAGATCACGTATTATGTGTGGGCCGTATTGAGGGGCGTAAAAACCAATTAAACCTCATTAAGGCACTGGCCGATACAAATCTCTCTCTCACCTTAATCGGTAAGCCATCGCCTAATCATATGGCCTATTTTGAAGAATGTAAAAGCTTAATAGCTAAAACTAATAACATTCAGATAATTGAGCATGTAGATCATGCAGAGCTGGCCGCTATATACAAAGCAGCAAAGGTGCACGTTTTACCAAGCTGGTTTGAGACAACGGGTTTAAGTTCGCTTGAGGCTGTAGCAATGGGCTGTAATATAGTAGTTACAAAAATGGGCGATACATTTGAGTATTTTGAAGATATGGCATATTACTGTGAGCCCGATAATATTGAGTCAATAAAAAATGCTGTGATAGCAGCGTACAATGATCCATTCAACAATAAATTAAAAGAGCGTGTATTAAAAGAATATATATGGGAAAGTGCCGCTCAGGAAACATTAACCGCTTATAAAACCGTTTTATGCGAATAGCTATACTTGGCACAAGAGGAATACCAAATTACTATGGCGGCTTTGAGCAATGTGCTGAATATTTGGCATTAGGTCTTGTAAATAAAGGTTATGAAGTTATAGTTTATAACTCTCATAATCATCCTTACCAGGAGAACAATTGGAAGGGTGTGCAAATTGTACATTGTTATGATCCGGAATACAAATGGGGAACAGCAGGGCAGTTTATATATGACCTTAATTGTATCAGAGATTTACGTAAAAGAAATTGTGATATAATATTGCAGTTGGGCTACACAAGCAGCTCAGTATGGGGATGGTTGTTGCCTCGTAAAAATAGCATAATTACTACCAATATGGATGGCTTGGAATGGAAGCGAACCAAATACTCTGAGAAAGTTAAAAAGTTCCTGTTGTATGCCGAAAAATTGGGTGTAAAATATAGTGACTACCTTATATCAGATTCTATTGGTATACAGGATTACCTGAAGGAGAAATATAAAAAGGATTCAACATTCATACCATATGGGGCAGATCTGTTTCAAACACCTGATGAAGCTATATTAAAAGATTACGACGTTGTTGCTTATAACTATGATATGCTGATAGCCAGGTTAGAGCCTGAAAATAGCATTGAGGTTATTCTTGATGGGGTTGTACAGGCAAATAACGGGCGCCCGTTTTTAGTAATAGGCAAGCATCAAACTAAATACGGCGAATATTTAAAAGCTAAATTCTCTAATCAAAAAAATATCAGGTTTATTGGGGGTATTTATGATATCAACATACTTAATAACCTGCGTTATTACTCCAATGTGTATTTTCACGGGCATACTGTAGGTGGTACAAACCCCTCTTTATTAGAAGCAATGTCATCAAACAGTTTGATCTGTGCAAATGATAATCCTTTCAATAAATACATATTAGGCGATGATGCCCTGTATTTCTTAACTGCTGATGAAATAGCTAAAGTAATTATATCAACAGATAAAAACGAAGCTGATAACAAGCTTAAACTAACTAATAATAATAACAAAATAACAAATGTTTACAGTTGGGATATAATTGTAAACCAATATGCTGAACATTTAGAAGAGATTTATAATAATCAATAGTTAAAAATGGGAAGTATATTTTTAAATAATTGACTGTTTATTTAAAAAAATAACAATATTTTATTTGTAAATGTATTTTTTTCGTAAATTTAGATATATATTTGTAAAAAAGCTTGAGCTTTCTTTCTCTTTAAGTAATTAATGTAATTAATATCACCTATGTCGCAAAAAGTAGCCTTACTTACAGGAATAACTGGCCAGGACGGGGCCTATCTAACAGAATTATTATTATCGAAGGGGTATGAGGTTCACGGGATAAAACGCCGTAGTTCCTTATTTAATACGGACAGGATCGACCACCTGTACCAGGACCCTCATGATAAGAATATAAAACTAACACTGCATTATGGTGATCTTTCAGATTCAACGAACCTGATACGGATCATACAACAGGTACAACCAGATGAGATCTATAACCTTGGAGCTATGTCACACGTAAAGGTGAGCTTTGATACTCCTGAGTATACCGCAAATGCTGATGGTATAGGAACATTGAGGTTATTGGAAGCAATCCGTATACTGGGGCTGGAAAAAAAGACCAAAATATATCAGGCATCAACATCTGAATTATACGGATTAGTGCAGGCTGTACCACAATCAGAAACCACTCCTTTTTATCCGCGTTCTCCTTATGCAGTAGCAAAAATGTACGCCTATTGGATTACAGTAAATTATCGCGAGGCATATGGCATATTCGCTTGTAACGGTATCTTATTTAACCATGAGAGCCCTTTACGTGGCGAAACTTTTGTTACCCGCAAAATAACCAGGGCAACTGCTAAAATAGCAATGGGCCTGCAGGATAAACTTTTTTTAGGTAACCTTGATGCTCAAAGAGATTGGGGCCATGCAAAAGATTATGTTGAAGCAATGTATTTGATATTGCAGCAGGAAACCCCGGAAGATTATGTTATAGCTACCGGCGTAACTACCCATGTTCGTGAATTTGTAAGGATGTCATTTGCTGAAGTTGGCATCGAAATTGAATTTAAAGGCGAAGGCGCTGATGAAAAAGGATATGTTGTAAGTAGTAGCAATCCTGATTTCCAGGTAGAAGCCGGTAAAGAAGTAGTAGCTGTTGATAAGGCTTATTTCAGGCCTACTGAGGTTGATCTATTGATTGGTGACCCAACAAAATCAAAAACCAAATTGGGCTGGAAACCTAAATATGATCTGCAGGGCTTAGTTAAAGAGATGGTTGCTGCCGACGTTGAACTGTTTAGAAAAGAAAAACTTTTAAAAGATTCAGGCTACGTTATCAAAAACCAGTTTGAATAATTTTATGGAAAAGGACGCAAAAATATATATAGCCGGTCACCGGGGTATGGTTGGTTCTGCTATCCATAGAAAGTTGGAGAAAGAGGGTTTTACTAATTTTATCACCCGCACATCATCAACACTTGATTTGCGCAGTCAACAGGCCGTAGCTGATTTTTTTGAGCAGGAGAAACCTGATTACGTATTTTTAGCAGCAGCTAAAGTAGGTGGCATTATTGCTAACAACACTTATCGCGCTGAATTTTTGTATGATAACCTGCAAATACAGAATAACGTTATTCATAATTCATATTTGAATGGCGTTAAAAAACTAATGTTTTTAGGCTCCAGCTGTATTTATCCTAAAATGGCCCCTCAGCCATTAAAGGAGGAGTACTTACTAACCGGGTTACTTGAAGAAACCAACGAGCCATATGCAATTGCAAAAATTGCAGGTATAAAAATGTGCGATGCATATCGTGCACAATATGGTTGCAATTATATATCAGCAATGCCAACAAATCTGTATGGCTATAATGATAATTATCATCCGCAAAACTCACACGTTTTACCCGCCATGATACGTCGTTTTCATGAGGCAAAGGAACAGGGTATACCAACTGTTACCATTTGGGGAACAGGATCACCTAAGCGTGAGTTTTTGTTTGCTGATGATTTAGCCGAAGCTTGTTATTACCTGATGCAGAATTATAATGAAGCAGGCCTGGTTAACATAGGTACGGGTGAAGATCTGTCAATAAAAGATCTGGCATATTTGGTGAAAGAGATTACTGAATATACCGGGGAAATTGATTTTGACACATCTAAACCAGATGGTACACCAAGAAAATCAATGGATGTTACCAAATTAACAAATGCTGGCTGGAAATTCCATACCACATTGAAAGAAGGCATAGCATTAGCATACCAGGATTACCTGACTAAAGGCGCTTTGGTTGCTGAAAGATAAAGCGGATTATAACTATTTTTGAGCCACCTATAATGGCTAACTAATTTGAAACAGCAATAATTATTATAATTATTGCTGTTTTTTTTGAACGCAGATATCAATGGCTTTGCTCCAAAAACGGGGATATTTTATCCAAGACGAATTGCAGTTGCTGATCGGGCGTGAGTTTTGTGTTATCTAATATAATAGCATCATCAGCCCGTACCAAAGGGCTCTCTTTACGGGTAGTATCCTGGTAATCACGATGGGCCAGGTTTTCAAATACTTCTTCAAGGGTAATATCAGGGTTTTTAGGTAAGAGCTCCTTATAGCGTCTTTCAGCCCTGATTTTTGGATCGGCAGTCATGAAAATTTTAAGTTGGGCATGTGGAAAAACAGCTGTGCCAATATCACGGCCATCCATTACAATATTACTTGATTTTCCCATACGCTGCTGCTGTTTAACCATTTCAACACGCACCTCATGCAGGGCAGATACAGCACTTACTTTTTCTGATACCGGCATCTGGCGTATTTCTTCTGATACTTCCTCATCATTCAGTATAATATGAGTTTCATAATCACGCGCATGAAAATTTAGGTGGATGTTTTTCAGGGCCTGCTCAATTTGCAGGTGATCATCAAGGTTAATGTTATTACGTAAAAAGTATAGTGTAACAGCACGGTACATAGCACCGCTGTCTACGTAAATAAAATGAAGTTTTCTGGCTAATGCTTTTGCTAAAGTACTTTTACCGCATGATGAATAACCATCAATTGCAACAACAATATTCTTACTCATAAAGAAACTAAATTACAAAAAAATAAGATATCCAGCCCTTGTCTTAAAAATCAATAACCAAAATATCAGCCAAATTAAATTTTCTTGTGTATAGGAACCATTAAATATGAAGAAATAATCATGAGACAGATTTTGTATATCTAATTCATCCTGAATAAAATCAAGTAATAGTTAACCTTATAGTAGTTTCGGGTACTACATTTTATTTATATTTGTGTGTAATATTTGATTCCCTGTTTTAAGTATAATTTATTGATATCTTTTTTTTGGGAGATCATAAAGTATTATTTTAGCCATAATGAAAACAATCTTAATTACCGGCGGCGCCGGATTTATCGGATCACATGTGGTTCGCCGTTTTGTAACACAATATTCGGATTATCGTATCGTAAACGTTGATGCGCTTACATATGCCGGTAACCTAGAGAATTTAAAAGACATTGAGCAGGCCCCAAATTACATTTTCGAAAAAGCCGATATAAAAGACAGCGCACGTATCAGCGCTATTTTTGATCAGTATAATATTACCGATGTTATTCACTTGGCAGCAGAATCGCATGTAGATAGGTCTATTCTTAGTCCGATGGATTTTGTATATACCAACGTGATAGGTACTGTTACTTTATTGGATATAGCCAAAAACAAATGGAAAGATAATTATAAGGATCACCTATTTTACCACGTATCAACCGATGAAGTTTACGGTGCTTTAGGCGCTGAAGGCTTGTTTACCGAGGATACACGTTACGATCCGCATTCGCCATATAGCGCGAGCAAGGCAGCATCAGATCACTTTGTACGTGCATACTATGATACTTATGGCTTACAGGTAGTGGTATCAAACTGTTCCAACAATTACGGGCCAAACCATTTTCCTGAAAAACTGATCCCTTTGATGATCAATAACATCATCCATAATAAACCTTTACCGGTTTATGGCGATGGTAAATATACCCGCGACTGGCTATATGTTATCGATCACGCCCGCGCTATCGACCTGATATTCCACGAAGGCAAAAAAGGTGATACCTATAACATAGGCGGCTTTAACGAGTGGCAAAACATTAACCTGGTACATGTGCTTTGCAAGCAGATGGACGAAAAACTGGGCAGAGAAGAGGGCACAAGCGCCAACTTAATCACGTATGTAAAAGACCGCCCGGGTCATGACCTTCGCTACGCTATTGATGCCGGTAAGATCAATAAAGAATTAGGCTGGTCGCCATCAGTTACGTTTGAAGAAGGACTTTCTGCCACTATTGATTGGTTTTTATCAAACCAGGAGTGGTTAAATAATATTACAAGCGGCGCGTACGCCCATTATTACGAAACGCAATACGAAAACTAATTTTTGCGTATTACACCTACCCAATGAATATAACACAAACGCCTCTTGAAGGTTGTATAGTACTAACTCCGCGCGTATTTAATGATGAGCGGGGCTATTTTTTCGAATCATTTAACGAAAAAACGTTTAACGATGCCGTTGGCAGATCCGTACATTTTGTACAGGATAATCAATCGTTCTCTACCAAAGGAGTATTGCGTGGCTTGCACCTGCAAAAAGGGGAGCATGCACAGTCAAAACTGGTAAGGGTAACCCGCGGCGAAGTACTGGATGTAGCGGTCGACTTGAGAAAGGCATCTGCAACTTACGGTCAGTATCACGCTGTATTGTTGTCTGAAACTAACAACAGCCAGTTCTTCATTCCACGTGGTTTCGCGCATGGTTTTGTTGTTTTAAGCGATGAAGCAGTATTCCAGTACAAATGCGATAATTATTACAACAAAGCATCAGAAGGAGGCCTGCATTTTGCTGATCCGGGTATCAATATCAACTGGCAATTGCCTGCGGATAGTCTGCTTGTTTCAGATAAAGATAAGGAACTGCCTTTTTTAAAGGATGCAGGTGATTTTGGTTTTTAATATTAAGCATTGTTCATAAATAAATTAATGGGAAACATTGTAGTATTTGGAGCCTTAGGACAATTAGGCCATTGCTTAAAAAAGGTAGCAGAAGAAAAAGGGGTAGCTGATATTCATTTTCTGCCCGAAGACGAAGCCAATATTTTAAACGTGGAAGCGATTAAAACGGTATTCGAAAAATATAAACCGACCTATGCCATAAACTGCGCGGCATATACTGCGGTTGATAAAGCCGAGGATGATGTAGACCTTGCCCGGAGCATCAACAAAACCGGGGCCGAAAATCTGGCCGTAGCCTGTAAAGCAGCCGGTTCTGTGTTGGTTCATGTTTCTACCGATTTCGTATTTCAAGGAAACTCAGTTAACCCGCTGGTTGAGGACGATATTGCAGAACCGATCAGCATTTACGGTGTAACCAAATTAGAAGGTGAGCAGGATATCACCCGGATATTGGATGAGCATTTTATACTGCGCACAAGCTGGTTGTATTCGGAGTTTGGTAATAACTTTGTTAAAACCATGCTTAAGCTGGGCGCTGAACGAGATCTGCTTAAAATAATTGCCGATCAGGTGGGTACACCAACTTACGGTATTGATCTGGCTGCATCTATATTGGATATTATTGCATCAGGCAAAACAACTTACGGCATCTATCATTATAGTAACGAAGGGGTTGCATCATGGTATGATTTTACAAAGGCAATCTTTGATCTTTCTAAAACCGGCACTAAAGTATTGCCTATACGCACATCTGAATATCCAACCAAAGCAACCAGACCGGCTTATTCGGTTATGGATAAAACAAAGATCAAGCGAACATTTGGTATAGAAATACCGTATTGGAGAGATAGCCTGGCTATCTGTATTGAAAGGCTTAAACAATAATAACTACAAATGCTTTGTCATTTCGAACGATAGAGAGAAATCTTCTACGCTATATAACGCGCGGATATGGTGAAGAAGATTTCTCCTCGTACCTCGTTCGAAATGACAAGTTACATCTATAACACATCACAACCATGAAAGGAATAATATTAGCAGGTGGTTCAGGCACCCGTCTTTACCCCATCACCAAAGCTATCAGCAAACAATTAATGCCGATATATGATAAGCCCATGATCTATTATCCATTATCAGTATTAATGCTGGCGGGGATTAAAGATGTGCTTATTATTACTACTCCTGAAGATCAGGATGGTTTTATACGCCTGTTGGGTGATGGTGCCGAGTTGGGTTGTAACTTTCAATTCGCGGTGCAGGAAAAGCCAAACGGACTTGCCCAGGCATTCGTGATCGGTGCTGATTTCATCGGCGACGATAAAGCCGCGTTGGTTTTGGGTGATAATATTTTTTACGGATCGGGCTTTAGCAAACTGATACAGAGCTTTAACGATGTAAACGGTGCCGCTATTTTTGCTTACCCGGTTGCGGATCCTGAACGTTATGGTGTGGTTGAGTTTGATAAGGATTTTAAAGCATTATCACTGGAGGAAAAACCAACAGCGCCTAAGTCGAACTACGCTGTCCCCGGCTTATATTTTTATGATAATTCAGTAATTGAAATAGCTAAAAACATAGCCCCATCGCCACGCGGTGAGTACGAGATAACGGATGTTAACAAGGTTTATCTTGAAAATGGCACACTTCAGGTAGGCCTGATGGATAGGGGCATGGCTTGGTTAGATACCGGTACATTTGATTCATTAAGTGATGCATCTGAGTTTGTGCGCGTAATTGAGAAACGCCAGGATACCAAAATTGGCTGTATTGAAGAAGTAGCCTACCGGATGGGCTTTATTGATCGTGATGCTTTGCTGGTATTAGCTGAAAAATATATTAAAAGCGGTTACGGTAAGTATTTAAAAAACCTGCCTGTACTATAAAAATAAACACGAATTTCACGAATAGCTTTGCGAGTTCCACGAATTACTAAGATGATTCGTGGAATTTGTGTGTTAGATTTAATTCGTCCTATTAGAAAAAATTAGTGAAATTCGTGCTCACTAATTTTTATACCTGCCTATGGGGTACCCAAGTTTACAAGCCTGTGTTGCCGATCTTGAAAAAAACGGTCGTTTAATACGTATTAAGGAGGAAGTTGACCCATACCTGCAAATGGCAGCTATACACCTGCGTGTATTTGAAAACCAGGGCCCGGCCATACTTTTCGAAAATGTAAAAGGCAGCAAATTTCCGGCGGTATCAAACCTGTTCGGTACGCTCGATCGTTCCCGCTTTATTTTCAGGGATACGCTGGACAAGATCAAAACGCTGGTCGACCTTAAATCAGATCCCATTCGAGCCATAAAGCACCCCTTTAAATATGCTAATGTAGCGCTCACGGCTTTATCGGCTTTGCCCATGAAAACCGGTAAAAACGTACCGGTAAACTTTGGTCGTACCTACATCAGCGAGTTGCCCCAGATAGTAAACTGGCCAGATGATGGCGGCCCGTTTGTTACTATGCCGCAGGTATATACCGAGGATGCCGACAAACCCGGCATTATGAATGCCAACCTGGGGATGTACCGCATACAAATGGCAGGCAATGATTATATAACCGATAAGGAAATCGGTCTGCATTACCAGTTGCACAGGGGTATTGGTGTACATCAAACAAAAGCAAACGCAAAAGGTCAGCCTTTAAAAGTAAGTATATTTGTAGGCGGCCCGCCATCGCACCCGGTAGCGGCGGTTATGCCACTGCCTGAAGGCTTATCAGAAATGACTTTCGCCGGTGCGTTAGGAAACCGTCGCTTTAGATATTTTTATGATGCGGAAGGTTTTTGTATTTCATCTGATGCTGATTTTGTGATCACCGGTACAGTGATGCCGCATGAAAATAAACTGGAAGGCCCTTTTGGCGATCACTTGGGTTATTATAGCCTTAAACATCCTTTCCCGTTATTGAAAGTGCATAATGTTTACCATCGTAAGGATGCCATATGGAGCTTTACAGTAGTAGGCAGGCCACCGCAGGAGGATACCAGTTTCGGCGCTTTGATCCACGAGATAACCGGTTCGGCCATACCAAAAGAAATACCAGGTCTGCATGCCGTAAATGCAGTTGATGCCGCAGGCGTGCACCCCTTACTTTTTGCCATAGGCAGTGAGCGTTATACCCCATACATAAAGGAACGCAAGCCACAGGAAATATTAACTATTGCCAATCATATACTGGGGAAAAGTCAGCTGAGTTTGGCTAAATTTCTGTTTATTGCTGCAAAGGAGGATGATCCTTCTTTAAATGTAAATGACATCGGTGGGTTTTTAAAGCATATTTTGCAAAGGATAGATCTTACACGAGATCTGCACTTCTACACCAAAACCACCATTGATACATTGGATTACAGCGGCAGCGGATTAAACTCTGGCAGCAAAGTAGCTATAACTGTTGCAGGCGACATAAAAAGGGAATTGTGGACTGCGATCCCAGCAAACTTTAGCATGCCGCAACCGTTTAATAATTATAAAATGGTAATGCCCGGTGTGTTGGCGATAGAAATTCCGAAGCATATCAGTAGTGAAGATATTGGCGGAATGATCAGTATTTTAGATGCTCATTTTGCGGATACTGACTTGAACGGATTACCGTTAATGGTACTGTGCGATGATGCAGCATTCACTGCTCAAAATCTGGATAATTTTGTATGGGTAACGTTTACGCGCAGTAACCCATCGCATGATATATATGGGGTGCATAGCTTTACCGAACATAAACACTGGGGCTGTAATGGTCCGCTGATAATTGATGCACGGATAAAGCCACACCATGCACCAGTGTTGGAGAAGGATGCAGCAGTTGAGAAGTTGGTGGATAAAATGGGGGAGAAAGGCGGGAGTTTGTATGGGGTTATATAGCTCAAGCCCCCCGACCCCCTGAAGGGGGAGGGAACTGAGGCGCGTAATATAACCCCTCTTTACTGCTTGCAGTAGAGAGGGTGGTCGAGCGAAGCAAAGACCGGGTGAGTCAAACGGAGCGCGGCGAAGTTTCGCGTTAGTGATAGCAGCGGATACCGGCCTTGTGACTAAGGCCTGTGCAGTATGAGCGGATAGCACGGCCGAAGGCAACGCCCAAGTTGTACTGTCTGTGGTTCTGAACTTGTTTTAGGATCTCACAGGATAATTTGCCCGTCAATAATAACGCGCTCCGTTAACTCACCCCGACTACGCTAGCGCTGGTCGACCCTCTCTCCGCTGTGCGGAAAGAGGGTGAGAGAAATTAATTGAAAAAGTGTACCATGGCTGAAAAAGAGAAATTAAGAATTGATAAATACCTGTGGGCCATACGGGCGTTTAAAACACGCACATTAGCATCTGATGCTTGTAAATCCGGACGGGTTAAGCTGGATGGGAATAACATTAAGCCATCGCACGAAGTAAAAGTAGGGGAGATCTATCAGGTTTCAAAAGGGATTGAACGTAAAGTAATAAAGGTTACCGGTTTGCTCGAAAATAGGGTGGATGCTAAAACCGCTGTTTATTTTTATGAAGATATTACACCTGTTGAGCAAACCACGGCGTTTAAATCCATGTTTCATGCCCCACTGTTAATGCGCGACAGGGGTACGGGTCGGCCTACCAAAAAAGACAGGCGTGAGATTGACGACCTGAAAGATGACTTTTTTACCACTGAGGATAAAACAGAAGACAAAGAATAATTGTAAGAATAAATAGATATTTGCACCGGACTTAAACCGTCGATATGCCATCAACCATTACACAAAAGGATTTAGGGGAAGTAAAAATTGCAATAATAGGTCTTGGCTATGTGGGTTTGCCCCTCGCGGTTGAATTTGCCAAAAAGCACGTAGTTGTTGGCTTTGATACCGGTAAACGCAGGATAAGTGAGTTAAGCAAAGGGATCGATCGGGTGCTATCAATAGATGATAGCTTATTACAAGAAGCTATAAATGTAAGTAGTACAAACCACGGACTGCATTTAACTGATAAAATAGAGGATACGCACGACTGCAATTTCTACATTGTCACCGTACCCACCCCCGTTGATAAAATTAATCGCCCGGATCTTACCCACTTGTACAAGGCCAGTGAAACCGTAGGTAAGGTTTTGAGAAAGGGAGATATCGTTATTTATGAATCAACCGTATACCCCGGTGCCACCGAGGAGGAATGTGTGCCGATACTGGAAAAGGTATCAGGCTTAAAATTTAACGTTGATTTTTTTGCAGGATATTCACCGGAGCGGATTAACCCCGGCGATAAGGAGCATACGCTCACAAAGGTGCTGAAGATCACATCCGGATCAACGCCTGAGGTTGCAGACATAGTTGATGACCTGTACAATACCATACTTAAAGCAGGCACACACAAGGCAACATCAATAAAAGTTGCCGAGGCGGCAAAGGTGATTGAAAATTCGCAACGCGATATCAACATCGCTTTTGTTAATGAACTGGCAAAAATATTTAACCGCTTAGGGATTGATACAGAAGAGGTATTACAAGCAGCTGGTACTAAATGGAATTTCCTGAAGTATAAACCCGGACTGGTCGGCGGTCACTGTATAGGGGTTGACCCATACTATTTAGCACGCAAAGCCCAGCAAGTAGGCTATCACCCTGAAATTATTTTGGCGGGGCGCAGACTGAACGATGGCATGGGCGAATATGTAGCGCATGAGGTAGTTAAACTGATGATAAAAAAGGACATCGAAGTTAAAGGTTCGGATATACTGGTACTGGGCGTTACCTTTAAAGAGAATTGCCTGGATGTGCGTAATACCAAGGTGATTGATATTGTAAACACCTTAAAAGAGTACGATATCAATATCACCATTTTTGACCCGCTGGCTGATCCGCATGATTTGAACCATGAATACGGCTGGACATCGGTAAAGCAACTGGATGAAAAAAAATGCTACGACGCGCTTATCATCGCGGTAGCCCATGATGAATTTAAAGGCCTCGACTTTGCTAAGCTTTGCAAGCAAAATAAAGTGATATACGATGTAAAAGGTATACTGCCTAAAGGCGAGGTTGACGGGAGGTTGTAGTTAAAAGTTCAACTCCAGAGATAGAGCCAGAGCTTGGTGCGATTCCTTCCTTGGGGGAAGGGAAGGTAGGGGTTTAATGAAGAGAGATGTTGCAGAACCCTTCCCTGCCACTGCACATTCCATCACGCCCCTCCCAAGGGAGGGAATTTTTAAAACACAAAAACATATAAATACAAAAAGCTGAAAGTTTTATCAACTTTCAGCTTTTTGCTTTCGCCTTTCAGCTTTATAAAAATTATTTGGTCGTGCTATCTTTAGTATAAGCGTCGTTCAGTCTTTTTATTACGTCAGCGGTAACATCAAGGCTTGGGTCGCCATATAACACGTTAGTGTTGGTTTTTGAGTAGGTTAAAACCAATTTGTAGCCTTTTTCTTTAGCGTATGTTTTAGTAAATTCAGAAATTTTATCATACAATTTGGTCATTTCAGCAGTCTGCTCATTCTGTAATTCAGCCTGTGCATTTTGCTGGTAGCCCTGTAATTGTTGTTGCTCGCGTTGTAAACGTTGCTCAGTGGTCTGGCGCTGGTCAGCAGGCAAAGTGCTTGCTGATTTCTGGTATTCAGCTACCTCACGCTGAAAAGCTTCACCTTTCGACTGGATATCACCTTTTGCAGCATTACCTTTATCACTAAGGCGTTTATCCATATCCTTAACATAAGCATATTTTGCTGATAAAGAATCAGAGTTGATAAATACGATAGTTTCTTTGTTGTCGGCAGATGATGCAGCAGCTGGTGTAGCAGCAGTTGTGCCGGCAGTTTTGTTTTGATTACATGCAGTCATACTTCCGGCAATTAACAGGCCCAGTGTGCATTTTGTAATAATAGAAGCTTTTTTCATTATATATTTTTTCTTCGTTTGTTTAATGGGTTTAGCAGGTGATAACTGTCCCTATTTATCCCGGTTAATTTGTTTATAAAGTTTACAAATATAAACTTTCAGTACAAGTTTCCTAAGTATTTTATAGCCATGTACCTATTGGGTCATATTTATCAACAATGGCTAATATTTGAGCCAAAAATCGTATTTTTGAAGGTTATTGTTTTAATCAATTATGAGCGAAGAAAATCAGGACAAATCAAATTACTCAGCAGATAATATACAGGTTTTAGAAGGTTTGGAAGCGGTGCGTAAGCGCCCGTCCATGTACATTGGCGATACAGGTGTAAAAGGCCTGCATCACCTGGTTTACGAGGTTGTAGACAACTCTATAGATGAGGCTTTGGCCGGTCATTGTGATACCATTCACGTGATTATTCAAAAAGACAATTCAATTTCTGTTTCAGATAATGGTCGTGGTATCCCAACAGGTATTACTACTAAGGAGCAGGTTTCGGCATTGCAAATTGTAATGACCGTGTTGCACGCCGGTGGTAAATTTGATAAGGATACTTACAAGGTATCGGGCGGTTTGCACGGTGTAGGTGTAAGTTGCGTTAATGCATTATCAACCCACTTAACGGCACTTGTTTACCGCGAAGGTAAAATATGGACACAGGAGTACGAAAAAGGTAAACCCTTGTTTGATGTAAAAACTATTGGCGATAGTGATAAAAGAGGTACAACCATTATTTTCCATCCCGATCCGGAAATATTTACTTTAACTACCGAATATAAATATGATACACTTGCCGCGCGTTTGCGTGAACTGGCTTATTTAAATAAAGGCATCCGCCTTACTTTAAAAGATGAGCGCAACCCTAATGAAGATGGCTCATTTATTACCGAAGAGTTTTACTCAGAAGGTGGCTTGCGCGAATTTGTTAAATTTTTGGATGGTACCCGTACAGCTATTTTGCCGGAACCCATTTATGTTGATGGTATAAAACAAGGTATACCTGTTGAGCTGGCACTACAATACAATGATACTTATTCAGAAAACGTACACTCGTATGTAAACAACATCAATACTATCGAGGGTGGTACACACGTTGCCGGTTTCCGCAGAGGGCTTACCCGTACTTTAAAGGCTTATGCTGATAAAGAGGGTTTGTTAAAGAATATGAAAATTGAGATCACAGGTGATGACTTCCGCGAAGGGTTAACCGCGGTGATCTCGGTAAAAGTTGCTGAACCTCAGTTTGAGGGACAAACCAAAACCAAATTGGGTAACAACGAGGTTATGGGTGCCGTAGATATGGCAGTGGGTGAAATTTTAGGTAATTACCTTGAAGAAAACCCGCGCGAAGCAAAAATGATAGTGAACAAGGTAATACTTGCCGCTACCGCTCGTGCTGCTGCACGTAAAGCCCGTGAAATGGTGCAACGTAAAAGCGTTATGGGTGGTTCAGGCTTGCCGGGTAAACTGGCCGATTGCGCCAATAGCGACCCCGCTATGTGTGAGCTATATTTAGTCGAAGGTGACTCGGCGGGTGGTACCGCCAAACAAGGCCGTAACCGCGAATACCAGGCTATCTTACCATTGCGTGGTAAGATCCTGAACGTGGAAAAAGCCATGGAGCACAAGATCTACGAGAATGAGGAAATAAAAAATATGTTCACCGGTTTAGGGGTGAGCATTGGTACACCAGAGGATGCTAAAGCTCTTAACTTTAGTAAGCTACGTTACCATAAGGTTATCATTATGACGGATGCTGACGTGGATGGATCGCACATTACAACGCTGATCCTTACTTTCTTCTTCCGCTATATGAAGGCACTGGTTGAGAATGGATATGTTTATATAGCATCGCCGCCGCTATACCAGGTTAAAAAAGGTAAGGAGTTTGAATATTGCTGGAACGAAGAGCAACGTGATGTGGCCATACAACGCTTAAAAGGTGCCGGTAAAGAAGATAGTGTGCACGTACAACGTTACAAAGGTTTGGGTGAAATGAACGCCGAACAATTATGGGATACTACCATGAATCCTGAAACACGTACGTTAAAGAAAGCAAGCATTGAGAATGCAGCCGAATGCGATCATACCTTTAGCATGCTGATGGGTGATGAAGTAGCACCGCGCCGCGAGTTTATTGAGCGTAATGCAAAATATGCTAAGATTGATGTTTAACCCCCAACCCCTAAATTGGAGTTGATAAAGTATATAAGCCCTGCTACAAAGCGGGGCTTTTTGTTTTATGACAGTTGCAAACTGTCTTTATCCTGGGTTTCAGTTGCAAACTGAAACCAGCTCCAACATATGTTACTGGCTTCAGTTTGCAACTGAAGCCTACCAATACTGAAAGTTTGCAACTTTTAAGCTTTTAAATTTATATACATAATTTTGTTATGTATATAAATTAAATTATATTTGGTTTATGAGTTCGAACCCAATGCTGAAAGGTACTTTGCAAACTATTATTTTAAAGTTGCTTGAAGATAATAACCGCATGTACGGTTATGAGATCACCCAAAAGGTTAAAGAACTGACCGCAGGCGAAATTATGCTTACCGAAGGTGCACTATACCCCGCGCTGCATAAATTGGAAGCTGATGGCATGCTGGAAACATTTACCGAGGTGGTTGATAGCAGGGTGCGAAAATACTACCGGCTTACCGAACAGGGAGGCAAAGAAGTTACCAGCAAACTAAATGAAGCACAGGCTTTTATTGAGCAGTTGCAGCTATTGTTAAACCTTAAGCCTGCTATAAAATGAAGTTAAATTATTGGGACCTTGACTGCATCCACACCCGGATGAAAAGCTATGACATTAAATACCAGGAAATATATAATGAACTATTTGATCATATTGTAACTGCTATTGAACAGAAAAGAGCTGAAGGAGACACCAGGAGCATTGAAAAGATGTATACAGAAGTGGTTGAGGATCAATTTGGTGGCTATTATGGTGTTGAAAGTGTTGCAAAATCACATGAGGATGGTTACAAAAGAAGGGTTAGGAAGTTAATATGGGGCAACTTCAGAAATTATTTAAATTATCAGTCGCTGCTATTTACTGCAATATTAACAGGCATAAGTTTCACCCTTCCACATACTAAACCAACGGTAATTATATTAACGATAATGATGTTCATTATCGCTATCCATTCAAGCGCGTATGCTTATATAAAACTGCGACGGATAAAACCATCAAAGGGAAAAACATCTTTGGTATACAGCCATACAATTACACAGGCAAATCTTCCAATGATGTTTCTGTATACCTTAGTATGGCTGCCCCAGCTGCCCTCAGTTTTTAACGATAATTATAAATTTACGCTGGCGCATCTCCATCCGGCAATACTCGCTTTTGAATTGGCCCTGGTATTAATTTATGATATGAGTTGCATGCGTTTGTGTAACCAGGAGTTGGAACAATTTGTTGATATTAATCCAAATGCTTTGTAAATGAAACCGAACCCGCAACAGGAGCTTCAGCTACAAGCGTATCTTGCTAAAAATTTAAGATACCGGGAAACTTATGCAGAGTTTTATGATCACATACTCTCTGCTGTTGAAACCCTGCCTGTTGGTATTTCATTCGATAATGCAAGCGAAGAAATAATAGAGAAGAATTTTGGCGGGATAGCAGGGATGCGTTTAATTGAGCAAAATTACCAGCGTGCTGTATTTGCTGAAATGCAGAAGAAATATTTCAGTTATGCCATTGAAAGCTTAAAATTTCCAGGGGTAATTATATTGGCGCTTTTTACTTTAACGCTCTATTGCTTGTTTAAACAGCCGTGGTTTACTTTTTGGGAGTACTTGGTTATGCTGCTGTTAATAAGATTTGTTCCTTTTTTATTGCAACTTGCAAAACAGATAAAAGCTCATCCTGTTACTGGTACGCCAAAAAGATCTGTCAAAACAGGATTTTATAGATGGCTAAACAAGGGGCCAATCTTGATCATAGGTTTTATATTTGAGGGTACGAATTCATTCAGAAATGCCGACCCAGTTAAAGCTACTTTAACCGTAGTTTTCATGATTCTTTTCTGTGTGATTATCACGTTACATTCAGTTAACTTTTACAGAGTTTATAGGGATGATATTCAGGCCAGTTTTAGTGCCTAAGTTTTAAACTTTATCACCTGTTTGCCATAATCAATCACCGCTTTATATTGCATTAGTATATCGCCACCTATTACCCCCAATACCTGCGGATGGCCCATTTGCTCATAGGCGATGTTTATGGTAGATAGGTCGAGCACGGCTACATCAAACTCGGGTATTTTTAGCTTGCCAATGGCCATGTCATGAATGGTAGCCGTAAATGATTCCATAGTATTTGTGCCTAAACCCGTTGAAAGCTTATCGCTGGCGTTTAATAAGGCAATTTCATTGACTTCGAGTAACAGATTCTTATCAAAAGCTGTTTTTGAAGCACCTGTATCGAGTACTACCTTAAATGGTTTATTAAATACAGTTATATCCAGTAGCGGATGAAAACCATCTTCGTGCAGATCAATAATATGTAAGGGTACTGAAAATCTCATGCTTAATTATCTATTCATCATCGTGATTTGATGCATCTTCGGCCATTTGAATAATGATGGCATCCATCCTTTCGAGTTCGGTTTGTATGTGCTCGAGTGCCGTTCTGTCTGAATTATCGTTTTTTAATATATATGTCAACCCCTTTAAATTAGCCAGCGGACTACGCATAAGGTGCGACTGTTTCCAGGCCATATCTCTTATACTATCTATATGATTTTGGATACGTTCGTAAGCACTTTTCAGGTCTTGTTCCGCATTCTTCCGTTCGGTTATGTCGTACAAGCCCATCAGCATACCTAAAATCTCTTTATTATCATTAGTTATCGGGAAAAGCCTTACATAATACCATAATACCGAACCATCCGGCTGGGGGTAATCTATCTCATAGTTAACATTATGCCCTTCTAAAGCTTCATGGGCAAATTTATTTAAACGGGGAAATGTATTTTCGGGGAAATAGTCACTGAGCATATCGCCTTTTTCAGGTGTTTTGTTAAGTTGCGCTTTAACAAATTCGGCCGCCTTATGGTTGAATGTAAGTACACTTAGATCCTGGTCGAACAGCGCGTAGGCGGTATCAGTCGTTTTTAAAATGGTTTGCAGGTTGGCTTCTGATTTTTGAAGTGAGGCTTCTGCTTTAAGCCGTTCCGTAATATTATTTGTTAATGATAACCTAACAGGGCGACCTTCAAATATAATATCATGCGATATTAATTGTATATACATCACAGAGCCATCCTTCTTCAAATGCCTCACAATCCTTTGCGCCGAATCCAGGTCCATCTCTTTCAAATAACCCTCCAGCTGCAACTCCTCATCTTCTTTAGGCCGCATTGATTTTACGCTCATTTGTAAAAGCTCATCCTTTGTATAACCGTAATGTTTTATAGCAGCCTGGTTAGCATCAATTATCGAAAGATCATCCTTGGCAATCATCCACATAGGCATCGGGTTACTTTCAAAAAGCAGCTTATACTTCAGTTCAGATGATCTCAATTCTTCCTCGGCCTTTTTACGCTCGGTAATATCTATCATCGAGCCTATTATGGTTGGTTCGCCCCCAATTATTGCCCTGCTGCCATAAAATTCCACCCAATTGGTAGTACCATCTTTTCTTCTGCCTTTGGTTTCATAATTTACGCTCTCCACTTCACCAGTCATACGGCGTTTTACATTTTCGGTGGTAATATCACGGTATTCTTCGGCAATAATAGTTTCAAGCGGTACTGTATTCATCAATTCTTCAGGCTCATACCCAAAGATCTCGGCAAAGCGTGGATTTACATATGTGAACTTTCCTTTTTGTACAATATATACACCCACCATTGATTTATCAGCAATGGTCCTGAATCTTAATTCAGCTTCCCGAAGTTCAGTCTCAATCTTTTTCCTAACTGTAATATCACGCACAATAACCATCACACGGTTATCAGGGAATACCTTTACATTTATCTCGGCTATAAAAGGTTCTCCGCTTTTGCGTATGAAAGTATGCTCACTTGCTTCTTTCCCAATATAACTGTTAAGTAGGGGAAGGGGAGCATCTTCTATCTCTGCCGCATCAACCAGATTGATTACGTTTAATTTCAAAAGTTCGTCGCGGGTATAGCCTGTCATCCGGCACATATTGGCGTTTACATAGGTGAAATTCCGGTTATTGTCGATCACATAAATAGCGTCAGACGCCTGCTCAATAAGCGAATGGTATTGCTCCTCGCTCTTTCTGATCTCGGCGGAGCGTTCTTCTACTCTTTGTTCCAGTTCGGCATTCATCAATTTCACCTCAGATTCAGCTGAATAACGTAACTTATCTATTTTATTTAACCAGATAGCCGTATTCCACACCAGGGCAAGGCTTACCAGTAAAAAGCAGATAGCAAGTATAGATAAGCCGACGTTTACTGATGAAAATAATTGTGAACGTTCGGTTTCGCCCTTTAATGAGCCAAAAATAATGATCATTAAAATAATGAGGCTGAAGAGTCGCCTTGCCGTTTGGTTGCCGATACGCTTACCTGTAAAAAGCCGGGCAAGGCCGATTGATGGGTTTAGTAACGATGCCTCAACCGATAAGATAAGGAAAAAGAATGCTGTAAACGCAGGCATTGAGGTTATATAAAA
>Ga0302309_10000582_pt1 | contig 41040 bp, 4 predicted proteins | sample III_Palsa_N1_1_FD_200453 | JGI IMG/M metagenome (GOLD analysis project Ga0302309, IMG submission 200453) | Peat permafrost microbial communities from Stordalen Mire near Abisko, Sweden - III_Palsa_N1_1 | ecosystem: Environmental > Terrestrial > Soil > Palsa > Peat permafrost | place: Sweden...
GAGGGGAAAGCGACGAAGAAAGAAACTCTATTTACTGATTTATATTTCTACGTAGAAAGATCGCTCCCCTCACCCGCCCGCGCTAACGCGCCTTTACCTCTCCCACAAGGGGAGAGGTAAAGGCGCGTTATTTCTAACAGCGTACAGATATTTTTGGCATAAAAAAAGGGGCCAATTGGCCCCTTTTTAAACAACATAGAACTATATGATTACATCATGCCGCCCATGCCGCCCATTCCACCCATACCAGCAGCAGCTGCACCAGCATCGCCACCTTCTTTAGGAATTTCAGCAATCATAGCTTCTGTGGTAATCATCAAGCCAGAGATAGAGGATGCATTTTGTAATGCAGTACGAACTACCTTGGTTGGATCGAGGATACCTAATTCAATTAGGTCACCAAATTCACCGGTAGCCGCGTTGTAACCAAAGTTACCTTTCTCTTTCTTAACGCGATCAACGATAACGGAAGGTTCACCACCTGCGTTAGCAACGATTTGACGTAATGGAGCTTCCATTGCGCGACGTGCAATGTTGATACCAACATTTTGATCTTCATTGTCGCCTTTAAGGTTAGCAAGAGCTTGTAATGCACGAATTAACGCAACACCACCACCAGGTACCACGCCTTCTTCTACAGCAGCGCGCGTTGCATGTAATGCATCTTCAACACGTGCTTTCTTTTCTTTCATTTCAACTTCGGTAGCAGCACCAACTTTAATTACAGCAACACCGCCTGCTAATTTAGCAACACGTTCTTGCAATTTTTCACGATCATAATCAGATGTTGTTTCTTCGATTTGAGCGCGAACTTGAGCAACACGAGCTTCAATTTCTTTAGCACCACCAGAACCATCGATAATCGTTGTGCTTTCTTTGGTAACGATAACACGTTTAGCACTACCCAAATCTTGTAATGTAGCACCTTCAAGTGTTAAACCAACTTCTTCAGCAATCACGTTTGCACCAGTTAATATAGCAATATCTTGCAACATTGCTTTACGACGATCACCAAAGCCAGGAGCTTTAACAGCACAAACTTTAACAATACCACGAATGGTGTTAACCACTAATGTTGCTAATGCTTCGCCTTCAACATCTTCAGCAATAATTAATAATGCTTTACCTGATTTAGCAACGCCTTCCAATATTGGTAACATTTCACGAATATTAGAGATCTTTTTGTCTACTAATAAAATGTAAGGAGCATCTAATTCACAGCTCATGTTTTGTTGGTTGTTGATGAAATAAGGTGATAAATAACCACGATCAAATTCCATACCTTCAACAACGTTTAATTCATTTTCTAAACCTGAACCATCTTCAATAGTAATAACGCCTTCTTTACCAACTTTAGTCATTGCATCAGCAATAATTCGGCCTACTTCTAAATCAGAGTTAGCAGAAATTGTGCCTACTTGTGCAATAGCTTTGTCATCTTTGCAAGGAACTGATAATTTTTTCAATTCAGCAACGGCAACAGTAACAGCTTTATCAATACCACGTTTCAAATCCATAGGATTTAAACCAGCAGCAACTGCTTTTAAGCCTTCTACTAAAATAGCTTGTGCTAATACGGTAGCGGTGGTTGTACCATCACCAGCGGTGTCAGAAGTTTGTGAAGCCACTTCTTTAACCATTTGCGCGCCCATATTTTCAAATTTGTTTTCTAATGCATCTAATGCTTTAGCAACGGACACACCATCTTTGGTAATTGTTGGAGCACCATAGGATTTATCTAGAACAACGTTACGGCCTTTTGGACCTAATGTGACTTTTACTGCGTTTGCTAAAATGTTAACACCTTTAGCAATTAATTGACGCGCTTCTTCGCCAAAACGAACTTCTTTATAATTAGACATGTTTTCACCTTTATAGTTAGGAGTTAAAAATTGTTTATGCTACAACGCCCATGATATCTTCTTCACGAAGTACTAAAAGTTCTTTATCATCGAGCTTAACTTCTGTACCTGCATATTTACCGAATAATACGATATCGCCCACTTTAACATCTAATGGCCGAACCTCACCGCTATCAAGGCGTTTACCATTACCAATAGCTATCACTTTACCGCGAATGGGTTTTTCTTTAGCTGAATCGGGGATCACAATACCGCCTGCTGTTACTTTTTCTTCTTCTAACCGTTGAATAATAACGCGATCGTGTAATGGACGAATGGTTGTAGTCATGAGAATAATCTCCTAGTCTTTATGAGAATTTGCTTGTCTTTATTGGGGAGATGGTGGTTTAGCACTCTCCCCTCTTGAGTGCTAATGATAATCTTTTTGGTGGGGAAGTCAAGGGGTATTTAAGGGCTATTTAATGGTTAGAGCAAACATAGACTATAGCTTACTTCCCTCTCCCACGTGTTGCAGCAGAGGGGTTATGCTAGATCGAGGCATATTTCCTTTATAATAAATCCTTTATGCTTCTATTCTCATCCTTTTGCAGTTCATCGATTATTTCAGAAAAAGTTTCAGCATAGCGGTCACGAAATTCCTTAGTGACATTTCTTCCCACCAATTTATATTCGAACTCACCAGTAGGATTTTTATACAAAAGCATGTTAGCTCCCCAACCAATACCAAGCTTTTCGGCTAATTTATATTTATCAATTAAATTCACTTCGCAATTAGCAATGGTATTGATTACTGGGAGAGGTGTGTAGTTTAATGCAAAAAGTATATCCGTTTTTCTATGAAAACCTAACTTAGCCAACAGATTGTTAAATTTTTCGCGCATTTTACGCATTAATGCTAGTAATAAAACATCAATAATTGAATAAATATCCCCACCTTTATAAAAGGCGCCTAATTTACCCTTGCTTTCACGACGGTAAAGTGCATTCACTCCCCATTTCCATACGCCTTTAAATCCAATATGCTTGAACATATAATTACCTAAATGAACTATATTTTTATATTTATCTCTAGTAAGCATTTCTTGGCGAACCCCATTAATATAATCAACATATTCACGAATACTTCCATTCTTGACTTTAATATTTAAATATAAGTATTTTTCAAAACCGCCCACAAGCATGATGTTGCTTGAATCACGAGCCGCATCCAGCATTAAAATAGTCATGGAACGCACGGCAAATAATCTTGCCACGGTTAACGTCATAGCTGTCATAAAAATAGTGGCGGCGGAAACATTATATTTGCTAATAAGCTGCGTTTTTAAACGCGCCTCGTTAATAGGTAAACAGTAATCGCCCCCAACAATATCAATGTTTTTTGCTAACACAGGAAGGTACAGATCCTCATATTGGTAAGCATCTTTCAAATTCACATTAAAAAGCTGTTGATAATCCTCTACTGACAATTCATCTGGTGGATTTTTTAGAATACGATACTCTGTTGAAATAATAGGAGGTTCTTTTCCAGCTTGGAATGCACTGTAGCAATGATTAACCTCAGAAAATAGCACACCAAATGAATAAGCATCACAAGCAATATGTGGCATAAACACAGCCAATTCATACTTTGTATCACTGTATTGATATACCCTAACCTTGATAAGGGGTGGAGTAAAATCAAAAAAACACTCGTCAATTGCGATCTCAAATGCTTTTGCAGGATCAACAGATTTTGATTGCATTGAGATAATTTGAAAATCAAGATTATCTGTTGAGTAGATACGCTTTTGCAATGGAATATTTTTATCAATTTCTCGCCATAACATAGGCTGATTCTTAATTACATAACTAAGAGCTGTCTTAAATAAAGCAAGATCAATCTTTCCTGCAATTGATAAACGCAAACCGACCACAGGCGCAAGATTCTTACGTGCAATCCAAAAACGCAACTCTCTATGATTTAATGAAAATGGCTTATCATAGGGCACAATATCATAATTTTTAGGTGTCAGACCTTCCGTGCTGGTTTCGAATGACCCTAATCGTTCGACGATTTGCTGCAATAAATACCGCGCTAGATTTTCGATTGATGGATTATCAAAAATTAGTGCATCAGAAAAAACCAATTCGTTATTAAAACTATTTTGTATGCGTTTGGTCAGCTCCATTGCTGTAATGGAGTCCATACCTAATTCAAAGAACCCTGCTTGTTTATCAATCTGTTGGTTTTTATCTAGATGTAATACTTCTTTTAAATGTGCAGTGATCAACTCATCCAATAAACTCTCTAAAGTAACATATTGTTCTTGTTCGATACGACCAGCTGCTAACATATCACCTAAAAAACTATTTAGTAAATTAGTGATATTCGTACTTAGTTCACGATTGTCCTGATGAGTTAGCGGATGACTATTATTTCCTAGCATAGACAATACATCATTAATTATGGGTGCCCAATAACGCTGACGATTGAAAATGGTTGGTGGTAACGAAGCACGAGGCATATAGTCCAACTGAGGAGCTTCTTCTAAAATCACATGAGCATTAGTACCACTAAAACCAAAGGAACTTATTCCTGCACGACGTGGTTTTTCACCTTTTTTCCAATCGGTTAATTCTAGCGGGATCTGTGCTGGAATAGCGGTAAGATTAATGGCTGAATTCAGCTTTTTGAAAGGAACATGAGGTGGGATTTTTTCGTATTGTAACGCAAGTACGGTTTTAATAAGGCTTGCCATACCTGCTGCTGACTCTAAATGACCGATATTTGCCTTAACACTACTAATATAAAGTGGATTTTGCTCATCATGGCTATTTTTATACACGTTACTTATCGCGTGAGTTTCCATAGGATCACCGAGTTTAGTGCCGGTACCATGTGCCTCAATATAATCAATATCTTTAGGCTGTAAATTAGCTTGCGCTAAGCTTTTACGTAATAATTTTTCCTGTGCAACTCCATTTGGTACTGTTAGACCACTTGAAGCACCATCTTGATTCACAACACTGCTTTTGATCACCCCAAGAATTTTATCCCCTGCTTGTCGTGCATCACTCAACCGCTTTAAAACAACAACGCCACAACCTTCTCCTCGTACATAACCATCTGCTTGTTCACTAAATACTTTGCAATGACCGTCTGTAGTCAGCATTTTTGCATTTGAGAGCGTAATATACGTATACGGTGACAATAAGGCATTTACACCGCCAACTATTGCCAAATGTGTTTCACCCAAATGAAGGCTATGACAGGCCTGGTTTAGTGCAACTAGTGAAGAGGAACAAGCGGTATCAAGAGTCAAACAAGGTCCTTGTAAACCTAAAGCAAATGAAATTCTACCTGCAAGCACGCTTTGATTATTACCTGTAGCAATATAAGCATCATAATTGTGTCTTGAAAGGAGATCGCTATATTCATGAGTGGTTGCACCAATAAATACAGAGGTATCCGTTTCAGCTAATTCTTTTGGATTAATGCCCGCATTTTCTAAAGACTCCCATACGACCTCAAGCAATAAACGTTGCTGTGGATCCATATTCTCCGCTTCACGAGGACTAATATTAAAAAATTTGGCATCAAATAAGTCAATATCATCGATAAATGCGCCATGACGAACTGGTGTTTTATTGGGGGTATCTGGATTAGGATCGTAATAATCGTCTAAAGACCAACGTGTTTCAGGAATTAAATCAATCGCCTCTTTACCTTGCTGTAATAATTGCCAAAAATCTTCAGGCGTATTAGCCCCACCAGGAAAACGACATGCCATACCGACAATCGCGATGGGTTCGTTAAGTTGAGGTATCGTATTGACAATAATTTCCTGGTCTTTTTCTTGTCCTTTTCCTGTTAATTGTTGGTGGATATAGCCCGCTAACTGCCGCACAGTAGGATAATCTAAAGCAATGGTAGGCGATATTTCGACGCGATTGCCAATATATCTTAAGAGTTGTTGTTGAAATAATACTGCATGTAATGAGGTTCCGCCTAATTGGGAAAAAGGCTGATTATTTGCCACACTTTCTACTGCTAATACTTTTGCTAATAATGTGCTAATACCATTTTCTAATTCTTCTAACGTAGGTTCACTTGGTGCAATTATATACAGATCATCTTTAGCTACAATCGTTAGTTCATTTGCCAAATAGGCCTTTTTTGTGGCTTGTCGTTGAATTTTACCGCTGGTGGTGCGTAACGCTTTTGCTGGGGCTAATAGTTGAATACTATAAGGAACAGCTTCTGCTGCATCAACTAGCGCTTGACGCATAGCCAAGAAAATAGGTTTACAACCTACTTTTCGATAAGTACGCTCTATTTCTGCCACAACAATTAATTGTTCTTGCGCATCAATATCTACCGAAAATGCTGCAGTACAACCTGAGCGAATAGCAGGATGGCAAGCCTCTACAGCAGCCTCTATATCCTGAGGATAAATATTACGACCCTGAAGAATAATGATATCTTTTAAACGACCTGTAATATAAAGTTCTTTACCATCCAAGTATCCTAAATCACCGGTACGCAAATAGTTATTAGGATCATTAGGCAGTTTTGCTGCAAAGGTTTGCTTTGATATTTCAGGTTTATTCCAATAGCCACAAGCAACACTTGCACCATGAACCCATATTTCACCAATTTCTCCGGGATTAGCTAATTGCACTGTTGTTGGATTAACAATTTTTACTGTATATTCTGGATATACATAACCTGAACTCACCAAGAGCTCATTGCTGTCATGTTTTTTTTCAAATACACCTTTTGTTAATTCATTTTTATCAATTGAGGTAATAATCAGTGGCGTCTCTCTTGATTTTCCACTAACCAGTAAAGTCGTTTCAGCCATACCATAACACGGCATGAAAATAGACTCTTTAATACCCCAGGGAGCAAAACGCTTAACAAACTGCTGCAATGTTGATGCTCTGATAGGTTCGGAGCCATTAAATGCCTCTGTCCAACAGCTTAAATCCATACCGTGTAATTCTTCATCCGTTACTTTTTCTAAACATAACTGATAACCAAAATTAGGACCACCAGAGCCAAAAGCTCTGTAATGATTAATAGCTTGTAATAAACGCACAGGTTTTTCTAAAAAAGCAGTTGGAGACATAAAAATTTCTGTGGCGCCAGTATAAATCACATAAAGTACTTGACCAATTAAACCCATATCATGCTGCATTGGCAACCAAGAAACCATTTTTTCGTTAGCAGGTAAACCAAAAACATGATCAATGGCTTGTAGATTCGACATGATATTACGTTGACAAACCATGACGCCTTTGGGTACGCCTGTTGAACCAGATGTATATTGTAAAAAAGCTAAAGTATCTGGCGTTATTTGAGGCTTTTGATATGTCACTGCAAGTTCATCAGATAGAGTATCAGTATAAATATAATGATAATGGGCAAACTCGGTTTGTTCTTGCATCATGGTCAAGCTTTCAGTCGTACCGAGTATCAAAGCAGGTTGACAATCTTCTAGCATGGCTAAAAAACGTTTAGCATGATGATTACTGCGTAAAGGATACGCGGGCACAGCAATCATGCCAGCATATAAGCAACCCATAAAGGCAGTAATAAATTCTATTCCTGGTAGATAGGACAATAAAACTCTATCACCCCACTTGGCTTGTTTTTGCAGCTCTGCAGCAATTGCTTTTGATTTTAAATCCAATTGAAAATTGCTTAATTTATTTTTTTCCACCTCGCCATCAGCAAGAAAAATAAAAGCGATTTTTTCGGGCTGCTGTAAAACCTGTTGCTGTGTATAGTCAACCAAATTAGTGGTATTGATTTGATCGGATTTTGCATGTGTAGTCATCGTTATTCATCCTTGCTTGTCAGCAAAGAATTTAAATTCTTTGCCAACTTGGCGTTATTTTTTTCATCGAGCATAGTGAAATGGTTGCCATTTACAGAACACCATTTTATTTCTTTTGAAGTTAGCGATTGCCATTTTTCACCGAATCCCACAAAATCATTTTTATTGAGCTGTTGCTCCGGAACAAAAAATGCAATTTCCTGATCTATTTGTTGCGGTTTGTAGTGCAGCAATGCCTTTCCGTTCAGGCGAATAATTTCAATTTCTTTTTTAATATCATCAGTTGGCATATCAGCAGGAAACTCAAGGATATCGTGAACCATATTGCAAATGGTAGTTTCAGAAAATTTCGCGAATCGCTCTAAAATTACGTCATCCAATGCAGCCCCTCTTGCCTCCATGTAAAATCGCGTCGCATGAAGAAATGATATGTCAGCCTCAGGATTGGTTTCTGCTGAATAAACACCATCTAACATGCCTAAAAACTCTACTTTCTCATTGGCTGCAATTAATTGTCTTGCCATTTCAAATGCAATAGAACCACCTAAAGACCAACCAAGTAAATGATACGGTCCTTTTGGTTGCACTTCTTTTAAAAAAGCAATATAAAATGCTGCTCTTTGCTCAATCGTATCAATTTGTGGTACATGGGTAATTAATGTTTCTAAACCTTGGAAAGCATATATAGGTCTATCAATATTAAGACGCTTAGATAGCGAGGTGAAAATTAATTGGCTACCATCAATGCCATGAACACAAAATAGAGGTGAATTTTTTCCAGTAGAGCTAAACATTTTTAGTGGGTTATATGCTTTTTCTTCGACAATACCTGCATTAATCTTTGCTTTTGAAAATGATAATTTATTAAGCAAAAAACACGTTAATTCATTAACTGTAGGCACATTGAGTATAGTCACATTGTCTATTGTGGTAGACAAAAGTTTTTGCAGTCTTACTCTTAAGTCCAAAACCATTAAAGAATCCATACCCATCTCAACAAAATTCTGTTGTTGATTTAAATTTTGTTTGCTCGATAATCCTAGAACTTTTCTAACTTCTTGAGTAATAGCTGTTTTAAGCAATATTTCTCGTTGTTCTTGTGAGATAACTTGTAGTTGTTTAATAAGAACAGATTCTTCTCTTTGCTCAAGTAAACTATCAAGCCATGAGGGCACTTGAGCTGACTGCTCACGCATTTTCTTCCAGTCAATATGCATAATACCTAACTGTGGTATTGACTGATGTAAAGCATAATCTAAAGCCTGTAATCCTTTATCTGTTTTAAATGGCATTAACCCTTGGCGTTGATGGGTAGTAGCCAAATTAGTCGCCATACCGACTTGTCCCCATGGGCCCCAGTTAATACTTTGTGCAACTAAACCATGCTGCTGACGATACTGGGCTAAGCCATCTAAAAAGCTATTGGCGCAGGCATAATTACTTTGTGCCGCTGAGCCAATTAATGAAGCAATTGATGAGAAAAGCACGAAATAATCGAGTGTTATTTTTTCTGATTGGGTAATTTCATGTAAATACCAAGCACCTTGTGCTTTGGCAGCAAATACTTTTTCTAAACGTTCTGCTGTTTGCTTATCCATTGGGGCATCATCAATGCTGCCTGCTGTATGGAATATGCCCTTGAGAGGATAGTCTTTACGATGTGATTTTTTAATTAATTGGTGAACTTGTTCTTTGTGGCTCACATCACAACGCTCAATAATCACTTCGATACCGTGTGCTCGCACTTGCTCAATCAATTTAGTAGCCACATCATTGGGCTGACTTCTCGATGCTAAAATAATGTGTTTTGCACCATGCTCACCTAAGTAGCTCATCAGTGATAAGCCTATGCCACCTAAACCACCGGTAATTAAATAACATCCTTGTGAGCTAAATTTCAGCTGTGGTGAGGGTAATTTAATGATAACTTTCCCGATCTGTTTGGCTTGTTGTAAGTATTTAAAAGCTGAAATTGCTTCGGTTAATGGAAATACTTTTTCTGGTATTGGTCTTAATAATTGTGCCTCAAATAACTCTATCACTTCCTGTAAGAGCCTACTCACATTTTGTGGTTCATCAGCAGCCATTTGGTCTAGCGCTAAAATGTGATACGTGATATCTACGCGTTTATTACGAACTTGCTCTGCAGTCCAAATATCCCGCTTACCAATTTCAACAAAACGGCCATTTTTAGCTAGACTATCAAGACTGGCTTCAATAAACCCTGGCCCCGTTAACGAATTTAATACGACATCAACGCCTTTGCCATTAGTCATACGAGCAATTTCGGCTTGATAACTGGTGCTACGGGAATCCAATACATGCTCAATACCTAGCTTATGTAAATAATCACGTTTTATATCACTACCTGCTGTGGTAATAATTTTCGCTTTACAATAATTAGCAATTTGGATTGCTGCTAATCCCACACCACCACTTCCTGCATGAATGAGTACAATTTCACCCGCTTGTAATTTCGCTAATTTAACGAGTACTAAATAAGCCGTCATAAAAACCGTGGGTATTGCCGCTGCTTGCTCAAAAGTTAAAGCAGTTGGTTTTTTCGCTATTAAATGCGTCGATGTAAGCGCTTGACTGGAAAGTCCACTCATGACTAAACCTAAGACATCATCACCAACATGATAGTCCTTAATATTTTTACCTACCGCTTTAACTACGCCTGAACAATCCCCACCTAATGGTCCCGGATCTCCAGGATATAAATTCATAGCATTCAGTACATCACGAAAATTTAAACCAACGGCACGAGGTTCAATCACTATCTCATTATCTTTGGGGAATAATGCTTCTGTTTCGACTAATGATAATGATGAGAGCATGCCATCACTGTTTTTTACCAGTTGATAATCGTGTGTAGGAATACTTAAACGTTCTTGCTCATGATTGGCTTTGGATTCTTCAATGATTCTAGCCACATGCCATTGATTGTGACGATACGCAAAAATAGACTCGCGACTATTATCTTTTTCCAATTGAACTAATAAGGGTTCGATATCTTGATCTTTAGTGACATCCAATTGCCGAATATGCAATGAAGGATATTCTAAAGCAGCCGTCTTAATAAAACCGCTCAACATCGCTTGAGTAAGGTTGATTTCGTCTTGCGCAAAGCTTCCCATGGAATCACGCATTGGACCACCTACACCGTCATCCTCGCGAAAGCGGGGATCTATACGATAGCTAGCATCCGATGAATCCCCGCTTTCGCGAGGAGGACGATGTAGTGAGGTCAAAGAGTAGGCTTGTTCAGTGATGATGGTTAAATAATGATCTTCTTCTTGTTTTTTGATTAAATCTTGGATAAAAATCAATAATTGATCAACTCCTTGTGTATCGATCGCATTTTTATCTACATTCCTAGCATCATAATTTACTAAAGTACGATTGGTTTTTGCTTCGTTTTCAACTAATTCATAATCTTGCCAAATCGGCTCGTAACACCATTTTCTAACACTATCTTGCGTACTTATTAATTTTTCAAGGGTTGATTTCGATACGCGTTTTGCTTCAAAACCTTCAACTTTAGCCAGCACATCACCAACCTCATTCAATAAAGTTAAATTCGCCCTTAGTATTTCATCAGTTTTACTAGCAATTTCCGCATGGACATAACATGCCGCAATACCACCTTGATACAAGCTAATACGCTCAAATCCTACCGGTAAATAAATGATATTCTGTTGACCACCCTCAGCATCAAATAAGCAGGCTAATCCTTGTAATGCACCGTCAAGCAATGCAGGGTGTAATTGATAGCGACCATCATCAGCCGTCTCATTTAGGGCTATTTTAGCTAATAATGCTTTATGCCCTTTGTATAGTTCTTCTACTGTTTGGAATGCCGATCCATAATGCAATCCTTGCACTGCTAATTGTTCATAAAATAATGTCGCGTCAATTATCTCATGGCATAAAGATTTTAATTCAGCCAGTGATCTGCGATTAACTACAGAAAGCACCGGTAATAATTTACCAGTCCCTTGGGCATGCAATTGCCACTCATTTCCATCCTCGGTTATATCCCGACTATAGATAGCAATTTGTTGCGAGCCTTTTTCATCAATAGTTACTATCGATTGCAATTTACTACTATGCTTTTTATCCAATCGTAACGGTAATTGAATGCTAACTCCATCAAGCTCTATCCCTTGCTCTGTATTTTCAATGAGTTTTACAGCCGATAACATCATCTCTATATACGCGGTGCCAGGGAAGATTTCTTGTTTAAAGATTTGGTGATCGGCCAAATAGGAGAATGCCTCACCTGAAGTTTTTATGGTTTGTTCAAAGATGGTATTATTTTGATTCGCAATCGCTGGTAATTTCACACCAAGTAAGGGATGAACTTCCATGCCAAACGAATTGTTCGTTTTCTTATGGGTTAAAATTTCTGGCCAATACCGTTCACGATGAAACTCCGTTTTTGGTAAGGCTTGTCTTTGCTCAACAATAGCTTGTTCTGGTGCTTCTTCTATAATCACATGTGCATTGGTACCGCTAAATCCAAACGAGCTAATACCCGCGCGACGAGAGTGATTTGTCTTTTTCCACTCGGTCGGTTGTAAGGGGATTTGCGCTGGAATAGCTGCAAGATTAATAGAAGGGTTAATTTCTTGAAAATGTAAATGTCGAGGAATTGTTTCATGTTGTAATGATAAAATGGTTTTAATCAAGCCTGCAATACCTGCAGCACCTTCTAAGTGACCAATATTGGTTTTTACGGTTCCGATAGTTAGTGGCGTTTGGCGATTATCGCTAAATACATTAGCAATTGCATTGATTTCTATGGGATCACCTAAGCTTGTGCCTGTACCATGCGCTTCAATATAATCGATTTCATCTGGTGTTAATTTTGCCTGTGCTAGCGCGCGTTTTATTACGGCTTCTTGCGCCGGGCCATTAGGAACCGTTAATCCACTGCTAGCTCCATCTTGATTAACTGCGCTGCCTTTAATAACGGCTAAAATCGGATCCTTATCACGCTCTGCATCACTTAAGCGTTTTAAAATAATAATACCGCAACCCTCACCACGAACATAACCATCTGCTGCCGCATCAAAGGTCTTGCAATATCCATCAGCAGATAACATATGCGCTTTACTAAAGTTAATGTTGAGAGCGGGTGATAAAATTAAATTTACGCCACCGGTAATGGCCAAATTACTTTCACCATTACGCAATGATTGACAAGCCTGATGTACAGCCACTAATGAGCTTGAACAAGCCGTATCCGTCGCGATACTCGGGCCTTGTAAGCCTAAGGTGTAAGAAATACGCCCTGTTGCGGTACTGGCTGCGTTGCCTGTTCCAAAATATGCCTCAATATCTTTATCAGTTGAATATTGAGCTAATAAATCTCCATAATCATTACTGCAAATACCAACAAATACACCCGTTTGTGTACCGCGTAATTCGCTAGGTTGAATACGTGCATTTTCTATCGCTTCCCAGGTAACCTCTAATAATAAACGTTGCTGCGGATCAAGATATTCAGCTTCTCGTGGACTAATACCAAAAAAGGCTGCATCAAAATTTTCAACGGGGGTAGTTAAAAAACTACTCTTGCGACTGATCATTTTACCAGGCGCATCAGGATTTGAGTCATAGTATTCATCTATATCCCAGCGATTTTTAGGGACTTCAATACTACTGTCAAAACCTTGCTCTAATAATTGCCAAAAAGTTTCTGGATCATTAGCGCCACCGGGTAAACGACAGCCTATCCCAATAATAGCAATCGGCTCAGCAGGATTAATATATTGTGCAATCGGCGTTACTTTTTGTGGTAATTGGCTCAAATTTAGTTGTTGAGCGAGATAAGGCACTAATTGATCTAAGGTTGGATAATCAAAGGCAAGCGTGTTAGATAGTGATTTTCCTAGTAAAGTTTGTAATCGGTTTTTTAACTCCAAAGCCATTAGGGAGTCCATACCCATTTCAAAAAAGCCTTGTTGCTCATTTAAGGATTGAACAGATGATAACCCAAGAACTTTTCTGACTTCTTGAAGAATAGCTGCTTTAAGTAATATTTCTCGATCTTCTTGCGGTACTGCTTGCAATTGTTTAATAAGAGCAGACTCTTCTTTTTGTTGTAATAAGCTATCCAACCATGATGGAATTCGTGTGGTTTGCTCACCCATCTTTTTCCAGTTAATATGCATAATGCCTAACTGTGCTGTGGCTTGATGTAAGGCATAATCTAAAGCCTGTAATCCTTGCTCTGTTTTAAATGGTACTAATCCTTGACGTTGATGAGTAGTAGCCAAATTGGTTGCCATACCCACTTGTCCCCATGGGCCCCAGTTAATACTTTGTGCAACTAGACCCTGTTGCTGACGATATTGGGCTAAACCATCTAAAAAGCTATTGGCGCAGGCATAATTACTTTGGGCTGCTGAGCCAAGCAGAGACGCAACGGATGAGAAGAGTACAAAATAATCGAACGTGATTTTTTCTGATTGGGTAATTTCATGTAAATGCCAGGCACCTTGTGCTTTGGCAGCAAATACTTTTTCTAAACGCTCTGGTGTTTGCTTATCGATTGGGGCATCATCGATACTGCCCGCTGTATGGAATATTCCTTTTAGAGGATGCTCTTTACGATGTGATTTTTTAATTAACTGGTGAACTTGTTCTCTATTACTAACATCACAACTTTCAACAATCACCTCAACACCTTGCGATCGTACTTGTTCAATTAATACATTGGCTGTTTCAGACGGTTTATTTCTTGCAGCTAAAATAAGGTGTTTTGCACCATGTTCACTTAAGTAGCTCATCAATGATAAGCCTAAACCACCTAAGCCACCAGTAATTAAATAACACCCTTGTGAGCTGAATTTCAGCTGTGGTGATGGTAAAGTAATAACGACCTTACCGATTTGTTTAGCTTGTTGTAAATATTTAAATGCAGAAATTGTTTCAGTTAATGAAAATACTTTTTGAGGAATAGGTGTTAATAATTTGGCTTCAAATAGCTCCATCACTTCTTGTAATAAGCCACCAACATCTTCCGGTTTTTCTACGGCGAGTTGATCTAACGCTAAAATATGATAGATGACATCTTCACGTTTATTGTGAATTTGCTCTGCAGTCCAAATATCACGTTTACCAATTTCAACAAAGCGTCCGCGTTTAGCCATGCTATCAAGACTGGCCTCAATAAACCCTGGACCTGTTAGAGAATTTAATACAACATCAACACCTTTGCCGTTAGTAATACGAGAAATTTCGGCTTGATAACTAATACTGCGAGAATCAAGAACATCCTCAACACCCAATTTATGTAAATAATCCCGTTTAATATCACTACCTGCCGTAGTAATAATTTTAGCTTTGCAGTATTGCGCAATTTGGATTGCTGCCAAGCCAACACCGCCACTACCTGCATGAATGAGTACGGTTTGACCCGCTTGTAATTTTGCTAATTTTACCAATGCCAAATAAGCCGTCATAAAAACCGTGGGAATAGCTGATGCTTCTTCAAAGGTAAGAGCGGATGGCTTTTTAGTGATCAAATGAGAAAAAGTTACTGCTTGACTAGATAAGGCGCTCATCGCCAAGCCTAATACCTCATCGCCTACTTTATATTCTGTAATATTTTTACCAACAGCTTTCACGATACCAGAACAATCACCACCTAAGGGCCCTGGATCCCCAGGATATAAATTCATGGCATTGAGTACATCGCGGAAATTTAAGCCAACAGCGCGGGATTCGATCATTATTTCATTATCTTTGGGGAATAATACTTCCGTTTCGATTAATGATAATGATGAGAGCATGCTATCAACGTTTTTTACCAATTGATAATCGTGTGTGGGAATACTTAAACGTTCTTGCTCATGATTTGCTTTCGATTCCTCAACGATTCTAGCTACGTACCATTGGTTATCACGATAGGCGAAAATAGACTCACGGCTATTATCTTTTTCCAATTGAGCTAATAAAGGTTCGATATCTTGATCTTTAGTAACATCTACTTGGCGAATGTGTAATGAAGGGTATTCTACAGCAGCGGTTTTAATAAAACCGTTTAACATCGCTTGTGTAAGATTGATTTCAACTTGCGCAAAGCCGTCCAGGGAATCACGCATTGGACCACCTACACCGTCATCCTCGCGAAAGCGGGGATCCATACGATAGCTAGCATCCGATGGATCCCCGCTTTCGCGAGGATGACGGTGTAGGGAGGTTAAAGAGTAGGCTTGTTCAGTGACGATGGTTAAATAAAGATCTTCTTGTTTTTTGATTAAATCTTGGATAAAAATCAATAATTGTTCAACGCCTTGTGTACCAATCACATTTTTATTTTTTTCTCTAGCATCATAATTTACTAAAGTGCGATTGCTTTGTGCCTCATTTTCAATTAACTCATAAGATTTCCAAATCGACTCATAACACCATTTGGCAACACTATCTTGCGTGTTGATTAATTTTTCAAGGGTTGATTTAGATACACGTTTTGCCTCAAAACCCTCAACTTTAGCCAGTACATCACCAGCCTCATTCAATAAAGTTAAATTCGCCTTTAGTATTTCATCAGTTTTACTAGCAATTTCTGCATGAACATAACATTCTGTGGTACCGCCTTGATACAAGCTAATATGCTCAAATCCTACCGGTAAATAAACAATATTCTGTTGGCTACCCTCAGCATTAAATAAGCAAGCTAATCCTTGCAATGCGCCGTCAAATAATGCAGGATGCAATTGATAACGAGTATCAGTTGTTTCGTTCAATACTACTTTGGCTAATAAAACATCATTACCCTTGTATAGCTCTTTAACTGTTTGGAACGTAGGACCATAATGTAATCCCTGCGCAGCTAATTGCTCGTAAAATACTTTTGTATCAATGGCTTTTTGACAAGAAGCTTTTAATTCAGCAAGTGAAACAGGATGAACTATGGAAAGTGCTGGTAATAATTTACCCTCAGCTTGCGCATGTAATTGCCAACCACTGTCAATATCAGCTATTGCTTTGCTGTAGATCGAAATATGTTGCAAGCCTTTTTCATCAGTAGTTACTAACGATTGTAATTCAACATCTTGTTTTAGATCTAAACGTAATGGCAGCTGAACACTTATTTTATCAATCTCAATTCCTTGCTCACTTAAGTTACTTAATTTTATTGCACTGAGCATTAACTCCACATAACCTGCGCCAGGGAAAATAATTCGATTAAAAACTTGATGATCTTTTAGGTAGGAAAAAGAATCATTTGAAAGCCTAATCATTTGCTCAAACACATGCATGTTTTGATTAGCAAGATCTGGCAATTGCACCCCTAATAGAGGATGAACTTCTATAGCCAAAGCATTAGTGATTTTTGTATGTGTTAAAGCCGCTGGCCAGTAACGCTCACAATGAAATTCCAGTTTAGGTAAAGATTGTCTTTGCTTTGATATATCAAGTTGAGGTGCTTCTTCTACTATAATATGCGCGTTAGTACCGCTAAAACCAAATGAACTAATACCAGCACGACGAGGTTTATCACCTTTCTTCCAGCTTATAGGATCTAAAGGGATTTGTGCAGGTATTGCTTCAAGATGAATCGATGGGTTTATTGTTTTAAAATGCAAATGCTTTGGAATGGTTTCATTTTGCAATGATAAGATAGTTTTAATGACACCAGCAATACCAGCAGCTGCTTCTAAATGGCCAATATTTGTTTTAACAGTACCAATCGTTAATGGGGCTTGTCTTTCCTTACCAAAAACATGACTTATCGCATTCACTTCTATGGGATCACCTAAACTCGTGCCCGTACCATGCGTTTCAATATAATTAATATCCTGCGGATTTAGTTTTGCTTGCTCCAGCGCACGTTTTATTACTGCTTCTTGAGCTGGCCCATTGGGCACTGTTAAGCCCCCACTTGCACCATCTTGGTTGACAGCGCTACCTTTAATAACAGCAAGAATCGGATCATTATCACGCTTAGCATCACTCAGGCGTTTTAAAATAATAATACCGCAACCTTCACCTCGAACATAACCATCTGCGCTAGCATCAAAAGTCTTGCAATGGCCATCGGCCGACAACATATGTGCTTGACTGAAATTAATACTTAAAAAAGGTGTCAAAATTAAATTTACGCCGCCTGCAATTGCCATAGTGCTTTCGCCATTGCGCAGTGATTGGCAAGCTTCATGGAGAGCTACCAATGAGCTTGAGCAAGCAGTATCTATCGCTATACTAGGACCTTGTAAACCCAACGTATAGGAAATGCGGCCTGTTGCAGTACTTGATGAATTACCAGTACCAAAATAAGCTTCAATATCTTTTTCTGAAAAATGACTGCCTAGTAATTCTCCATAATCATGGCTAGATATACCAATAAACACACCGGTTTGACTGCCACGTAATTGCCACGGGTCAATATTCGCATTAACCAGTGCCTCAACGCTTACTTCTAATAATAAACGTTGTTGCGGGTCAAGATACTCTGCTTCACGCGGGCTAATGTTGAAAAAACCGGCATCAAATTGCTCGATAGGAATAGTAAGAAAACTACTTTTACGACTGATTATTTTGCCAGGTGCATCGGGATTAGAATCATAATATTTATCAACATCCCAACGATTTTTAGGGATTTCAATGCTGCTATCAAAACCTTGCTCTAATAATTTCCAAAAGGTTTCAGGATCATTAGCACCACCTGGAAAACGGCAACTCATGCCAATAATAGCTACTGGTTCGTTGTAAGTTAGTGCTTTTATCTTTTTGCGAGTTTCATCTAATTCTAACAGCGCTTCCATTAATAATGATTTTTCATCACTCATCTTCTTTTTCTCTTCGAATGAACTTTCGTATTTCTTCTTCACTCATTGATAAAAATACTTCTTTTTGTTTTTCCTTTTCTTCTTCACTATTTACCGCTGCTTGCTCTTTCTCGAAAAGATCTTCCATAACGGAGTTAGCAAAATAGGTCACCATGCTAAGAATATTGGGATGATCAAAGACGATAGTATTAGAAAGTGCTTTGCTACTTAATGCTTGCAAACGATTCTTAAGCTCTAACGCCATTAATGAATCCATACCTAATTCAAAAAATCCTTGTTGCTCAGCCAAGCTCTGGTTAGCTGACAACCCAAGTACTTTTCTTACCTCTTGCATGATAGCTACTTTAAGTATAGTCTCACGTTGCTCAATTGGCGCTGTTTGCAACTGTCTAATAAGTGCAGATTCTTCTTTTTGCTCTAATAAACAATCTAGCCATGATGGGGTTTGGTTGCTCTGCTCACTAATTTTTTCCCAGTTAACATGCATAATACCGAGTTGGGATAAAGTTTGATGTAGCGCGTAATCTAACGCAGCTATCCCTTCATCGGTACTAAACGGCATCAAACCCTGACGTTGATGAGAGATAACTAAGTTTGCTGCCATTCCCACTTCTGCCCAAGGTCCCCAATTGATACTTTGTGCGCGTAACCCTTGTTGTTGACGATAATGTGCCAAACCATCTAAGAAACTGTTTGCGCAGGCATAATTACTTTGAGCTGCAGATCCCATTAATGAAGCCATGGATGAAAATAGAACAAAATAATCTAGAATAATATTTTCTCGTAAAGTAATTTCATGTAAGTGCCATGCACCTAATGCTTTAGGTTTAATTACATCTAAAAGGCTTTGTGGCGTTTGCTTATCAATTGGTGCGTCATTTAATATACCAGCAGCATGGAATATACCCTTTAATGGGTAAGATTTATCATTACTAAATGTAATTAACTGCTGAACTTGTGCATTTTCACCCACATCGGTAGCATGCACCTCAACTTTGCAACCATTGGCTCGCAATTCAGCTATTACTTGCGCAGCGTTTCTATCTGGTTGACGACGGCTTGCTAAAATAATACGCCCTGCTCCGTGTTCGCTTACATATTTTGCAAGCTCTAAACCGACACCACCTAATCCGCCAGTAATTAAATAACTAGCTTGTTTTTCAAAGTTAATTTGCATGGATGGTAAAGTAATAATTACCTTGCCGATTTGTTTAGCTTGCTGCAAGTATTTAAATGCAGCAATAGCTTCTGTTAATGGAAATACTGTTTGTGGAATTGGCATTAGTACTTTTTCATCAAAGAGTGCAATAACTTCTTGCAATAAACCACGCAAAGTTTCAGGTTCATTTACAGCAAGTTCATCAAGTGCCAAAATATGATAAGAAATATCAGCTCGTTTATTATGAGCTTGTTCTAACGTCCAAATATCACGTTTACCAATTTCCACAAAACGACCATTTTTTGCTGTACTATCAAGGCTCGCCTCGACAAAACCTGGGCCTGTCAGCGAATTTAAAACTACATCAACGCCTTTACCATTGGTTATACGAGCAATGTCTGCTTGGTAACTGGTGCTGCGTGAATCTAAAACATGTTCAATACCTAAGCTACGTAAATAATCGCGCTTAGCATCATTACCTGCTGTTGTAATAATGTTGGCTTTACAATATTGTGCAATTTGAATTGCAGCTAATCCTACACCACCACTACCTGCATGAATTAATATAGTTTCACCTGCTTGTAATTTGGTTAATTTAATTAATGCCAAATACACGGTCATAAAGATAGTTGGTATAGCAGCTGCTTGCTCAAATGATAGAATCTTAGGTTTTTTGGCTATCAAATGAGTAGCAGTGAGAGCTTGACTGGATAAACCTCCGCTCACTAAACCTAAAACTTCATCACCGACTTTATATTCGTTAATATTTTTACCTACGGCTTTCACAACACCAGAACAATCACCACCTAATGGTCCTGGATCACCGGGATATAAATTCATTGCATTTAATACATCGCGGAAATTTAAGCCCACTGCACGAGGGGTAATAATTATTTCATTATCCTGTGGGAATAGAGCTGACATTTCTGTGAGAGATAATGACGATATCATGCTATCAGCATTTTTTACTAATTGATAATCATGTGTAGGAATGCTTAAAAGTTCTTGTTCATGATTTGCTTTAGACTCCTCAACGATTCTTGCTACAAACCATTGATTGTCACGATATGCGAAAATGGCTTCACGACTGTTATCTTCTTCCAGTTGCACTAATAAAGGTTCGATATCTTGATCTTTAGCTACATCCAATTGACGAATATGTAATGGAGGATATTCTATAACCGCAGTTTTGATAAAACCGTTCAACATCGCTTGGGTAAGGTTAATTTTCTCTTGCTCAGAGTCGCCCATAGAATCACGCGCAGAGCCGCCTACACCGTCATCCTCACGAAAGCGGGGATGACGGTGTAGTGTGGTCAAGGAGTAAGCTTGTTCAGTAATGATGGTTAAATAAAGATCTTCTTGTTTTTTTATTAAATCTTGGATAAAAACTAATAATTGTTCAACAGCCACAATGTTTGTTGGATCCTGCCCTTGATTCCTAGCATCATAATTAATGAACGTGCTCTTATTTTCTAAGTTATTTACTATCGGGGTGTAATCTTCCCATACTTGCTCATAACACCATTTAGCAACATCCTCTTGAGAGTTCACTAATTTTTCAATTGTGGATTTTGCTACACGTTTTGCTGTAAAACCATCTATTGTTGCAATAATATCGCCTGATGCTGTAAACAAGGTTAAATTTGCTTTTAATACATCATCTGCTTCATTCGGTGTATTATCTATTTCCGCATATACATAAGCTTCTGCTATCATCTGCTGATAAACAGCGATGTGATCAAAGGAAACTGGTAAATAGACAACATCTTCTCTTTCAATGAGTGACACAAATAAGCACGCGAGAGCTTGTAATGTGCCATCGAATAATGCAGGATAAAGTTGATAATGCGTGTCCACAGAACCAAGTGGAGCAACTTTTGCTAAAAAGGCATTTTCATTTTTATATAATTCTTTCACTGTTTGGAATGCAGGGCCATAATTCAAACCTTGTGCTGCCATTTGCTGATAGAATATGACAGGATCTATCGTTTCTTTGCAAGATGCTTTGAGCTCAACCAAAGATTTTTTAGTAAGTACTGGCAAAGTGGTTAATTGTATCCCTTCAGCTTGCGCATGCAATTGCCAATCTTTTATTTCAGCTGCAGGATTATCAGACATCATTCTACTGTAGATAGAAAGGTGCTGTGTACCGTTTTCATCATAGGTAATAATCGATTGCAACTCTGCACTTTGTTTTTTAGCCAATCGCAATGGTAATTGAATGCTCACATTATTAAGCGCTATGCCTTGAGGAACTTCATTATTACGAGTTGTTGATCGCAATGCAGCTAACATCAATTCGATGTAACCTGCACCTGGGAAAATAACTTGTTTAAAGACGATATGATCGGCCAAATATTTAAAAGGTGCATCCGCTGTTTTAAGCATTTGCTCAAAAATAATTGTACTTTGATTCGCAATTGCGGGTAAACGCACACCTAATAAAGGATGAACCTCTTCACCATAGCGATTCGATAACTTCTTATGATTTACAATTTCAGGCCAATAGTGTTCACGATGAAATTCTGTTTTTACTAAGGTGGGTTTTAAGGCGGTCAGATCTTGCAAAGGTGCTTCTTCCAAGATCATATGAGCATTAGTACCACTAAAACCAAACGAGCTAACCCCAGCGCGGCGAGGTTGAGCGCCTTTTTTCCATTCGATGGCTTGCAGAGGTAATTGTGCAGGAATTGCTGCAAGGTCAATCGATGGGTTAAGATGTTTAAAATGTAAATGCGGTGGAATCATTTCATGTTGTAAAGATAAAATGGTTTTAATAAGCCCTGCAATACCCGCAGCTGACTCTAAATGACCAATATGTGTTTTCACAGTACTAATGGTCAATGGCTCAGTACGATTAGCGCCATAAACCGTTTTAACTGCACCAATTTCAATCGGATCGCCCAAGCTAGTGCCTGTACCATGTGCTTCCACATAACTTACAGTACTAGGGTCCACATTAGCATTGGCTAATGCTTTGGCAATAACTTTTTCTTGCGCTAATCCATTAGGTACTGTTAATCCGCTACTTGCACCATCTTGATTAACAGCGCTACCTTTAATTAACGCTAAAATTTTATTACCATCGCGTTGTGCATCCGATAGACGTTTAAGCACAACTATTCCACAGCCTTCACCTCGAACATAACCATTGGCATCTTTATCAAATGTTTTGCAATAGCCATCAACAGATAACATATTACCTTGCATTAATACTTCAAAAACGGTCGGTTCTAATAAGGCATTAACGCCACCTGCCACAGCTAAATCACAATCGTGATTTTCTAAACTACGACAAGCTTCATGCACTGCAACTAATGAAGATGAGCAAGCTGTATCGATAGATAGAGTTGGGCCTTCAAATCCAAAAGTATAAGCCACCCGACCTGCTGCGACACTCAATGCGTTGCCTGTTGCTTGATAAAAATCAATATTTTTACGATTAGTTTCTAATAAATGGCCATAATCACTTTGTGATATACCGACAAACACGCCTGTTTGACTACCTTTTAATTCACTTGGTTTAATACCACTATTTTCTAATGCATGCCAAGTATTTTCCAATAATAAACGATGTTGTGGGTCGAGCATTTCAGCTTCACGCGGACTGATATTGAAGAACAGTGCGTCAAATTGATCAATTTCATCAACAAATCCAGCTCGATAAGGATATAAATCTTTATCCCATCGCATAGACTCAGCAAATCGTATGGCATCTTTACCCGCAATTAAATTTTCCCAGAAGATTTCTGCGGTATGTGCACCACCAGGGAAGCGTGCTTCTAACCCAATAACTGCAATGGCTTCATGTTCATAATAAGATCCTGAAATTTGAATTTGGCTTGTTACACCTTCCAATGTTTCAAATAAATAAGGTGTGAGTTTTTCAATACTAGGATAATCAAATACCATCATCGAGCGTAAATCATTGTTGTTAAGCTCGATTTTTAAGCGATTAAAAAGCTCAACTGCCATGAGTGAATCCATACCCATTTCAAAAAAGCCTAGTTGCTCATCAATAGATTGAGTAGCATCTTTATGCAATACTTCTCGTAATTGTGCTTTTACTAAATCTACCAATAAAGCAGTGCGATTGGCCTTTTCAGTTTGGTAGTACGTTTTAAGAAAAACACTTTCATTAGACGTTGTATTATCCTTACTAGCAAAGAACGTTTCTACCCAGGCCGGTAAATGTTTGTTAAAATTGAGCCTAAATCGAATGGATTCTGGGGCTACAACACCTAATCCAACTAATGAAGGTAAGGCAAGTAATTGTTTAAGTAAACGCATACCTTTATTCAAAGGCAACAAGCCAATTTCTGATTTAGCATAACGCTCATCTTGCATCACCATACCCACATCAGCCCAAGCACCCCATTGAATATGAGTAATTGGCAATCCAACATCTTGGCGATACTGTGCTAATGCATCTAAATAACCATTTGCCATCACGTAAGGTGCTTGACGGTTTGAACCCAGTTGCGAGGCCACTGACGAGAATAATACAAAATATTTTAAAGAGCGATCTTTTGTTAATTCATGTAATGTCCATGCAGCTAATTTTGGTTTGAGCGTATTAGCTATTAATTCAGGGGAGCAATCCTCAAACAGCTCATTCATCGTATTACCAGCCAAGTGGAATACGCCTTGTAAACTATCCAATGACATCACTAATGCACGTAATTGTTGCTCATCACTGACATCCAATGCATGATGTGTAATTTCAGCATCAAATTCATCGCGTAAACTTTGCAATTGTGCCTGTTGTGTTTCATTTGGTAATCGACGAGAAACAAGCGCAAAACGTTTTAATCCTGAAGATAGCAATTCATGCAATAATGCTAGCCCTAACCCACCAATACCGCCTGTGATCAAGTAAATCCCTTGCTCATCCGGAATGATTTTATTGGTGGATTCATCTTGTAATAAACGAACCATATCAACTTGCTCAACACGCAAGACAGCACGTTGATGATCGTGATACTGAACGTAGGCTTCATCACCATATTGAATTTCTGGAATAGCATCTGCATTACTGCAGGTATCGATTGCAAGATAGTGCGCTTGCGCATCACATTCCCAATTCAGTACTTTTATTAATCCTAATAATATACTGCTAGTAGGATTATCATTTAGCTCATTGATCAATGCCCAGCGCTTAACGTTAATTCCCTTTTTAATCCACTCTTGATAGCGTGCTATTAATTGCTGAGTTTTTTCTACTAAATTGGTATTATCTTGGAAATCAAGATAGCTGTAGGCATCAATCACACATATGTTATCTAGATCCTGCACAGCTCTCAATAAATCATTAGGTTTAACTACTTTTGCCCCTAAAGAGATGGCATCAATTAACACATTTTGCTGATTATCTGTTACCACTACATAATGGTTAAATACTTGCTTATCACTTGGCGGCATAATGAAAGCCTGTTCTTCCCAATAAGGTTTCATAAACCAATCTTTTGGAACTGCCAATTGTTTTTCAAAGACTTCATCCAAGATCGGAGCCCAATAACGTTGACGATTAAAGATAAGCGCTGGCAACGGAGTTTTTGGTGTATAAGATATTTCTGGCGCTTCTTCTATAATCACATGCGCATTAGTGCCACTAAAACCAAAGGAACTTACCCCAGCACGGCGTGGCTCATTATCTTTATTCCAAGCAAGAGGTTGAAGTGGAATTTGAGCAGGAATTGCCGCAAGGTCAATAGCTGGGTTAATTTCTTTAAAATGTAAATGTTGTGGGATAGTACGATGTTGTATCGCTAAAACAGTCTTTATCAATCCTGCAATACCCGCAGCAGCTTCTAAATGCCCAATATTTGTTTTTACCGTACTTATTATTAATGGATTTTGACGGGTACGTTGAAAGACCTTACTGATAGCATTTATTTCTATAGGATCACCCAAACTAGTACCCGTGCCGTGGGCTTCAATATAATCAATATCTGATGGCGATAAATTAGCTTGTGCTAACGCATGTCTTATTACTGCCTCTTGCGATGGACCATTAGGAACAGTTAAGCCACCACTTGCACCATCCTGATTAATAGCACTACCTTTAATAACAGCAAGAATATTATCATTATCACGTTGCGCATCAGATAATCGTTTTAAAATAACCATACCGCAACCTTCACCGCGAACATATCCATCAGCACTTTTATCAAATGATTTGCACTCTCCATCTGGCGATAACATATGCGCTTGACTGAAATTAGCACTTAATTGCGGCAATAAGAGTACATTGACACCACCAGTAATAACAATATTACTTTCTCCATTGTGTAATGCTTGACAGGCTTGATGTAAAGCCACTAGAGATGAAGAACACGCTGTGTCAACAGCCAAGGTAGGACCTTGTAAGCCTAATGTATAAGATATTCTACCTGCAGCTGTGCTAGCCGTATTACCTGTACATAAATAAGTATCGGTATCATCGTCCTTTAAATTTCTGGTTAATAAATCACCATAATCATGACTTGATATACCAATAAATACGCCGGTATTCGTTTCACCTAAACTACGAGGTTCAATTCCAGCATTAATTAATGCTTCCACGCTGACCTCTAAGAGCAAACGTTGTTGTGGATCTAAATATTCAGCCTCACGTGGACTAATGCCAAAATAATCTGCGTCAAATAAATCAATCGGTAAATTAATAAAGCTCGCCTTCTTTGTAATAATCTTACCGTGCACCGTGGGATCTGCATTGTAATAAATATCATTATCCCAACGGGTAGAAGGCACTTCAATACTACTGTCAAAACCTTGCTCAAGTAGTTGCCAAAAATCATCCGGAGTATTTGCGCCACCAGGGAAACGACAGCTCATTCCGATAATGGCAATCGGTTCAGCAGGATTAACTGCTTGAATAATTGTCGTGTTTTTATGAGGTAATTGGCTGATGTTTAATTGATCAGCAAGAAATACAAGTAATTTATCAGGTGTTGGATAATCAAACGCAATAGTATTAGGTAATGGTACACCTATTAACATTTGTAAGCGGTTTCTAAACTCTACCGCCATAATCGAATCCATTCCTATTTCGAAAAAGCCTTGATGTCCAATCAAAGGTTCATCTTCAGGTAAACTAAGAACTTTTTGAATTTCGTGGGTGATAGTTTCTTTAAGCAATGCTTCACGTGCTTCTTGTGGCGCAGCTACCAATTGTCTATTAAATACAGATGCTTGCTCGACTACCATTTTAAAGGCATCTTCTACTGTAATTACAGGTAATGTAGTAGGTGTTTTATGCAATAAAGCTTCTGGCCAATGTGATTTACGATGAAACTCTGTTTTTGGTAATGCAGGTTTTAGATCTGCCGTATTTTGCAAAGGTGACTCTTCTAAAATGAGATGCGCATTGGTACCGCTAAAGCCAAATGAGCTAACACCAGCACGGCGTGGATGCTCTCCTTTTTCCCAAGGCATAGGCTCTAAAGGAATTTGTGCTGGAATGGCATCAAGATCTATTGATGGATTTACCGTATCAAAATGTAAATGCGGCGGAATAATTTCATGTTCTAATGATAATACGGTTTTAATTAATCCGGCAATACCCGATGCGGATTCCAAATGACCAATATGAGTTTTAACTGTACTAATCACTAAAGGTTCAGTACGATTTACACTATAAATGGTTTGTAATGCACTTATTTCTATCGGATCACCTAATGACGTACCGGTACCATGTGCCTCAATATAACTTACTGTATGCGGTTCTACATTAGCATTAGCTAATGCTTTTGCAATAACGCGTTCTTGCGCTGGACCATTTGGCACGGTAAGACCGCTACTTGCACCATCTTGATTAACTGCACTGCCTTTAATTAAAGCAAGCACTCTATCATTATCACGTAGTGCATCAGAAAGTCGTTTTAGCACGATAACGCCACAACCTTCACCGCGAACATAACCATTCGCTTTTTCGTCGAAAGTTCTGCAATAACCGTCAAACGATAGCATGTTTCCTTTCATCAATAATTCAAAGGGTTTTGGATCAAGTAAGGCATTAACACCAGCTGCAATAGCTAATTCACATTCATGATTTTCTAAACTACGACAAGCTTCATGCACAGCAACTAACGATGAAGAGCATGCTGTATCAATTGCCATGGTGGGGCCTTGCAATCCAAAGGTATAAGCTACGCGTCCAGCAGCCACATTTGAAACATTACCCGTTGCTTGATAGAAATCACTTTCTTGTAAATTAAATGCTAATAATTGACCATAATCACTTTGGGTAATACCAATGAAGACACCTGTTTCACTTCCTTTTAATTCGGTCGGTACAATACCACTATTTTCTAACGCATGCCATGTGGTTTCTAATAATAAACGTTGCTGAGGATCTAATAACTCCGCTTCACGTGGACTAATATTAAAGAATTTGGCATCAAAGAGATCAATATCATCCACAAAACCAGCACGATACGTATATTCCGCCGCATCCCAACGTAACGGCTCAGCATTTCGTATAGCATCTTTACCAGCAAGTAAATTAGCCCAGAATGTGTCGCTATCAATAGCGCCACCGGGAAAACGCGTTTCTAAACCAATAATAGCTATAGGCTCATGTTCGTAGTGATGACCTGTAATTAGAATCTGCGTAGCAATTCCTTCTAGGGTTTCGTGCAAATACGTGGTAATTTTCTCAATGCTTGGATAATCAAATACAATAGTTGGTCGTAAATTATTATCTCCTAGGCTTTGTTTGAGCCGATTGAATAACTGTACTGCCATCAAAGAATCCATACCCATTTCAAAGAAACCTTGTTGATGGTCAATACGATCCTGACGTAATATGTCTTTTAATTGGCTTTCTACCAAATTAGCTAATACATTATAACGATTGGCCTTGTCCGTTTGATAGTAATCTCTAATAAAAACACTTTCAGTAGAGGTTGTTTTATTCTCTGAAATAATAAATTGATTTAACCAAACAGGCATTTGCTTATAAAAGCCCAGCATAAAAGATATATAACTTGGCGCAGCAATACCTAAACCTGTGAGTGTTGGTAACGTCAGCAATTGTTTGAAGGCGCTCATTCCTTTATCTAATGGAATCAACGAACCACGTAAATCTGCAAGACGTTGATCTTGAGTGACCATACCTACTTCATTCCAAGGGCCCCATTGAATATGAGTAATTGGTAATCCCGCTGCTTGACGATAATGAGCTAAAGCATCTAAATAGCTATTTGCCATTACATAAGGCGTTTGATGATTTGAGCCAAATAAAGAAGATACTGATGAGAATAAAACAAAATATTTTAAGGATAGATCTTTGCTGATTTCATGTAACGTCCAAGCTGCTAATTTAGGTTGGAGTATATTCTCAATTTGCTCGGGGCTCCAACCATCAAAAGCTGCATTCATGCTATTACCAGCCAAATGGAAAATGCCTTGCAAATTACTCAATGATTTAGTAAGAGCTTGAAGTTCTTTACTATTACCAACATCAATAGCACGATGCTCGATTTCTCCGGTAAATTCTTCCATCAATTGTTGAAGTTGTGCTTGTTGCTCTTCTGAAGGCTTTCTACGCGAGACCAGCACAAAGCGTTTTAAGCCGGCAGATAATAATTCCCTTAACATGCGAAGTGCTAAACCACCAAGCCCACCAGTAATTAAATAAACGCCTTCTTCATCGGGTGTTATTTTGATAGCAGATTCATTTTGCAATAATGATATAGGATCAACATTTATTATGCGATAAACAAAGCGTTGCTGTGCTTGATACTGAACATAGGGTTCATCGCTTTGTATAATTTCCCTGGAAATTACAGTATTATTAGCCACATCTATTGCGACATAATGAACTGGTATCTCTTGCTCCCAATTTAATGCTTTTGCCAAGCCTAATAATAAACCACTTGCAGGATTATTATTGTTCTCATTTAAGATAATCCAACGTTTAACTTGGTTTCCTAATTTCATCCATTGTTGGTAATTCGCGATTAATTGCTCGGCTTTCTCAATTAATGATATATTATCTTGAAAATCTAAGTAGCTATAAGCATCAATTACACAAACTTCATCTAAATTTTGCACTACCGTAAATAAATTATTTACATCGACAGTTTGTGCTTGTAAAGAAGCAATATCAACCATATTGCATTTTTTGTTACCCGTTAACAGTACATAATGTTTATACGGTAAAACATTGTCCACAGCTAATTCTTGTTCGACCCACTGCTCGCCTAAATACCAATCTTTCGATAGCGCTAGTTTCTTTTCAAATGCTGCATCTAGAACAGGTGCCCAATAACGTTGGCGATTAAATGTAATTTGTGGAGAAATGGCTCGTGGTGTATAGGTTAATTCTGGTGCTTCTTCTATAATCACATGCGCATTGGTGCCGCTGAAACCAAATGAACTAGTGCCTGCACGACGCGGTGTTGCACCTTTTTTCCATGTTACTGGTTCTAGAGGAATTTGCGCCGGAATAGCCGCAAGATTAATAGAAGGGTTAATTTCTTTAAAATGTAAGTGCCGAGGAATTGTTTCATGTTGTAATGATAAAATTGTTTTAATTAAACCGGCAATACCTGCAGCCCCTTCTAAGTGACCAATATTGGTTTTTACAGTACCAATAGTCAAAGGTGTTTGACGATTATCGCCAAACACATTAGCAATCGCATTGATTTCTATAGGATCCCCTAAACTGGTGCCTGTACCATGCGCTTCAATATAATCAATTTCATCTGGTGTTAATTTCGCCTGTGCTAAGGCTCGTTTTATTACTGCCTCTTGAGCAGGGCCATTAGGCACCGTTAAACCACTGCTAGGACCATCTTGATTAACGGCACTGCCTTTGATAATCGCTAAAATCGGATCATTATCTTTTTGAGCATCACTCAAACGTTTTAAAACAATAATGCCGCAACCCTCACCTCGGACATAACCATCTGCTGCCGCATCAAAGGTTTTACAATACCCATCGGCGGATAACATATGCGCTTGGCTAAAGTTAATACTTAAATTGGGGGAAAGTAGAACATTGACGCCACCAGTAATCGCCAAATCACTCTCTCCATTTCGCAGAGATTGACACGCTTGATGGACAGCCACTAACGAGCTTGAGCAAGCTGTATCTATAGCCAAGCTAGGGCCTTGTAAACCTAAAGTATAAGAAATGCGCCCTGTTGCTGTACTGGCCGCATTGCCGGTACCAAAATACGCTTCAATATTAGTATTAGATGAATATTGCGTTAATAAATCCCCATAATCATTACTGCAAATACCAACAAATACACCTGTTTGCGTTCCTCGTAATTCTTTTGGGTTAATATGAGCATTTTCTATAGCTTCCCAGGTGACCTCTAATAATAAACGTTGTTGGGGATCAAGATATTCTGCTTCTCGAGGGCTAATGCCAAAGAAATTAGCGTCAAATAATTCAATGGGGATATTTAAAAAACTACTTCTTCGACTGATCATTTTACCTGGAGCATCAGGATTTGGATCATAGTATTCATCCATATCCCAGCGATTTTTAGGGATTTCAATACTGCTATCAAAACCTTGCTCTAATAATTGCCAAAAAGTTTCTGGATCATTAGCGCCACCAGGTAAACGACAGCCAATTCCAATAATTGCAATAGGTTCGGCGGGATTAATGTATTGCGCTATCGGGGTTACCTTTTGCGGTAATTGGCTCAAATTTAATTGTTGTGAGAGATAAGGCACTAATTGATCTAACGTGGGATAATCAAAGGCCAGCGTGTTAGATAGTGATTTTCCTAGTAAAGCCTGTAACCGATTTTTTAACTCCAAAGCCATTAAGGAGTCCATGCCCATTTCAAAAAAGCCTTGTTGTTCATTTAAGGATTGACTACTCGAAAGTCCAAGCACTTTTCGGACTTCTTGAAGAATAGCTAATTTAAGTAAGGCTTCTCGTTCATCAGCTGGTGCTGCTTGTAATTGTTGACTAAGTGCAGACTCGCCTTTTTGCTCCAGTAAATTATCAAGCCACGAAGGCACTTGAGCTGTTTGCTCACGCATCTTCTTCCAGTTAATATGCATAATGCCTAATTGGGGTGTAGCTTGATGTAAGGCATAATCTAAAGCCTGTAATCCTTCGTCTGTTTTAAATGGCATTAATCCTTGGCGTTGATGGGTAGTAGCCAAATTGGTTGCCATACCGACTTGTCCCCATGGACCCCAGTTAATACTTTGTGCAACTAAACCGTGTTGCTGACGGTATTGGGCTAAACCATCTAAAAGGCTATTAGCGCAGGCATAATTACTTTGGGCGGCTGAGCCAATTAATGAAGCAATTGATGAGAAGAGTACAAAATAATCAAGCGTGATTTTTTCTGATTGGATAATTTCGTGTAAGTACCAAGCACCTTGGGCTTTGGCGGCAAATACTTTTTCTAATCGCTCTGCTGTTTGTTTATCGATTGGGGCATCATCAATGCTGCCTGCTGTATGGAATACGCCCTTTAGAGGATAGTCTTTACGGTGTGATTTTTTAATTAATTGATGAACTTGTTCTTCGTTGCTTACATCGCAATTTTCAACAATCACTTCGATCTCTTGCGAGCGCACTTGTTCAATCAATGTATTAGCAGCTTCATTGGGCTGACTTCTCGATGCTAAAATAATGTGTTTTGCACCACGCTCGGTTAAATAAGTCATCAAAGATAAACCTATACCACCTAGGCCACCGGTAATTAAATAACTGGCTTGGTTGTTAAAGATAATCTGGAGCGAAGGTAAGCTAATCACCACCTTACCGATTTGTTTAGCTTGCTGTAAGTATTTAAATGCAAGAATTGTTTCAGTTAATGAAAATACTTTTTGAGGAATGGGCGCCAATAATTTAGCTTCAAATAATTCCATCACCTCTTGTAATAACTCACTGACACTTTCTGGCTCTTCTACGGCAAGTTGATCTAACGCTAAAATATGATAGGTAATATCTTCGCGTTTATTGTGAACTTGTTCTGCAGTCCAAATATCCCGTTTACCAATCTCAACAAAACGACCGTTTTTAGCCAGGCTATCGAGGCTGGCCTCAATAAATCCTGCTCCTGTTAGGGAATTTAATACAACATTAACACCTTTGCCATCGGTAATACGTGCTATATCTTCTTTGTAGCTGGTGCTGCGTGAATCAAGAATATGCTCAACGCCAAGATTTCGTAAATAGCTGCGTTTTGCATCACTACCTGCTGTGGTAATAATTTTTGCTTTGCAGTATTGCGCAATTTGAATTGCTGCCAAGCCAACACCACCACTACCTGCGTGAATGAGTACAGTTTCTCCCGCTTGTAGTTTTACTAATTTTACGAGCGCTAAATAAGCCGTCATAAAGACCGTAGGAATAGCGGATGCTTGCTCAAAAGTTAAAGCCGTTGGTTTTTTCGCTATTAAATGTGTCGATGTAAGTGCTTGGCTGGATAGTCCACGCATGACTAAACCTAATACCTCATCGCTAACCTTATATTCTGTAATATTTTTACCAACAGCTTTAACAATACCAGCACAATCACCACCTAAGGGACCTGGATCCCCAGGATATAAATTCATGGCATTGAGCACATCGCGGAAATTTAAACCAACTGCTCGAGGCTCGATCACTATCTCATTATCGTTGGGGAATAATACTTCCGTTTCGACTAATGATAGTGATGAAAGCATGCCATCAACATTTTTTACCAATTGATAATCGTGTGTAGGAATACTTAAACGTTCTTGCTCATGATTGGCTTTGGATTCTTCAACGATTCTAGCTACATGCCATTGATTATCACGATAGGCAAAAATAGCTTCACGACTGTTATCTTTTTCCAATTGAACTAATAAAGGTTCAATATCTTGATCTGTAATGACATCTACTTGGCGAATATGCAATGAAGGGTATTCTAAAGCAGCCGTCTTGATAAAACCGTTGAGCATCGCTTGAGTAAGGTTAATTTCGTCTTGCTCAGAGCCGCCCATGGAATCACGCATTGGACCACCTACACCGTCATCCTCGTGAAAGCGGGGATCCATACGATAGTTAGCATCCGATGGATCCCCGCTTTCGCGAGGATGACGGTGTAGTGAGGTCAAAGAGTAGGCTTGTTCAGTGATGATGGTTAAATAAATATTTTCTTCTTGTTTTTGGATTAAATCTTGGATAAAAATTAATAGTTGTTCAACACCTTTTGTACCAATCACATTTTTATCTGCTTCTCTAGCATCATAACTTACTAAAGTACGATTGCCTTCCACTTCGTTTTCAATTAATTCATAAGATTTCCAAATCGGCTCATAATACCATTTGCTAACACTATCCTGCGTGTTGATTAATTTTTCAAGAGTCGATTTAGATACGCGTTTTGATTCAAAACCTTCAACTTTAGCCAGCACATCACCAGTCTCATTCAATAAAGTTAAATTCGCTTTTACAATTTCATCGGTTTTACTAGCAATTTCCACATAAGCATAACATGTTGCAATACCACCTTGATACAAGCTAATACGCTTAAATCCTACCGGTAAATAAACAATATTTTGTTGATTACCCTCAGCATCAAATAAGCAAGCTAATCCTTGTAATGCACCATCAAGCAATGCAGGGTGTAATTGATAGCGACCATCAGGCGTCTCATTTAGGGCTATTTTGGCTAATAATGCTTTATGCCCTTTGTATAGTTCTTTTACTGTTTGGAATGCCGATCCATAATGCAATCCTTGCTCTGTTAATTGCTCATAAAACAGTGCCGTATCAATTATCTCTTGGCAAGAGGATTTTAAGTAAACCAGTGAGATGCGATTAACTACAGAAAGCACAGGTAATAATTTACCGGCTCCTTGGGCATGCAATTGCCACTCATTTTCATCTTCGCTTATATCTCGACTATAGATAGCAATTTGTTGCAAGCCTTTTTCATCAATAGTTACTATCGATTGCAATTCACTACTATGCTTTTTATCCAATCGTAACGGTAATTGAATGCTAACTCCATCAAGCTCTATCCCCTGCTCGGTGTCTTCAGTGAGTTTTATGGCCGATAACATCATCTCAATATAAGCTGTACCAGGGAAGATTTCTTGTTTAAAGACTCTATGATCCGCTAAATACGAAAAAGCTTCGCCTGAGGTTTTTATGGTTTGTTCAAAAATGATATTACTTTGATTCGCAATCGCTGGTAATTTCACACCTAATAAGGGATGAACTTCAATGCCTAACGAATTGTTTGTTTTCTTGTGCGTTAGAATTTCTGGCCAATACCGTTCACGATGAAACTCCGTTTTTGGTAAGGCTTGTCGTTGCTCAACAATAGCTTGTTCTGGTGCTTCTTCTATAATCACATGCGCATTGGTACCGCTAAATCCAAACGAGCTAATACCTGCACGACGAGAGCGATTTGTCTTTTTCCATTCCGTCGATTGTAATGGAATTTGTGCTGGAATAGCCTCTAGATTAATAGAAGGATTTACTGTTTTACAATGCAAATGCCGTGGGATCATTTCATGCTGTAATGATAAAATGGTTTTAATCAAGCCAGCAATACCTGCAGCACCCTCTAAGTGACCAATATTGGTTTTTACGGTTCCGATAGTTAGTGGGGTTTGACGATTATTGCTAAATACATTGGCAAGCGCATTGATTTCTATGGGATCACCTAAACTGGTGCCTGTACCATGCGCTTCAATATAATCAATTTCATCGGGTGTTAATTTTGCTTGTGCTAAGGCACGTTTTATGACTGCCTCTTGAGCAGGACCATTAGGTACTGTTAATCCACTACTAGCACCATCTTGATTAACTGCGCTACCTTTGATAATCGCTAAAATCGAATCATTATCTTTTTGAGCATCACTCAAACGTTTTAAAATAATAATGCCGCAACCCTCGCCTCGCACATAACCATCAGCTGCTGCATCAAAGGTTTTACAATAGCCATCAGCAGATAACATATGCGCTTGACTAAAGTTAATACTTAAATTGGGGGAAAGTAGAACATTGACACCACCAGTAATCGCTAAATCACTCTCTCCATTTCGCAGAGATTGACACGCTTGGTGAACAGCGACTAATGAGCTTGAACAAGCTGTATCGGTGGCTATGCTTGGGCCTTGCAAACCTAAGGTATAGGAAATACGACCTGTTGCCGTACTGGCTGCATTACCTGTACCAAAATAAGCCTCGATATCGGTGTTGGATGAATATTGTGCTAATAAATCTCTATAATCACTACTGCAAATACCGATAAATACGCCCGTTTGAGTGCCTCGTAATTCCTTGGGGTTAATGCGAGCATTTTCTATCGCCTCCCAGGTAACCTCCAATAACAAACGTTGCTGTGGATCTAAATATTCCGCTTCGCGTGGACTAATACCAAAAAAACCCGCATCAAAATTTTCAACAGGAATAGTTAAAAAACTACTCTTACGGCTGACTATTTTGCCAGGCGCATCAGGATTCGGATCATAATACTCATCAACATCCCAACGAGTTTTAGGTACTTCAATACTGCTATCAAAACCTTGCTCTAATAATTGCCAAAAAGCCTCTGGATCATTAGCGCCACCGGGGAAGCGACAGCTCACTCCAACAATAGCGATAGGCTCAGCTGGATTAATGTATTGCGCTATCGCAGTTACCTTTTGCGGTAATTGGCTAAGGTTTAATTGCTGAGATATATAAGGCACTAATTGATCGAGTGTTGGGTAATCAAAGGCAAGAGTATTAGGTAAGGATTTTCCAATTACAGCTTGTAAGCGATTTTTTAATTCTAAGGTCATTAAAGAATCCATGCCCATTTCAAAAAAGCCTTGTTGATCATTTAATGATTGGTTAGCAGATAACCCAAGTACTTTTCTGACTTCTTGAGTAATAGCTAATTTAAGCAAAGCTTCTCGTTCATCTTGTGGTACTGCTTGTAATTGTTTACTTAATTCGGATTCACCTTTTTGCTCCAGTAAATTATCAAGCCATGAAGGCACTTGAGCCGTTTGCTCACGCATCTTCTTCCAATTTACATGCATAATACCTAATTGCGATTTGGATTGATGTAACGCATAATCTAAGGCTTGTAACGCTTCTGCTGTTTTAAATGGCATTAATCCTTGCCGTTGATGAGACGAAATCAAATGCGTTGCCATTCCGACTTGCGCCCAAGGTCCCCAATTAATGCTTTGTGCACATAAACCGTGTTGTTGACGGTATAGGGCTAAACCATCTAAAAAGCTATTAGCGCACGCATAATTACTTTGTGCGGCTGAGCCAATTAATGAGGCCATAGACGAGAATAAAACAAAATAATCTAGGGTTATATTCTGTGTTTGAGTAATTTCATGTAAATACCAAGCGCCCTGTGCCTTTGCTGCAAAAACTTTTTCTAAGCTTTCCGCTGTTTGTTTATCTAATGGAGCATCATCTAATACACCAGCTGCGTGGAATATTCCTTTTAATGGAAGGTCTTTGTTGTGTGTTTTTTTAATTAATTGTTGAGCCGCAATTTTATCACCCATATCGCAACTTTCAACAATCACCTCTATACCATTTGATTTTATCTGCTCAATCAACGCATTAACCGTATCAGATGGTTTATTTCTTGATGCTAAAATAATTCGTTTTGCACCACGTGTAGTTAAATAGGTCATCAAGGATAAACCTATACCACCTAAGCCACCGGTGATTAAATAACTGGCTTGGTTATTAAAGATAATCTGCGGTAAAGGTAAGTTAATCACCACCTTACCGATTTGTTTAGCTTGTTGTAAATATTTAAATGCTACCATGGCTTCTGTTAAGGGGAATATTTTTTCTGGTATTGGGCTTAATAATTTGGCCTCAAATAATTCCATCACCTCTTCTAAGAGCATGTTCACATTTTGTGGCTCATCTGCAGCCATTTGATCTAGCGCTAAAATATGATAGGTAATATCTTCGCGTTTATTATGAACTTGTTCTAACGTCCAAATATCGCGCTTACCAATTTCAATAAAACGACCATTTTTGCTCATGCTATCTAAGCTGGCTTCAATAAACCCTGGTCCCGTTAGAGAATTTAATACCACATCAACGCCTTTACCATTGGTAATGCGTGCTATATCCTCTTCGTAGCTGACGCTACGTGAGTCGAGAACATGTTCAGCACCCAGTTTATGTAAATAATCACGTTTAGTATTACTACCTGCTGTAGTAATAATCTTAGCTTTACAGTATTGTGCAATCTGGATTGCAGCCAATCCCACACCACCACTACCTGCGTGAATTAAAACCGTTTCATTAGCTTTTAATTTCGCAAGTTTTACAAGTGCCAAATAGGCAGTCATAAAGACAGTAGGTATTGCTGATGCTTGTTCAAAGGTAAGATTGGCTGGTTTTTTCGCTATTAAGTGCGTGAAAGTAAGCGCTTGACTAGATAGTCCACCCATGACCAACCCTAATACATCATCACCCACTTTATATTGAGTAATATTTTTACCTACAGCCTTAACTACCCCAGCACAATCACCACCTAGCGGACCTGGATCACCAGGATATAAATTCATGGCGTTGAGTACATCACGGAAATTTAAACCAACAGCACGAGGGTCAATAATTATCTCGTCATCTTTAGGGAATAAACTTGGTATTTCGATTAATGACAATGAAGAAAGCATACCATCAGCATTTTTTATCAATTGATAATTGTGTGTAGGAATGCTTAAGCGTTCTTGCTCGTGATTTGCCTTGGATTCTTCAATGATTCTTGTTACATACCATTGATTATCGCGATAGGCAAAAATGGCCTCATGACTGGTATCTTTTTCCAATTGAACTAATAAAGGTTCGATATCTTGCTCTTTAGTAACATCTACTTGGCGAATGTGTAATGAAGGGTATTCTACAGCAGCGGTTTTAATAAAACCGTTTAACATCGCTTGTGTAAGATTGATTTCAACTTGCGCAAAGCCGTCCAGGGAATCACGCATTGGACCACCTACACCGTCATCCTCGCGAAAGCGGGGATCCATACGATAGCTAGCATCCGATGGATCCCCGCTTTCGCGAGGATGACGGTGTAGGGAGGTTAAAGAGTAGGCTTGTTCAGTGACGATGGTTAAATAAAGATCTTCTTGTTTTTTGATTAAATCTTGGATAAAAATCAATAATTGTTCAACGCCTTGTGTACCAATCACATTTTTATTTTTTTCTCTAGCATCATAATTTACTAAAGTGCGATTGCTTTGTGCCTCATTTTCAATTAACTCATAAGATTTCCAAATCGGCTCGTAACACCATTTACTAACACTATCTTGCGTGTTGATTAATTTTTCAAGGGTCGATTTCGATACACGTTTTGCTTCAAAACCATCAAATTTAGCAAGCACATCCCCCGCCTCATTTAATAACATTAAATTGGCCTTCATCACTTCATCTGTTTTATGAGCTATCGTTGCATGTACATAACAAGCTGTAGTGATAGGCTGATACAAGCTAATACGTCCAAATCCTACCGGCAAATAGATACTATCGTGTTGATTAGTATCTGCAATGAATAAACAAGCTAAACTTTGAATTGCTCCATCCAACAAGGCGGGGTGAAGTTGATAATGGATGTCTACCGTCTCATTTATTTCTATTCTTACAAATACCTCATTATCTCCTTTACAAAGCGCTTTAATAGTTTGGAATGCCTGCCCATAATGTAAACCCTGTGCGGCTAATTGCTCATAAAATAATTTCGTGTCTATAACTTCTGGACAAACGGCTTTTATTTGCTCAAGAGATTCTTGTTTTACCAATGAAAGGGAGGATAGTAATTTACCTTCACTTTGTGCATGTAACTGCCAACTATTATCTTCATCATTTGATTTTCTGCTATAAATAGCAACATGCATTGTGCCATTTTCATCAGTCACTAAAGACTGCAGCTCAATCTCATCTTTTGCGTTTACACGTAATGGTAGCTCAATGCTAATATGATTCAGTTCAACTTTTTGCTCGCTGTTATTAATCAATTTCAATGCTGAAAGCATTAACTCAACATAGCCAGCACCTGGGAAAATAATCTGATTAAAAACCTGGTGGTCGCGTAAATAGGAGCAGCTATCTTGAGATAAAGAAAGTGTTTTTTCAAAAATACGCAAGTTTTGATTGGCCACCTCTGGTAATTGCACGCCTAATAACGGGTGAACTTCTCTACCTAACCCATTAGCTATTTTCTTATGAGTTAGAATTTCTGGCCAATACCGTTCGCGTTGAAATTCAGTTTTTGGTAGTGCTTGTCGTTGTTCAACAGTAGCTTGCTGTGGTGCTTCTTCAATAATCACATGTGCATTGGTACCGCTAAATCCAAACGAGCTAACACCTGCACGACGAGGTGTATCACCTTTTTTCCATTCAATCGCTTGCACAGGAATTTGCGCAGGAATAGCCTCAAGATTTATAGAGGGGTTTAACGTTTTAAAATGCAAATGGCGAGGAATTGTTGTATTCTTCAGCGATAATACCGTTTTAATTAATCCTGCAATACCAGCAGCACCTTCTAAATGGCCAATATTAGTTTTCACGGTTCCTATGGTCAGTGGTATTTGACGATTATCGCCAAATACATTGGCAATTGCATTGATTTCTATGGGATCACCTAAGCTGGTACCGGTACCATGGGCTTCAATATAATCAATATCATTAGGTGTTAATTTTGCTTGAACTAATGCACGTTTTATTACCGCTTCTTGAGCTGGACCATTTGGTACTGTTAAACCGCTGCTAGCACCATCTTGATTGACAGCGCTTCCCTTAATAACAGCTAAAATCGGGTCATTATCGCGCTCTGCATCACTTAAGCGTTTTAAAATAATAATACCGCAACCTTCACCGCGCACATAACCATCTGCTGCTGCATCAAAGGTTTTACAATACCCATCAGCGGATAACATATGTGCTTGACTAAAGGTAATCGTTAATAATGGTGATAAAATAAGGTTAACACCACCAGTAATTGCTAAATCACTTTCCCCATTTCGTAACGATTGGCAGGCCTGATGAACAGCTACTAACGAGCTTGAACAAGCAGTATCAAGTGCGATACTTGGACCTTGTAAACCTAAAGTATAAGAAATACGTCCCGTTGCAGTACTGGACGCATTGCCTGTTCCAAAATAGGCCTCAATATCCTTATCTGTAGAACCACCTGTCAATAAATCATAATAATCATTGTGACAAATACCTATAAATACACCGGTTTGGCTGCCACGAAGTTCTGTAGGATTGATAGAAGCATTTTCTAGTGCCTCCCAAGAAACTTCTAGTAATAAGCGTTGCTGTGGATCTAAATATTCCGCTTCGCGTGGACTAATACCAAAAAAAGTTGCATCAAAGTTTTCAACGGGAGTGGTTAAAAAACTGCTCTTACGGCTGATCATTTTTCCAGGGACATCAGGAT
>Ga0302309_10000583_pt1 | contig 41024 bp, 32 predicted proteins | sample III_Palsa_N1_1_FD_200453 | JGI IMG/M metagenome (GOLD analysis project Ga0302309, IMG submission 200453) | Peat permafrost microbial communities from Stordalen Mire near Abisko, Sweden - III_Palsa_N1_1 | ecosystem: Environmental > Terrestrial > Soil > Palsa > Peat permafrost | place: Sweden...
GCCCGCGCTGACGTCCTGAAGAAATTTAATACAATTGATCAATACTACTATGGAAGGTTATTCTGCCATTAAAAAAATCGGGGTCCTTGCAGGAACACTCTTTGTTTTTGGATTGGCTATGGGCCAAACAACCTATACAAATGCCATCGGCATGAAATTTCAAAAGATCCCTGGCAACGTGACTTTTAGTATGGGCAAGGTGACTACCGACCCGAATGGTGTCTTCTGGGACGGAGTTCCCGTCCACCAGGTCAGGATCAGCCATGCATATTATCTTGGAGTCGCCGAGGTTACCAATGCTCAGTATGAGCTTTTTCAGGCTTCGCATGTCCGGGGGACCCATCGGGCCGTCAGTGGAGATACTCAACCGGCGGTTAATGTTTCGTGGACCCAGGCGGAGGCTTTTATCAGTTGGCTGAACCACAACTATCCCTCCACCCAACCGGGTATGTCCTATCGCCTCCCTACCGAAGCCGAGTGGGAGTACGCGGCCAACAGCGCCAATAATTTCTCTCTCGGCATGATGCAGTCGGGTGCCGAGGAATGGACCGGCGATTGGTACGGTCCATATCCGCGCGAGGCGCAGACCGATCCGGTTGGCCCCGATAAGGGAGTATTTCGCGTCAGCCGTGGCAATGATTATAATGCCTACCCTGGCTATTCTGATCCCACGGTACGCATGGGCAGCCTGCCCTGGGACCTGGATCCGTGCATTGGGTTCCGTGTAGTGCTTGGGCCACCCCTCCCGCCAAACCCGCCGCGCGGGGCGCGGGCCTCCACAACCCCGGTCTGGGCGAGGGACGTTTCTCAAAGGGCGGCTACTTTCCAACCGCCGGTGTCTTCTTCTACACCTTACTTTTCCACCCCGGAACAGTATTTTACGCTCCCTTCACCGCTCCGGGGGCCTTTTATAGTCATGATCATGAGCCTGCCCTGACTTATTGCCCGAACGGCGATCTGCTCGTTGCCTTTTTCTCCTGCGTCAGCGAGACGGCCCGGGAAATGACCGTGCTGGCATCCCGCCTGCGACAGGGGGCCACAGCATGGGATAGCCTATCGTTATTTTATACCACCCCCTCGCGTAACGGTACCGGCGTGGGTCTCTTCAATGATAAAGGGACCCTCTATCATTTCCAGGGCTTCGCCGCCGACGGTGGCTACGATAATCTCGCCAATTGCTTTCAAACCAGCACGGATAACGGGGTGACCTGGAGTGCTCCCCGGGTGATCAATTCCACGCACGGTCTCCGCAACCAGGTCATCAGTGGTTTTCGCACGACCAGTGGACGGTTAATCGTGCCTTGCGACGCCACTCCCAACAATGGTGGCGGTACGGCGATTCATTATAGTGATGACAACGGCCTGACCTGGACCGATCCGGGAGCCAGTCTGCCGACGCCCGGTTTTGTGCAGGGCGGGACAGGTCATATGATTGCCGGTATCCATGCCGCAGTGGCCGAAACGATTCGTAACGGAACCCATGTCCTGGTTGCTTACGGGCGCCAGGATAACATTAATGGAATGATGCCATTAAGTCTCTCGACAGATAACGGAGTCACCTGGATGTATTCCGCCTCGCCATTTCCCGCTATTAGCGGCGGCCAGCGCGCCATCTGCAAGCAGTTGGGCTCCGGGGCGCTGCTCCTGGTTTCGTTTGCGCCATCGGGTACGGCCTTCACCAATAAGGGTGCGCATAGCTATAGCGGAAGCGGTTTGTTCGCGGCCTTGAGTTATGACGGTGGTCAGACCTGGCCCTTTATGAAGCTGGTGACCGACGGCGCCACGCGAACTTTGAAGGGTTATGGCAATACGGGAAACTTCACCACCGGACCCTACAGCGCCGAACCAGCCGGCTACCTGGCCGGGGTCGAAACGCCTGATGGCATCATCCACGTCGTTTCGAGCGGCGTATACTACAGTTTCAACCAGGCCTGGCTGGAAGCACCCTATGCTTTGCCGCCGGGAGCTATCAAGGTGACGATAGAAAACGGCAGCTTTGCTTCCCCAACGATAGCGGCCGGCCTATCGCAGGTGATAGTACCCACCGGCTGGGCGATCACAAATACCGCCGGTATTCTCAATACTACCCAAATGGCCGATCACTCGATCGGCGCCAGCCCCGACTCCGATCCCTCGGGCCAATGTGCCTTTATGTCGACCATCGCCACCGGAACCAGTGTCAATGGTGTTTCCCAGGCGCTCACCGATGGGAACTCACATCCCGTCAATTTAGCCGCCGGGCAGACCTACCAGCTCCAGTTCTACATCGGGCGGAGAAAACTGGCGGCATCCAACGGATATATCAGCACCGGCAACGGCGGGGTGCTGACTTATGGAATCCGTGACGCTGTCACAAAGAGAGTTGTTGCCTCGGGTACCTTCGATACTGGTACCATCGCCCAGGCGGTATGGACAAGAGTTACAGCCGCCTTATCGACGGGTTCCGCTCCGCTCAGCGGGGATCAGGCCGAATTATTCTTCAGTAAGAGTCTCGGCGGCCAGGTTTTGATCGATGGCATTACCATAGCTCCGAGTTTTTCTTCGCGCACTCAATAGCGTCCGGCGGGATTCTTCAATTGAAAAAAAGAAAGAGACACTTTGATTGAGAAAAAAACGGTGACATATTTCCTTGTTTCCGGAGGGCCTAACGCGCCAACTTTGTGCAAAACAAGATTATGCGCGTATTTGTTGCAGGAGCCTCTTGACCAGGCTCATAGCTTTCCGCCCTTTCTGCATTTGATTAAATAGAATGGATAATTCTCGACAACTTCTGTGACTTCAAATAATCCAGCCTTGCCAAACTCCGCATTGATAGATTCATTGTCGTAAAAGTACATTTTAACCCCATCGAATATCTCGTAACGGTCCTTGCTAATAAATTCACCTTTTCCATAGGTTGGGGCTTCTTTTGAAATAGCTGTAAAAATCATGTAGCCGTGCTCTGTAAGTTGGTTATAGCAGTCACGGATCAGTTTCTCCCTTTCGCCAGTGTCCAGTAAATGAATTAAAGCATAGCAAAATATTCCATCGTATTCACATTTATCAAAGGGCATATCAGTTACGGAACCATGATAGATGGTCATGGCAGCGCCGTAATGTCTTCTTGCCATTTCAATGGCAGTTTTGGATATTTCAATCCCTGTTACGGCTATTCCGTTGTCTCTAAAAATCTGCGCATTTCTTCCGTAACCAATTCCGGGAATGAGAACGGTTTTTACTGATTTCTGAAGAAAAAAGTCCTTTGTCAATACAGCTGATTTTGATGGTTCAAAGCCCCACATTTCCTGCTTTTCGATAAAGCTTTTTTCCCAGAATTCCGGCTGTTCGGTTTCATTTATCATAAGTTCCTTTCAATATGCTGTAAAGTTACGTATTTAGCAAACCAGCAACTTTGATTGCTTGGGCCGAAACCTGAGCCGTAGAGCAAACGATATTTGAGCCGTACAGCAAACAACATCCCGACATTTCTTCTCAATTTTACCTCGTAGAAATAAAAAACTATTGCAAATGGAACTCAGTATCGATTGGGCGAAGGCCGAAGTGTTTTCAGGAAAGATGACGGGGCTGTACAGCCTGCTGCTGTTCTTAGTAGCTATTGGATTCTGGCAATTGGGCAAAACGGCAATGGCAAAGGCATTTGTAATTCCGTTGCTGGTGGCTGGGGCTGTCATGCTATTGGTTGGTGCGGGATTGTATTTGGCCAACAAGCCACGTATTGCACAGTTTGGAGCCGAATACAATAGCAATCCGGCGGCATTTGTGCAAAAGGAAATACAACGCACTGCAAAATCACAAAGGGAGCTGACGATGGTATTCAAAATACTGCCAGCCATTATTATCATTGCCGCATTGCTCATTATATTCTTCAATGCGCCATTGTGGCGTGCTGTTGGCGTCACTATTATTTTGGTTTTGGTTTCGCTAATGGTGGTGGATAGCAATACCGACGCGAGAAATACAGCGTACCATCAGCAACTATTAAAAAAGGCTTCTTAGAAATATAATTTCATCAGAAAACGATAAAACAGATCAATATGAGCAGCGAACTACAATGGCAGGAAACGGCTGATCGGCTGGCTATCCGTGAGCTGATAGACCAGTATGCTTATTGTGCCGACACGCGGGATGCACACGGACAAATGGCTTTATTTACCCCGGACACCCATTTTGTCGTATTTATGGACGCTAAATCTGAAATACCCACGCAGACGATTAACAAAAGGGACGACCTTTTCCCCGTGTTTGATAACCTGAATACCTACAAGAGCACGATGCACTTTAACGGACAAAGTACCGTTAAACTAAAGGGCGACAGAGCGACAGGCACCACTTATTGTATGGCACATCATCTGACGCTGGAAGGAAATCAGCAGAAGTTGATGGTAGCCGCCATCCGTTACCACGACATAATGGTAAAACAACACGGACAATGGCTGTTCGCAGAACGGAAATTATTGGTCGACTGGATTGAGAACAGGTAAATACTAAGACCGGAATCACGGTCTGCATCCAATCCCAATGAGGTTTGGCCCCTGGAAACGGGTGGCCCATTGGCATATTTCCCGGAGTCACCAGGACATTTTCAATGATACTAACTGTTCCGGCACTCACGTTTGTTGTATAAATCTTCTTTTCATCCGGCGTCACATTTATCTCATGGGAGTTCCCGTTACCCATATTAGTTTTGAAGCCTTTTCAGTGTTGGTTTAATAGTAAGTTCCCCTAATGGAGAAGCGAGGTTTGCTCGTTTTTTTCATATTTTTTCTTCTATGTGTAAAAGTAAGGTTAACCTTTTTCCGGAAGAATTGGGATTTTGAAGAACATTCCTATTTTGAGCATCAATGAAATATATAGCCCGATACATCCCCCATTTAACCTGGATGACCATTGTCATAGTCCTGTTGGAAGGCAGCCCCCTGCGAGTAACTGCACAGGCAAATAATGCTTGCCCCTCCTACCCGCCCGTCATGTATCTGAACCTGGCTCCCATCTACAGGGATGCACGGAATTCTATACCCGATACGGCTGCAGAAAGGCAAAACTCTGAACAAAGCGCCGTCGTGACAAACTTCATGAGCTATATAGAGAATGCGCTGGACGCCCCGATAGGGAAAGGGGATTCAGTCGCTGTCGTCTGTGCCTATAAGGCCTTCGGATCATGGGCAGCAGCGGCGGCTCTGACAGAACAACCCAAGCATTATAACCTGCAAGGCACGGTTAAGAGAGACCAGGTACTCATCGGCCTTGATCTTCTCGCTCTCAAATTCAGGGCCCTGGGCTATCTCATCAACAGTACCATGGTCAACTGGTTGCGCACACTGAATGACCAGAGCATTGACTTCTATCAGCATGGCAGCAACCGGGGGAACCTATATGTTTGGTCAGGGGCTGCTGCAGCCTTATTTGCTTTAATTGAGCGTGACTCGAAATCGCTGCAATACCAGGATCAGGTCTGGTGGAATGCCATTTCGAAGATCCGGGATGATGGCACGATTGACGGCGAAATGGCGCGGGGTCAGCGTGCACTGATCTATCATATGTATTCGTTTTCGGCAACCCTCGTTCTGCGGGCGGCCCGTGAAGCCTTAGGCTACCCGCAGTCGCCCACCAGTGAGGCGCGGGTGAAGTTATTGGCTGACAAGATTGGAAAAACGCTCTGCGATCCAGGTATCATGGGCATCACCGCAAAAGCTACCCAGGAGATTCCGGGTGATTGGGGGTACCGGATACTAGTGGGGTTCGGACGGGATCTGCTAAGTGAGGACTGGGACCGCTGCGGAAAACTGCACGGCAGCTTGTCCGATTCCGGATTTGGCGGAGACGCCCGCCATAGCGCGGCCATTCTGAAACAGCTCTTACCTAAAGTCGGAGGCCTGTCTTTATACTATCAGAAGGGCTGCAATGCAATTTTACCGGTCTGGGTCAACGCGCCGCAGCGGTAGACATCCCAGACACGGTCGCCGGTCCATGAATAATACAGGAGCCCTGTTAAGCGCCCTTCTTTCGCTAATTGGCGAAAATCATTCATCATCTCCTGTACCAGCAAGCTGCGCGCCTGCTCATTCGATGGACAGGAAGTGCTGTCATTCGTAAAGCCCCATTCGGTAATCCAGCAGGGTTTTCCGATTTGCGAATCGGACGGATAGCATTCCGGGAGGGCTGTTTGCATTAAGCGTCGTAAACGATGCACTGCGGCAACCTTGTCCCCGGGGGAATCCGCCCACGGATAAACATGAATCCCATAAGCATCGACAAGTGAATCCAATCCGTTCGCGCGAAGGAACCTGATCGTTGCGCTAATGCTGACCGCATCGTATTTCTTCGGTGTTGGCCAGGGCCCTTCTGGGCCGGTATCTGAAAGCCCTGCGGAAATAAGTGGTGTATATTGGTTGAGTTTTGAATGATCCCGTAGCTGTTTGAGCACAGTCAAAACTTTTAGGTATTGCAAATAACCTTTAGCAATTTGTTGCCCTTCAACATCATGGTAGAGATCATTCAGTCCAAAATTTCTGCCTTCACCGGGCAAGGGAAATTCCGCATTGAAACCGGGATGATTAATTTCGTTCTCCAATTCTAATCCGGCCAGCGAAATTCCATCGGCATCCAACTTGCCCAGCAATTGCCGAAAATATGCCGCAGAAAGTTTTACGTCTGCATAAGATAGAGGCTGCCCCTGCCACATACCGGGAAATTCTTTTGGCTGGTATGCTCTTATAGGTGCATTAAGCGCATATTGCGAATGGACAATAAGAAGAACCTTGATATGTTGGGCATATGCGCGTTGGATAAATGCGATGCCCTTGGCCGTGTCAGCAGCGAAGAAACCAATCCGGATAACGCGGACACCGGCAGCGTTTATATTACTAAGGATGGTGTTCTGCTCCGTAATACTTAGATCGAGCGGATGTACCACATTTGCTCCTATCGTAAACTCCGGGCTTTTCTGCCAAAGGTTTGAGGGGGTGTCTTGCGCCTGGACAATCTTAAAAAAAACAATTGCTGCGAAAAGTAAGAAAAGTACTTTTTTCATAATTATCTTCTATTTTCCAAATTTAAGCGGTTGGATCGCCGCTTTGCCGCTGGAGGTTAACCCGCCGCAGCGATATAAGCTTAAGGGATCAGGCTGCTTTGACCAGGGGTCAGAATTCCAGGCAAAGTAAGTGATCCCAACCAGGCGGCCCTGTTCCGCTGCTTTTGCAAAAATGCCCATCATTTGCTTCACCAGCAGGGTGCGGGCAGTATCGTTAACCGGGCAATTTTGGTCGGTATTATTAAAACCCCATTCGGTTATCCAGGCGGCCTTGCCGCTTTTGGAAGCCGCGGGACGGCATTCGGCAATATCGACGCTGGTGAAACGGGCAGCTCTCTTAGCATCTGCCGCCGGGTTTCCCGGCTGTGCTGCTGAGGGATAGCTATGGATGCCGTAGGCATCTACCAGTGTGTCCAGGCCGTTCGCCTGGAGAAAACCAATGGTAGCGGGTAAGCTTACCATATCCTCTTTTTTGTTATTATACAGCTTTTCCCCATCCGGCGCACTGACCATGCCCGCCAGGATGATGGGTACGTGGCAGTTCAGGCTGGATTTATCACGTACCTCCTTAAGCACAGCCAAAACCTTGAGGTATTGCAAAAAGCCTTTAGCAATTTGCTTGCCTTCCGGGTCGTTATACAGGTCTTGGAGACTAAGTATCTTCCCTTCGCCCGGTAAAGGGAATTCAGGGTTGAAAGCCGCCCAGTTAATCTCGTTACCCAGTTCAATACCAGTTAAAACCACGCCGTTTTTATCCAGCTGATCAAATAGGGATTGATAATATGTCTTGGAGAGCGCGGGGTCGGCATAGGATAAAGGATGTCCACCCCACATACTCGGGAAGTTTTTCGGGTCATAAGGCCTGGAGGGTGCCCCTGGCGCATACTGCGGGCTAAGGATAAGCTGTATATTGATGCCCTGAGCTGCCGCTCGTTTTGCATAATCGATACCTTTGCCATCTGCAGTGATACCGCAACGAATCACCTGTACACCTGCTGCCTTGAGTTGGCTAAAGGTAGCGTTTTGATCCTCCAAATTGGCCCGCATGGGGTTAACGACATTAACGCCAACTACAACACCATGGTCTCCTTTAATTGTTTGAATCCGGGAATTTTGCGCTTTCACATTGATAAGCCAGGCGATGGAAGCGAAAAATAAGAAAAGAAATTTTTTCATGGTTTTTTTGATACTGTCAAACAAGAAGGTAGCTTATTAACTCTATAAGAGACAGATTTAAACTCGTAAGGTTTATTTAAACCTTGAGATTTAGATGCGTTAGGCCGCTGTGAGTGGTGAATGTACATATGATCCCTTGGAAAGGGTAAAAACCCCTTCCGTTGGAACCACAAGACATGAGAAAACCGTTTAGTTCTTATATATATCGCTTAATACTTTCTCCAGCTCTTCTCCGCGCAGCCCTTTCCCAATAATTTTACCCTGCGGATCAATCAGGAAATTCTGGGGAATGGATTGCACCCCGTATGCTTTGGCGACAGCGTTATTCCAGAACTGTAGATCTGAGACGTGCGTCCAGGTAAGCCCATCGGCATTGATCGCCGCAAGCCATTTGTCTTTGTCGCTGGGTCTATCCAGGGATACGCTCAGAATAGTAAAACCCTTGGGGTGGTATTTGACATAGGCGCTTACTACATTGGGGTTTTCCGCCCGGCAGGGGCGACACCAACTGGCCCAGAAATCCAATAAGACATATTTACCCTTGAATGAGGAAAGTGTAACGGGCTTGCCTGAAGTATCATTTTGTGTAAAATCCATGGCGACCTTTCCTATGCTTGTTTCGGAAGCCACGGTCAGCTTTTGTTGAAAAGCCATACCCGTTTTGCTACTTTTAAGGATGCTGCTAATTCCGTCGAACAAGGGTTGTAATTTCTGTGCGTCCAGATCGTTTTTTGCATAGAGCTGTAACACGTACAATGCCAGCGGAGAGTGGGGATTATTCCTGACATAAGGGGCATAGACGGAGTCGTCGATGGCTGCGTCGATTGCCTTGGCCTTTTGTTCAATGGCCTTGGCGGTGGAGTCGTCCTTCGCTTCGCGGGCCGCCTGATATGCAGGGAACATAGCCATTTCTTTTTTATTATACGGCTCCTCGTCTTCCTGAAGTTTTTTAAAATCCGTATTGATTGTAGAACCCGTAATGATCGAATGGGAAAATGAATCAAAATGGGTGATAGCAAAAGACTCAGGCGCCAGGTAAATATTGGCGATATCCTTGGGTAAAGGTCTTGCAGCCATAGGCGAGGCATCCAATAAAGTGGCCGGATTACTTTCCGATACCTCCCCATTGAGTACATAAGTCCCGTTATTCACTTTGGCGCTGTCAATGTTTTGTCTTCCATCCTTACTATAGATCAGGTAGACCCATCCGGCCTCCACATTTTTAAGCTGGCCGGTTATCTGGAACCTGGTGGCGGTTTGTGCAAATAGAGCGCCCGGAATAATCATCAACAGCCCTAAAAACGATTTTTTCATATGACTATAATTAAATTTTAAGATTGAATGATCTCCAGGATGCCTTCATTTTCAATGATCAGCATCCCATGTCGATCGGTAGTGATCCCCTCCTCCATTTTATAGGTATATCTGGGGATGGTGCCCTGCATGACGGTGGGTAAATACGCGAATTGCAGGTTGTCGTTTGTTCGTCTTAGTACCTCCCCTACTTCGACAATATGTGTGGATATGATGAAAAAGCAGTTACGGTATTCAGCAAAGGCAGCCGTCACGGCAAGGGTGGCATCGTATGCGTCTTTTACGTTCGTTCCTTTGAAAAGCTCGTCGAAGATCACTACCAGGTTCTTACCTTTGCTGACTTCCTGCGCCACGGTTTTTACCCGCAGGACTTCTGCATAAAAATGGCTATAACCCAAGCTGAGATTATCCGGCACATTAATGGAAGAATAGATACCGTCTCTGACGGAGAAGACCATTTCTTTGGCTGCGACCGGAAAACCCATATGGGCCAGGTATACGGCAATTCCAAAGGATTTCATAAAGGTAGACTTGCCGGCCATATTCGCGCCTGTCAGGAACAGCATATTACTGTTCCGGGTAAGCGACACAGGGTTCTCCACCGCCCCGTAAATACCAGGATGACTTACTGCGACGGCGCTCAAGGTGTGGATTTTCGCAGGCAAGGCCCAGGCATAGGAGAACCCCCTATCCCTGGCTACATGGCCAACGGCAATATGTACATCCAATTGATAAATGCCCCGCATTATCTGCTCCATCTCTTCGCGCAGCACATGCCTGAGCAGGTGGTCATAGCCGGCTATCTTACGCAGCGGCAGCGGCATTCCTCCTCTTTCGGCGCGGAGCGCCACCAACCGCCTGTCGTCTAAAATCACTTTTAACGGCAGGATCTGACTGCTATAAGGGCTTTCTTCATCTAGCTTGTCTAAGACATCAGCCAGGGTAATCAGTACCCCGGTGGCCATCAGTAATCCTGCATATAATATTCCGTACGCCTCGTCACGGAACAGGTCGCTCCATATTTTTTTGTGTAGCACGCCGGATAAAGCAGACAAAGGGTTACCCCCGCTGCCTCCGGCCAGGTAATCCTCCATGAGATCCAACTGATCCTTCACGAATGGAAAGGTGAGCTCCTTGTGTTCAAAATATTGAAAGGTTTTACTGCGTCGGTTGATTTCTTCGTCGTCCGAGAGTGGTTGTTTAAACATCTCTTCCAACAGCCGCTCGCCACCGGTCGTGTGCACCTTTGCATTAAACAGACCGTAGACGGAATGCGGTTTGTATTTACCGAGCAGGTTCAGGTCTTCCAGCGTTTGTTTGTCTGCTATAAAGCTCATGACAGGCCGTTTTTTAAAATTTCAAGGATACCTTCATTCCGGATGATCACCATTCCGTGCCGATCATCCGTGATGCCTGTTTCAAGGGTGTAGCTATATACCGGCGTATGATTGTCCATGCGCGTGGGCAGGAAGATAAACCGGATAGCCCCGGACATTTCTTTCAACACGGCGCCGGCTTCAATGATATGGGTGGAAATAAGGAAAACGCTGGTGGTTTTGCCCGCGAAGGCGTTGGTGATGGCGATGGTAGCCTCATAGGCGTCCTTCACATTGGTCCCCCGGAAAAGCTCATCGAATATGACAAAGAGCCTCCTCCCCTGTCCAAGCTCCCGGGCAACTTTTTTTACCCGAAGCACTTCCGCATAAAAATGGCTGGCTCCCATGCCCAGATCATCCGGCAAATTAATGGTCGTGTAAATGCCATCCAATACCGAGAACTCCATCCGGCTTGCCGGGACAGGAAAGCCCATATGGGCCAGGAACAGGCCAATACCCAGGGTTTTCATAAAGGTGGATTTTCCAGCCATATTCGCTCCGGTCAGAAAAAGGACATGGCTGCCCGCGGTTATCTCTAACGAATTGGGGACGGCTTGTTTGACCTGTGGGTGATATATGCCCTGCATACTGAATCGTTGTTCTTCCGCTGGGAGTGCCAGCGGGAAGCAAAAGCCTCTTTCCGCCGCCACCCTACCGACTGACATATAGACGTCCAGTTGATATACGTGTTGCAGCAGCCGCCGGATTATTTCCCGGTGACGAAAGCGCAGATACCCGTCGTAGACAACAACCTTTTCATGAGGCAGTTTGCCTTTGCCGGGTTCTTTTAACAGGCTTTGCAATCCCTGTTCCTCTAGCAGCAAGTCTATCGCGGACTTTTCCCGGTAATAAGGGGAGTCCGCTGCTAACCCTTTCAAAAAGACATGCAAGCTTTGCAGGATCGCTATCAACGCGGAGATCCCTTTAGTGATGGTCTTGTATTCATTGTCTTCCCCCAGCAGGCTAGTCAGCTTTCTGGGCTCTCCGGACAGCCGGGTCCGTTCATCCGTTACCGCCAGGTATTGCTCGGCGATGTCGAACAGCTCGCTTTGGAACGGGAAAGCGGATCCATGGGAAGCAAAGTATTGGAAAATAGTACTGCGCTGATTCATGGATGCAGCATCGGACAACGGATAACGGAACATCTCTTCCAGTAATGCCGCCCCGTGGCGCGTGGCCGTTCGGTTAAAGATCCCATAGATGGGTTCGCTACCCCGTTTGCCAAAAATATTCAGATCGTCCAGTGTTTGCTGGTCTGTCAGAAAAGCCATGGCTTATTTTCTTTTACGCCTGATTAAAAGGACAGTCCCTGCGATCAGTACAATGCCGGGAAAAATACCCAGCAGAAGGATGCGCAGGGCGGTCATGCCGCCGCTGGTCAAGTTAAGGCTGTTGTCCTTGCTCTTGGGCCTGGAGGTGTCGATGGGAAATTCCCCGTAGCTGAACCAACTGAACAACGCGGTACTGAAATCAAAATTACAGGTCCTTGGAATGTACCGGTTCAATTCTGCATTACTGAGAAAATCCGCGTCACCGGCTATGACAATACGCTGCTGTTTTCCATTGACGGTCCTCGTAAGACCGATCACAGCCGGTAAAGGCCCGTTTTGATCACCTTCCCCGGGGGAATAAATCATGGGCGGGAAGGCCGTTTTGGATTTGTCTTTCCCACCAAACGATACGATAGAGCCGTCTGAGTTCTCGATCATAGACCCTTCTTGATCTTCGAAAGACTCGATCTCGTCCTGATTGGGTTTTACTTTTTTGTTCCAACAGGATTTCCCATTGGTCATCAGCAAGGGGGTAACCGCAAAGTCTCCGTCGGCGCGGTACGTCAGGGCCGCGGCGCCTTTCATCGTAACGCACAGGCTGTCTTCGGCATCACCGTGCAAATTCCCTGTAAACTTCGAAGCCGCGGGCGTGAGAAACGACTGGATCAGCGCCGGCGAGAAGTCCTTACTGTGTTGTACCAGCATGCCCTCCATCATTTGTACGCCGAGGGGTTGGAGAAGGGGGTTCAGCAAGGCCTGTTTGCCCGGTTCGCCAGCGATCAGCAAGTTGCCGCCTGATGCAATGTATCGCCGGATTTTAGCGAGGGACGCGGTATCAAATTCAACCTTAGGATCAGCGATAACGAGGGCGGCAATGCCCCCCGGGATATCCTGCTCCTTCAGCGAGACGGTCATCACGTCGAAGCCCTGGTTGATCAGGGAATACCGGAATGAGACCTGGTTCGTCAGCATTTTGTACTGACGGTCTCCCTCTTTGTCAATGCTGCGTTCTGCGTCTCCCTGGAGGAACGCTATTTTTGGCATCCTGGTCTGCATCAATCGTTTAAGCGCTGCGGATGTCTCGGTTTCCGAAGGGAAAACGGCCTGGTCGTTAAACAGCCGTAGGAACGTCGTCCTATCTTTATACTTCAGTTGCATGACATACCTGTTCTCTTCCGGTCTGAGGTCGATCATCCGGTGCATCTCTTCCGGCGTTTTGAACATCTTCATGTCGAGCTTCATTGACCGGGCATATTTCTCCGCCAGTCCTTTCACGGTCATCCCGGGATTGAATTTGAATAAACTCTTGTCATCGGAGCTGTCATAAAAGTACACGTACCTGAACCGGATATTGGGTTTGAACCTCAGATAGGGTTCCCAGCGCGCCATATCCTGGTTGCGATCCTCAGGTCTGCCATAAAAAAAACGGCCGTCCAGCAGGTTAATATAGGAAGTCACTTCAATCGGATCCTCCCCCGCCTCCTTGATGATTTTTTGAGCATTGACGGTCAGCGTCATTGACCTGGTAGCGGTAACGTCGACATATCCTATGAGACCGGGTCTGGAAGTGATATACCCCAACCCCAAGGCGCAGACGACGATCAGGGTATAATAGGCGGTCTTGACCAGGAGGGGTTTTGATTCGCGGTCCGATTGTAGCTTATATACGCTGAAACTCAAAAACACAAAGATGATCACCAAAAAGTACAGGAGGTCTTTGGTCGTGATCAATCCCAGAAGCATGTGGTCCGCTCGTCCTGAAATGGACAGGAAATAGGTCAGGTCCCTCACAAAGTCGATGCTCTGCCACAGGGTCCCGATATAGCTTAACGCAGCCAGCACGACCAGAGTACTGAGCGCCGCCACCACCTGGTAACTAGTCAGACAAGACATAAAAAGACCGATGGCTGCATAGGTGCAAAGCAACAGGTAAATACCCAATAATCCGGAGAACAACAGCCCCGCATCGGCTGAATGAATATTAAACAGACCCGCTGCGACGATCAGAAAAAGGATGACCACCAACGCCAGGTTGTAGAGCATCATAGCCAGGAACTTTCCGAAAATGATCTCCCGTATCCTGATGGGCGAGGAATACAACAACTTGATCGTCCCGCTGTTAATCTCCCGGCTCATCAGCCCCATGGTCAGCAAGGGCAGATAAAGATAGAGCTTACTGACCAGGTCGGGCCAGATCCCATAGGGAGGCCCAAATATTTTGGAAGTCAAAAAGGTTAGGTATTGCAGCATTCTTCCGCCCATTTCCTGTTGTATCAGGTAATTGTCCATTTTGCTGGTATACGCCAAACCACACTGAAAAAGGAATGCCACCAATAAAAACCAGGCGATCGGAGAATAAAATAGCAGGGCCAGTTCTGTCTTTGCAATCTTGAATATCGTTTTCATTAGTTTTGATTGTGATTGGATAACTGGGCGAATATCTCATCGAGCGAACTTTTGTCCAGGCTGATTTCCCTCAGCCTCCAGCCGTTCCGGACGCTGGATGCAATGATCCTTTCCGTGATCTCATGGTCACCGCTGAAAAAAAGCCTTACCTGCCTTTCCGTAAGGAAAACTACCTTTGTCACTCCTTCTATCCGAAGGAGTTCCTGCGCGACTGGCGGATTTTCCATCTGCAACAACACACTGTGCGGTTCCACGTAATTGTTAAACGCGTCCATGGTGTCGGAAAATACGATCCGGCCGTTGTCAATCATTTTAATTTCCTTACACAATACCTGTATTTCGGATAGGATATGCGAAGAAAAGATGACCGCCCGGTCTGTGGCGATCTCCTTGATTAAAGCCCTTACTTCAATAATCTGGTTGGGGTCGAGACCATTGGTGGGTTCGTCCAGGACAACCAGCATTGGCCGGTGAATGATGGCTTGTGCAATACCCACACGCTGCCGGTAACCGCCGGAAAGGTTACGGATCAGGCGCTTGCTGAAATGGGTGATCCCGCAGCGTTCTTTGGCCATATCCATCGCCGGTCGGATTTCTGTCTTTGCCATCTTCCTCAGGTTGGCGCAGTACATGAGGTATTCGTCCACGGTAAGGTCCATGTATAAAGGCGGGTTTTGCGGGAGGAATCCGATCAGTTTTTTTGCGGCCTCTGGTTCTTTCCGCATATCGATTCCACTGACATACACATTGCCTTCCGTTTGATTCAGGCATCCGCAGAGGATATTCATCGTCGTCGATTTCCCTGCTCCATTCGAACCCAACAGCCCTACGATGCCGCTTTGGGAGATCTCGATATTGATGTCCCGTATAGCCCAGCTGCTGCTGTACTTATGGGACAGGTGCTCAATTTGTACAATTGACTGTTGCATATCATTTATTTTCCATGACTAAAGGCCGTTAGTAACCGGGATTTTGCGTGAGGAGCGGGTTGACGGACAATTGTGTTCTGGGAACAGGGTACAGCTCGGCATTGGCCTGCCACGCGGTCTTCTCGGAGCTAAGCACCGCAGTGGCGGTGCCGGTCCTTTTCAGGTCATACCAACGGTTGCCCCACTCGGTAAAGAGCTCTATCTGCCGCTCGTGCATGATAGCGGTCAGGGCGGCGGCAGGACTCGAGACGGTGACGGCGGCCAGTCCGGCCCGGGCCCGGACCACGTTCAGATCAGCCAGGGCGGCGGCGGTATTGCCCAGTTCGGCCGAGGCTTCGGCCCGGATCAGGTACTGTTCCCCTAACCTGAGTATCATAAAATCTTCCACGGTGGGACTGGAGGACAATATGTTTTTATACTTGTACGGGTAATAGAAGGTCTGGTTTCCGTTGCCTGTATTCACAACGACACTGTCCGTCCAGTCGAGCAGGCGTTGATCTCCCGCTTCGAAGGCATTGAGTAACCAGGGCGTCAGGAGATAATTGGGAACCGTCCCCGCGGATTGGGGCACATAGTTGTTCGCCTCTTGGGTCACGCCGCTGGCTCCGCTGGCCGGTATCTGCCAGATGGCTTCGCTGCTCCCGTCGAGAAAAACCGTATTCAGATTGGGATCCAGGCTGTATACGCCGGAGGCGATCACAGTGTTTGCCGCATTATATGCATTTTGCCATTGCTGGCGATACAGGTAAACTTTTGCAAGCAATGCGGAGGCCACGTATAGGTTCGGGCGATAAGCGCCGGAAGAGGGATAGCTGGGTGTCAGATCCTGCATGGCATCGGTCAGATCCGACAGGATCTGACTATACACCGAATCCACTGAAATCCGGGGTACGGCGGAATTCGTCGTATAATCTGTAGACGTGATCAGCGGCACCGCGCCGAAGACGTTGACCAGGTTAAAATAGTACAATGCCCGTACGACTTTCATTTCTCCGGTTATCTGTTGTATAAACGACGCGGAGAGGTTGGGGTTACCCGTGATGTTCTTTAGGATCGCATTTACCGGGTATAGGCCGGTATAGGGATCAGCCCACATGCTTGTCGCAATATCATTCAGCGATGTAACGCTGTAGCTGTAAAATTCCTGGTAATCGAGCCCTGTCTCGGTCGTGGAGAGTTCATCGGATGACATCCCGGTAGTTACGGAAAGATATCCGTCGTTATAGGTAAAGCCCGCCCCTCCCCAGGAATAGGTATACACACCGGCAACAGCCGTCATCGCGGTGGCGCTGTCCGAAAATTGCTGCGCTTCGGTTATCGAAGTCGGTGGATTGGGTGGTATCTCGATCAGCTTTTTGCAGGATGCGGCCGGCCACAACGAGATCAGCAGGGCCGTCATCATATTTCTATTGCGGATGGATATCTTTTGCATGGTAATAATTAGAGGTTGAGATTTAAACCAAATGCCACTACGCGTTGTATGGGAAATGAAGTGTAGTCGTTAAACAACTCAGGATCGCTGACCTTATAATCTGTAAGCGTAAACAAGTTTTGCGCATTGACAAAAAGACGACAATCGCGGAGGTGCAGTTTATGGATCAATTTGTCCGGTAATGCATAGGAAAGAGCCACGGTTTTCAGACGTACATAGGTGTCATCGCTATATGCCCCGGAAGACTGGCTGAAATTCCCTGCCGCCTGGAGGGCGCTGGAGCCATAATTGCTGATCAGCCGCTGTAATTCGGTATGGTCACCGGGGGCCTTCCAGTAATTGTTCAGCACCTGAGCGGGCTCATTATTCATCAGGCCGGGGATGTAGGAGCTATAAACGGTGCTTAGCCAATTGGGCGCCGTTTGGCTGGAGAACTGGAAAAAGACATATAGGCTGAAGTGTTTATAGGAAAAGGTATTACCGAATCCCCCCATATATTTGACCTCCCTGTCCGCTATGGGAACTTCGTCTCCTCCCTGGGAGGCGACGCCATAAGTGGGGGTGCTGGTAACCTGTTTACCGGCGGTATAATACTCGAACAGACCGGTGGTAGGATTGACGTCTTTATATTGGTATCCGAGTACGACGGAGACCGGCTTGCCGAGTATATATTGGTCGACGTAAGGAGAGGATTCAAGATTGGGAAAAGAGACCAGCTTGTTCCGATTGGCGGTAATATTGAAATTCGTCGACCAGGAAAAAGCTTTAGTTTTTATATTATTGGAGGTAAGGGTAAATTCGAGGCCCTGGTTTTGAACGGTGGAGGGCACATTTTCCAGGACGTTCGAGAAACCGTCCTGCGCGGCCAGGGGGTAACCAGCGAGCTGGTTGCCCTCGCGATCCCTGTAATACGTGGCGTTGAACAACACTCGATCGTGGAAAAAGCCAAGGTCCAGCGCCAGGTTCAATGATTTCTTCAACGCCCAACTGTAATTCGGGTTATACAGGTTCGACGGGAAATCGGGGTGAATATTCTGGAAGGGGGGCACGTAGCTGCTCACAGGGCTCCAAAAGGCCTGGTATTGGTAAGGTGCGATGCCGTCGGATCCGCTGGTCCCATAGTTCCCCGAAATCTTTGCGTAGCTGATGACGGGCAGCGTCATTTCGAAAGCCTTTTCTTCAGAAAAAATCCAACCTGCTCCGACCGATCCGAAATTGCCGAATTGATTCCCGGGACCGAAGTTGCTCGACCCGTCCCTTCTGCCAGTCAGGCTAAGAATGTATTTCTGTGCATAGATATATTTCAAGCGGGCAAAACCGGCGCTGTATTTATAGATGCTTGAATTGTCGTAGCCGTAAATAGACGCCGCTCCATTGATGGAGCCCAGAAAGTTATCGTTGGCGTAACCGGTTCCTTCAATGGAGTTTGAATAGTTCTCATTCTTTTTATAAGACCCCCCCACGAGCGCCGTGAACAGGCCTTTCCCAAACGTGTGGGCATAGTCCAGTTGAGGTTCCACCGTTAGGGTCTGAAAGGTATTGTTGGCAAAGGTTGCAGTAACATTTTGATACAGAGGGCTTTGCGCAGCCCCCGGGTCTTCCTGACGCTCGGCGGTCTCGTTTCGGCTGTAGCCGATGTTTGCGCTGATGCTTAACCCGGAAAACAGTTTGTACCCAAGATGGAGGGTGTTGTTGAAGTTATAATTCTGTGTAAGGACGGGCTGCTTCAGGAAAGCGTAGAACTGGTAGCCCGATAGATCAACGCCCTGATAACTCCACACGAGGTTTCCGTTAGCGTCCAGTAGCGCGGGCGTGTTTGGCGGATTCAGCATTTTTTGATTGCCGCCAAAACCCGGGGAATTGTTCTGATTATACCCGAAATCCGACCCGAAGTCAATGACCAGGCGATTGTCCTGAGATACGTGATGGGTCGCCGTATGCAAGGTCATCCGTTGATCGGCGAAGCTGCCGGGATAATTGAAGTCGGAACGGGTATAGCCCCCCGAGAACAAAAAGGTGTTGTTGACCGTTCCTCCGGACAGGCTGGCGTGGATGTCCGTATTATTGGACGTTTTGCCAAAGAGCACTTTTTGATAGTCGGTGTACCTGGTCTGGGAGAAAATGGTCAGGTCGGGCGCATAGGTATAGAAATTACCAGGATTGTTGCTGGGCGTAGCGCCGTCCTGTGTAAAGGCTGCAGTCCGCATTTGCAGGTACTGCTGGGTATTCATCAGTTTCACTGTCCGTTCATCCGTATTGAATCCCGTATTCGCTGTGATATGGAGCGTTGTTTTACCGGCCTTTCCCTTTTTGGTGGTGATCAGAATGACGCCGTTGGACCCCTGTGTGCCATAGATAGACGTGGCATCCGCGTCTTTTAAAATACTGATGCTTTCGATGTCATTCGGGTTGATGTTGTTAAAAGCGCTCAGGCTTCCGGCTTGGCTGATACCCCCGTTAAAAGTGTTACTTAGCGTAAGGTTCTCCAGTTGAGTGGTATTGTTGTTTTGAGGGGCAAAAGGAACGCCATCGATGATAAACAGCGGTTGGTCATACGGTTTCATGGAAGCGGGGCCGAAGCTTGATGGGTTGCTGGTGATCGTGTTTTGGCCGCGGATCTGGATCTCTACCTTCGAGCCCGGGACACCGCTGGTGGCGTTGATGGCGAGTCCGGGGGCCTGCCCTTCCAGCGCCAGCAGGATGTTGGTCACGGGCTGTTTTTCGATGATATCCGCGTTAACGGTGGCGATTGATCCTACGCTGAAACGGCGGGAAGTGGTGCCATAACCGATGATCTGCACCTCATCCAGCGGGTTGTTGCTATGCCGGAGCGCAATGTTCAATCTGAAGGCCTCTTTCCCCGTCAGCTTGAGCTCCACGGTATTGTATCCCACATAAGATATGACTAAGATGGCTTTGCTCTCCACACTCTTCAATGTAAAATCTCCATTTGCCGTCGTTGATACAATCATTTGCGTTCCTTTGATGGCTACCGAAGCACCCACCAGCGGATTACCCGCCGTGTCCGTCACATGACCATGGATTTCGCCGGGAGGGGGTATTAGTTCAGCGGTACGGGGCGGCCGGGACTCTTTTTTGTCTGTGATGTAAACGATCCTGTCTTTTATTTCGTAGGCCAGGGCTTGGTCTTTCAGGCATTGATCCATGGCTTCGTTAATTGACGCGTCTACTAAGTGAAGGGTGATGAGAGCGGCCCTGTCCAGCAAATCCAGCCGGACAAAAAAGGAATAACCCGTTTGTTGTTCAATCTGAGAAAACGCTTGTTTGAGGGTGATGCCCGACGCAGACAAATTGACCTTTTGAGAATATCCGTGGGCGCTTATATGCAGCGCGCCCATAAGCAGAATAGCAGCTGTGATCCTCATAATCGTCCACATTTTGGTGCGCAAAGGCCCACCAGTAAATGGGACTTTGCATAAAGCAGAGAGTTCCATACCTTTGAATAGTTTGGGTTTTGGTGAAATCTGATTCTTAGCGGAATGCGTGGTTTTACGGGCAACCCAAATATTTGACCGGAAGTGCTTCGAACCGCTTCCGGTTTTTTTTGGATCGCCGTGGGGGCTAGTGTAGTCTCATGTCCATGTCTTTTTATTTATGTTGCGTTATTTGGTAAAGACGATAATTTTTTTGTTTTCCAGCCGTACGTTTATGCCATTGTTTTCCATGACCGTCAGCACGTTGGAAAGTTGTACATTCCGGTTGATAACGCCCCAGAAATGTCCCTGAGGAATAGCGCCTTCATACACCACATCCACGTCGTACCAGCGGGAAACCTGACGCAGAATAGCCCCCACGTCCAGGCTATCCATAGAAAGCTTCCCCTTCACCCACGCCACCGCCTGATCTGTTTCTACCTGTTGTATCTGTATTTTTCCTCCATTGGAATCCATGGTTGCCTGTTGACCGGGCGCCAAAACACGTCCCTCTACTTTAACCGATCCTTCCAGCAGCGTCACCTTTTGCGCCGGTTCATCCTCATAAGCATTAATATTAAAATGGGTGCCCAGATCTTCAATCACTTTTCCCATCACCATCACCTTAAAAGGTTGATGGACCAGGTGGACGACTTCCAGGTAGGCTTCCCCCGTTATTGTTACGATCCGGTCCTTGCCATTAAAGGCGGTAGGGTATCGGATGGAAGAGGCAGCATTGAGCCAGACTTTTGTTCCATCAGGCAAGGTTAGTTGATACTGCCCGCCCCTGGGCGTTGTCAATGTATTATAAACGGTTTCGGTACCTACGTTGCTTCCTTTGTTATACGCCAGGCGTCCTCCGGCATTGGCCACAACGTCGGACCCTTCCGTCAGGACGGTATCCTCTGTTGCGCTATCCAGCACGAGCTGGCGCCCACCGGATAGGGTCAGGACCGCTTTATTCCCTCCCGGCGCCACATCATGGAAAGCGATAGGCGCCTGCCGCTGCTGTTCCTGGCGTGCATGCCACCAATATCCTCCGACCGCCACCAGAATAACTATCGACGCCGCTACAACCAGCCTGGGCATATAACGCGGTATCCATCGAAGGGGCACTACCGCTGTCGCCTTATCCGAACTGAAGACAGTTTGTAAAATGGCATCCCACTCCTTCGCACTATATTCAACCCTGTCTTGTCCTGCCAGCATGATGGGTGTAACAATGTCCACAAAAGCCGTTCGATTCCCCTCTGATTCCAGCCAGCCAAACAGTTCCTCTCTTTCAGAACCGGTTAATTGCCCAGACAAGTATTGTTGCACCAGGTATTTTATATGTTGTTCTTCCATATGGTTTTTGGTGATCATACATCCTTCTACCCATTAAAGAATAACGGGAAGGAATTTTGTACTGTGAAAAGAGAAATTTATTTTAAAAATAATGTTATCAGGATCATGACCTTCCCTGCAGCGGTGAGATACTCGCGGATATATTGCAAAGAGGAAGATAGAGAATTCCGTATGTGACTATGTGATAAATGGAGCTTTTCGGCAATCTCCGCCGTTTTAAAACCCTCATTCCGACTCATTTGATAGATCAATCGTTTCTGGGGCGCCAATTGATCCACCGCTTTATGGATCAACGCCTGGGTCTCTTTCAGACTTACCCGGTCCTGTCCTGTATAAAAGGAATCTTCATGCGTGTGGGTGTTGGCCAGCTGTGTTTGAAGCCTTTCCCGGGTAGCTGTCTTCCTAAGATAGGTAAAGCACTCATTAGAGGCCACCCGAAAAATCCAATGTACCGGTTTATCGAGGCCCATCAACTGGTCCCGGTTTATCCAAACCCTGATGAAGGTTTCCTGAATGACTTCTTTCATTCCTTCTTCAGACTGGACTATCTTTCTCACCGCCGCCTGTAGCCCGGGAAGCACGGTCTTGAACAAGATGGCAAACGCAGCCTCGTCACCCTCTCCAACCTGTTCAAGCAGAGCCTTATCGATATGTACAGTGCTATTATCCGGCAAAGGTTTAGAGATTGCTACTTTTAGCAAACTAAACGAATTATTTCTGATACGAGGTTAACAATTTCTTAATATGTAAATTTTAATACCTATAAGTTTAATATCATATGGGAACGCAGGGTTAATCATGAACTCGTTTTTCCATATAAATCACTATATTGAATTGATGACAACAGCAGTAGTAGCACGCAGGCTAATTGAATTATGCAAGGATGGGAAATTTATTCAAGCCCAACAAGAATTGTATGACACAGACATTAAAAGCATTGATCCCGATGGGAGCATAACTGTAGGAGCATCAAACATGAATGCGAAAGAACGACGGTTCTTGGACAATCTTGAAAAAATCCATGGCATCAATTTTTCTGATCCTTTGATTGCGGGAAATTATTTCACGGTAATACTGAGGATGGAAATTGAAATAAAGAATATCGGATATAAAGCTTTTGAAGAAGTATGCGTGTATCAAGTGGCTAATGGAAAAATCATTTTTGAACAGTTCTTCCGAGATATCCAGAAAACAATTTAAACAACAAAGCCCCACAGTATGTTTAGATTTGTCTGGCCCGTGTTACCTGCTAGCGAATTGTATCAGATAAATTCAACACCAAAGAATTCATGTCAGGCTAAATTATAAAAACGACCCCGTCTCCTGGCTTTGAAAACGATCCTTTTCGGGCGGTTATTAAATAATCCATTCCCTCAAATTGACAATCAACCCAGCTGGGGCTTACTTTTATAAAGGGTAATTTTGTGCTATCAGAAGCGGTCAGGTCAAGGAACCAAATCATGGGTTTCGCGCCCCCGACACGAATACTGATTTGTCGTTCATCCATGTCCATCACAAGCGTACCTTCTACTGACTTCAACGGCCAGGTAATATGTAGTTGACCGGGAATGGGATTTGTTATCGTAGGGTCTCCTCCCTCTAATAAGGCCTCTTTTCCGTCAATGACGGTTTTAAACCGCAGACCCGCTGTTTTTTGAGGCGTGCTCCAAATATAGCCATCTACAAAAGGCAGGGTAAAAAAAGTACAGGCGTTGGACGTCGCTTTCTCTGTCAGGTAAGGAGAAGGAAGTTTCTCATTAAATAAATGAATGTCGCGGAAGCGCAAGGTTCCATTTTCCCATTCCAGGTTCATCCGGTAGAACCGGCTGTCGAACCAAACAGTTTTGCGGTCACTTCCTTTAAGGTCTTCATTGATGGTAACGGACGTCGCGGGGGTAACTTTGTAGTGTTCGCTGAACCATTTCCCCGATTCGGCGAGGGTTTCGACTTTTATTTTCTTTTCATCCCGTAAACGAGCAATCAGAGGGAGTTGTATGCCAAACCCCTTTGACATGGCATCCCATGTAAATGAATTTTCCTGCCCTGCCTGGGTATAGGCAAATTCCATGGACTCGCCTTCTACGAACTCTTTGAAAAACCAGTTCACCCACGCGGAGTCCCCTCCCCCATCTTTGTAAACGGGTTCAAGGGTGATGACTCCCTGTCGGTCTGTTCCCAACCCGTTGTCGTACTGCCGGACGGGATCGCTTCCCAGCATCCTGAAAATGGGCACAGGGATCTGGTTGTCTTCATGCTGGGCAGGCATGTAGGAGTTTATCTTGCTGGGGTAGTAGGCTTGGTTCCAATAACCGCCCCATAGGGTATACCCGTCGGTGCCATATTGGTCTTTACAGTTACTAGAGGCGACAATTTTATATTTCAGATAGAGATAACTTAAGGTGTGGGCATCAATAAACCAGGATCCGACTGATTGGGGATAATAGCCAAAGATCTTCTTAAAATCGTTCATATACACATCTGCCAGTTTCTCCCGTTCTTCGGGTGAGTACCCAGTAGAGAACCCTATGTTCGCCCGCCAGTCCCATGGATAACGACCTCGCCATTTGAGTCCGGCTTTCTCCACAAGCGGTTGGGGGATCTCCCACCAGGCGCCAATTTCAAACGAACTACGGGGAAGGCTCTTTAACAGCTTTTGATACCGAGGATCAAGCAACGCATCATATTGTAACAAAAAAGTACCTCCCAGGTGGTATTTTTTCATCATGTCGACTTGCTTGACGACGGTTTCGTACAAGACGTCCTCTGTAATACTGGGGTCTCTCGGCTCGAGTAGACGAATAAAATTCACAATATTTACTATTTTTAGACGATCCTTATCACTTGCTGAGCTGTTTTGATTTTCATCCGCTCCGTTAAATGAGCAAAGCAGGTATAACCCGGCTATACTCAATATCATACATCCAGGCAATTTTATACTCATCAATCCTTGTTTGGATCAAATCTATCCATTTCAAGGGAATTATTGGCCATCGCTTTGCCAATAACAAAAAGGGCCACCTTTCGGCAGCCCCATCGAACATGAGAAAAAACTAGTTTATCTATTCTTAAATTGAATGAGTCCGTCATCCAGGTATTTCAAATAGTTTGCCGCATCAAAGTCAGCGCCTTGCGGCGGCACCAATGGTTGTTCCGTATCCGGGTTCAGCAATACATAAAATGGCTGGGAATTGGCCTGGAATTTTGATGTTTGCAGGTAACTCCACTTATTACCGATCGTCCTGATGGGCCTGCCTTCGGCCGTGGCAGCCTGCTCGTTTTCTGCCAGATCTGTCTTATCGTCTACGTACAACTGAATGAGTACATAGCCTTCATTGATCCTTTCATAAACGGTCTTGTCCGTCCATACATTGGCTTCCATCTTGCGGCAGTTTACACAAGCATGCCCTGTAAAGTCAATCATTACCGGCTTATGATTTTTTTTTGCATAAGCCAAACCCTCTTCATAATCAAAAAACGGATCGAACCCCCTCGGCTTGTCAAACAAGCCGGCGTACTTGTGCGGTTTCACATCCGGCATGACCTGGATCCCATGCGGATCCCCTGAGCCTAAAGCGGACAGATCAAAGTCCTGCGTGGCCATGGGAGGCAGGAAAGCACTGATCGATTTAAGCGGTGCGCCCCAAAGCCCGGGTATCATATAGAGCGTGAATGAGAGGACTATTATAGCTAGAAATAACCTGGGTACAGAGATATAATGTAAAGGACTATCGTGGCTGAAAGTCAACTTGCCGATGAGGTAAAGGCCCATCATGCCAAAGATAACGATCCACAAAACCAGGAATACTTCGCGGTCAAACCAGTGCCAGTGATAGGCCAAATCTACATTGCTGAGGAACTTAAGCGCGAGCGCCAGCTCCAGGAAGCCCAACGTTACCTTCACGCTATTGAGCCATCCCCCTGATTTAGGTAAGGCGCTCATCCAGCCGGGAAACAAGGCAAATAAGGTGAATGGCAGGGCTAACGCAAGAGAAAACCCGAACATGCCAATGGCTGGCCCCAGCAAGGCGCCGGTGGTGGCTGCCTGCACCAGCAGTGTACCGATGATGGGCCCGGTGCAACTGAACGATACGAGGGAGAGTGTGGCAGCCATAAAGAAAATCCCCGCTAAACCCTTGCGTGCCGACTGTCCGTCCATCTTGTTCACCCATTTGTAGGGTAAGGTGATCTCAAAGGCGCCGAAGAATGAGGCAGCGAAAGCGACCAGCAACAGGAAGAATAAAAAATTAAACACACCATTGGTCGACAAGCTGTTGAGCGCATCGGCGCCAAACAATAATGTAACAACCAGGCCCAGCACTACATAAATGAAGATAATGCTCAATCCATAGATCATTGCTTTGGAGGCGCCCCTACCCTTTCCGGCATCCTTGTTTTTTCCTGCCCCTTTGGTAAAATAGCTCACCGTCATAGGCAGCATGGGAAAGATGCAGGGCATCAGCAAGGCCGCCAGGCCGCCGGCTATTCCCGCTACGAAGATCTCCCACAGCGTCTGATGGCTTTGATGTTTATCGATAGATGCCTTTGCAGTTTTTACAGGGATGGGTTTTGCAGTGGCTGCCGGTGAATCGGCCTGTGTAAATTCCACTCCTGCAGTGGATACGGTATCCTGGGCCTTCGCGTGTAAATTATTCACGAGCAGCAAAACGAAAAGGACCCATCTAAAAAATCGGAGCTTTCTCATACATTTATCTTTGCTCGTATTTACTTAACAGGTATGCTGAAGTCAATATTTTCCGGTGGCAGGCACTGGTGGTCATCGCAGGTCATATATTCCAATGTCCCTTGAACAACTGTCTGCGATGCTTTCAGCTTGATCTTCTGCTGAAAGATGACCGAATGTTCAAAAAAGCCCACGTTCATGTTAAATACCTTTTCCATCCTGACAATAGGCTTGGGCTCTATAGTGGCGCCTTCAGTCATATATTCAGGGGAAGTTTTAAAAGTAATCGTGGTCTTGACAGGCCCTCCCTCTTTTACAAATTGAGAGTACACGTGCCAGTCGTCATCAATCGTCGCTTTTATAAACACTACGGCTTCGCCTGCGCTGATTTTTTTGGCGCCATAACTCCAGTGTACGGGTTTCAGAATCTGTGCTTTCGCCTGTAACAAAATCATATTTGTCAGGAGTATAGCTATTATCCATTTCATTTTCATGCTATGTAGGTTTAGTTTTTTAAGATTACTTACTCAGCAATAACGGGACGTTCAACCTGCCAATGGGATCATAACCTGTGAATTCGGTATGGGATGAAAAATAACCGGGGCGGACTGGCTCTTCGCGGACCAGGTCCGTGCTCAGGTATTTCTTGTTGCTGTCACACAAAAGTGTCACTACCGTTGCACCTGGTCCCATCTCCTGGGCAAGCTGTATGGCGCCGATCACATTGGCGCCCGATGATATACCAACGGCGAGACCCAATTGCCTGGACAATTTCTGAGCCATGAGGATCGAATCTCCGTCATGCGCCTGTATCACCCTGTCGAGCTCATTTAATTTTACAATAGCGGGAATGAATTCGTCGGAAATACCCTGTATCCTATGAGAGCCTACTTTATAACCCGTGGTTAACGTCGGGGATTCCGCAGGTTCCAACGGATGAATCCTTACCCTTGAGTTCATAAGTTTCAGATACGCGCCGACACCCATAACGGTACCTCCGGTGCCCACTCCTGCCACAAAAGCGTCGGGGATTTTATCCTTTGAAACCAGTTGGAGCCAAATCTCTTTTCCTGTAGTTTGTTCATGTGCTTCCGCATTATACAGGTTCTCAAATTGCTGCGGCAGAAATACGCCCCCTTTGGCGGCTAGTTTCTCGCCCAGTTTGATACTCCCCAAAAAGCCTCCTTCCTCTTTACTGATCAGGACCACTTCGGCGCCCATGCTTTCGATAATATCCTTTCGTTCTTTGGATAACCAATCGGGCATAATGATCTTGACATTATGGCCCAGCGCCTTGCCAATCGCCGCAAACGCAATCCCGGTATTGCCGCTCGTCGCTTCTATAATTGTATCTCCTCGCCCGATCTGGCCATTTCTGTAGGCCTGATATAATATGTATAAAGCCATCCGGTCTTTTACACTCCCGGTTAGGTTGTAATGCTCGCACTTCGCATAAATCTTTCCCGGATTTCCATTATAGATATATTGCAATTCAATCATGGGCGTATTACCCACCAGGTGCCATAGTTGACGGAATTTATCCTCCAAAGTCGCACTCAGCCCGGGTTGTTTCAAGACATTTACCATAACTACTTTATTAGGACAAATATCAATACATTGTATATTAAATACAACGATGGCCTTGAAATCCGGAAATATTATGACGATTGCCAGGTTTGATATGTTTTTTTTCGGTCTGGCAGTTTTAATATCTTTATAATTGTATGTTTTTCCAGCGCCGTTACCGACAATATTTTAAAACATGTACGAATTAGACGAAACCGATCTCCAGATTTTAAAGCTTCTGCAAAAAGACGCGTCTTTAACCCATAAAGAAATTGCGTTTCAGCTCCACAGATCCGTCGCCACCGTTCACGAAAGAACGAGGCGTTTAAAGGAACAGGGGTTTATACAACGCGTAGTGGCCATTTTAGACAGGAAAAAAATTAATAAAAGCCTGATCGCGTTCAGCCATGTATTATTAAATGATCATACGGCCAACACGTTGAATCAATTTGAACAAGAAGTCGCTAAATTCCCTGAAGTAATGGAGTGCTTCCAGATGACCGGAACCTTTGATTTTATTCTCCGGATAGCCACCAGCGATATGGAGGCATACCATCACTTCTACAGGAATAAATTAGCCACGCTCCCCAATATTACTACTGTACAGAGCTTCTTCGTCTTATCGGAAACAAAAAGCGACACGGCATATCCACTATAACAGGGAATACGATTTTCATTATTATTTATTTCAGCACTTCCGACAGCTTCTTTTCCAGCGCGCCTCCCCTAAGATCCTTGGCAATAATGATCCCGTTGGTATCCACCAGGAAATTGAAAGGGATGGCTTGAATGGCATATTGAGCAGCCACCTCATTCTTCCAGCCTTTCAGGTCGGAAACCTGCATCCAGGGCATACCGTCCTTGAGGACAGCCTGTTCCCATTTCGCACTGTCCTGATCCAGCGAAACGCCCAATACGGCAAAATTTTTCTCTTTAAACCGGTTATAGGCTTTCAGCACATTGGGGTTTTCAGCACGGCAGGGGCCACACCAGCTTGCCCAGAAGTCCAGCAGTACGTATTTCCCTTTACTATAGCGGGAAAATTGCACAGGCTGCTTCCGCATATCCGTTTGGGTAAAGTCCATGGCTTTTTCTCCCACTTCTCTTCTCTTAATAAGCGCTAATTGTTTGGCCAGGGATTTCCCTGTTCCGGAATTTTGCAAGGCGGTGTCCAGGCTCAGAAAAAGTTCTTCCATTTTTGGATAGTCGCCCGCATACGTCATTGCCGCTATCTCATGCAGACTTACGGAGCTATGGGGGTGGCCGGCTATAAATATTTCAACGCCTTTCTGTCTTTGCGCCCTAAGAGAATCGATCTGTCCTTCGAGCAGGGATTTCGCCGCTGAATCCTTCTGATGGGCGGCCACGTCATACCTTTCATAGATCGTATCTTCTTGGTCTGTGATGGCTTTTATGGAGGCGTTTAAACTGTCATACTCCGTTTGGGACACGGATCCAATTATCTGCAGGTTCTTCAATGAATCGATATTTCCATTTACCCGTATATCCGCATTCTCCAGGAACAATTCAATATATTTTTCTTTGGTGGAAAGATAGGCCATGGCAGGTTCCTCCATTGTTCCCTTGAACTCAAAATGACCGTCTTTGATAGCAGCGGAATCGGTCTTCGCCGAGTCTCCAACCATCCTTTCCAGATAAATGTAAGGGCCTTTTATTCCTCTGATATCCCCGGTAACGGTATAGCTGTTTTTTACAGGCTGTTTGCACGCGAACAGGGCCACGCTAAGTGATAAGCTGGAAACCAATAATTTATTTCGCATAATATATCTTTTGATGGGTGAATTAACCTTTTTGCGCCAACAGGCTGCCGATCATCAATTCCAGCATCCGCTGAGCTTTTTCATTTTGTATCATAAAGCCGGAGAAGATGATGCGTCCGGTCTGATCGATCAGGAAGTTGGTAGGCTCTCCGCGTACCTTATATGCCTTCTGCGACCACCCGTCATTATCCCGCAACGGTGTGAAGCCGTAGCCGCTGGATTTCATAAACGGCACCACATAGGGATCCTGACCCGGAACGACATTGATCCCCACATAGGATATGTCCTGGCCTTTAAACTTGCTGAGAACGGTTTGGAAATGCGGGAACTCGCCCCTGCACGGGCCACAACCCGGGAACCAAAAGGTCAGTAGCACGACTTTGCCTCGGTAATCCGCCAGTGATATGGAATCATTGGTCAGATAGGCCGCCAGTTTGAAAATGGGAGCCTGCTGCGCGGTTGTCTCCCACTGACCGCGGATACCTGCGTCCACCCACGACGAGTCTTTGCCCAACTTAGCCGCATATTGTATCATCATCTTCCTGGTTTCGTCGGACGGCTCCTTTGCAAAGAACACCAGGAGACTGTCATAGGCCCCCATCGTATTCCCAGTCGCGTCAAGGGCTCTTGCCTTCAGGAGATTGATTCCTTCCTTGGCGCTTGACCACCATTTGACCTTTACTTCCGCCAGCACTTTTATCGCATCAGGCGCTTTGTGTTCGTTAAGGAGCTTATCCGCCGTGGCCACCTTTTCCGCCACAGCAGCTTGGGTGACCCACTCTTTTTTATCCGCTGTATCCGTTATCAGCCGGACCATGGATTGGGCCAATACCAGCGCCTTTGCGGGTGCGGACAGCAAAAGGACGTCAAAATATTCCGACATACCATTGCCGGACCAACTGAACTTGTCCGGAGGGAATTTACTTTTCAGCTCTTCATAGATGGCCACTTTATCGTTCAGATCGGTGGTGTTGAAGGCCAGCCAGTAAAGTGCCTGCGCGCTCCGCTCGCTGTTAGGAAACTTATCCGGCATCTCCAGGCTTAACTGACGGTATTTCGCCGGGTCGGTCTCCTTAAAAGAATACGCATATCCGAAAACATAATCCGGGTTCTGGGGCTGTACATCCATGGCCTTTTTTAAATACATCTTTGCCGTGTCAAAATCCCCCCAGCGCTCCGCGTCAATTTCCAGGTCCTCATAGGCTTTGACCATAGAAGGATCCAGAGCGACAGCCTTTAGTAAAAAAGGTTTTGCCTTGGGGCTTTCCATGTTGGCATATGCGTTTCCCATCGCAAAAGGGACGGTGGCCGATTTCGGGAATTGCTGCATCCAGGCGGTATACTGAGGTTCCAGCAAGCCGACCACGGAGTCTGCGTTTTTATAACTCATGCCCGGAATGCTTTTCTCAAACGCCTTAATATACCGTTCATGAACCGAAAAGCTATCCGGCTGTGCTTCCACAGCGGCCTTAAGCGTGGCCAGAGAGGGCCCGTCGCCTTGTCCCTTCGCGGACAGCAAGGAAAGCAATAACAACGATGCGAGCATGCTTACGATAATTGGTTTCATATTGATTCATTTTATATTTTACCAGCCCGGGTTTTGTTCCAATACTTGTCCCGCCGGATACTTGGTCAGCTCCGCCAGCGGAATGGGAAACAAGTACATTTTGGGGTCAAAATAGCGTTGTTGGACCAGCGTCCTTTGATACTGGCGCGTAGCCCCAACCGTTTGAATGGACATTCCGTAAATGGCCGCCCCGATCGTTTGTGGCCCGATACCCCAGCGGCGTACATCCTCCCAGCGCTCGCCTTCAAACGCCAATTCCACCGTCCGCTCGCGGACATAGGCATCCCAGGTCATTTGTCCTGTGGGGATATCCGGCATATTTACACTGGGGCGTTCCCTCAGCATATTGACATATTTGCGGGCCTCTTCGGCGTTCCCGAGTTGCAACTCGCATTCCGCATAATCCAGGTAGATTTCGGCCAGCCTAAGGATGATACAGTTCCCATAATTGACGTTGTTACCATAGAAAATATAGGCGGGGTTGAGGAACTTGCGCAACATATACCCGGTCCTTGTGGGCGCGTTGACCGGGTTATAAAAAGACCCCGATTGCATGTCCATCACCGTTCCCATCCAGGTACATCCATCGTAAAGGATACTGGCCGCAAAGCGGGGGTCCCGGTTGGCATAAGGCTGCGTGGAGTCGTATAACGGGGATTGATTCCAGGGCAATCCATCCGTCATCAGGTATTGATCCACGATATTTTGGGTGGGGGCGTCTTCGGGCGTGGCGCCAAAACCCGTAAAAAACGAAGAATTCTCATAAAGGTCCACGTTATTAACCTGGCCCGTTTCATCGCCCGCGTATTCCTTGTCAAAGATCACTTCCGGATTGTCGTCGTTCTGGGGATAAAACATTCCCGCATAGTCATTAAACAATTGATAGACGCCAAGCGCCATGACCGCCTGGGCGGCCGCTGCTGCCTGGGTGTATTGTTTTTGATTCAGCAAGAGGCGGCATTCCATCCCCAGCGCTGCCCCCACGGTGGCCCTGCCCACGTCGGATGGGTTACTGTATTGCACGGGCAACACCGCCGCGGCAGAATCATAATCCCGGAGAATATACGCCACGCAGGAGTCGTCTGTGGCCCTTGGTGTATACAGCCCGTTATTCCCCAGGCTCAGCACGGTATCTATGATAGGGAACCGGCCAAAAATGGAATAGAGGTACTGGTAGTTATAGCCCCTCAGAAAGTGGACTTCCGCCGCGAGTTGCTGCCTGGTCGACAGGCTCAGAGGCATGGTCGCCAGGTGGGCGAAAAACAGATTGCAATTCCGGACATTGTTATATACACCTGATGGCGTACCGGTACTTGACCAGAAGGCGTCAAACACATTTGATGCGGCGGTGTACTGTCCCAGGTTCACCTGGTTGGCAACGAAAAATGTGGGATCTATCTGGGTTTCGTCTGTAAACGACGAGGGCAGCCCGTAATCACCCGCATAATCGTAGGTGCTGATGATATTTCCGTAAATGCCGTCTACAAACCGGCTGATCAGCGCGCTGTCCCCCCAGACGTTGTCATCGCTGTACTGGGACAGTGGGGCCTTGTTCAGGAAATTCTTCTGGCAGGCGCTTCCCGCCAGTATCAGAATGGCCATCAGGCCTATGGTGACATGATTTCTTTGCATGTGGTCAAAATTTTGGTCGGTTAGAATTGCAGGCCTATACCCGCCGTAAACGATTTCAAAATGGGATTACCCAGGCCGCCGGTAGAATTGGTATTTACAGCTGACTCAGGATCGTACAATTTGAACTTTGTCAGGGTGATCAGGTTGTTGCCCGAAAAAGAAACCCGGATGCCTTTTACCCCCGCCCTTTGCAACAGTTTCTTGGGCAGGCTGTAGGCCAATTCTATATTTTTTACCCGCATATAGGCATTATTGACAATCCAATAATCAGATCCCTGTTGGTTATTTTGGTAATTGATCCATAACCTGGGATAGGGTGCATTCGGGTTTTGCGGTGTCCAGTGATTCAGCAGCTCTGTACTGCCGGGGACCAGGTTATACTGGCCCACGGAATTATAGCCCTGTACCTCGGCCGTACCCTGGAAAAGGACATTGCATTCCAATCCCTTGAAATGAACGCCCCATCGGATGCCATACTGAATGCCTGGAAAAAAATGCTTACCCAAAACGACTTCGTCGTTGGCAGTGATGGCCCCGTCCTTGTCCACATCCTGGTAACGGATGTCGCCCGGCGCCACCGTCGAAAACAGCGGGGTTGGGCCGCTGGTCACCTGCTGTGCTGTCTGGTACAGGCCCTGGGCATGGTATCCCAGTTGGACTTGCATGATGCCGTATTGTGGATAGTTTTCAAAACTGCCCACCGAAGTCCCCGTGATTCGTTGCCAGGAGGGGGTACTTTGGGATTCAGGATACGTGACAATTTTGTCATGGTTAAAGCTGACATTGGCGTCAATAAAATAGAAGACCTTTCTTATATGGTTGCTGTGTCCCAATTCGATTTCAAAGCCGCTGTTGTCCACCACGCCGTTGTTATAATCAGGCAACGAGGTTCCGATGACTGAAGGCACCTGCAATGCCGGCGGCGCAAGGATGTCTTTTGTCCGTTTGTGAAAATAATCCGCGCTTAGGGTCAGCAGGTCGCCCTTGTAGTGGGCTTCAATACCGACGTTGGACATCACTGCACGCTCCCAGGTAAACGAAGGATTAGCCAGTACACCAGGTTGTAAAGACTGGTAAAAAACAGGGTTGGGCCCCCCAAAGCTATAGCCGCCCCCGGTGCTGGGTCCTCCCACAAGCGAGTAAGTCGTCAGGAATTGATAGGGACTCACCTGGTCGTTCCCCAATTGGCCCCAGGACCCCCTGATCTTCAAAAAGTCCAGTCCTTTGATGTTGTAGAATTTTTCCTTTGACAAGATCCATCCGCCGGAAACCGCCGGGAAAAAGCCAAACCGGTGTCCCGGGGGGAATATATCCGATCCGTCGTCCCGGAAGTCAAATGCCATCAGATACCTGGCATCATAGTCATAGGTAAACCTGCCTACAACACCCTGCCGGGCCGACGTCGTGCCGCTCCCACCGTTAGTGGACTGGGAGGGGTCTCCCAGGCTCAGTTGGGGCAGTGACCCCGAGACAAAGTTCGCGCGCTGAGCGGTAAAATTATCCCCTGAGGCCTCCGTCTGGGTGTACAATAATAACCCGGTAACGTGGTGTTTACCAAAGGCGCCGGCGTAATTAACGGAGCCCTCCATCGTCAGCGATTCTGATTGCGTAAACGTTTCACTCAGGTAGGGCGCCGTAGGATACGACGGGATCTGGGTGTAATTTCCCGAACTGTCAATAGAATATTGATTATACGGTTTGGCAAAGTCCTTGTTAAAAGAATAGCCCTTATCATAGGCCGCCGTCCCCAGCAAGCTTACCCCCTTGAGCCAGGGTAGGTCATACTGCAGCGAAAGGGTGGAATTCAGGGTATTGTTATTGGTCGTATTAAAACCGGTTAGTCCCCGTGACTGGACGTACGCATTTCCCCGCTGTTGCGGTACATAGGCGTAGTAGCCATTTGTAAACTGGTTTACCTGGGTTGGCGCTGTTGAATATGCCTGCCCTATGACGTAGTCCATACCATATACGCCTTCTCCGTTGGTCGTGCTGAACACACCTGCGAGGTTCAGATTGACCTTCAGGTCGTGGGTAATATTGGCTTCGATATTGCTGCGTAAATTCCAGCGTTTATAATATTCGACGGGGACATAGCCTCCGTTCTTGACATACCCCACGGATAGGAAATACTTTGTATTCTCATTCCCCCCAGAGGCCGACAGGTTATAACTTGACTGCAAAATAGACGTCTTTGCCAACGTTTTTATCCAGTCGGTATTGGGATAATGATTGGGGTCGCTACCGTCCTTGAATTTCTGCAACTGGTCCGGGCTAAACCCTTGTCCAAAGGATGGGTTAAAAGAGTTTTCATTTTCATAGGCTTCGTTTTGCAACTGGGCATATTGATAGGAACCCACTTTCTTATACATAAACGTCGGGGACTGATCGATCAGCGTACTGCTGAACGTTATTTCAGGTCTGCCGACACGGCCCTTTTTAGTCGTTACTAAAATAACGCCGTTGGCAGCCCTGGCGCCATAGACCGCAATGGCTGCGGCATCCTTGAGCACCGATATGGCCTCGATGTCCGTCGGGTTCAGGTCGTCGAGGCTTCTGTCCGGGATGCCGTCTATGACAATTAAAGGGTTAGAATTATTGAATGTGCTTAAGCCCCTGATCTTCAGATCAGAGCCCGTGCCCACCGTGCCGTCTGACTTCTGCACGTACAGGCCGGGCAGCCTGCCCGCCAGCATATCCGATACCGCAGTGCTGGAATGATTTTCATTCAGTTCCTTGGAATCTACTGTGGAAATGGCTCCTGTAAGGTCTTCTTTCTTTTCTGATCCGTATCCTACCACGATGACTTCCTGAAGGCTTACAGAGGTCTCTTTCAAAACCACATTGATCACACTGTCCGATTTGACGAGGTCTTCCTGGCTTTCAAAGCCGACGGAGGAAAAAACCAGCACCAGCCCTTTGTGTGGAGTGACCCCGATCGTATAGCGCCCATCCTTGTCACTGGCGCTGACAATACGGGTTCCCCTGACAGTTATATAGACTTCCCTCAGCGGATTACCCTCCCGATCAGTCACCTTTCCGCTGATGGTCCTCGAGCCCTGCACAGCACCGTCGTCCTGGGTTTGTAAAGGAATGGCCGTCGTATCCGCCGCAGGAGCCCCCGTGGACCATTGTTCCCTGACCCTCTCTTTGGGAATGATGGTGTAGTAGTCGGGCTTTACATAGAGAAAAACCAACCCGCTGGGATACAATATGCCCTTCAGTACTTCCTGCAGCGGTTTGCTTCTGATGTTCCCCATATCATAGGTCGTTGTCTTACCCTTCAACAGTTCCTGATCATAGAGAAAATTGGTTCCGAAAACGCGATTGACTTGTTTGAGGGCCTCCATCAAGGATGTTCGTTTGCCTGAGTTGCCGGCGCCTGTCCCTTGCCCGCAAGAATGATTATATGCGTTAGACAGCACTGCTGCGAAGAATAGCAGTAGCAGCATCTTTCTGAGATGCGAAAAACCCATAGCGTTAGTTTTAATGGTGAAAAGAAAACATGTCTCTGCCTATCTAGGCCTTAAAATCAAAGTATCATTCCTTTGGATAATCTTTACGTCCAATACCGTCGACAAAGCGAATAATGCATCGTCCAGGTTGTCCAGCAATACGGCGCCACCAATCTTTCTCCCGGCCATAGAGGAATCTTCCAGGATCACCCTCTTGCCATAATTGTCTTCCAGGTATTCGGCAATCTGCGCCACAGTAACATCTGTCAGCCGCTTATCTTTCCAAGATGTATAATGTTCCGGCATGATGGTTGTTCGGGTGACCGATGTCTTTTCGGGATCATATACGATCTTTTCTCCCGGACTCATTAGCAGATCCGAGTAGTCCCCGTGAATAAACTGCACCCTGATCTTTCCCGATTGCAGGACCACCTCCGTTTTTCCCCTTCTTTGCCGTATGTCAAATGCCGTCCCCAGTACTTCAACCGTCAGTTCCTTTGTATGCACCAGGAAGCCGGAACTCGCCGAATGTCGCACATCGAAGAAGGCTTCTCCATCCAACCACACTTCCCTTGAGCGGTTCCTATGCCAACTCTCTGAAAAATGCACTGTGGAGTGGGCGTTCAGGACCAATGTTGAACTATCGGGCAAATAGAGTGTCTTCAGCGTTCCATAATTCGTAGCATAGACCTGTTCTATAGGATGGCGTTCATGGATATAGTAGTACAGGGAAATACATAAACCAATCCCAATGAATATGGCCGCCATCTTCCTGAACCCCTGCGCACCTATGATTCTTCCAATCTTCCCCACCCGGCTAATGCTTTCCCCTGACTTTTCCTGCCCTATAGTGGTCATCGCCCTTGCCAATGACTGTTCTACCTGGTCTTCTCCCGGTAGGTCCTCATTGAAGTGCACGGACTGCAACAGCTTCCTCGACTCGCTGATCACACCTGCCTTTTCCGGATGCTCTCTCGTCCATGCCTCCCAGAAGGCATTACTTTCCTGATCAGGATGAATAATCCAGTTCTGAAAGAACCCATCACAGATAAATTCACCTATGCCGAAGTCGGCATACTTCCTGTCATTTTCAGCATTTATCATAGCGCAATATCCGTTAGTGTACGATAACAGAACTTTTACCCCATCCCAGGGAATTTTTTTTTACGATTGGCCGATAAGCCCACTAAGAAAGATTCCTCAGTAACAGTAGGACGGTCAAAAGGGGAAGAGATAGGGTTTCCTTGAGTTGGAGCAGGGCCCTTGACATGATCTTATAAGTTGCTTTGACCGAAATGCCCAGTACTTCAGCCACTTCATCGTAAGAAAGCCCTTCATAAAAACGTAAAAAAACGGCCTCCCGCTGCCTGCCGGTCAAACCCCGGATAGCTTGTGCCAATCGCTGCTTTACCGCAGTTTCCATATCCTGGCGAATGATCATATGCTCTACCCCGAACTCCGGTTCTCCGGCGTTTGCTTCTGTATATTGCCAGAGCTTCCTGGCCTGCTTGATTTTCCTGAATAATATATAACGAAAGGAATTGAACAAATAAGTATGGGGTGTACGTACCATTTCCAGCCGCGCCCTGCCTGTCCAGACAGCTATTAATGCTTCCTGGAGGGCGTCTTCCAGCAAAGCGGTATCACTTGTAAATTTTCTACCATAATTATACAATTTCTTATAGTAGAATGTATACAACTGTGCATAAGCAGCCTGATCTCCGCCTCCGATCTGCGTCCAAATCTCTTGTTCCAATAATATATTTCCTCAATTTTACTCATTAAAGATCGGATAATTCCCTTAAAATTCTATTCCATATTGAAGCCCGTTCGCGGTTTCGATAATGATAGATGCGTTATCAATTCCATAAACAAGAAGAAGTCGCCCCGTTTGCATGGAGCGACTTCTTCTTGTTTAGTGCTGTGTTACAAGTTTTTCCTGGCTATACCCAATCCCAATATCCTTCCACCCAATACCATCCGCCATTCTGTCTTTGATGCCAATACCCTCTCACCCAAGCTTTATGAGGATCACGAACAATCCAATAACCTGATTGCCAGGCAAAGCCATTGTTTCTCCAGGTCCATTCCCCTTCTATCCATATGTGCTGGGGGGATGGTGCAGGGGGACGGGTAATATTTGGGTCCGGCGGTACAGCCATGACAAAAACATTATCAGGTATTCTCTTCCAGTATCCCATTACCCAATACCATTCACCATTGGGCCACATCGCCCAATGCCCTTTCACAAAGAATTTGTTAGGCTCAGGAACTGTCCAATATCCTGTCTGATACAAATATTGATTATTCCTCCAGATCCATTCGCCGTTCACCCACAGATTCGCAAATGATGGCCTGGGGGGTCTGAGGTAAAATGGCTCAGGTATCCAAGCCCTTACCCCCACATGTGGTATTTGTTTCCAATAGCCGGGTTGCCAAAAAGAAGAGCCATCCGGGTTTTTTACCCATTCGCCTTTTATCCAAATATGATCCTTTTCGGGTACTGTCCAATAACCTGGTTGTCTTACATAAGCGTTGTTGGCCCACACCCATTCTCCTTCTATCCATACATGGTTATCGGAAGGTTGCGGCGGGCGTTCGATAAACGGCTCGGGCGGCACAATGTTGATCGAGATACTTATTTGCGCAAAGCTCCTGTTGGCAAAGACTGCAAAAAATAAAAAAATAAATAAGACCGGTTTTTTCATAATTGTAGAATGTTTAAGTAATGAGTGTTGAAAACAAATATAGCCGTTGCGCCGCAAGATGAACGGAAGGTTAAGATTTACTAATCTGCATTTCATTTTAATTTAATCCACTCCCATTTCAGTAATTTCAAGAAGGTTTGCTGCAGTATATTAAGGAAATGTTAAATGGCGCCTTTGCATTAAACTATGGAATCACCTAAGAGTCGAATGCTGTCATCCATTTTCAAAATCATCATTGCATTTTCAAACGGAATGAACCCACCAAAGCTGTTTCAGAAAATCGTTATTATGGCCTTACTGGCGCTCTCTGCCGGCACAGTAGTTGCTCAGACCGAGATCAAGGGAACGGTATACGATCGTTCGCTGGTGAATGAGATACAAGGAGTAAGTGTAATGACCACCTCCGGAGCGGGGACCGTTACCGACACATTGGGCCGCTATCATATCACGCTCTCTTCCAGTGATTCCATTTATTTTTCTTACCTGGGCAAGAGAACTCAAAAGTTCCCGGTGAAGGACATTGCTGATCCGCTTGAATATAATATAAGCCTGGATGCAGTGGTCACCGTGAATTTGGCCCCGGTTTTGGTGACCGCTAACAGCTATCACCTGGATTCGCTGGAAAACCGCCTGGAAAATGAAAAGATATTTGACTATGATGGAGGCGGTGTACTGGATAATATGAAAACGGGCACCGGCAGAAGAATGGGCATTGGATTGGATATGGACGCCTTTTTTGATGCCCAGGTCGGCCGCAGCAGGGAATCCGTTCAACGATACTTTGAGGAAGATGAGCGGCAAAGATATGTGGACCATCGTTTTACCAAGGCCATTGTGAAAAAATTAACAGGTCTTCAGCCACCTGCCCTTGATTCATTTATGCATGAATACAGGCCCAGTTATGAGTTTACTCAATCCTGCACTACCGATTTGGAGCTCTACCAATATATCCAGGATTGGGGTAAGTCTTTTTCGCAGGACTGGAATGAAGTGCATCAGGTCGTTTCACCGAACACCAATCCATAGCAATGCGGTATTAGGCAGGCCTAAGTAGTCTTTTTTAAAATTATCGTTGTATTTTTAGGGTGGCATGAACCCACCAAGGCTTTTTCGGAACCTAATAATAGAAAGCTTACTGGCGCTCTCTTGCAATAGAGCCGTCGCCCAGACGGAGATCAGGGGAACGGTATACGATCGTTCACTGATAAATGAGATTCAGGGGGTGAGTGTACTGAGTACGTCCGGTGCGGGAACCATCACTGATACATTAGGACACTATCACATTACCCTGTCTTCCACCGACTCTATTTATTTTACCTATCTGGGCAAAAGAACCCAGAAATTCCCGGTAAAGGGCATTACTGATCCCCAGGAATATAATATCAGCCTGGATGCGGTAGTCACCGTGACGTTGGCCCCGATATTGGTGGCTCCTAACAGCTATCACCTGGATTCACTGGAAAACCGCCGGGAAAATGAAAGAATATTTGACAACGACCGACCCAGCGTTCTGGGTGGGACAAACTCAGGGGCTTTTGGTGTAGGACTTGACCTGGATATGCTTTTCAACGGGCAAGCTAAAGTGAATAAAAGCAGGGAATCCGTCCAGCGATACTTTATCGAAGATGAAAAGCAAAAATATGTGGACCATCGCTTTAATAAAGCCATTGTAAAAAAAATAACCGGCCTGGAGCCCCCTGCCCTCGATGTGTTCATGCGCGAATACAGACCAAGCTATGAATTTACCCAATCCTGCGCCACCGATTGGGAACTCTATCTATATATCAAGGACTGGGGGAAGTCATTTTGGATAGATTGGAAAGAGAATCATAAGAATATTCCTCCGGCTACGAATCCATAAGGCGGTCTCATTGGCGCCATCCCGCTCCTCTACTCCATTTTATTTATTTCCGCGGGCAACC
>Ga0302309_10000585_pt1 | contig 41006 bp, 38 predicted proteins | sample III_Palsa_N1_1_FD_200453 | JGI IMG/M metagenome (GOLD analysis project Ga0302309, IMG submission 200453) | Peat permafrost microbial communities from Stordalen Mire near Abisko, Sweden - III_Palsa_N1_1 | ecosystem: Environmental > Terrestrial > Soil > Palsa > Peat permafrost | place: Sweden...
ATTCCGTAATGCCGGACTGCGTGTTGGGCGTAGGCGTCGGGCTGCAGCCTTTTTCCCTGCGAGAATCCTCCTATGATCTGATCATCCTTGGTTACCAGGCCTGGTTTCTCTCGCCGAGCATACCCGTCAATTCTCTGTTGCACCATCCCGCTTTTTTGGCCGTACTGCCCAATACCCCCGTCGTAACGATCACCGGCGCCAGGAATATGTGGGTGAATGCCTTCAGCGGTGTCAAGCAGATGCTCCTGCAGGCCGGAGCACGGCTGGTTGGGAATATCGCATTAGTCGACAGACATCCCAATCACATCAGTTTTTTTACGATCTTCCACTGGCTGCTGGGCGGTAAAAAGGACAGGTTGCTGGGGTTCTTTCCGTATCCGGGCGTGTCGGCGGCGGACATCGATCGCGCCGCGGTATTCGGTATGACCGTCTTACACAGCCTTCGGACGGGAGAATGGGAGGCCTTGCAGGAGGCGTTGATGCGACAGAAAGCAGTGGAATTGAAATGGTCTTTGTTGTTGCTGGAAACCAAGGCGGTACCGACCTATTTTGTTTGGGCCAACTTCGTCATAAAACGGAAAAAAAGAAATCGCTGGCTGGCCGTATTCAGATATTATCTGCTATTTTCACTCTTTGTTGCCGCCCCTATTCTACTTTTTGTAGATGGTGTTTTTATGAGGCCGTTTTCGGCGAAACGCATCAAAGCGAAGAAACAACATTATTTGGCGCTTAATTAATTCAATTCTTATGTCACTCCGTCCTGTTTATATTACCGACACTTCTATTTTTCTTCCCAACGATCCGGTGCCAAGCGACGAGATGGAAGACTATTTGGGATATATAAACGGCAAGCCTTCCAAATCAAAAAAGATCGTCCTGCGGAACAATGGGATAAAGACCCGGTATTATGCACTGAACAAACAACACAAGGCGACGCATACCAACGCACAGATGACGGCGCTGGCTGTAAAGGCCCTGTTTGCAAAGGATCCTGCCAAATTGAAGGAGGTCGAGTTGTTGTCCTGTGGCACCAGCAGTCCCGATCAGATGATGCCCAGTCATGGGGTGATGGTGCATGGCTGGCTGCCCGAAGCGGAAGCGATCGAGGTCGTCTCTCCGTCTGGCGTCTGTTGCGCGGGCATGCATGCGTTCAAATATGCGTTTATGTCCATCAAGTCGGGTGAGGCCCGGCTCGCCGTGGCAACAGGATCGGAGCGCTTTTCCGCCTCACTGGTCGCCAACGTCTTTGAAGAGGAGGCTCAAAAGCTAAAAGAGCTGACCGAAAATCCCTTTATCAGCTTTGACAAAGAATTCCTGCGGTGGATGCTCTCCGACGGCGCCTCGGCGTTTTTGCTGCAGGACGAGCCCAACCCCGACGGTCTGAGCCTCCGGGTGGACTGGATAGAAGGGGCGTCTTATGCGAACGAGATGGAGGCCTGTATGTATATGGGGAGTGTAAAGCAGCCCGATGGGACGTTGAGGAGTTACCTCGAATATTCTCCGGAGGAGATCGTGACCCAATCCATACTCAGCATCAAGCAAGACATCAAATTATTGGGTGATCATATTGTGGTGTTGGGCGCGAAGCGGATAAAGGAGATCTTCGACAAAAAAGGGCTGAATTCGGATGACATCGATTATTTTCTGCCGCATATGTCGAGTGAGTTCTTCAAGAGCAAGATCTTCGAACAGATAGCGCTGCATGGCGCCCACATCCCCTACGAAAAATGGTTTGTGAACCTGACCACGATGGGGAACGTGGGAGCCGGATCGGTCTACCTCATGGTTCATGAGCTGTTTCATAGCGGTAAATTAAAAAAAGGCGAGCATATTCTATGTCTTGTCCCGGAAAGCTCGCGCTTTTCCTATATGTATGCGATGTTGACCGTGTGTTAAAGGAAAGCCATTTAATTTATGAAAAAAGAAGCCGTTCCACAGGACCAGGGTGCCCTTGGCAAGATCACGAAGGAGGTTTGCTACGCCACGGATGCGGAGGGCAATTATACCACTCAGCTAAGTGAAGGCTGGGATGTGAAGACCAGCGCGCTCGACGTGGCCTGGCAGGACATCAGCGAACGCGTTGCAGCCGCAAAGGAGAAGGTGTTGAAGAAAGAAGCAAGCCCAATCCTCTATTTCATGGAGCTGAAATTGATGGACATAAAGGTGGTGGCGGCTTATACCGGTTTCTGGAAATGGCAGATCAGTCGACATTTGCGACCGGCAGTCTTCCAAAAGCTATCCGACCGCAGGTTGCAGCGTTATGCTGAGGTCTTCGAAGTACCGGTCAGTGACCTCAAAAGCATGATCCAGGAATGAAATTACCCTTTCAACATATACAGGCGGCGCATTGCGAGAATGGCGTGACGACGAGTCTGCTCCGGACGATCGGGGTGGACAGGATCACCGAACCCCTCGCATTCGGGATGGGCTCCGGGCTCTTTTTTGTCTACGTCCCTTTTCTGAAAGTCAACAATGGACCGGCATTTGCCTATCGTACCATGCCTGGCCTCGTCTTCAAACGGACATGCCGCGCCCTGAGCATCCCGGTACACCGGAAAAAATTCAGGTCGAAGCAAAAGGCGCAGTCGGTGTTGGACCAGTGCCTGGACGCCGGGCACGTCGTAGGTTGCCAGGTCGGTGTGTACTATCTGCCTTATTTCCCAAAAGAATATCGTTTTCATTTCAATGCGCATAACCTGATCGTGTATGGCAGGGAAGGGGACCGCTATCTGGTCAGCGATCCCATCATGGAGCAGCCGACTTCGTTGTCCTCCTATGAATTGGAGCGCGTTCGATTTGCCAGGGGAGTGTTGGCTCCGCGTGGACAGCTCTACTACCCCGGGGCGCCGGCCCGGCCGGTCACGGATGACCAGATCAGAAAAGGCATCAGGAACGGTATCAGCCGCAACGTACGCGATATGCTGCACATACCAGGGCCGATCGCCGGTGTAAGTGGTATCCGTTATACCGGCGGTAAAATAAAAAAATGGCGGGATAGCCTGGGGCAAAAACAGGCGGGTCTTTACCTGGCTCAGCTCGTCCGGATGCAGGAGGAGATCGGCACCGGCGGCGGTGGTTTCCGGTATATCTATGCCGCCTTCCTGCAGGAGGCCTATGCCTATCATTCCGATGAGGCCCTGCCGCGGCTTTCCGCTGTATTCACGAGGTCGGGCGATCTTTGGCGTGACGCGGCGGTACAGGCCGCCGGCATCTACAAGGGCAGGATCGGCAGCCAGGAAGACTTCAACAGAATGGGGGACTATCTTATCGAGATAGCCGAACTGGAAAAACAGGCATTCAAGCAACTGTCAAAAATAAAATGGCGCCCATGAGTCAGTCAGGCGAGACCGGCGACCAGGGAGGGCCCCTTTCTCCACCGGCCTTACGTATAGAAAGGCTGTCCTTCGGGTATCCGGGGCAGCCGGCGCTCTTCGACCATTTTAACCTGGAAATACCGGCAGGGAGTCGTTTTGGGCTGTTCGGGCCTAACGGCGCCGGCAAAACGACACTGATGCATCTGATGACCGGGCTCCTAAAAGCTTCGGGGGGCAGTATCCGCCTCTTTGGCGAGGTCCTCAATCAGCACGACCGGCGGCCCTTTGCCCATTTTGGTTTTGTCCCGCAGGATTTTTCTTTCTATCAGGATTTGACCCCAGCGGAAAATTTGGCATTTTTCGGCGCCTGGTACGGGCTGCGCCCATTCACCATCAGGAAAAGGACGACCGAACTCCTGGACATTCTCGGGCTGTCGGTGGTCCGAAACAAAAAGGTCGCTCAATTTTCCGGCGGTATGAAACGCAGGGTCAACCTGGCCATCGGTGTGATGCACCGCCCAAGACTGTTGTTCCTGGACGAGCCTACCGTAGGTGTCGATGTACAGACGCGGCACGCCATCATCGATTACCTGAAGCAGTTAAATGCCAATGGTACTACGCTTGTTTATACCTCACACCAGCTTGTCGAGGCGGAGAAACTTTGTGAACACGTCGCGTTGATCGACCAGGGCCGTATTGTCGCCATCGATGCGCTGGACAATCTGCTCGCGGCGCATCGAACGGATGGGCTGGAGGGGTTATTTCTTCAACTGACCGGAAAAGCCTACAGGGATATCGATGTATAAATTATTCGCCACCATACAAAAAGATGTCCGGGTAATGGCACGCGACAGGGTCGGGCTCCTGTTTATGTTCGGTCTGCCGATCCTGTTGGTGGTGATCGTGACGAGCATTCAAAACAGCACCTTCGAGCTGATGAACAAGAACACGGTACCGCTGCTCTTGTGCAACAGGGATACGGGCGCCGCCAGCCATCAATTCATAGCCGCCGTCGAACAAGTAGGGCTATTCAATATACTGACCGCTTCCGGCACTGATTCTTCGATCAGGGCGCGGGTACAACAAAAGGACGCATTGCTGGCCCTGGTGATCCCGGCCAATTTCTCGGCGCGTGTCGAAGCCAGGGCAAGGATGGTTGCCGGTAAGGCGATGAACAGCTTTGGGCTTGAAGACAGCACGAACAAGGGCGCCCCGGGTGACACGACGACGATGCCGATCGCGCTTTACTATCATCCTATCTTGCAGGCGTCCTTCCGACGGAGCGCGGAGGGTGCTTTGTACAGCGCACTGCAGGTAGTCGAAAGCAAGCACATCCTGAAGACACTTTACTTCTCCCTGAATGAAAAAGAATTGCCGGACTCGGTGGAGTCGGAATTGCTGAACAACAAGACGACCATCGAGGAATACCCCGTGTCGCGGGACAGGACCAGGACCATTCCCAATGCATCGCAACACAATGTGCCCGCCTGGACCGTGTTTGCGATGTTCTTTGTGGTCATTTCGCTGAGCAGCGGCATCGTTAGGGAGAAGGTCAACGGAAGTTTTATCCGGTTAAAGACACTCCCCACCAGCTATTTGGTGGCGATCGTTTCCAAACAGCTGACCTATCTGACGGTAACGCTGGTCCAGGCTGCCATCATCTTTGCGATCGGCGTCTGGTTGTTCCCGGTGATCGGCCTCCCAACGCTCCATTTTCCCACCGACTGGGCGGCGTTGGCAGTCGTGACTTTTTTATGCGGCTGGTGCGCGGTGAGCTATGCGATCTGCATCGGCGTTTTTTCCCAGACGGAAGAACAGGCGACCGGCTTCGGCGCCATCTCCATCGTGATCCTCGCCGCGATCGGGGGCCTGATGGTTCCGTCTTTCGCCATGCCCGGCTCCTTTCGGCTTGCGGCGAGCATCTCGCCGCTGCATTGGGGGCTGGAAGCCTACTACGGGCTTTTCCTGGAAGGCGGCGGTTTCAGTACAATTTGGTCAAATATCCTACCTTTAGTGCTGATTATTGCGGGTCTGCAGGGCTTGAGCTTCTGGGGGCTAAAAAGAAAAAATCTGATTTGAATATATATAAGCGGACCATGTCATGGAAACAGAACAATTAAAGCAACACCTGAAAGAGCAGATCATATCCTTTCTGAACATCCCCTCTACGACTCCCGCGGACATCGGCGACAACGAGCCCCTGTTTGGTGAAGGCCTGGGATTGGATAGCATCGATTCTCTCGAACTCATCGTCCTGTTGAACAGAGAGTACGGCATCGTCATCAAAGACCCCAAGGAAGGCCGTAAGGTGTTAGTCGACATCAATACCATGGTGGAGTATATTCAAAAGAATAGAACAAAATAAATTTTGGTCTATTCTGCTTGAAAGGTTCCATTGAATTTTAGGCAGACCACCTCACCGGCGATGAGGGTCGCGGTGACAGGGAGCGTCGTATTTTTTTCTCCCCCGTGTTTTTCTTCTTCGTATTGCAGGTTTAGTCGGATCGTCCCGCTTTGGCGAGGGTCGATTGGCGTTATGAACTTTATGGTTGCGGCTTTTTGTAGCCGGTAGGTTTTTGCGGTTATATGGCATAGCAGCTCGCGGATCATTTGCAGCTGGCAGGCGCCCGGCAGAACCGGCCTGTCCGGGAAGTGTCCCTTAAAGATGGGGTGTTCCGTGTTGAGGCGGAGGGTGGCTGCGCAAGCTTCGATGTGGTCGATGGTATATAGGTCGTTTAAGAGCATCAGGAGCCTGGTTTGGGTGGAGGCGGGATGCCCTTGGGCGGGCCGCCTTTTGGTGGCGGTGGTGGTGTGCCGCCTTTGGGAAATGGTGGGGGGCTGCCGCCTTTGGGTAGTCCTGGTGGTGGGACGCCCTTCGGTGGCGCGGGTGGTGTGCCTTTGGGCACTGCCGGCGGTGTGCCGTGAGGTGGTGGTTTCTTGAATTTCGGGAAGTTGATCTTCGAGAGATCCAGCTTAGGGTGCGTCGGCGGCGGGCCGGGCGGTTTCAGGCCGTTGGGCGGCGGCGGCGGGCCGCCCTTGGGTAGTCCTGGCGGCGGCGGCGGCACTTGTGCGTTAGCTGCGATCATGGCGCCTGAAAGGCAAAAGATCAATAACAAAACTTTCATTCGCTTCATTTTATACGGCGGCAGAGAGCAGGAACGCCGTATGGTGGATACCAAGATAATGATTATAGACGAGTATTTGCCGGTGCCTGCCCTGCTTCAGCAGCCGGGCTGCCATCCAAAAGGCAAAGGCAGTTGACGTGGGGTATTCCCCGCAAAGCTGTTTATATGGCAGCAGCTTTTTTTCGGCGAAGACCGAGCCCGGAGCCGTCAATTGCCGATAAAGCGTGTCATTGGTCTCGTCGCCATTGGCGCCGACAATCACCAGATCGGGTTCCGCGGCATGTTCCTCCAGGAAAGCGCGGAGTGCTTTATCGACGGTCTTTGCATCCTCCGGCTTATAAAAAGTGGTTAAGCCTTCCAGTCTGGCCTCATCGGTGGGCGAAGGCTGGCTGGCGAGCAGAAAAAACGCCGCACCTTCTCCCGCTGGTACATGCCGGTATAAACCAAACCGCTGCAGAATAGCATGGCTGGTGTCGGTGATCTCGTCGACTGCTCCTGCCAGTACGGTCTCCGCTTCTCCTTCGCTTAAGAGGAGTATAGCGTCCAGCAGCGCGTTCTCGAAAGACGCTCCGCGATGGACAAATGTATTGTTATACCGGGTACATTGCAGCATCAGGGCGATCTGGGCGCCGACGGTATTGTGCGTGGACTGGATAAATGGCGCAGGTTGTAATGCTTCTTCCCTTCGTTGGATCAGGCTTTGCAGGAAGCCGTCAGTGTCTTCCAGACAACCGTATGCCGTGCCGGTCACGATGGCGCCCGGTTCTTTTTCGCCGGCTTGCAGCAGACAGTCGTTGGCGGTGGCGACACCCATGCGGATGATGCGGCTCATTCTCCGGAGCGCTTTCGCATCCAGCAGCGTCTTATAATCGGGTTCGATACAGGCCAGGCGGGCCGCCTTCGCTGAAGCTTCGGCGGGCGAGGCGGGATGGGCCGCAGTCCACGAGGGTTGGTCGCCGAAGGTTGGCTGCGGCGAGATACAAGCGGCGGATCGTATATAGATATTCATCATTGTTTTGAAAAGACTAACGAGGTACAACTACCGCCGAACCCGAAGGAATTGGACAGCACATGCCTGATAGGCAAGTCTTTTAAAAATGCGGTCTCGGGCACCAATGGCTGTTCTGTCATCGGCGTTTTGAAACGGAGGTTGGGATAGACGAGTCCATGACGAACGGCCAGTACCGAGAACACGGCTTCGACACCACCGCTGGCGCCAAGGGTATGTCCCGTGAATGATTTGGTAGAGCTCATTCGCGGGATTTCATTCCCGAAAAGCCTGGCGATGGCCGTTCCTTCGGACAGGTCATTGTTTTGTGTGCCCGTCCCATGGAGGTTGATGTAGTCGATGTCGGCAGGCCGGAGCCCGCTGCGCTCCAAGGCGCCGCTCATGGCCAGCCAGGAGCCCCGGCCATCCGGCGAAGAGGCGGTCTGGTGCCAGGCATCGTTCGTATTGGCATAACCGCTGAGTGCGACTTCTGGCTTACGGGGCAGCATAGCCGCGATCTTATCCGACACCAACACCAGGTAACCCGCACCTTCCCCCAGGTTAAGGCCGGCGCGTCCGTCGTCAAAAGGCCTGCAGGGGTCCGAGTCCAGGATCATCAGGGAGTTGAAGCCGTTGAGCGTGAATTTTGTCAGGGCGTCGGCGCCACCCGCTACCGCGACATCCAGCAGGCCGCTGCGGATGAGCCTCGCGGCGAAAAGGACGGCGTTGGCTGAGGAGGAGCAGGCGGTACTGATCGTGGTCTGATAATGACGGATGCCGAGACGGTCGGCCACCCATTCGGTCACAGCGCCGCATTCGTGGAGGACTACTTCGCGTAGCCTGTCCTTGCTACGATCTGTAAGACGGCATTCGAAAAAATTTTCCATCCTGTCCATGCCGCCGACCGTGTTGGCGCTTATAAAGCCGGTGCGCAGTGTTTGGATACCGGGAATTGCCGCATCGCCGAGGGCTTCCTTTGCCGCGATCAGGCTCAGCAGGGCCGTGCGGCTGACGGAAGGGGCGAGTCCGGTTGCGTAGCCCCTGGCAGAGTGGCTGGAGGGGGCGAGTCCGGCGGCAGATGCGGATAACCCGGCCCACCGGGCGAGTTTCTGGTTGTCCGCCTTTACTTCGGCCACCGGAAGCCGGCCCTTATATATGGTATCGAGCAAGGTGATATCCGCCATGCCGGCGGTCCCATTTTCGAACGCCAGCAGGGTATCGGCGACGTTATTGCCGATCGCCGAGATGACTCCTGCGCCGGCGATAGCGACGCCGGGGGGAGCGGTGGCCCTGTGAGCGTCGGCACCCGAGGCTGATGCGGTAGCCGGTGAAGTCGAAAGTTTATTGATGTTTACATCCATGGCTTGGACGGGTTTTGAAAGATCGCCTGCATTGTTTCGGGTGAAAAATCGGGCGTATCCGGGCCCTGCGTCCTTTCGATCAAAAAAAGGGCCGCTTTGTATTGGGGGCCAAGCAGATCCACCCAACCGGTGATCGCCGTACTCGCGATGCCTTGTTGCAGCAGGAGGCTGCTGTAGTTGGCGAGAAGGACCGGATCGAAGGACGGAGAAAGGAAAAAGGCATTCTCGCCCTTGAACCCATGGCGGATGGAGATCTCGCCTATCATGATATTGGGCAATGTATATACAAATACGGAAGGGCTTGGGATATCCCGGGTGGTCTCGTTGTATCTGCGATCCGTGTCCAGGCTGGAATTGGCGTTGCTCAGTACGATGGCGATATCCTGGGGCCGGTAAATGCTGGTGTCCCAGCCGGGACCGAGCAAAATTTCCGTGGCGATCCAGCCCAGGCGGCTGAGCGGGTCCATTTTATAGAATTTGGGATATTGAAGATCGAAGTGGCGGTAGGCCGATGACAGGAAATCTATCGCATCGAGCGCGCCGGAAATGTATACAGCTTTCCCATTCTTATAGATCGTTCTATTCTCAATGACGCAACTGGCGGTGATATGTTCCATGCTTTTTATCATTTTCCGAGCACTACGGCCGCATTACAGCCGCCGAAACCCGAGGCGGTTTTCAGACAGGTGGTCAATGGGGTGGACAACAAGGTCGTGACTACGTTTAGCGGCGTCGTAACGCCATTTTGTTCGAAACCCGGGCTTGGTAAAATAAGACCTTCCCTCATGGATTGCATAGTGACGATGGATTCGATGAGCCCGGCTGCGCCAAGCGTATGACCATAATACCCTTTCAGGCTGTTGACCGGGACATGGTTCAGGCCGGCAAGGGTGATCGCCTTTGCTTCCATTTCATCATTATAGGATGTGGCGGTGCCATGCGTGGAGATAAAGCCGATCTCCTCCCTGGCGGCGAAGGCATCGAGCAGCGAACGTTCGATGGTCTGACAAAGCTCCATGCCTGTACGGGAAGGCCCCGAGATATGATTGGCATCGTTGCTGACGGAACCGCCTCTCAGCCGCAGGCCTTTGTTGTAGTCGCTTCGCGAGGAAAGCACGACCGTCGCGGCGCCTTCGCCGAGATTGATACCATCGCGGTCTTTATCGAAGGGTTTGCAATGCCCTGAACTCAATGCCTGAAAGGAGCCAAATCCGGAGAGGATAAATCGCGAAATGACGTCGGCGCCGGAAACGACGGCATTCTCAAAGAGCCCCGCGCGGATGAGCCGCATGCCCGTGATCATGCCGAGCAGACCGGAGATGCAGGCATTCGAGACGACGATGGGTGCAGCATCGAGTCGAAAAGTTTTGGCCAGACGCGCGGCCGAAGCGGGGAGGGAGATGTTTTCCGGCGGCGTATTCGGGTCTTCGTCCAGCAAATGGGCATTCCCCTTGGTGGAGCATATGATAAGCACCGTCCGTTTATCGCCGGGCCGGATTCCGCTGATATTAAGGGCATCTGTTATGGAGACCTGCAACAACTGCTCGAACTTCGTAAAGGAGCCCCCGGTGAACTCGGCCGGGTCGAAGAGTGCAGCGTAAAATGGATGGTCGCTCATAGCGGGGCGTTCCTGGCGGTCTACACCGGTCTTACCAGCCTTTAACGCGCGAAAATTATGGCTGGTGCCCATTCCAAGCGGCGAGACAATATGATCGGCGGCAACAAAGATGTCGTTCATACGCTGGTCAGGATTTTCATTTCACAGGTGGCGATCACCCGTTCTTTACAGTTTACCACACCTGAAATTACGATTATATCCGGGATGCGCGTTTGAACCCTGGTCTCCGTCAGCAGTTCATCACCTACTGCCGGAAGAGTGGTAATAAAAAACTTACTCACGGAGATGATAAATCCCGCGGCGACCGCACCGCCCGTCTGCAAGGCATGGAGGCCTGAGCCGGCCGCGGCCGTCTGGGCGATATTCTCCAGCAATCCGCCCTCGCCGAATTGGCCATCGCCGACCAGCGGGTTGTCCGCCCTGATCAAGAAGCTCGTCCGGGCGGTGGTTGCATCGGCAAAGAGTAATTTGTCCACCATGATAAAGGGAGGACCCTGCGGCAGCAGCGTGGTGATGTCAGGAATATAATCCGCCATTGACCGAAAGGATTTCTGCCGTTATATAAGATGCCTGGGGTGAGGCTAAGAAGACGACGGCATGCGCCACTTCTTCCGGCGACCCGAAGCGGCGAACCGGGATGAGGACCCGCATTTGTTTTTCATCGATATCGCCCGTCATATCCGTGTGGATAAAGCCGGGAGCGACCGCATTTACCGTGATGCCATGCCTGCCCACTTCCTGTGCCAGCGCCTTGGTGGCCGCAATGACACCGCCTTTTGCAGCGGAATAATTGGTCTGGCCGGCGACTCCTTTGAGACCCGACAATGATACGACATTCACGATGCGGCCGTATTTGCTAAGCAGCATGCCATTCAGCACGAGACGCGTCACATAGAAGAAAGCATCCAGGCTCGTACCGATCACACTGGACCATTGCTCGTCTTCCATCCACACCATGAGTGCGTCCTTCTTGATGCCGGCATTGTTGATCAATACCTCGATGCGGCGGGAGGGGTTTGCCTCTATCCATCCTCCGAGCCGTAGTCTGACCTGTTCTTTGTCGGCTACGTCGAAGGGCATCAGCTCTCCATCGCCTCCACCTTTCCTTATCCCGGCGAGCGTACCGGAAGCAGCTTCCTCATTGGACAAATAATTGATCAGGACATAGTAGCCCTGTTCCGCCAGCCGGAGACAGATGGCTTTGCCTATCCCCCTCGAACCGCCAGTCACCAGTGCGCATTTCATCTTGCTGTATTAAGGTTTGCGTGTCGTCTCCTGGAAAGCGATCACCGGCTCCGAATGTTCCAACAGCCTATTGAGTCTTTCCAGGTCTTTATATTTTGGTTGATCGTCGGCAAAGCTCGGGAATATTTCCCTTATGCGTTTATAAACCGTGGAAGTGAGCGGCGCCAGCCTTGACTGACAGCCAGCAATGTCGATGGCCTGGGCTACCGACATCAGCTGGATACTCAATACCTGAAAGGAATTGTCGATCACCTTTTTTGTAAGCAGGGCCGCATTACAACCCATGCTGACGATGTCCTGGTTGTCGTTGTTGTTGGGTATGCTGTGCACGTACATGGGGAAGGATAGGGTCTGGTTCTCGGCGACGGTAGAGGTAGCCGTGAACTGTATACCCTGCATGCCAAAGTTAAAGCCCAGCACCCCCATGTTTAAAAAGGGCGGGAATTTCTGGTTGAGCCTGTCGTTCAGGAGATAGTTGAGCTGTCTTTCCGACAGCATCGATAAACGGGTGATAGCGATCTTGAGCTTATCCATTTCCAGCGAGACATAGTCTCCATGAAAATTGCCGCCGTGAAAAATATTGTTGTTCGTATGATCTACGATGGGGTTATCGCTCACCGAATTCAGTTCATCGACCAGGACCTTTCCGGCCTGGGATACCGTATCGTAAACGGGACCCAGGATCTGCGTTACGCAGCGCAGGGAATAATACTCCTGCACCTTATCCTCGAAGACTTCCTGTTCCAGGCTGCCGGGATGATAGAGGTGTTCGATCCTGCTGCGGATCAGGCCGCTCCCGCTCAGCAGGTCCCGAAACATGGCGGCGACACGGTGCTGTCCGCGATGGTGTTTTACCTGGTTAAGCTCCCGGGAATAGTGGTCGTCGTAGGCTTCTACGACCTCGTTGGTCATCGCCGATAGTATTACCGACCATTGCACCAGTTTTTGAGCCCGGAGAATATTGACGAGGCCCACGGCGGTCATGACGCTGGTCCCGTTTAGGATAGCCAGTCCCTCGCGGGTACGGATGGTGAGTGGTTTTAGTCCGTGCCGCGCAAAGATTTCGGCTGTGGGCTGGACCTTGCCATCTACGACAACCTCGCCTTCGCCGATAAGCGCCAGCCCCATATGGGCCAGCTGGACAAGATCGCCGCTGGCGCCGACGCCGCCGTGCTCGTAGATACAAGGTGTGATGTCTTTATCGATCATGTCCTTTAAGAGTTGGCATAATTCCGGATGCACCCCGGAATAAGCCTGCATGAGACTGTTTAGCCGGGCGATCATGGCGGCTTTGGCCAGCAAGGGCGGCAGCAGGTTACCGGCGCCCGAGCTATGACTGCGAATGAGATTGTATTGGAGCTGCAGGAGGTTCTCCTGCTCGACCTTGTATTGTGCCATCGGGCCGAAACCGGTATTGATCCCATAGATCAGTTTGTTAGCCGAGAAGCTGGTCAGAAAGTGAAAATTGGTCATCACCTTTTCCAGGGCTTTTTCGTCCAGGGGAAGGGGTGACTTGCCATACAGCAACGCTGAAAAATCATCCAGGGAAAGGGCTTGCTGGCCAACAGGTGTCATACTCGGGATTTTATTTATAGTCATTTTCATTCGGAGTCAATAATTCTTCATTGGTCGAATGGAATCTTCGCTTGCGCTTGATTTCTCCTGTCAATAAATTTGATTGCCTTCCTTGCGGCTTCGGGAAACTGCATCTTCTGCAGTTGTTCGGGTCCAAGGTATTCGATACGTGGGCTCACCCTGAGTCTTGCCTGCAGATAGGCCCTGATCCGGTGGTCGCCCTCTTCGGTGTTGTCGACGGGGACGATATGCAGCAGGATCTCGTCGAGTCCAACCTCATTCGAATACACTTCCACCGCAAAGTCGAGGATCTCCTCCATTTCAGCCAGCAGGTCGAACAAGGCCGGCGGATAGAGTGTCGTGCCTTTGAATTTGATCATTTGCTGTCTCCGGCCGATGATGGGCGATAGTCGCAGCGTCTTCCTGCCGCAGGAGCAGGGCTCGTCGGACCAGGAACAGATATCTCCTGTTTTATATCGGATGAGCGGCATCCCTTCTACGCCCAGGGTGGTGATGGTGACCTCTCCCGGCATACCGGGTTCAACGGGCTGGTCGCTCTCGTCCAGCAATTCGACGATCAGCAGTTCCGGCTGAAGGTGGCCGCCCCTTCCTGCGCCACATTCGGTAAATGCCGTTTGCATTTCCGTGGAAGCATAGGTAGAGTATAGTTTGATATCCCAGGCCTCCGTTATCTTCCTGCCAAGGATGTTTAGCGAAAAGTCCTGGTTGCGGATATTCTCGCCGATGCAGATAGCTTTTCTGACGGACGAGCCGGCCATATCGATATGCCGGTCATGGGCATAGCGAATGAGCTTTAATAAAAATGAAGGCACGGCGACCAGTACGCTGGGTTGGAGCCGGCGGATGGTTTCCCATTGCAGGGCAGGCACGCCAGGACCGACGCGGATTATGCCTGCACCCAGTTTACGAAGACCCGAGTAGTAGGCGATCCCGGCCATGAACTGGCGGTCGAGCGTGAGCATGAGTTGGTAAATGTCGGCGGCGGACCCGTCGGCACATGTAAAGGAACCGTATTCATTATACGCCAGCCTGTCCAGGTCCTTGTCTGTAAGTGCGACGGTCACGGGACTGCCCAGCGTTCCCGAAGTAGCAGTGTATTCGGCGATCCTGTGTTTCGGGACGCACAGGAAGTTGTCATTGCGGGTTTGCAGGTCTGCTTTGCCGGTAGTAGGGATGCGGGAAAGGTTGTCCAGTGTGCGGATGGATGCGATGTCGATCCGGTGGCGTTCAAAGAGGTCCTTGTAAAAAGGCGAATAAAGGGCAACATATTCCAATAGTAATTTCAGCTTCTGCTCCTGCATGGCCTTTATCTCGACGGCCGGTTGAAATAGTGCTATCGCCATTGTTTTGAGGTAGGGAGGTGTTGGAGTATCCTTTCCTGTGCGGCTTTGAGTTCAGCGGGTCCGAGCTTTAGCTTGTGCCGGGTAAAGTTCAGATCGTCGGCGCTGTCGATGGGGATAAGGTGCAGGTGAGCATGCGGTACTTCGAGGCCAACCACGGAAATCCCGCACCGGTTGCAGGCAAAGGCGCTTTCGATGGCTTTGGCGATCGGCCTGGCGAAAAGCAGCAAATTTCCGAGCTCGTTGTCGGGCAGGTCGAAGAATTTGTCGATCTCTATTTTCGGCACTACAAGCGTATGCCCTTCCCGCAAGGGAAAGATATCCAGGAAAGCGAAGAACTGATCGTTCTCCGCGATTTTATAAGAAGGTATCTCTCCCGCGATGATCTTTGAAAAAATGGTCACACGGTAATATTTTCAATTTTGAATTGAAGGGTGCCGGCGGGGACGTTTACGTTGGCCACCTCGCCTATTCGTTTACCCAGCAACCCCTTACCGATGGGAGAGGTGACGGAGATCTTCCCCAGTTTGAGGTCGGCTTCTTTTTCCGAGACCAGGAAGTAGGTCATCTGTTTTTTATTCGTGAGATTGGTCACGGTGACCTTGGTGAGGACAGATACTTTGCTGGTGTCGATGGTTCCCTGGTCCATGACCCTCGCGTTGGCCAGGTCGCTCTCCAGTCTTTGGATCTTGGCTTCGAGCAGGCCCTGCGCTTCTTTTGCCGCGTCGTATTCTGCATTTTCGCGCAGGTCGCCTTTTTCGCGGGCTTCCGCTATGGCTTTGGAGGCAGCTTGTCTTTCCACTGTTTTCAACTTCTGCAACTCTCCCTTCAACTGTTCCAGTGCGTCTTTTGTGAAATAAGTAAATCCACTCATAACTTCACTTTTTTGTGTACAAAGAAAAAAAATACAACGCCCCGGAATAATCCAAGACATTGCACAATATGGACTCATGATGGACCCACGGCCCAATGATTTTGCGCCATCGGGGTCAGGCTAAATTTATCCCTCGGCGCAAAACGTTTAATGATTGCCCTTCGGGCGTTGGGAGAACTTCTCGCCTCAACACTGTTGAGGCGCTCGTCCGCACCCTTCGTACCTCGGGTGGGCCCAAGATGGCAAAAATAGTGAAAATGGCCTAAATCCCCAGTTTTTCCAGTGTTACCTGGGCCATTTTCAGAAAAGCCTCATGGGTATAGCCGGCGATATGGGGGGTGATCAGGACGTCCGGGCGGGCGAGGAGTTGGTCCAGCTGCTGCCGCTGCTCCGGGGTATAGGAATCCAGCTTTTCATTTTCCAGGACGTCGAGGGCCGCCCCGGCGATCTTCCCCGACTCCAGGGCGCGGATCAACGCCGCTGTATCATGGACCTTCCCCCGGCAGGCATTGACGAAAAAGGGTTTTCGTTCCAGGGAGTTGAAAAAAGCATCCCCGGCCATATGGCGGGTTTCGTCCGTTAGCGGCACATGGAAGCTGATGACATCGGCGTAACGGCCCAACTGTTCGAGAGACGCCTCCCGGACGTTGCCGCTGGCAAAGCCGAATTTGTACTTATCATAGGCCAGGATGGTGGTGTCGAAACCGGCAAGCAGTTTGGCAAAGGCGCCGCCGGCGTTCCCGAAGCCCACGATGCCGACGGTCCGGCCGCTCAGCTCCAAGCCCCTGTTGGGTTCGCGGATCCATTTGCCTTCCTTTATTTCCTGGCTGCTCGTGACCAATTTGTTCATCAGGGCCAGCAACATCCCCAGGACATGTTCCCCCACGGCGTTTCGGTTGCCTTCGGGACTGCTCACGCAGCGGATGCCTCTTGCCTCGGCGTAATCGGTATCGATGAGCTCCATGCCACTTCCCAGGCGGCCGATCCATTGCAGGTTCGGGGCCTTATCTATAATGGCAGCGTCTATCTTCAGCCGGGTAGTGACGATCAGGCCCTCTGCGGCATCGACGGATGCCGACAATTCATCGTATGTGATCTGCGGAGCGTATTGAACATCATAGCCTTTTTGGATCAGGGTCTGGATCAGGTAGTCGTGAACTTTTGCTGTGACAATGGCTTTTTTCATCCTTGCTATAGTTGGGGTTTTTTGATTAGCGCATTTTCCAGGTGAGGGCGGCAAAATCGGCCACGGACAACTGCTCCGCGCGTTTGTCGAAAATCGGGTCACCCAGCTCGGTTGGCTCGAAAAGGGACCGGACGGCATTGCGCAGGGTCTTTCGCCGCTGGTTAAAGGCCGTCTTTACCAGGAGAAAGAAACGTTTTTCATCTTTAAAGCCGGGGGCCGGCCGGGGTATCAGCCGGATGACCGCGCTTTTAACCTTCGGCGGTGGATTAAAACACTGTTCACTCACTTCGAAAAGGTATTCCACGGTAAAGAAGGCCTGGATGAGCACGCTGATCACGCCGTAGGTCTTGCTGCCTTCCCCCGCAGCCACGCGTTGTGCCACTTCTTTTTGGAACATGCCCACCATGGCCTGGATATCCTCCCTCCAGTCCAGCATCTTGAAAAGGATCTGCGAGGAGATGTTATAGGGGAAATTGCCGATGACGGTGAATTTGCCTTCGAAGGGCCTGTCGATGTCCAGGATGCTGGCATGGATAAGCCTTTCTTTTAGTTCCGGCCAGGTTTGTTCCAGGTGGCGGATCTTCTCGTCATCGAGCTCCACGGCCTTGAGATCGATGCCATTCAGCTTGATGAGATGGGTCGTGAGGGCGCCTGCTCCCGGCCCCACTTCGAGCAATTGCGTGAAGGGATGCTCGCAAAGTGCGGCTACAATTTTGCGGGCGATATTCTCGTCGCGGAGAAAGTGCTGACCGAGGGATTTTTTCAGGGTGTACATGCCGGGGGCAAAATTACGTATATTTAGCCCCTGAAACCGGGCACAATAAAATTTCGGCTTCAGGCCAGTCGCTAAAGAATCCTGGGTAAATTACGACCACATGAGCAATCAACAACAAAAACCGGTAATAGGGGTGTCAGTAGGAGACGTGAACGGGATCGGGACCGAGCTGATCATCAAGACCTTTTCGGACCACCGGCTGCTGGAGTTCTGTACGCCGCTGATCTTTGCTTCGAACAAACTGATCAACTTTTACCGGAAGTTCTCACCGGATATCAATCTCAACTACCAGAATACAAAGGACTTTAGCCGTGTCACCCCCAAGCAGGTCAATGTCTTTAACTGTTGGGAGGAGGAGATCGCCGTTGTTCCGGGTCAGTTGACCGATATCGGCGGTAGCTATGCCGTTAAGAGCCTGACGATGGCGGTAGAGGCCCTGCGGGACAGGAAGATCCAGGGGCTGGTGACGGCGCCTATCCATAAAAAGAATACGCAGAGCCCGGGTTTTGATTTCACGGGTCATACGCCCTATCTGAAATCGGCTTTCAATGTCAATGATGTGCTGATGCTGTTGGTGTCGGAGAACTTCCGGGTAGGCCTGGTCACGGAACATGTGCCGGTAAAGGACATTGCGAAGTATATTACCCGCGAGGCTATCCTGTCAAAGCTCAACATCCTCAACGACAGCCTGATGAGGGATTTTGGCATCGATAAGCCAAAGATCGCCGTCCTGGGTCTGAATCCGCATGCGGGCGACGAAGGGCTGGTAGGAAGGGAGGAAGAAGACATCATCAAACCGGCGATCAAGGATGCCAAACACAAGATGCTGGTATTTGGGCCTTATAGTTCGGATGCCTTCTTCGCACGTAACTACCAGAGCCGGTTTGACGCCGTCCTTGCGATGTATCATGACCAGGGGTTGATCCCCTTTAAATCACTGGCCAGCGGCGAGGGGGTAAATTTTACGGCGGGTCTGCCGATGGTGCGGACATCACCCGATCATGGCACTGCCTTTGACATTGCCGGAAAGAACAAGGCCGACAACACTTCATTTATCGAGGCTATTTATGCCTGTCTGGATATCATCCGCAACAGGCAGGAATTTGAAGAGAACCGGAAAAACCCTATGAGGAAGATGGGAGCCGCGGTCCTGGCGAATGTCGAGGACGAGAAGATCGAGGGCAATCGCGGTTAGTATGATCCAGCCATATAATTGATTTACAGAGCCGTGAAGGCGTAGCCGGCGCCGGACTGAGGCCTTTGGGTAATTTTTTTGCAGGCGGGGCTTGCAAAAACAGAAACAACCTTCTATCTTTGGTGTATAACGCGCAAGCGGACCCCTCCTTCGAAATTACAATCTCCCCCCGAAAAACAACAGCTCAGCACCCTTTAATCAAGAAGTCATTCGTTTTGATCGAACGTTCCTTCCTTTGAATCGCCCCTGTGTTACCCGCAGGTTTAGCATTTATTCATTCATTCACCTTCTGAAAATTACAAAGATGAAAAGGAACTTCTTAACGGTCTTATTTTCTGCGCTGCTCCTTCAATCGCTGTTTGCTGAAACTTCTTCCTCTATTACTGACAACTTCAATTCCCGGCCCGGCGTTAAGCTTACCGATGTAAAAGGCTTTTTGCAAGGCAGGTGCTGGTTCTTCTCCGACTTCGACGTCAATCGCAGCGGATGGGCGCCTAATATTGAAGGTGATGGGGCCATGGTATCAGGCACCGGCGCCAGCGCTACCGAACGCACGGGTATCTATACGCCGTTGCTCGAACTTGGCGCGAGCACCCCGCTGTCCTTCTCTTACAAGTTTAACGCCGCCGTGACCGATCGCAGGTGGATCAAGATCGTTGCGGTCGACGGCAACGAAAATCCCGTGACCGTGCTGGACAGCATCGAACTGACAGGTAGCGAAGCCAACCACACGTATGCCTACAACAAGCTCTTTACCTACCCCGGTACTTATAAAGTATATATCAATTATCAGGGGATCGGCGGCAACGAACGCATTGCCATCGACCAATTGACAATCGGTGCAACGACGCATTATGCTTCGACCTGCAATGTTGCACCCGTAGCGACCCGCGACCGGTTTACCGGCACGGCATCCCATACCGCCAACGGAAATGTGCTGAGCAATGATTATGACCCGAATCATGAAACGATGACGGCCTATCTGTTGTCGGAATCTCCCGACGGTCGCGTAGACCTGAGCAAGGACGGTCAGTTTGTCTTTACGCCCAAAGAAAGTTTCTCCGGTAATAGCACCCAGTTCAGCTATAAGGTTTGCGACAATGGTTCGCCCGCTCTCTGCTCTATTACTACAACGGCAACGATCCGCTTCCCGAGCAAGAGCACGCTGACCAGCTTCGAGGCGCTGTATAGCAAGAAAGACGTGGCCATCAATTGGAATACGGCGACGGACAATCAAAGCAAGGTCTTTGAAGTAGAAAGAAGCCTGGACGGCACCTACTACAAGAAAGTCGGCGAGGTTAGCGCCGGAGCCAGCGGAGAATATACGTTCAACGACAGAATTCATGAACTCGAACGCAAGAATGACCTTTACTACCGCATCCGCCAGGTGGACGGAGCCAAGGTCACCTATTCCAAGGTACTGATCCTTCGGTCCTATGGCACGAAGAGCGTCGAGGCGGTAAGCGTAACGCCAGATCCCAACGTCAACGATATCCAGGTGAATGTGCAGCTTAAAGAGAAATCTTTTGTGATGATGCGCGTCACGGATGACAATGGCAGCGAGCTGATCAAACAGACGGCGATGGGTGCCAGTGGTTCCAACATGTACAACATCGAAGGAACTTCTCAACTGCAACCCGGAACATATCAGTTGGAAGTGATCATCAACAGCAACGAAAAACTCACGATGAAACTCGCTAAGAGTTAAGGATATTTTTGGAATATGAAAAACAGGGGCGTCCGGCTTGTACAGGCACGGCGCCCTATTTTTTTATATTAAGATAGCTTTGGAGATCGCGGACATATTCCTCGAAGGCATGGACGCCCTGGGGTGTGATCTTGCAAACGGTCTGCGGATAATTATCCTTGAAGGATTTGATGACATCGATGTAGCCTGCCTCTTTGAGCTTATTGATCTGAACGCTCAGGTTACCTGCCGTAGCATCCGTTTTCTCCCGGAGATAGGTGAACTCCGCCTCCTTTACCGAGATGAGGATCGATACTACGGCCAGGCGCAGTTGGGAATGCAATATCGGGTTGAGGTCTTTAAACATGTTGTGCCTTGGCTTTCAGGTAGCATTTTCTAAGGATCAGGCCGGGGATGAACCAGGCTAACAGCGCACCAAGTCCCAGACAGAGCATGGTATTGGGATAACCACAGAACAGCGCACAAATAGCAAGCAGCCAGCAGGTGATGCCGCCATAGAGCATGGGCCGGAATTGACGGGCATAGCCTATGGCGAAAGTCGGGATGCCATAGACGGCGAGGTAAAGGGAAGTCGTTGCTTCGCTTGGATAGCGGCTAAAGATAAAGCCCATGACGAACATTGTTGCGCCAAAGCCGATCCAGACCCCGCTCATCAGGTCCCCGTCATAAGCCCGGTGTTTTCTTTCCTTCCATTCCCTTATGACGATCAGGATCTGAGGAACCACTGCCGCGATCGTCAAAAACCAAACATATTCCAGGGCAGGCCATTTAATCCAGTTGTTGGCATACTGGACCAGGCTGCAGAACAAGATGACGCTGCCCCAAAGAAGGGAGCTCAATCCGCTGTCCAGATAGTCCCGCTTTGCCTTATTGATCATTTTGGCGATGAGCGCCAGGCTTTCCTGGCTGCTTAGTTCTTTTTCTTGTTCCATTTTTGAAAGTTAAGAAGTCCGGGCCGCAATGCGGCCCGGACTTTACACTAATTATTGACACTGAGCGAGCATGGTCTCAGCCTGCTTCTGACCCCAGGTAGGGTACAGGGGTTTGGGCTGGGCACTTTTGTACAGGGCGATCGATTTTTCGAAGACGGGCTTGGCTTTGTCCTTACCGCCGCCGTACTGAGGGGGCGTACCGAAGAGGCTCATCGCCTGCAGGTAGTATAGGCGGGGATTGTTGGGGTCGAGGGCCAGGCCTTTCTGCAGGGCGGTAGCAGCATCCTTACCGTTGGTCATGTAACGGCTCTGCGGATCTACCAGCATCTGCTGGGTGGCAGACATGTTCTCCACTGCATAGGTCTCGGCGTTCTTTTCGATGGCTTCGGCCTTTACCAGGTAGGCGTTTATCTTTGCGGAGTTGGCATCCTTGTCCTTCGTGTCGGGCATCCAGCCGATCCAGGTCTGAGCAAGGGCGGCATAGTAATAGGGCAGCCATTGGGTCTTTTCGGCATCCCCGATGCGGTCAAAAGTACCTGCCAGGCTTTGGAGTTGATCGAACGTCTTGGCGGAGTCCAGCAGGGTGATGTTCTTTTGCATGGTTTCCGCATATTTGGGACTTTGGGCGCCTGCGGTCAGGGAGATCAGCAGGGTCATGACAAGGAGCGTCTTTTGCATGGTTGTAGTTTTTATGTTATAAATAATTAATGGTTTATAAATTGTTGTTGATCGCGTCCTGTGAACGGTCGACACCCCAGCTCAGGAAACAGCCTATAAAATAGAACCGGTTAGCCGGTGGTGTTATGGCTTGTTTGTACAGGCCGCTATAGGAAAAGTTGTAGCCATAGACGGCATTGTACCCGAGCACATTGCTGACACTGGCAAAAAGGACTACAAAGGTCTTTGCCTTGGTGTTGCCAACGGAAGGGACCCATTCCGCGCTCAGATTAAGGCTGTTATAGTCCTTGGTCTTACCCCGTTCGGCTAAGTTGTATTTGTTGGCGGAGTCCAGGATAAAATTGTAATAGGGGCGGCCGGTGGCGAAGCTATAGGTTGCGTTGATGCCGGATTTGATCTTTGTAAAGAAGCGTTTGAGGACTACGGAAGCGGTATGCGTAGCCGCGAAGTTGGGCATCAACTGTGTGGTATAGTTCAGGTAGTTGCGTTTGGTATCCAAATAGGAGTAGCTGATCCAGTAGTCGAAGTTCTTAATGGTCTTTTTGTCGCGCCAGAAAAGTTCCGCTCCTTTGGCATAGCCGGTACCGCTGTTGTTGAAAGTGGAAAAGAAGTAGTTTATGGGGACCGTCTTTATAAGGTCATCGTATTTTTTATAGTAGGCTTCCACCCGGAAAATGCGGTCCTTCGACATTTTCTGATAATTGATAATATAATGGGTAGCCTTGGTGAATCCGACATTGGTGGTATAGAACAGCTGGCTGTTCTCTGGTTTTTGATAAAAGATGCCATAGGCCACGGAGATCTGGGCGTCGGGGCCGGTGCGGTAAGCGAGCGAGACCCGGGGAGCTACATCGGATTTATTGATGACCGTGGAATGTTCGTAACGGACACCGACTTTGGCGGCGAGGGCATTGGTGAGGTAGATATCGGATTCTGCGAAGAGGGAGTTGAAGTTATCTTTGAATTTGTATAGCGTATCTAAGCCGTATTGCGGGGCGCGGAATTTCTGGTAGTTGTAGGAGTACCAGTATTCGCTGCCGAAGCGGATGGCGCTCAGGGTGCCCAGTTTCTTATCGAAGACGGCCCTTACCTGCGAAAGGTCCTGTCGCTGGTCGATGTTGAAGAACTTGTAGTTCATCCAGAACACCGAATCCGGGAAGGCTTCTGTCTGGTTCTTCGCGCTCTGCACCTGCTGACCTAAATTGTCGAGATTGGTGCTGTAGCTGGCGCCGAGGTCCATCTTCCAGCCATTGTTGAGGAATTCCCGCCAGCTGAGGTTGTTGTACCAGTTGTGATTGGTGAGACCGAAGGCGTCCTTCATATTGAGACTGTCCCAATCCTGTCGGCGCAGGCCCAGTTGGTTGTAGGCAAAAGTGGTGTAGTATTTGATCATTCCGCCGTTCTTGGTTCGGATGCGGAAGTTGGCGTCGGCGTTGTGGTACTGGGGCATGCGAAAATAGTCCACGTCCTGCGGTACGGCCTTAAAATATGCATAGGCATTGACGTAATTATAGCTGAACCCGTAGGAGGATTGCTTGTCCTTGGCCAGCTGCTGCGTTCCGAGGCCGACGACCAGGGGGGAGATGGTAGCGTCGATCTCGGATTTTTCGGGCAGGTCGATGGATTCCAGCAATACGACCGAAGACAGGGCCTGGCCATATTGTGCAGAGTAGCCGCCGGTGCTAAAAACGGTGCCTTTAAACAGGAATGGTGAGAACCTGCCTCTTTGGGCGATATCGGGAACGCTTGTATAATAGGGGTTGTTGACGAGGGTGCCATCGATATATTGTTTGGCTTCGTAGCCGGCGCCGCCGCGAACAAAGAGGCCTTCCTGTTCGCCGATCTGCTGGGCGCCAGGGAGTGTTTTGAGTGCGGCGGTAATATCAGCGTTGGAACCGGCGGTCGTTGCCACGTCAAGGGAACTGAGGACGGCGCCGCGTTTGGCGTCTCCGGCGCTAAAGGAACCGGCCGTTATTGTGACGGCCTTTAATTCGCTGAGCTCTTCCTTGAGGATGATGTGAAGGGCGATGGGTGTTCCGACTAAGGTGACGGGTTCTTCGACGGTTTTATAGCCTATATTGGTAATGATCAGGGTAAATGTGCCTTTGTCGGCGGCCTGGAAATGGAAGTTCCCGAGGGAGTCGGCGGTGGCGCCGTCATAGGAGTCTTTAATGGTGATGCTGGCGCCGCGGAGGGGGTGTCCTTTGCCGTCTTTGACGGTACCCGAGACCGGTGTCTGGGCGGAAAGCCAGCCTGCCAGGAGGAGGAAAGCGGTGAGGAGGGTTGGTGTCTTCATTTTCTTAGCTCATAAGTTTAGGCTAAGGTAGTTTGGTTTATTTTATAAACCAAACTATATTGTAAATATGTTTAGTTTTCTCGGTTAGCAGCGGGGGAAGGGCGGTAATTGGCGGTTAGCGCCCGGTAAAAAAAAAAGCCAGGCTTAGAAAAGCCCGGCGGTTGTTGATCGTACCCTTTAAAACTAAAGTCTTCCTATTGTAATATATTTGATGACTACATGATCCGACGCGAGGGTCAGGATATATGTTGTCTATGATAATCAGATGAATACGGGATAAACCGCAGAAGAGGAGTCGATAGGTTGGTACGGATCCCCTGGCGATAAAAGCCCGGTCATTTTCCTTCCGCTACTGCACGGATAAATTCAACTAAGAGAGGATTGGAGATAAAAATGTAAAGAAGTGTTTTTCGGGAACTTGGAGGGGGTGTCAGTGATGACGTTGTAAAGATTGCCAAAAGTTTTTAAATCTGCAAGCGTTTCAACCTATTTTTTTATACAAAAAGGCCGCACCTGGTGCGGCCTTTTGTTTCGTCGTCGTTCGCACGGAGTGCGGACGCCATATTATTTATATTGGGGAATGAGGCTATTCGCCAGATCCACCATCTTCTTTATACCGTCGTCGGGTAGGTTACCTTTCTTGAACTCGGCGAGTACTTCAGGCAGTTTGTTATCCATCTCCATGAGGAAATGGTCTTCGAAATCCCTGACCTTACTAACCTTTACCTGACGAATCAGGCCTTGCGTACCGAGATAGATGATCGCCACCTGGCGTTCGACGGAGAAAGGCGAGTACTGCGGCTGTTTGAGGATCTCCACATTTCTTGCGCCCTTGTCGATGATCAGCTTGGTCGCAGCATCGAGGTCACCACCGAATTTTGAAAAGGCCTCCATCTCACGGTAGAGGGCCTGGTCAAGTTTGAGGGTACCTGCCACCTTCTTCATGGATTTGATCTGTGCGTTACCACCCACACGGCTAACCGAGATGCCTACGTTGATAGCGGGCCGGATACCGGCGTTGAAGAGGTTGCCTTCCAGGAATATCTGCCCGTCGGTGATAGAGATCACGTTGGTAGGGATATAGGCCGAGACGTCACCTGCCTGGGTCTCGATGATCGGCAGGGCTGTCAGAGAGCCGCCGCCTTTAACGAGGTGTTTGATAGAATCCGGCAGGTCGTTCATATTTTTTGCTACGCCGTCGTCGGCGATGATCTTGGCGGCACGTTCGAGCAAACGGCTGTGCAGATAGAATACGTCCCCGGGATAGGCTTCGCGGCCGGGCGGGCGGCGCAGCAGCAAAGATACTTCGCGATAGGCAACGGCCTGCTTGGAAAGGTCATCATAAATGATGAGAGCGGGTTTGCCGCGGTCGCGGAAGAACTCGCCGATGGCGGCGCCGGCGAAGGGTGCGTAGAATTGTATTGGCGCCGGGTCGGCGGCCGAAGCGGCAACGATCACCGTATATTCAAGGGCGCCGTGGTCGGCCAGGGTTTTCATCACACCAGCGACGGTAGATGCCTTTTGGCCGATGGCCACATACACGCAGTATACCGGTTTGCCGGCTTTAAAGAATTCCTTTTGATTGATGATGGTATCGATGGCGATGGCCGTCTTGCCGGTCTGCCGGTCGCCGATGATCAGTTCGCGTTGTCCGCGACCGATGGGGATCATTGCGTCGATCGCTTTGATACCGGTCTGGAGCGGTTCCTTTACTGGTTCCCGGTAGATGACACCAGGAGCCTTGCGCTCCAGGGGCATTTCAAACTTCTCGCCGGAGATAGGGCCTTTACCGTCGATGGGCTCTCCGAGGGTGTTCACGACGCGGCCGAGCATGCCTTCGCCGACGTTGATGGAAGCGATCTTACCCGTTCGACGTACGGTCGAGCCTTCCGAAATGTCTCCGCTCTCCCCCATCAATACCACACCCACATTATCTTCTTCCAGGTTCAGTGCGATGGCCCTTACGCCGTTCTCAAATTCCACGAGCTCCCCGCTGCCGACATTGCTGAGTCCGTATACACGGGCGATCCCATCCCCTACCTGCAGCACGGTGCCTACTTCTTCCAATTCCGCGGCAACATTGGAATTGCCCAATTGCTGACGCAATATCGCTGAAATTTCATCCGGTTTGATCTCTGGCATAGTGTATCTTGTTTGAAGTTTGTTTGTTAGTTGTTATCCGATTGTCCCGATCGTCCTTATCTGATCTTATAAATAAAATCGTTATTCTCGAAATGTTTCTTTATCTCATGGAGTTCGTGCGCGACGCTGGCATCGACCATCAGGTCGCCGATCTCGAGGATAAAGCCGCCGATGAGTTCTTCTCTCACGGCAGTATCCAGTTCAATATGCTGTAAGTCATGGCCATCTTTGATCCTGGCGAGGATCTCCTGTTTTACTGCCTGGTCTACAGGCACAGCCGTAGTAAGCTTCACGATCTCAATGCCCTTATACGCTTTGTATTGCGCGATAAACGCCGTAGCGATCTCGGGCAAATGGCCTTCCCGCTCCTTTGCCAGCAACAGCTTGTAAAAGGCGACGGTTAGTGGCGACACCTTTCCTGCCGTTACGGCATCCAGGATCTTGCCTTTCTTATCTGCTTTTATAACGGGGCTGCGGAGCATGTTGACAAATTCCTTGCTCATGCGACAGGCTGTGTCGAGAAAAAGCATGTCCTTATAGATCTCCTCGAGCTGACCTTTCTCAACCGCCAGATCTAAGATGGATTTGGCATAACGTGCCGCTAAACGGGGATTTGGCGTCATAAATTAGTTCAGTTTCACTTCGTTGGACAATTGACGGATATAGTTCTCCTGTGCTGACTTGTCGGCCAGCTCGCGGCGCAGGATCTTCTCCGCTACTTCCACGACAAGGTTACCCACCTGGTTCTTGACTTCGGTGAGGGCCGCCATCTTCTGCTGCTCGATAGTAGCCTGTGCGTCGGCGATAATCTTACCGGTTTCCAGCTTAGCCTGTTCTTTGGCCTCGCTGATGATCTTGTCCCGGGTATCACGCGCTTCTTTCAGCAACTGAGCTCTTTCTTCGCGGGCTTTGGCCAGGAGGGCCTCATTCTCTCCCTTGAGCTGGACCATCTCTGCCTTTACTCTTTCAGCAGTAGCCAGCGAATCGGCAATGCCTTGTTCCCTTTCCCTGAGTGAATTGAGAACGGGTTTCCAGGCAGTCTTCTTCAGGATGAAGAAGAGGATAACAAAAGCCAAAAGGTTCCAGAGAAACAAGCCTAAGTCTGGCGTTAATAAATCCATATATACTATTTTAAGATCTCAGTTTCGAAAGAATACTGCATCTTCGGCCCTGTGCGTCAGATGCAGTATGTTTTTTACGTGCGTCACTGCCCCTGCCGGCCTTTTCAGCCGATGCAGTTATTTGACTGCGACGAGCAGACCTGCTACAGCAGCCAGAAGGGCAACGCCTTCCACGAGTGCTGCGGCCAGGATCATGTTGGCACGAATGTCATTTGAAGCCTCGGGCTGGCGGGCAATGCCCTCAACAGCGCCCCTGCCGATCTGGCCAATGCCGATACCGGCACCTATGGCCGCGAGACCTGCACCAATTGCGCCATAACCGGGCTGTGCTACGTCCAACAAAGTTGTCATCAACGTCATGATACTTGGTTTTATAATTAAAAAAAAGATTGGGTCATATGACTACTGATTCGTCGGTATGAGCAGCGCCGTGGCCTTCCTCGTGGCCGCCTTCGAAAGCCTGCCCGATGAATACTGCCGTAAGGTTGGCGAAGATGTATGCCTGTATGAACGCTACTAATATCTCGATGAGGTAAATAAAGATCGACAACAGAACGAAGAAAGGTGAAGTACCCCATCCCAGCGCCGTATTCATGGCGCCGAAAACGAAGATCAGGATAATAAAGCTCAAAATGATAATATGCCCGGAGATCATATTCGCGAAAAGACGGATGATCAGGGCGAAAGGCTTGGTAAAGATGCCCATGAGTTCTACCGGGACCATGATCGGCTTAACCAAGAACGGCACGGGCGGGTTGACGATATGCCCCCAGTAATGTTTGCCGGTGCTGAACATGATGACGATGAACGACAGGATACCCAGCACGGCGGTAAAGGCGATATTACCCGTGACATTGGCGGTGCCGGGCACCAGACCGATGAGGTTATTGATCAGGATAAAAAAGAAAACGGTAAGCAGGAAAGGCATGTACTTATCGTATTGATCCCCGAGGTTGGCCTTACCCACTTCGTCCCGGATGAACACGACCACAGGCTCAATCGCACCCTGGAAACCCTTAGGGGCCGTCTTCACACCCTGTCCTTTGGCATATTTGCCGGCCACACCATGCATCAGCCAGATCAGCAGAACGACGGAGATCAGCATTTGTGTCACATTGCGGGTCAGGGAAAAATCGTATACTTTCACTGACGCGTCTATTTTACCGTCCGCGTCCACAGGAACGATCTTACCGGGCCTGAAAACCTTTTCGTCCAGTTTGTTTTCTTCTATAAAGGCTTCATGCAGTAGGCGGTAATTATCATAAGTCTGTTCGCCATGTTCGAAGCGGGAGGACATGAAGATGGACCACCCTCTTTCGGGGGAATAAACGATAACCGGCAGCGGGATGGTTACCGGCTTTTTATGGAAGGTGAAGAAATGAAATTCATGGCCGTCACCCACGTGCTCGAGGATAATTTTAGCAGCGTTCAGTTTCGGCGCTTCCTTCCTGTCTGTTTCATTGGCTCCCCCAGGAGAATCCTGGGCCTTGGACACATTAAAAAAAAACAAACTAACTAGGCTGAAAGCCGCGACCAATAAAGATTTGAGCCATTTGGGTGCCATACTTTCCTCGAAATTTGCTGCAAAGATAGGGGCGGAGGGTCAAAATATGAAAATTACATTAAAAAAGGAGGCCTTATGAGACTTTGCGCTCGCTTGTCTTCTCTTTGCTAAACTGCATCTCATGCAGTTTGGCGTAAAAACCACCCTGGACGAGGAGCTGGTCGTGGGTGCCCATTTCGCGGATCTCGCCTTTGTCGAGGACTATGATCTGATCCGCTTTCCGGATGGTGGACAGTCGATGCGCGATGATGATGGAGCTGCGTCCGGAGATCAGTTTATCGATCGCTTCCTGTATCAATTGTTCGGACTCTGTGTCCACGGAAGAGGTGGCCTCGTCCAGGATCAGGATCGATGGGTCGTAGAGCAGGGCGCGGGCGAAAGACAGCAGTTGCCTTTGTCCATGTGAGAGGGAACTGCCTCTTTCCATGACATTGTAGTGGTAACCGCCGGGCAGCTGCATAATGAAGTCATGCATGCCGATCAATTTCGCTGCTTCCACGACTTTTTCCATCGGGATGGATTCGTTGCGCAACGTGATGTTGTCCACGACGGAGCCGGAAAAAAGAAAGACGTCCTGCAGCACCACACCGATACTGCGGCGCAGCGCGTCGAGCTTGTAGTCTTCTATGCGTGTGCCGTCGATGCGGATCTCGCCTTCCTGGATATGATAGAGCCGGTTGAGCAGGCTGATGATCGATGTCTTGCCGCTTCCGGTATGACCGACGATGGCGATCGTCTGGCCGGGCTGCATCGTAAACGAAATATTCTTCAGCACGTAACGATCTCCAGTGTACGCAAAGCTCACCTTATCGAATTCCACCTTGCCCTTTACGCGGACAGGAGAATAGTCACCCTGAACGGCGATGACGTCGTCATTGTCGAGTACGCGGAAGACCCGTTCGCTGGCGATCATCCCCATCTGTAGTACGTTGAACTTATCCGCCATTACGCGCAGTGGGCGGAAGAGCAGGTTCAGATAAAGGAAGAAGGAGACGATCTTGCCGCTGAGGTCGCCGGCCTCATTTGCGGGGAGGTGCATGACGCGGGTCGCGCCCCACCAGACGAGCAGGCCGGTGGACAGGGCCAGGATGATCTCCACGATCGGAAAAAAAACGGAATAGGCAAAGATCGCATTGATATTCGCATTGCGATGTTCCCGGTTGATCCTGTTGAATTTGGCTGCCTCGCGTTTTTCGGCGGCAAAGGCCTGTACGATTGCCATGCCGGTAATATGTTCCTGGACAAAAGCATTGAGGGCGGCCACGGCATTCCGTACGCGGATGAAGGATTTATTCACCGATTCTTTGAACACCCAGGTCGCCAGGAGCAGAAAAGGGAACGGCGCCAGGCAAATGAGTGTCAATCGCCAGTCGGCCAGGAACATGAACAGCAGGATGGAAAGGATAGACAAGAGATCGGCCAATAAGGGGATGAGGCCGTCGGAGAAGATATCGTTGATCGCTTCGATGTCATTGATAGTCCGGGTGGTAAGCGTGCCGATCGGGGTCTTATCGAATTGGGAAAGATTGAGGCCGAGAACCTTCTTGTATACATCGACCCGAAGATCCCTGACTACGGTCTGACCCAGCCAGGCCGTGATAAAGGAAAAATAGAAACGGGCTACGGTCTCAATGAGTAATAATACGACCTGCAGGATGGTGATCCAGATGATAAGGGCTTCCATTCTTTCTTTCAGGGATAATCCAGGCGCCATTCCTTTGCGGATATAGCCGTTCATGGTCAGCTGGATCAGGAAAGGGCGGAGAGGGGCGAGGATGGCGAGCAGAATCGACAGGGCGATAGAACCATATATCCTGTTCTTATAGGGTGCGGCGTAGCGAAAAACGCGTCCCAGTAAACTGAACTCGAAAATCTTTTTTTTCTTGACATCCTCGGCCATGGCCTATCAAAGGTAAGAAGTTACCGGCAACCTACCCTACTCACCATCGTCCATGGCCTTGCGGTAGGCCTTTATGAAGATGGCGCCCAGGTTCTTGTAAGGAGGAATATAGTCGTCGAATTTTTCCCGGGCCGCGGGATCTTTCTGGAAGCTGGATTCGAGTTCCCGCCACATCGGCAGCCATTCGATATCCTTTCCGGCCAGCAGGGTATTGTTGATGGCTTTGAGGATGGGCTCATTGACGGTCTTGGTACCGACCTGCTTGGAGGAGATAATATGCGCGTCCTCGCTGATCTTTAACACCTCACTGAGGTTGTTATAGCCCCCGCAGGAGCCCAGGACGACGATACGGGCGGTGGCGGGCATCTGTTCGATCGTATATTTGACATGGTAGCTGTGACCGCGATGTATGACAATAGTGGGTTTGAGGTGGTGGTCGTAGAGATAGTCATCCAGTGCCTTCTGCGCCTTGGCATCGGGATCGTCCTCCCCCAACAATGGCTTATTCGCAAATATGATGACCGGCCGACCATGCGTGGAAGTGATGGTCGTCCATTGCGGGTTCTCCGTGATCTTCCAGTCGGGCCTGGTCTTTGGCTTTGGCCGAAACAAGGACATGAAATCGACATAAGAATTCTGACCGTCTTTGTCCTTATCGCCATAGAAAAACACCTGTTGGATAACGCGGCCGCTATCGTCCGTGAGCGACCGGTCGGCGACGGTATATACGGGTGGTATGCCCAGCCGGGCCGACAGATCCACTTTTTTGGTGGTATCGGCCGATTCGAAAAGGGTCTGCAGCAGACTGTAAATGATAATACCTTTTTTATCGCCGGCAGCCACGTTCTTGTCGTAGTTCCATTTGACCTCATCGAGGATAAAATGGGCCAGTGCCGGGCTTTTTTCCACGATGCTGCTGTAGGAGTCGGCGACATCCACGGCTTCTTCCTCACCCGCGTTCTCGAGGTGGATCACAAAGGACTTCATGATGGTGCCGGCATTTTGTTTGTCCATCGTCCCCAGGAAATGTTCCAGCTTATTGTAAGCCGCGGCCATTTTTATGAATTTCCGGAAATAGTCGCCGTGGACCTGCATCAGCAGGCTATCGCCATGGGGCGACCTCATTCGTTGGAAGATACGGTCATAGACACCCAGATAGCTGGAAGTATAGATCTCGTCTTCGCTGAGGACGACGAGGTAATAGAGCTCCTCCGGCGTCAGGGGGTCGAGGATCTTGAATCGCAGGGCCGGATTTTCGACCGTATGTAGTGCGTTGATCTCACTGACGAAGACCTGTTTCCCTTTCTTTTCAAGCATGTCTGTAAGGGCATTCATCTCAAGGGGTGTATCCCGCAGGGGCGGCAGGACCCTGGCGGCATAGTCGAGCCGGGTTTTTACGAGCAGCCTGTAATAGTTGAGGTCGTCGTCCTTGACCTTATCGATATCCTCCATGGTAAGCCGGCCCTTGACCAGGTTATCCAAAAAAGGAAAATAGAGGCGGCCGCTCTTGCTGCCGGCCAGCAACGCGACCGTGTGGATCAGCGAGTCCCTACTATTGCGGATATGCCAGGCCAGTTCGCTGCCCGCGGCGGCAAAGTCATAGAGCTGTCCTATATTATTATGTCCTGCGACAATGATGAGGCTATCTTCGAAGGGCAGGCCCGAATGTGAGGATAAATAGTTGAGGATCAAGTCGGGGTGCATTTCACAGTACCGACGGGTCAGCAGTAGATGAGCCGGTTTGACACCCGGGTTTTCCGAAGGAGCGTAACTAAAACAGTTCACCAGGATCATCCCGGTTTCATATGGGCTGGCGGCGATCACCGGTTCGATGCTCTGCCCCTTTTTGTCCAGCGCCATGCATTGGACAAAGCCATCGACCAGGCCAGGGGCCTGGGTGGGGGGGATGGATCTGGCATTTATGGCCTTGTTGAACCCGCTGAGGGCATCGGTCAGCCCCCGCAGATACCGCTTTTTGCTATTGGTGTTCAACGTGGAATCGAATTCTATCTGTTGCTGAAGCTCGTCTACCCGGCGGCCGAGGGCATCGGTGATCTGGAGGTTGACCGTCTCGTCCTTTGACAGGCGCATCACGCTGTCGTCCTTGTTGCCCCCGATGGCGAAAAGCTTTTGTTGTTCCTTATCTACCTTGTCGTGCCATAACATCCGATCTTGTGCTACCTTGTAAGGGTAGGAATTAGGCTGTGCCCGGCCCTGGAGAGCCGCGAATACCAATCCGGCGAATGTGAAATGGAAAAAGACAAGTCGTAGAATTCGATGCATAGCTGATACTTCTGGGTAGTTCCGGTTATCCATGCAAAAATACGACCAATCGGGGATGAAAGGCTAAATAATGCTAATATATAGACGCCCTCCTAATAAAATAGTAATGAATATTTTATATTTTCGGGAATGAGATCGTGTTATTTATGTATTAACAAATTGTGAACTGACTCGACCCGCTCCTGCCCCAAGCTTTATTTCCAGTAGGTTTGCGTAAATTTTTCGATTAATGGAATCCAAAGGCAAAAAGATCCTCATAGCCGACGACGAGCCCGATATCCTGGAGATCATTCAGTATAATTTGACGAAGGAGGGATATGAGGTTATAACGGCCAAAGACGGGGACGAGGCCGTTGGGAAGGCCAAGATCGTCCGGCCTGATCTTATCATCTTGGACATCATGATGCCGAAGAAGAATGGTGTGGAAGTATGCGAGATCCTGCGTTCCCAGCCTTCTTTTAAGGAAACCCTGATCCTTTTTCTGACGGCGTTGAGCGACGAGGGTTCGCATGTCCGCGGTCTGGAGACAGGTGCGGACGACTACGTGACCAAGCCGATAAGTCCTAAAGTTTTGATCAGCAGGGTAAATGCATTATTCCGCCGGGTCAACAAAGAGGAGGACAAGACCCTGACGATCGAGAACCTGACGATAGACCCGTCCAAATTCGAGGTGATGGTAGAAGGCAAGGATGTCACGCTGGCGAAAAAAGAGTTCGAGTTACTATACCTGCTGGCCTCGAGGCCCGGGCGCGTTTTTCTACGCAATGAAATACTCAACCAGGTCTGGGGCAATGAAGTGATCGTAGGCGATCGCACGATCGATGTCCATATCCGTAAAATCAGGCAGAAACTGGGCCTGGACTGTATCACGACGGTCAAGGGGGTGGGATATAAGTTCAACCTTTAAACAAGCCATGGGTATTTTTTGTAATTTATGGATCAATGCCTTCCACTAAAAATCTATCTCCCAGACAATTATCCGCACTTACGGCCATCCTGCTCGCCCTGCCCATCGCCGGCGGCATCTATATATTGACGGTTAACACCGTTGTCGGCATCACTTCGCTGCTGATCATTTTCTCAGGTAGTTACGGGCTGATCCTTTTTACGCTTGAAAAATTCATTTACCGGAAGATCAAGTTGATCTATAAACTTATCCATCAGACGAAGGCCACTAAAAAGGAGGAGGTGTATTTCAAATATATCCTGCCCCAGAAAAGTATCGATGAAGTCCGGGAGGACGTTGAGAAATGGGGGGAGAAAAGGAATGAGGAGATCGAGTTATTGAAAAAGAACGAAGCCTACCGGAAGGAGTTCCTGCAGAACCTGGCCCATGAGTTCAAGACTCCCATCTTTGCGATACAAGGTTATGTCGACACGCTGCTGAATGGGGCGATGGAGGATACCGTCATCCGGAAGAAATTCCTGGAGAATGCGGCCAAGAACGTGGACCGGCTGGTCAACCTCATGAACGATCTCGACGAGATATCCACCCTGGAGCGGGGCGAACAGCTCCTGTACAAACAAAACTTCATAGTGCAGGATCTGTTGCGGGAAATATTCGAGTCCCTGTCCATAAAGACCCATAACAAGAATATCCGGACAGCAATAAAAAAGGGCTGTGAATCGCCGGTTACCGTTTTTGCCGACAAGGAAAAGATCCGGATGGTGTTCATCAACCTGGTAGAGAATGCGACAAAATACGGGAGATCGAATGGGTCCATTGTCGCCAGTGTCTACAAAATAGACGAGAAGAACGTGCTCATCGAGGTCAGCGATGACGGCATCGGTATTGAGGAGGAGCACCTGATGCGCATCTTTGAGCGATTTTACCGTACTGATGCCGCCAGAAGTCGCGATAAGGGGGGTACCGGTCTGGGATTGGCCATCTGTAAACATATCATCGAGGCGCATGGCCAGTCGGTCCATGTCCGGAGTACCCCGGATGTAGGAACCACCATCGGTTTCACGCTGGAATCGCGCCGGGATTAGCGGTTTAACAAGCCAAATGGTCGAATTTTCGTAAATTGCGCCTTAAAATTGTCAAACAAGTGACGACCACGACGCACGTATTCGATTACGATAAATGGATGGCTAAGTTGCCCGAACTTTCCAAGCAGTACCAGTCGGCCAGCCCTTACCCCCATATCGTGTTGGAAAATTTCCTGGACCCGGCCATCCTGAACGAATGCATCGCCGAGTTCAACCGGCTGAATGAAACGGATGGATGGATCAACTATAAACATTACAATGAAGATAAGCGGGGGCTTAACAAGATCGACCTGCTACCTGATACCATCAGGGGCACGATCGACGAGCTGAATTCGCCCGCATTTCTCACCTGGCTGAGCAAGTTGACAGGGATCAATGACCTGCAGAAGGACGATGGACTGGAAGGCGGCGGGATACATCAATCCACCCGGGGCGGTTTCCTGAATATCCATGCCGATTTCACCGTGCACCCGCACCACCGTAACTGGCAGCGGAGGGTAAATGTGCTGGTCTACCTGAACAAAGAATGGGAAGAAGAATGGGGCGGAAAGCTCGAGTTGTGGGACAAGCAGATGAAAGCCTGCGAGCAAAGCGTCTTACCTGTATTCGATCGTTGTGTGATCTTCAATACCGATGCCGACTCTTACCACGGGCATCCGCTTCCGATGACCTGCCCCGAAGGCAGCTACCGCCGGTCCATAGCGTTGTATTACTATACCGTCGAAAAGAATCCCTATCGCAAGGCAACGACCTACCAGGCCAGACCCGGTGACGGCAGCAATAAACTGCTGGTCAAGTTGGACAATGCCCTTGTCTCCGCCTATACGGCGATCAAGGGAAAGTTAGGCGCCAACGACAAGGTGGTGAGCAGCGTCCTGCGCTTTTTTTCCGGCGGCAAGAAGAAGTAGTTCTTTCCGACCGCGACATCATAATATGCATAATATGGAGGTAACATGTAATGGTTAGCTTTATCCCCTAACCTAACTCCGGGCTTATGTGGAGTCTACTGGTCATTACATGTATCATCTTTCAGACCGCCGTCGCCGTTTTCTTATTAAATGGAGTGCGGAGGGATGATGATATTGACAAACATCTCAGGGCCATGCTGGTCATTCTGCTGATACATCTGAGTACCAAATTCTTCCTCCTGGCTGTCCTCAAAAACGTCTTCCTGTATACCGGGATACCTACGGGTTTTGGTCTTGCTTATGGTCCTTTGCTGCTGATCATTGCCCGCGGTGTTCTTGGCAAACCATTACAGCCCCGCGCCATCATTTACCAATTCCTTCCCTTTCTGCTATTCTCGCTGATCTATGTGGTGCTGGTGATAGCCGGTGTGAGTGGAAGTCTCGGCATGCCGGCCATAACGGGCTATGCTTCCTGGTATGAAGGGCTGGTCATCGCTTCGCTGGTTTGCTATCCTGTGTTCGTGAAGATCTTGTTGAGAAGAGGCCGGGCCAATGAAGCGCGCGAAAAAATGCAGCTTACCAGTCAAATGGCCAATGTATTGCTGGTTGGTATTTGCACGGGAATACTACTTAGTCTTCTTCATTTTTCGGCCGTGCACCTGCCGGGCTTTGACATGCGCCTGCTTCCTTATATCTGTTTCTCCGCCATTCCCGTGTTGATCCTGCGGTATCGTCTTCGGGAGAAGAGCGCGGCGCCGGAGCTTGCGCTGCCTGCGGTGGGACCGGGGGCGGAGACGGCGGCGCCGGGCGTTGTGCCCGGGATGCAGCGGGCGGCGATGCCGGGGGTGGAGACAATGCGGGCGGAGGCGGGAGTGGCGCCGGAAGTGATCGCTGTCGATCGGCGGTATGAAAGATCGGGTATGGATGCGAGTATGATGAACGAATACGAAGCAGCTTTGGCCGGGTTCATGCAAAAAAGCAGGATCTATCTCGATCCCGATCTGAGCCTGGAGGTCCTGGCCACGCGGATGAAGATGTCCCGGCACCACCTGACGCAGCTGTTGAACGAAAAGCTCGAAAAGAACTTCTACAGCTTTATCAATGAATACCGCATCGGAGAGGCGATCGACAGGTTAAACGATCCTGCTTTACAGGTGAACATCCTGTCCCTGGCCTTTGATTGCGGTTTCAACTCCAAGTCCTCTTTCAACAATTATTTCAAGAAGATCACCGGCTCCACGCCGACCGCTTATCGCAAGCAGCGGCTGGAGCGGCTTATTCCAGATACTTCGCCTTCAGTATAGTTATCCTGTCCTGGTCCAGCCCCAGTTGATCGGCCAGGTAACGATCCACCGAACCATATTGACCGCGGATGGCAGCGAAGGTGGTGTCGAGATAGCTGCCCTTCGCGCCCATCATGGCGCGGGCAACGGGTTCGCTGACGTGCATGGATGTCACGAACCCTTTGATCATCTGTTCGTTGCTCCCTGACCGGTAGTAATTGGTGGCTTCATAGTCTTCCCGGATCGTTTGATAGGGCACGCCCAGTGCATAGAGCAGCAATGCCGCAGCGATCCCCGTGCGATCTTTTCCGGCCGTGCAATGGAACAGTAAGGCATCGTCGCCGGGAAGGATGAGCAGTTTCCCGAAGAAAGGTTTGTATCGCGGAGTGAGGTAAGCGGTATTGTTATAAAAGATATTCATGAGGGAGTCGCCATCAGAGACTTTACTGAGATCCCGGAACATGGCGCCATTAACGCTGTCGCTGCCTGCGGGGCAAAGGATATAATCCGTTCCGGGGTTCGTCTTGTCCGGCGCTTTAGCAGATTCCTGCACGCCCCGGAGGTCGACGTCATAGAGGATATGGCGGGCTTTCAGGGTATCGAGATCGGCCTGGGTGAGTTTGCTGATATCGGCGCTTCGGTAGATCATATGCCATTTGACGTGGTGTCCGTCCGCGGTGGCATAGCCGCCGAGATCGCGAAAATTGATGGCGCCCTGCAATACTACATGACGCATTGCGCTGTCCACCACCTGCGAAAAAGCAGCGCGGGTCAGCAACAAACCTATAAACAGAAATGTGGAACGCATGGTGTAAAAATTAAAAAGGGGGGGAAGGCTGAGCCTTCCCCCGGGGTTCTTATTTGATCAGCCACATGGGCTGTGTGATATCGTCGGTACCGCCGTATTGGCTGGTGATGGCCTTCTGCCAGTTGGCTGTATTTTCCACCTGCTCGTCGGTAGGATACTGCCAGCGGAGTGGGATCGCATTTGTCGGCGTACCGATACCGGTGCCGCCCTGTGTAAACGCCGGCACTCCGGTCCTGCGTTGGTTGTAGAATGCTTCCCAGCCCGAGTTCTGCCAGAAGGCGACGTATTTCTGGGTCAGGATCTGGTTGAGACCGGTGGCGTTATTTCCAGCATATACTACGTTGGGGTTGGCCAGGAATGTAGATACGCTGGCGGTGACAGAACCAAGGGAATGGCCCTTGTTGTCGCCGATGGGAATGACCGTGCCATCCTTCAGACCGTACATGGCCATGGAGCCCATGATGCCGTTAGTGTACCAGGTGGAGGCGAGGCCGCTGCTGATCCAGCCCAGGTTGGCGGCTTCGGCGATATTGAAGCACATCTCCGGATAGCCGATGATGATGGCGGGTTCCTCTGTAGCACCCGTGGCATCGGCAAAATAACGGAGATAGTTCGCGTAGGAATACATGCCATTAGTAGCGTTGACCAGCAAGACGGCCTGGGTCAGGTTGACATCCGCACCCACATAGGCGCTGAAGTCGCCGACCGTCTTGCCGCCGGAAAGCTGTGCCGGAGCAGGGGTAGCGATGATAAAGGTCCTGGGGTCCTGGTTTGCCGTCGTGATATTGAGGAGGGTCTGGTTGATGGCCTCATAGAAATCATAAGGCGTGTAGTTCGGCGATGTGGGGTATTTGTTGTACACCGCGTTGTACTTGTATTCAAGGTTATCCGCGATCCCGGTCATGATGGGATATTGGGTCGGATTGCTGATGATATTGGAGAACTGGGTAGGGATATTGAGATCAGCATTGTCGACTGCCCGCTTGCTGAGGCTTATCAGCACCCTGAGCTTGTAGGTGTTGACTACTTTCTGCCATTGTGCGACCGTCAGTCCGTAGATGTCGCCGGACACGGTGTTGCCGCCCTGGCTGGTAGCTGCCACTGCGGCTAAGTCGGTATTGGCCGTATCCAGCAAGGCCAGGCAATTCTTGTATACGTCATGCTGCAGATCGTAAGCGGGAGCCGAGATGGTGCTGACGCCGGCCTGGCTCATGGGTATATCGCCCACACGCTGGGTGTACCAGACGAAGAGATAGGCCCGGAAGAATTTGGCCAGCCCGGTGTAGGCGTTGGGTTGCGTCCCAAATTGCGCGGGGATCTGGCCTTCCATCAATTCCACATATTTCAGCACGCTATACATGGTGGCGGTAGTGGACCAGTTGTAGTTGTTGGCGCCCCAGTAATAAGAGTAAAGGGAAAGGTAGAACTGGTTCCAGCGATGGATCTGGTCCCAGGGGCCTTCCTGCTGATAACCGCTCACGTCGTCTAATACGCCACCGCCCTGATATAATTCATTGGTGATCCGGTTCAGGATCAGGGAAACGGGCACCGTAGAACTGGTGCTCGCCACGTTCGGGTTGTCGAGCAGGTCGCCCTTCTGGCAGCCGGCGAGTATCGTCGCCATCAACCCAGCCAGGATTATCGAACTAAACAATTTTCTTTTCATAACGACTTTTTTATAGTTTGTTTAGAAACCAAGATTCAGATTAAACCCGAACCAGCGGGAAGTGGAAGAGGACAGGGTCACGTCGCTGGAAGTACCCGTTTGAGATTGCGACTGGATGTCGAAACCGCTGGAATACTGGTCGATGTCGAAATCCTTGCGTTTGGCGAAATAGAGCAGGTTCCTGCCGATCACGGCTATCGAAGCGGTCTTGAAGACTGACTTCGGGCCCAGTACCTTGGGGGTAAAATTGTAGGTCAGGCGCAGTTCCCTTAGTTTGAGGAAGGTGCGGCTGATCGTATAATATTCGTCAAAGTTCGAACCGAGCTGGCTGGAAAGGTAGCTCTGAACGGTCGTCTGCGTCGAATTCGGTGCAAAAGTCAGCTTGCTCAGGTTAGTGATCACGCCCTGGGGACCATAGGTCGGCGTGCCGCCGGTGATGGTTACGCCCTTGCCGATAAATTGCGGAATCGGAGCGTTGTTGCCCTTGTTTGTCGTCGCCCATTCTTCATTGCGGGCAATGCCGAGCGCGCCCTGGTCCGATTCGATGGCCGTACCACCGTTCATGGCATGGTACCAAACGTCATCGTAGATCTTACCGCCGAACCGGCCGTCAAATTGGAAGCTCAGGCTCCAGTTTTTGTAGGTCAGCCGGTTGTTGATGCCCGCAGAGAAACTCGGGTCCAGGTATCCCAGCAATTTATCATATTGAACGCCTGAGGGCGCGGAAAGGGGACCGCCGCCGCTATACACGATGTTTCCCGAACCGTCCCTTACGAAACCAGTGCTGTAATCCGCATCCATGCGATCGCCGATCTTGTAGATGTGGTTACCGATCTGGATGGAACTCTGGCCAGCCTCGATCTTATGCAGGTATTCCCTGTAAGTGGAGAAGTTGACCAGGACATCCCAGCGGAAATTCTGGGAGCGCACGGGTGTAACATTGAGGATCGCTTCCCAGCCCCTTTTCAGCGAGGTGACCGCGTTTATCAGTTGGTTGGAATAGGTGGTGGAAGACGGCACCGGCAGCGAATAGATCAGCGGTCCATTGAAGCTCTCATAATAGGTGAGGTTCAATCCCAGTCTGCCTTTGAACATCGAGTAGTCCAGG
>Ga0302309_10000588_pt1 | contig 40975 bp, 32 predicted proteins | sample III_Palsa_N1_1_FD_200453 | JGI IMG/M metagenome (GOLD analysis project Ga0302309, IMG submission 200453) | Peat permafrost microbial communities from Stordalen Mire near Abisko, Sweden - III_Palsa_N1_1 | ecosystem: Environmental > Terrestrial > Soil > Palsa > Peat permafrost | place: Sweden...
AATTTCAAGATAGGCGGATTTTATTGCTGACCATTTTTAATTTTTTACAACGGATAAGAAACCAAAGGTTTACCTGAGATTGCTCTGGTCAGCGAAAAAACAGCTAAACTTGAATAAAAAAGCGTTAGCATTAACACAGCTATGTTACTTTTAAAAACATAGTATGAAAGCAGTGGCAGGACTTGCAACGCGTGGATACCAATAAAGTGAGCTACTCTAAGATCCCCATGCTTTTTACTCCAATCGGTTATTGGCAACGCCGGGCCTCCTTCGGGGCCTCCCACAGTATGTGACTGCCTTGAACCCATTGATGCGCCCTGAAAAGCAAAGATTACAAAAAGGAAAATGCTAATCCGGATACTCAGAACATAATAAGCTGGCAGGGCCGGAAAATCAATACTGCAAAAAAGTATACCAATATAAGCAGTCCACAAGGTTACAACGACAGCAGATATAATCATCAGGAACAGTAAAAACCCATAAACTGGTGTGCTCGAATTGTAATGAGATAATTGTCCACGCCCTGCCTGAATGGCGATGTAAATCTCAAGAAATCCTAAAAGTATAATAACCATCCAACTGTATGCATTTACAGCGTCCGGCATAGGAAGATAACTGGTAAATAAGCCCATAGTCCAGGCGAATATGCCGATGGATAAAAAGAATTTGAAAGGTTTGTACCAGGCATTTGCTCCTCTGACCCTGATTTTTGACACCTGTGATAATAACAGACAGATTGCCGCAGCAATAAAATCACAAAACCCAAATACAAAAAGTGGTTTATTGGCGGATTGTAAAAGTTCAATAAAGTGTATCATTGTTTTGAATGTTGCTAAAGATTCCAGCCGATCATTAATTAAAAAATTCCCTGAATTCCATTGGTTATACTTTTGTTTTCGATTTGAACAACTTACTCAATGACTGCAAATACTCAAATCCCAACCCATAGCCAATTTCACTTACGACAGGCCTGTTGTCGATAATTTCCTTTACGATATCCAGCTGCTGTTTTTATCAAATGTTAAAAATAAAATCCGCTTTCTAAATCTTGGATCAAAGAGGGGTGTGTTGGCTTCCAATTCAAAGACTTTTTCGTTAACGTGCTTGATGCCGGGTTGTCCGCAGCAACGACATCCCCTAAAAAACCGAAATGTTTTCTAGGCCTGTCTGCAAGAGCTAAATCTAATTTCCTTCCAATAATTTCAGCTATGTCCCGGAAGGGGACACCTTGTTCTGCAACACCATGATAGCTGTCACCGGCTTTACCGTTTTCAAGTGCCAGCCTGAATAGTTGAGCTGCATCAAGTCGGTGCACTGCCGGCCAGTGATTTTTTCCTTCATTTACATAAGCTGATACCCCCTTTTTACGTGCTATGCCTATCAAGCTTGGAATAAATCCCTTGTCGCCTTCACCATGCACAGTCGGCGGAAGGCGCACTATTGATGTGCGCACGCCGCGGCCGGCTAAATCAAGTGCTTGGTTCTCTGCAGGAGTCCGATAGGCAGCTGGTGATGCAGAGTCGGGCTTATCATGCTCATCCACTAAATGGCCGATTGGTAAAATCATGGTTCCGGAGGTGATGACCAGGGGGCGGTTCGATCCGGCAAGCACCGATCCCATGGCAGCTATCGCGTTGCTATCCAGCGCCGCAATGGTCGACATGAAACGTTTTGGTATTCCATTCGGCAATCCGCCAAAGAGCACTTTTAGACGTGCACTTATACTAATATTGGAAAAAGCATGAACAAAAGCCGTATGAATAACGCCATCAGATTTTGCGGCTCCGCTTTTCAGGCTTTCCAAATCATCAAGTGAACCCAAATGCACTTCTGCACCGGCTGCCTTAAGCGATTGAGCGGCAGCATCCGAACGGGCCAGACCAATCACCTGGTGCCCGGCATTTATCAATTCGGGAACAATAGCCGATCCTATGAGGCCCGTGGCCCCGGTTAAAAATACGCGCATGTTTAAACTATTTAAGATTAATTAAAAGATTGTCTGAATTCCATTGGTGATACTTTAGTTTTCGATTTGAACAACTTACTGAACGACTGCAAATGCTCAAATCCCAACGCATAGGCAATTTCACTTACGGACAAGCTGGTTGTCGATAATTTTTCCTTCGCGATATCGATCACCTTATTATGGATATGTTGCTGTGTATTAAGACCCGTCAGTGATTTAAGCATTTCGCCCAGGTAACCGGGTGATAAGTTTAATTGACCCGCGATATAAGAAGCTGTCGGCAGCCCTTTTTCAGTGATGGATTCGCTTTTGAAGTAAGTATCAAGAACCGTTTCCAGTTTGTCAAGGGTTTTATGGTTACTGATTTTCCTGGTAATAAACTGGCGTTGATAAAACCGCTCTGAGTAATTCAGCAAAACTTCGAGTTGGGCGATAATAATGTCCTGGCTGAATTTATCTATACTGGAATGATATTCATGTTCGATATTTCTGATGACACCGGTAATGATATGTTCTTCTTTTTCAGAAATATATAGCGCTTCATTTACTGCATAATCAAAAAATTTATAATTCTTGATGTTGTTGGCTAAAGGCGTGTTCCAGATAAAATCGGGATGTATAGCAATCAGCCACCCGGATGGTAGGGAGTCTTCATCATTATATTCGATAGTAAAGACCTGGTTGGGCGACATAAATGAAATGATGCCCTGGTCAAAATCGTAATCCTGTTGTCCGTACCTGACCCTGGCATCAACTGTAAAATTCAGCGCTATCACGTAAAAATCAAATATCAGGCTAATCGTTACATAGCCCGGCACACGTTTGATGTCCGCTAAATTAATGACGCTTATCAAAGGGTGCTCCGGCTTTGAAAGACCAAGTGCCTGATGATATTCGCTGATTGTACTGATACGTTCAGGATAGATATTTGTCATTTTCAATATTATTTTACGTAATAACTCAGATCACAGCTATGTATAGCGGAATGATCCTTTACAAGGTCATAATTATATTTTGCACAATCTGCAAAAGTTGCGATACTGAATTTGGTCTTAGACCGCTTCAATGTTCCTTTAGAACTGCCGTCACCAGCTATCCCTGCTCTGTGTACCATCCACTCGATATCGGCTGCGTTTTCTACGAGATATTTGATTACCGCTTCATTATCTCTATGTTGTCCGAGAAGGCCGGCAAATCGAACCAGTGTTTGTTTTAATAACCAGAACATCAAAGTTAGATTTTGTTTATAAGGACGGGTGAAGCCACCTGCCTGATAAAGCAAACGCTTCACGCCCTTCCGACGCATGGCAGGGATTAACTTTTCAATAAATATAGCATTAACATTTTCTGACTTTTGTAACTCCGCGTCTCCTAACATGCATATCACGAAATCAACACCACTCATCAGTTCGTCAATGCCCGGGTAATCTATAATAGAACCTTTGATCAGTTTTAAGTTGGTACTTTTTGTTTCTACTTTATCTGGATTACGAACCAAAGCTATCACCTTGTGGCCTTCATGAAGTGCGGTTGAAACAAAATGTCTGCCGGTTCTACCAGTGGCACCAAATATCAGATAGGTATATATTGAATTTTTCATTTTTCCTTATTGTTTATAGATCTCTGTTGGTCAAAGTTGCTGACAAATTATAAATTTAATTTAGCCAAACTTCGGCTTATGTTAGCCTAAACGCGGTAATATTGATCTTTTATGAATAATCTAATACTTAGACAAAAGGAAAGCAAATACTCCTACCCCGAATTAGATTAGGAAAGATTTAATAATAAGATTTTCGTGGTGTTCCTTGAGGCCATGCTTCAAGCTATATCTTTTCGTTCAAGGATGCCGCTTTTAATCCTTGACGTGGATATTCCGGAACGCCTGACCAAGCGATTCCGTAGAATGTAGAGCACAGATTTGTAGTTGACGTTTAAAATGGCAATTAAGAATCTATGAGTTAATATGGTCAAAGTTGCGCTGAACTAATTGTTCCATATTTCGGAGCGACGTGTCAATGGCCCCGGAATATCCACTTATGATGGTATAGTCATCTCTGCGCGCTAAAAAATGCCTTTTTCGACTTATAGTAAGTTCTTTAAACTACCCAATGTACAACTAACTATTCCGAAGGGCTAGGATTTGCTTTTTTTCGCAATCAAAAAGCGCATCTGTTTAAGCATCAAAAACACTATTTTTATTTATCCTCGATTTTTTCTGACAGCAATATTTTAAAATATAGATTTATATTCACTAAATAAATTTACCACCTATAAATTGCTGATGTAAAATGAATCAATTAAAAGGAATCGTGAATAACTTAGAGCCATTAAACAATAATGAATTTTCTGAGTTATTTGCCATCGCCACTCCCAAAGAATTCAAAAAAAACGATTGCTTTATACATCAAGGTGAAATATGCCAATACTCTGCCTTTATTGAAAAAAGGCATTTTTCGACATTACATGATTGACACACTTGGCAAGCAGAAGATTCTAAAATTTTCTTTAAAAAATGAATTTGTTTCCGACTGTGAAAGTTTTATGTATCAAAAGCCCGCACTATATTCCATACAGGCTATTGAAGATGCTAAAATCATTTTATTTAAAAACAGCCAATTAAAAAAATTAAGTGAACAGTACCCTGTTTTAGCGCGAATAAACAATCAAATTGTGCAACAGATTTTGTCGAGTTATAAAGAACATTTAATGATTATTATGAATTTATCGCCTAATGAAAGATACCAATATGTCCTACAAAATCAGCCCGAATTGATTTTGCGGATTTCTGTAAAGTATCTTTCGCAATTTTTGGGACTTTCCAGGGAGACTGTGAGCCGACTAAGGTCAAAAGCAATGTAGCGAATTAAGTGACTGAGATCACATTTATTGTTGTTATTAGACTATAAATTTACTTTTTTTAAGTACGTTATTTATGTTTAAGAAAAACATCGTGTATATAATCATCTCAGGCATCACTTTAATTTTAGCTTATGTCTTACTGGTACAAAGAAACTGGCAACTTGAAGCGAGCGAAAAAACAACGGCTTCTGCAGAAACAGTGTGGGCGTGGTATGAAGCAACCGATATTGCACCTACTTGGGATCCTTTGGTTGGCAAAATTAAATTAAACGGACCTTTCTCAAAAGGTACTACTGGAACCAATACTGCACCAAATGGGATGAAATTCAATATGGTTTTCACTGAGGTAACTAGATTCAAAAGCTATACTGAAATAACCAGTTTATTCGGCGCAAAAATGATATTTGTGCACACACTAATTGTCAATGATCGTGGCTGCACTATCAATCACCAAGTGCTTTGTACGGGGTTTTTATCCTCATTTTATGGCCTCCTTCTTAATAAAGAATATAAAACTAAATTTCCTATTGCATTAAAAAAATTAGCGCGTTTGGCTGACAATGGCCTGCCACCGAAATCTAAACAATGAATTTGCAACGCGTGTATTACTATATCTTCGGATAATCCACATTAGCTAATCATAATATTTTAAGGAGATAATTCTATAATAATTTGAAACCGCTTGTTAAGTAACTGGTGATTTAGTGATCATCTACACTCAACTGCGGCAATATTGTATTTAAGGAGATCAAAAAAAATTAACCCCATTTAATATTAATGGATTTGATGTTTACCGGCATGGATGGCAGGTCTATATGCCGAAGTATAAAAGAAAATCACCCGACCTGTTTTTACCGGTTATTCTAATATTCGGCACACAATATCTCGCTAAATCATCACATCTTTCGGATGCGCCAAATGATTTTTTTTAAAACCTTTTGATCTTGATTATCTTTTAGAAAAAATAGAGAGCAATTAAGCTTTTTTATTCTTACTGATCATGGATCACATAAAACCATCGCTCAAAAGTGCTTTTCGGAATTTAGTTGGTATTTTACTTTAGGCATTTATCCATTCATCTTTTGTACTGGAAAATCGGAACCTATTGATAAATTACGGGCTGAGAATCTCGGAGTCACTAATTATCTGATTAAACTTTTTGATGATGTTGAGTTAATCCATTGTATAAAGAAAACTTTAGAAAAAACACCTTAACTATAGCAAGTTTGTTTTCTGTTCGTTTTCTTTTATAACTTCAACAGTTTGATTTATAAATTCAATTGATCACCGCTTTTTGTGTTAAAGCCGTAATTAATAGGACTAATAGGGATTTATTTAAAAAAACTGCGTTGGTTTCTTTAAATAATACTTATCTTAGTGTAACGGTTTACAGCTACAATAGGCTAAAAGTTGCAGTGAGTAATTCGATGAGTCAGGAATAACAGCGAATATATAACATTGACGCTCAATAGGTTAGAAACAAGGTTAGTTTCCCCTACGGGCTACTTGAGGGGAAAGGTTGTTAAAACACAACTTTTCCCCCTTTTTTATGCTATCTAAGTTACTGTTAATCAACAAGATAAGCGACAAGGGTTCACTCAAATAAAAAGTTCGATGTTGGGTTCCGTCAAAGCATAGGTTTTCAGGGTACATTGAACTTATTAAATGCCTTTTAGCTTCAATGTCCTGATTTTTATAGAATTGCAGAATATTGGTATAACGCTCAGTTAACAAGTTAAGTAAATTTTCAATAGTTTTTAATTCCCCTGAACGTCCTGGCAAATCTAATAACCGGCTTTCCAGCTTAGATAGGGCTTCACTGCATTCTTTCTTAGTTAATTTAAAGTCTTCTTCATCAATCATATCCTTTAGAAACTTTTTCCTTGCCGAAGATAAAATCTGTTCTTGCTCTTCAATTTGCTCGCCGATTAATTTCCTTTCGTCCAAATCTTGCCGGTTTGAAGATTGGTATTCATCCATAACTAGCATTCTGAATAGTTCACCTGCTCCCGGAGCAAGATTGTATTTCTGCAACTCACTTTCAAACGCTTCGTTTACATCTTCTGCCAAGCAGCGCGTCCTATGCAGTGCAAGGGGCAGCCTTGGACGCCATTCTGCTCATCGATCCGAGTGGTGCGTTTATTTTGGCTAAACAGCACGAAAAAGATGCCAAAGGAAAGCTGAAAGATGCCATTATCACTATCTATTGCCAAAGCGGAGGGGACGCGGAATGGCCATATATATATTACAATTTTGCCGATCCTGCTTCGGTGATGCAGTATAGCTTCACGGGCAAGTTTGCCAGCCTGACCGGAACTGTTGCCAACCCCGCCTTTGCACAGCAGGGAATTGAAGCCATTGCTGATTTGGTTATCCGATTAAAAAAATATGATAAGCTGACCAGGTTCATTGAAATACTTAACCAAGTCAAAGCTGACCGACTAAAGTTAAACGACACCGCCTCGGCGGCATTTGCAGACCAGGCGATTAGCAGAATGAGCGTTCTTGCTCGCAGCTCAGTCCATGATTAAAGAATTGCTCAAATCTTTTAATCTTCATCATCGTTTTGCAAAATCGGCTCTAAAACCTCCAACAAGGCTAATAAGTGTTCTAAATGCTGATCGCTTCCGATACTAACGGGATTTGCTCCCAAAGTGAGACTGGGTTGCTCCAAAAAGAGCAACCCTTTTTAATGGCACCTGCTTCGTGCCAATCCATCACCCATCTTATATCCTGATCTACAAAAGAAGATTTATAGCCGATTATATTGCTGCCATCCATAATACTGTTAGAACGGCTACGGCCTTATCATAGGCGATAAAAAATCAAATGATTTACTCGATAGCATCTTGCTATTTATTACGTTTTGTTCTCATTATCAGGAAGAAGCAAAATGTCCTTATCGCTAATTATTTGATCTTCAGCGCCCTCAGATTTACAGTTACTATTATTCTTTTCATTGTTTTCAGAAATCTCAGCCAAAACCTCTAAAAGCTTTGATAACTGTTTCAAATACCTATCGTTACCGCTACTTAAGGAAAAGTTCTTTATTGAATTTTTCCTTTTTTTATGCTGTAAACTATTGCTTATCAATCGATTACTTTACCAAAAAAAAGTGTTCGATATTTCCTTATATAAATCGCACTTCAAAACCATTTTCCTGCAAAATGTGGCCTGAATTATTTTAAAGAGCCATTCTAAGAGTTCGATTCCGCTAAAGTATTTTCATAATAGGTTCTTTTACTATTTGGATTTGTATATGAGTTACCCTTATTCGATTCCGGGGATATCGTAATCATATAAATTAATTACGCTAAACTGTAAACTTAAAAGTCAGGCTCAGGGTAAATTTGTATTACATTAATTGATACATCATGAACGCAATAACAAATATCTTATCACAACTAGCCCACATGATATGGGACATCTACTGGGGGTTGGCACTCGGTTTTATCCTGTCATCGCTGATCCGGGCTTTTGTATCTACAGAAAGCATATCTGAAAGATTGGGTAAAGATTCGGTAACGGCCATTAGTCTTTCTACACTTTTTGGAGCGATATCTTCATCGTGTTCTTATGCGGCGGCCTCGATGGCAAGAGCATTAATGATCAAGGGGTCTACCTGGTCAAATGCTGTAGCCTTTATGGTAGCAAGTACCAACCTGGTATTTGAAATATTTATAGTGATCGTAACCCTACTGGGCTGGGCATTTTTTGGTGGCGAAGTGATCGGTGGTCTATTTTTTATCATCATTTCCGCAATAATCATCAGCAGGTTTTTTCCGGCAAAAGTAAAGGATGAGGCCAAGGAATATATCGCTGCGTCTGAAAGGGGGAAATCAAATGACCCTCATGCGCATCATCAAATGGAAAGTTCCTGCTGCCAGCATAAAATGAAAATGGATACCGAAGAAGCGCCTGAAGAGAAAGCCGGTTTATCTACTAAGCTAAAGGAAGCCAGCGGACACTATTACATGGATGTAACGATGGTGGGCAAGGATATTTTGATCGGACTTGTTGTATCGGCTATTTTAATGATTGTTGTTCCTGGTGCGTTTTGGAAGGGCTTATTCTTATCGGGAAACAGCAGCTTGCCACATTTCGTTGTGTTAAGCTGGAATGCCGTCGTAGGAATTTTCATTGCTATAATCGCTTTTGTCTGCTCAGTAGGTAATATCGTGATGGCAGCCGTATTATGGCAGGGTGGCATTTCGTTCGGTGGGGTTATCGCCTTTATTCTTTCTGACCTGGTGACTATTCCTATGCTGATGGTATTCCGTAAATATTACGGCAACAAAACGATGTGGTATTTGCTGATCATTCTGGTTGTTAGCATTTTCTTTACTTCTTTGTTTTTGGATTACTCTTTTGCGGCCTTGCATTGGATACCCAAAACCCATACTGGTAGTATGCAAATGGCAAGCGAACATTTTAGCTGGAACTATCAAACATGGCTGAACCTGTTTTTTATTCCAATATCTATTGTCTATTTTTATTGGGGCAGAAAAAGCATGAAATAACCAATTTTTAACAACAAGGATTTGCCATGGAATATACCGAGCTGGACCATCTTGAAAATAAAGATATAGTTGTAATGCAAATTTATGAACGATTAATAAATGAACTACAAAAATTCGGACAACTTAAAATTGAACCTAAGAAAACAAGTATCCACTTAGGTAACCGCTTCGGTTTTGCTGGAGTTTATACACGGGGAAATTACATCAATTTAGAGGTTCATTTAAACCATAAGCTTACCAGTAACAGGATAAACAAAGTTGAACAAGCTTCCGCAAATCGTTACCACCATACAATTAAATTAACAAGCGAGAAAGATATTGATCAGGAACTCCTGAATTGGCTCAAGCAAGCATATGAATTAAAAAAATAGCATAGTGACAAACATTTTAAAAGGCGTCATAGCAGGTCTAATTTTCGGTGTTGTCTCAGTCATCCCGATGATGTTTATGACATTTAAAGACAAACCAAGCGCGATGGTGGCTTCATTCATCAGCAGGTTTGCAATCGGATTTATTATTTTCAACATGGAGTTGCCCATTCCGGGCTGGGTAAAGGGTGGTTTAGTAGGAATAATTTTGAGCCTGCCGGATGCACTGGTAACAAAACAGTACGCACCCATTATCGGGCTTGGTTTGATAGGCGGAATTGTTTGTGGTATTTTTGCAAAATAAAAGCAAACTGACACTATTGAACATCGCCCTTAGAATATAAAATCAATATGGTGCTACATATTAAAAACATGGTTTGCGACCGCTGCCAGATGATCGTCCGGCAGCAGTTGGAAAACCTGGGCTTTACAGTTAAACAGGTCGCGTTGGGTAGTGCGGAAATAGCGCCTGAACCCGATGAGGAACAAATGCAGCTTATTTCAGCAGCATTAAAAGTACCTGGTTTTGAACTGATCAATAAGGAAACGGACAAGACCGTAGAGGCGATAAAAAATGCGGTGATCGACCTGGTTCATCATTCCGATCTGTCAGAAATTAATATGTCCTATTCCGACCTGATTGCGAAGCGTGTCGGCAAGGATTATGTGCACCTGAGCCGTTTATTTTCAAACGCCCAGGATACCACCATTGAGCGTTTTATCATCGAACAAAAAGTTGAAAAGATCAAGGAGTTGATCGAGTACGGTGAATTAAACCTGAATGAAATTGCCTATCAAATGAGTTATAGCAGCAGCGCACACTTGTCAACGCAGTTTAAAAGTGTTACCGGCATAACGCCGAGCCAGTTTAAAACCTCAGAAAAAGCGGGCAGAAAAGCGATTGATAAGATATGATTGTTTACATCTGCAATAGGATGTAAATTTTTAACGGAATTATATAAAAACATAGAAATGAACAGTTGCTACCTTAGCAGTGTGCAATATTTAAAGCAATAAACGTTTTAATAAGAACATGAAGTATATCGCTGTTTTCCTCATATTGAATGTACTGCTTTTATTCTCGTTTACGGGTATGGCCAAAATTCCTCATGGAACAGCATCATGTTGCACAGCAAAATACTCAAAAGATTGCTGCACACAGCCCAAAAAATCTGCTGATAACGACTGTGGCAAAGGAGCCTGCAATGCGTTGCTGAATTGCGGTACTTGCGGGTTTGTTGTTACTGTATCGGTTCCACTATCACCAGCAATGATTGATCTGTACCTGCAAACTATTCACCATTTTGCAACAGGCGAGTTATCAGACTATCACGGCAACGACTGGAACCCTCCGAAAGCTTAATAATTTATGTAGCGGCCTGTTTATGGTCACAGTATTTCATTAATTATTAATCTTCAAAATCAAAAAATCATGAAAAAGTTCCTTTTCACCACGTTGGTGATATTATTATCCGTTGTATCCATTACTTATGCCAATACCCCTTGCTGCAACAGCAAAATGAACCATTGTTCAACCTGTGCAAAAGGTTGCGGGCCAAACTGCAAGGACTATTGCAGCAAAACCTGCAAGGCATCTGGCAATTGCAAGACGGTATGTAAATTGTAATTAATAACAAGCCGCCTCTTCAACGGGGCGGCTTACAAAACATTAACCCGCAAAACATATACTTTTATATATTTGTACTAATGAAACGCATCTCGCTCATCTTATTAACGGCTATCTACTTCATATCCTGTATGGGTATGAGTGTAAACCGTTCGTATTGCTGCGGAAAATTAACATCGGTAAGTTTCAGTTATGGTGCAGGTGATAATTCCGGTAATATATCGGGAAATAAGGATAAATGCTGCGGGCATGAAAAGCAAAGTTTCAAGGTTAAGGACAACCATTTTATCCCCGTTTCCCTTTCTTTGAATCATCCCTTGCCTGTTATTATTCCATCATTTACCAGCGTGGCGGATGAACCCGTTGTTAGCACATTACACACTAAAATAGTTTATAAGGGGAATGCTCCACCCGGACATTCAGATATACCCGTCTATACCCTTAACTGCGCTTACCGGATCTGATCTGCCGATTTATCATTAGCCGTACATCCTGTACCAGCTAACTTGTAATTTTCAATTCATCATCTTAATTTATAATTACTGCACAAGGCTTGCCTTATGCCATTTTTCCATTCTTTAATTTTTTAAAATCACATGAAAAAAGTAACCCTGCTGGCTATTGCCATTTTATTTTCTGTTGGAACTGTATTTGCGGCTCATTCGACCACCCCGGTTTCGGATACAACCAAAACCAAAAAAGCGAAGACCGCTAAAGTAATTTATACCTGCCCAATGCACACGGATGTTGTGAGCTACAAACCGGGTAAATGCCCAAAACCCGGTTGCGGTATGACGATGGTAAAAAAGAGCGATCTGAAAAAGAAACCCACAACAATAAAAATGTAGTTCATTTCAGCCCGGCGAAACATCCGGGCTTAACAAAATCATTAAGATGATCAATCAACTTATTTCCCTTTCGCTGAAAAACAGGTATATCGTTTTGCTGATTGCGGTCGCTCTTTTTGCCTGGGGAGCGTATGCGGTAAAGGAAAATCCAATAGATGCTATCCCCGACCTGTCGGATAACCAGGTGATCGTATTCACTGAATGGCAGGGCCACAGCCCGCAGATCATGGAAGACCAGGTAACTTATCCGCTAGTAAGTAATTTACAGGGCATCCCCAAAGTAAAAGCAATAAGGGCAACGTCCATGTTTGGGATGAGCTTTGTTTACATTGTTTTTGAGGATAATGTAGACGTGTATTGGGCAAGAAGCCGGGTACTCGAAAGGCTGAATTATGCGCAGCGATTATTGCCACAAGGTATTACGCCCACACTAGGGCCTGACGGCACAGGTGTCGGCCATATCTTATGGTACACGCTGGATGCCAAGGGCATGGATCTGGGTGAGCAGCGTGCATTACAGGATTGGTATGTAAAACTGGGTTTACAAACAGTTCCCGGTGTGAGTGAGGTCGCCTCATTCGGCGGCTTTGAAAAGCAATACCAGGTCAGCATCGACCCGCATAAACTCAACTATTATAATATCCCGCTATCGCAAGTACTCAAAGCGGTTAAAAGCAATAACAATGATGTTGGCGGGCGCAAGTTTGAAATGAACGGTACTGGCTATATCGTTCGTGGGCTGGGTTATATCAAAAGTTTGCAGGAGGTGGAGAATATACCTATTGGTGTGATCAATTCTATACCCGTAACCATAAAAGATATTGCCACGGTACAGATGGGTGGTGACGAACGCTTAGGCATATTCGATGAGAACGGTGAGGGTGAAGCGGTCGGCGGTATAGTGGTTATGCGCTACGGCGAGAATGCCGATAAAGTGATCCATGCGGTAAAGGATAAAATGAATGATATTCAAAAAGGCTTGCCGGCAGGCGTATCGTTCAATATCGCTTACGACCGAAGTACACTTATTGAAAATGCGGTCAATTCTGTAAAACATACCTTAATTGAGGAAATGATAACGGTATCCATTATTGTTATCCTTTTCCTATTCAGCTGGCGTAGCGCTTTAAGTATCATTATACAAATTCCCATTACAATAGCCGCAAGCTTTATCCTGTTAAATGCCTTTGGCATTAGCTCTAATATTATGTCCTTAACGGGGATAGCTTTAGCTATAGGGGTGATCGTTGATAACGGAATTGTCATGGTAGAAAACTCGCATAGAAATTTATCTATCGCACAACAAAAAGAAAAATCATGACCCCAGCAGAAAGAATAAAAATCATAGAAGCATCTTGTAAACAGGTTGGTCGTGGCGTGTTTTTCTCTACATTAATTATTGTAGCATCGTTTCTACCAGTATTCTTACTGGAGGGACAGGAAGGCAAATTGTTCGGCCCGCTGGCCTGGACAAAGACTTTTATACTGGCCATTGATGCCATACTCGCGGTAACATTGGCCCCTGTACTAATCTCCTTTTTCCTGAAAGGGAAATTGCGGACAGATGATCACAACCCGCTGAATCGTGGACTGGAAAAAATTTACCGGCCAATATTGAACTGGTGCGTGACCTGGCACAAAACAACGCTGATCATCAATATTGTTGCCTTGCTTATCAGCATACCGTTATTGCTAAGTCTTGGTAGTGAATTTATGCCGCCTTTGGACGAGGGTACTATACTTTTCATGCCGGTTACGCAACCGGATGTTTCCAATGCAGAAGCGAAACAATTGTTGCAGGTGCAAGACAAGATCATCAAAAGCATCCCCGAAGTAGGCAATGTTTTGGGAAAGGCAGGCCGCGCAAACACCGCTACCGACAATTCACCCATCAACATGACGGAAACGATAATCCTGTTAAAGCCCAAAGACGAATGGCGCAAGGGCATAAAAAAGGAAGATATTATCAATGAATTGAACGCCAAACTACAAATACCCGGCGTGGTAAATGGCTGGACACAGCCGATCATCAACCGTATCAATATGCTATCCACGGGTATTCGTACCGATGTTGGATTGAAAGTTTATGGGCAGAACCTGGATACGATCAATGCTTTATCGAATCAAATGAAACAGGCTTTGCAGGGCGTAAGCGGCATAAAAGATCTATACGTTGACCCGATAACGGGTGGAAAATATGTAGATATAGCGGTAAATAAAGATGCTATTGGCCGTTACGGTTTAAGCGTGGATGATGTGAACGAGGTAGTGGAAAGCGCTTTGGGCGGTATGGATCTGACGACCACTGTTGAAGGCCGGCAACGGTTCAGCGTTAATGTACGTTTCGCGCAGGATTACCGCAGTAATTTGGACGCGATCAAACGGACTTTAGTACAAACACCCTCTTACGGGCCTGTTCCGCTATCATCTGTTGCGGATATAAAGATCAGCGATGGCCCGGCAATGATCCAGTCGGAAAACGCACTGTTAAGGGGAACTGTATTATTCAATGTTCGCGACCGTGATTTGGGCAGTACAGTAAAAGATGCGCAAGACAGGATCAGCAGCATGATTAAAACACTGCCAAAAGGTTATTACGTGGAATGGAGCGGTCAGTATGAAAACCTCATCAGGGCGGAAAGAACGTTAAAGTTAATACTGCCTGTTGTACTCATCATCATATTTACCTGCCTGTATTTTGCTTTTCATTCTATTCGTGAAGCATTTTTCAGCCTCATATCAATCCCGTTTGCATTAATCGGAGGCGCTTATATGGTGTATTTCTTTGGGGTACATTTATCAGGTGCGGTTGCCGTTGGTTTTATAGCACTCTTTGGTATCGCCGTGGAAACCGGGATTGTGATGGTTATTTATTTGAATGATGCCATGCAGCAACTGGTTGCCTTAAAAGGAAATTCAAAGGAAACGATTACCAAAGAAGATCTGCGGGTATATGTAATGAACGGTGCGGTAAAACGCCTGCGGCCTAAACTCATGACCGTGTGTGTAGCCCTGTTTGGATTGGTGCCAGTATTATGGGCAACCGGCACGGGCAGTGATGTTATGCTTCCTATTGTGCTGCCCATGATTGGCGGGGTATTAACTTCTTCCACGCATATTCTACTGGTTACTCCGCTCATCTTCTTGATGGTAAAAGAATACGAACTGAAAAAATATGGCAAACTGGAAGTATTGGATGTAAAGGAATAATCAAATGAAAAAGACACATCAATTAACATATGTAACGCTCTTTTGCTTTGCCAGCATATCGGTTAAAGCGCAGGAACGTTTATCACTCGATAGCGTTTTAGCCCGGGTTTCAACCAATCCATCCTTACAGGCTTATGCTGCAAAAATGAGCGCCGAGGATGCTTACGCAACGGGTGCTAAGAGTTTTGAAGCGCCAACCATCAGCGCGGGGCAGTACCAAACGCCTTACCAACTTAATCCAAATACAGGTTCATTTATGATCCAGGCAGAGCAAATGTTTACGAACCCCGCAAAGCTGAAGGCAAAGCAAGATTACATGAAAGGGATGTCCAAAGTAACTGCCGAGGATAAGAATTACCTGAAAAACCAACTGATCGCACAGGCAAAACAATATTATTTTGAACGGGTGGTGCTGGAAAAGAAACTCGCCTTATTGCAGCAAACGCAAAGCCTGCTGGAATATATGCTGAAGGATGCGAACATCCGGCTTACCTACGGAAAGGAAAAGCTGCCCAATATCTATAAAGCCAAAGCAGATTTGTATGAACTTGATAATACCCGCGAGCAACTAAACAACGAGATCAGCCAAAAGAATATTATGCTGAATACACTGATGAACCGGGATAAAGCAACTGCGTTTATGGTAGATACCAATTATGTTGTAAAGGATTATGAAACTGTTGTAACCGATACATCCACACTTGCAAATTCCCGTAGTGATATAAAAGGCATCAGCCGCAATATTGAATTACAGCAATTGAATGCGCAAATGGAGTACAGCAAGCGCAAACCCGATTTTGGAATTCAGGCAGCCCACATGATCAGTTATGGCGGCTATCCAAACCAATATATCTTAATGGCTTCTATCACCATTCCTATTGTTCCCTGGGCATCTAAAGAATACAAAGCCAACCTCAAAGGCATCCAATATGAGGTGGAAGAATTACAACAGAAAAAATTGGATATGGTAAACCAGGCAGCAGGGCAGTTAGCCGGAACAAGCACCAACATAGCAAGCAAAAAAAGGCAGTTAAAAAACTATCAGCAAAATATTATTCCCGCCTTGCAAAATGGTTACAAAACAGCTTTGCTGGCTTACGACCAGAACACAGGCGACCTGCCATCGGTGCTGGATGGTATAAAAGATCTGCAAACGGCCCGTATGGCGTACTTAGATAACTTACAGGAACTTTTAACCTTACAGGTAACATATGAAAGGGAAAATGAAAGCAATTAAAATAATATTGACCGGCGTCCTGTTAAGCACTATGTTACTTACAGCTTGTTCCAATAATAAAAAGGGACAAATGACGACCCAGGCAAAAAGTGATGCCAAATATACCTGCCCTATGCACCCGCAAATACTGGAGGACCATCCGGGCAGTTGCCCGATTTGCGGTATGGCTTTGGTAAAGAAGTCCAGACAAGCCAGCGAAGGTTCGGGCATCAGTTTGAACACGGTTTTGCAACCCGTCAATTCCAATGTCATCTCTACAGTAGCAGCTATCACGCCCGAACAAAGGGAGGTGTATACTACCATTTCCGCGCAGGGTTACCTGGACTTTGATACCCGTATGTTTAACAATATTGCTTCCCGTTATTCAGGGCGGATTGAAAAACTTTATATCAAGTATGCTTTCCAGGAGATACATCAGGGGCAGCGCATCTTTGATATATACAGCCCTGATATGGTTACCGCGCAGCAGGATCTGATTTTTTTAGTAAAAAATTCACCTGCGGAAACCGGTTTGATCAGTGCTGCAAAACAAAAGCTTTTATTGCTGGGCATGACCAATTCACAGGTCGGCCAAGTCATTCAAACAGGTAAAGTATTTTACAGCCTCCCGGTGTATAGTCCCTATGAAGGACATGTTCATGATATGCCGCATAGTCAAATGGCAGGTGCAACAAGCACAGAAAGTCCGCCAGATTATGCCAATAACCTGCCATTATCTGTCAAAGAGGGAATGTACGTTGAGAAAGGGCAAAATTTGTTTAACGTGGTAAATCCTCACATGCTATGGGCAATCATTAAAATAGATCAAACCACTTTTTCGGGTTTGAAATTACATCAGTCGGTTACAATTACGTTGCCTGACGTTCCGGGAAAGACGATTGACGGATCGGTAGATTTTATTGAACCTGTTTTAGAGAATGGCGATAAAACAACAACTATCCGGGTGTATTTAGATAATATGGATCATGAGTTAAAGGTAAACAGCCTGGTGAAAGCGAAGATACAGACGGGTTATAAGAGTGGCTTATGGATACCAAGGACGGCATTAGTTGATTTAGGCAAAACGAAAATCGTCTGGCTAAAGAATGGTGCGGTATTTCACGCCAAACAAGTTATGAGTGGAGCTATGAATAATGATGAAGTGCTTATTTCAAATGGCCTGATGGCTACCGATAGCATAGCCGCCAATGCACAATATTTATCAGACAGCGAAAGTTTCATTAAAACAAAAAGTGATGAATAAGATAAAAATACTGGCTTTGATCTTTATAATTGAGTTTGCAGCCTGCAAACAAAAGGCACAAACCGTAGCCATACATAAAGCACAGCATGCATTTTACTATACCTGTTCCATGCACCCGCAAGTACACGAGGATCATGATGGCAATTGCCCGATATGCGGCATGAAGCTAATCAAGGTAGAACTTACCGCAGATGCCGATAAGTCAACAGAACGGATTACGCTAACGGCAACGCAGTTGCAATTAGCGAATATCGAAACGGACACGGTGCGGGATGAAAATACAGGTGATGATAAAACGTTGACCGGGACAGTTACCACCGATGAAAATGCCACCGAAGAATTTGGTGCAAGAATAGCCGGGCGCATCCAAACCTTGTACATAAGGACGGTGGGCGAAAAAATCTCAGTCGGCCAGCCTGTTTATTCCATTTATAGTGAAGATTTGCAGGAAGCGGAAAAGGAATATCTTTTGGCGAAACAGCAACAGAAAGTGCTGCGTAATCCTGATGTGGATTATCATCAACTAATCAGCGCTGCCGAAAACAAACTACATCTGTGGGGCTTATCGGCTGCACAAATCAGTAATTTAGCAGCTTCAGGGAAAGCATCGGCCACAACAATGATACTCAGCACCGTTGGTGGAACCGTTAGTGATATTTCAATTCATGAAGGAGACTATGTGACTGAAGGTATGACCATATTAAAAACACAGGCATTAAACAATTTATGGGTAGAAGCGCAGTTGTATGCCAGCGAAACGGCTAACTACAAAGAAAATGACCGGGTAAGTGTTTCTTTTCCTGACCTAAATGGGCTTGTTATTAATGGAAAGGTAGCATTTGTAAATCCTGAATTATCCGATGCCTCTAAAGTGGATTTAATAAGAGTGAGCATCCCAAATCTGCAAGCGATAATAAGACCGGGTATGCTGGCTTATATATCACTTAGCGGCAATGGTAGCCGTTCCTTAGCTGTACCAGCTTCGGCAATCCTGACAGATGGTAATGGCAGCAGAGTATGGATTAAAAATGCTGATGGTAGTTTTTCAGCCCAAAAGGTAACTGTTGGTTCAGGCAATTCAAATTATGTGCCGATTGTTTTAGGATTAAACCGTGGCGCTATCGTGGTCACTAACGGAGCCTATTTGCTAAATAGCGAGGCCATCTTTAAAAACGGCAGCGACAATAATATGAGTGGAATGAAAATGTAAAGTTGTCTTAACGCAAATATTACAGTGAATTATATAAGCAGTTCAACTCGCTGCAAGGGTGTTCGACATTTACTGGGATATTTGTAATTAAAGACCAGGTTCTATTAAAATATGCTTTGAGCGATGTAAACGACGATTCTAAGTGCTCGATTCCACCCTGGTTAATCTCCAAAAACGCGCTATCGCCAGATATTATTATTGCAAGCAGTGTATGTAATACTATTTCTCACATGATATTCCAACTTGCGGCCTTTCGCCAAATTATATAGGAAATTTTTAATAATATGGGCTTGTTCCTCGCCTATTTGAATATCGTTACGTCTCGGTATCTTAATAACCTGTTCAATAGAAACTCATTGATTGGCATTTAGATGTGGAGTCTACGCATAATCTTTATTATAGGTTTTTAATATCAATAAAGAGCGCTGTAACGTATTTGTAACCGAAGTAATCTTGAATTACAACTAAAAGATAAAGATTGAAAGACCTTCAATTTTTAAACATGAATCTAAAAAAAACGCCGCCTGCACAGGCGGCGTTCAATCTAAATCAAACTATTAACTGACCCTATAAAGAACGATTTTGTGCGAATGGCCAAGTATTATGTTGCTGATCGTTCAGCTTATATCTTTTTGATTATTGAGCTGTATTTGAAACTGTACTTTCCGGCATCAGCACCAGCCTGATGTAATTATCACCGCTCAAATATTTACCCGCCACGGTTTTAACGTCGCCGGGCTTCACCGCATCCAGCAAGTTGTTGTATCGGTTAACCTGGTCCAGGTCCAGGTCGTTTTGCAATTGCCCGTTCAGATAGCCCAACCAGAAGTCGTTGGTTTTTAATTGCGGTTCGAAACTGGTTTTATCTTCTGCCCGCCATTTATCTATGTTTTCCTGTAGCGGGCCGTCGGTTTTTAGCTTATTTATCTCGTCAAGGGTGGAGGCAATAAGCTTTTCTACGTTCTGCGGTGCGCAGCCAAAGTGAACAAGGAAACTGTAACGCTGCTGCGGTAGTTTTGTCGTATTTTCCTGTACTCCCGGACTATAAACACCGCTTTCATCCTCACGTAGCCTTTGTAACAGGCGTATCTCCAATACTTCTTTCAGCGCATCCATTTTTACATTATTCTCCGGGCTGTAATCGTATTTGCCGGTGTACACCAGGTAAACGGTGGCTTTCGGTTCGCTGCCTTTGTAAACCGTTTTTTCAATCCTGCCTGCCGGTGCATGAATGTCGAGGTCTTTTGATTGTTCATGCTGATTTGTTGCGGGCAATGAACCGAGGTATTTTTCCAGTAATGGTTTAATAGCAGCCGTATCAATACTGCCCACAAAGGTGAACGTAAAGTTACCCGCATCGGCAAAGCGTTCTTTATAGATCTGGTACGCCCTGTCCAGGTTTATCTGTTCCATCTTTTGCAGGGTTGGCCCTGTGCGCCTGATATTGTAGCTTCCCATAACCGCGCTTACTGTATCACCGAATACGCTATTCGGGTCGCTGGCCCTATTGGCCAGGCCGGCTTCGGAGCGTGATAAAATTCCTTTAAAAATTGCGGTGTCTTTTCTTGGTTCGGTAAAGTAGGCGTAAATCAGCTGCATGGCCGTTTCCAGGTCTTTCGGGGTTGAGCCACCGCTGATGCCTTCAAAGCGTTCATTGATAAATGGCTTTACGCCAACTTGTTTGCCGGTTAGGTATTTGGTTAATTCACCGGTATTGTAATTACCCACGCCGCCTGCTCCAATAATAGCAGCCGCAGCCGCTGCCGATTGGTAATCCGCGTCACTGTACAGGGAGGTGCCGCCTGCTGCAAAGCCGCTGAAAATGACCTGGTCGTTTTTGAAGTCGGTAGGTTTTAATAACACTTTTACACCGTTACTTAAGGTAATGGCGGTAATATTAAGCTCTTTGTTTTGCTCCTCGCCTTTAATACTACCGGGGACAGGCATGGTACTTAGCAGCGGTTGGGTACTTACTTCATCCTGGTAAGGCGTAAGGTCTTCTGCTTCCACTGCCTTGAGCCAGCTGTTTACTTTGGCTTCGTCGGGTAGCGTACTTTTGTCCTTTTCAGGCGCCAGGATCAAAATATCACGGTTGATATCCGTTATATAGGTTTTAGCAAGGCTGTTAACATCAGTTAAGGTGATGCCGGGCATATCATTTTTTGTTAACTGGTATTCTATTTCAATTCCGGGAGCAGCCTCGCCGGTTAAAAAGTAAGCCTGGTATTCACTTACATAACTGCCCGAATTGGTTTTGTTTTTTTCTTTAAGGCTGGTTTCCATCGCGTTCAGGTAAGCGGTTTTAGCGCGCTCCAATTCTGTTGACGTAAAGCCGAACCGTTTCAACCTTTCTGTTTCCCGCCATACGGCTTTCAATCCCTTTTCCAGCTCGCCTGGTTTTGCCTGTACGCTGGCGTCATAAGTATCCAGCCCGCCCATAAAACCGGATATACCTGCATCGCCACCTATAAACGGCGGGTCGGCTTTTCTCGACAGTTCAGCATAGCGCTCACTTAGCATCCGGTCAAACAGGCCTTGCACCAGTGCAGTGCGATAATCCGCCGCTGTTTTTAGCTCCGGCGCCTTATGTTTGATCATGATCTCGGCCTCAGTTGTGGTCATCTCCTTATCGGTTACTGCTATAAACTGGTTTTTACCGGTAAGCGGCACGGTGTATTTGCTACGCACCCGTTCATGTACCGGGTTTTTCAGGTCGCTGAACCTTGCTTTGACAACCTTCTCCAGGCTGTCGGCATTGATATCCCCTACTATGACCAACGCCTGCAGGTCAGGTCTGTACCAGTCGTTATAAAAACGGGCGATAGCCGGCCTTTTAAAGTTATCCAGCACCGTATCCAGCCCTATGGGAATGCGTACCGCGTACCTTGAATTATTCAGGATGACGGGCCAGTATGCACGGCGCATTCTTTCGCCGGCACCTTTGCCCAGCCGTTTCTCTTCCAACACCACACCACGTTCCTTGTCGATCTCTACCGGGTCGAGCAGCGCTCCATGCGCCCAGTCGCGCATGATCTCTATACCGTCATTTAAAAGTTTAGGATTGTCTGAAGGGATGGGCAACTGGTACACCGTTTCATCAAAGCTGGTATAGGCGTTAATATCCGCGCCGAAACGTACACCTGCCTTTTGCAGGTAATCTATCAGCTCGTTATGCGGGAAATGTTTGGTGCCATTAAAGCTCATGTGTTCCATAAAATGGGCTAGCCCGCGCTGGTCTTCATCTTCAAGCACAGAACCCGCCTTGTTTACCAGGTACATCGTTACCCTGTTCTTCGGCTCTTCATTATGCCTGATGTAATACGTAAAGCCATTGGGTAGTTTACCCGTCCGCACCGCAGGGTCAAGCGGAAGGGTTTGTGCCTGGGTAGTACCGATAGCACCGGCAACAAGGCCATAAATTAAAAGATATTTAAGTTTCATATTGTCTTAATTAAATAGGGTAGCTAATTTTTTATTTAATTCATCGCCACGCAGGTTTTTACCTATAATTTTTCCGGTTGGGTCGAGCAGGTAGTTTTGCGGGATAGATGTGATGCCATACAATTTGGCAACATCATTATCCCAGAATTTAAGGTCTGATACTTGCGTCCATGCTAAACCATCTGCTTTAATAGCGGCCAGCCAGTCATCTTTTTTACCAGGGCGGTCTAATGAAACCCCTAAAACGGTAAAGTTTTTATTTTTATATTGATTGTATGCTTTTACCACATTCGGGTTTTCGCCACGGCAGGGGCCACACCATGACGCCCAAAAATCAACCAAAACATATTTACCACGAAAATCCGTAAGGCTCACAGGCTTGTCGTTCACATCATTTTGTGTGAATACAGGGGCCATAGCGCCAATAGAAGTGGCTCGCACTGCCTCTATCGCTTTCGCAAATTCAAGCCCGGCAGCTGTATTGCGCACACTTGCAGTAAGGCTTTTATAAACCGGCTCAACCGTAGCAACATCAATATCATGGCCGCTTAGTTCCATTAATACAACCAGGCTGATGTATGAATCGGGATATTGTTTGATAAATTGCTGCTGCAGGATGTGTTTAGTATCTATTATTTTATTATACCGGGCCTGCAAGCCATCTTTAAAATCCTGGTCGGCTTTTTTATCGTCCGGGGCTGCTAAATATTCTGCATTGAGCATGGCTATATCTTTATCGGGCGCCATGGTCAATGCTTTATAGGCCGTGTTCTCATCATTAAGCTTCGAACCGGTAAACACTGCATTTTTGACAGAATCTTTTGCCGCCAGGCCTATATCGCCTTTTTCAAGATATACTACAGCCACATCGGCATCACGGCCTAATTTTTCCAGGCCTACGCCTTTGTGGTCAAGCACCAATTGCGCCCTTATAGGGTCTGTTACCGTACCTGTAAATTTAAAGGCCCCGTTATCAACCATGGCCGAATCAGTCACCATCGTACCCGCTAACCTGTAAATTAAATAGGCCTTTGCGGGTGCCTTGTCCTGTCCAACTTTGGCATTTAACGTAAAATTGCTGCTTTGGGCCCATACCGCTGTCGGTACCAGTCCTAAAGCCAATAAAATCATTCTTTTCATAATTTTTTACTAGTTTATTTTTTTGATATAGATAGATGTTGTTTAATTGCTACCCGCTTTATCCTGTTTCTGTGATATAATTACTGTTGTGAATCCGCCATTTTTTTCAAACCATCACGCCTTTTTTCAACCATTTCCTGGAAGGTCTTTTTCTGTTCGGCTGTTAAAACTTGTTCTATCCTGGAGGCGTTTACATCCAGCTGTTTCAGTATATAGTCAATTATCGCTTTCGTATTATGCGTATCCTGCCCGTGTTTCAACTGGGCCTGGGCTGCTTTATCATTTGCCTGCTCCTTGCCCATTTGTTGTATAACAGTCGCGATTTTAGCTGTTTGCCCATCAGTAAGCTTTAATTGCACCTGCAATTGCTTAGCCTGGCTGGCAGCCGCATTTGCCGATTGCGCATAAATATTTGTCGCCATTCCAATAATCAAAATTATTGTTGCAAGCCATTTGGTTGTTTTCATTGTTTTGTAAATAATCAGTTTTTGCTTTTGTTGTATGCTGTCTGCTCGCTCAATAATTCCAGTATACCCTCATTTTCAATGATCATCATACCATGCCGGTCACTGGAAATGCCGGGTTGAAGCAGGTAGGGATAGGTGGGGATAGCACCATTCATGATAGTGGGCAGGTATAACATTTGAATATTACTTTGCTCCTGCAACACTTCGCCGGCTTCGATGATATGTGTGGAAATGATGAACAGGCAATCGCGGTATTCGCTAAAAGCGGCCGTTACGGCCAGCGTAGCGTCATAGGCATCCTTTACATTAGTGCCTTTAAACAGCTCATCAAATATAATCACCAGGCTTTTGCCGCTGCTTACTTCTTCGGCTACCTTTTTTACCCTTAACACTTCCGCGTAAAAATGACTGTAGCCCATATTCAGATTGTCCGGCACATTAATGGATGAATAAATGCCATCTTTTACTGAAAACGCCATTTGCATTGCCGCCACCGGGAAACCCATATGCGCCAGGTAAACATTCATACCAAAGGCTTTCATAAACGTGGATTTACCCGCCATGTTGGCCCCGGTTAAAAAGATCATGTTGCTGTTTTGGTGAAAGGATACCGGGTTACCTACAGCATTTGCTATGCCCGGGTGCATTAGGTCTTTCGCGGCGAACAGGTTGTTTTCTTTAGGCAGGGCTTGTGCATAGGAAAAGCCTTGGGTTTGCGCAAAGTTTGCAACTGAAATGTAAACATCCAGCTGGTAGAATATTTCCAGCAATTGTTGCAGCTCAGCCCGCATTATATGCTTTAACAGGTAGTCGTACTTGATAATTTTTGATAACGGCCAATGCTGCTGGATGGCTGCTGAATTAAGCCAGTCCAGTTTCTGGTCATTTAGTATGTTTTTTGCGGTAAGCATCTCATCGTAAAAGGGGTGATCATCCTTATCTTCAAATGTGTTGATGAAAGTTTTGCAGCCATATAATACAGTTGCCGTATGCTGTAAACCGCTTTTTATATTTTGAAATTGCTCCCCGCGTAAAATAAGGCCGGATAGTTTCTTTGTGGCCAGGCTAATCAGCACTGCCGGGAAATTGCTCCCGTTTATATTGCCGAGGTAACCTTCCATTTCGCTGAACTGCGCATTACTGAACGGGAAAGACAGCTTTTTATCCTGAAAGTATTTAAAGGTTTCGCTCCGTCTGTTGATGGCTGCCTGATTGGTCAGCGGAGCTTGAAACATTTCTGTGAGCAGTTTCTCCCCGCCGGCCGTATTTACTTTGTTGAACAGGCTGAAGATGGAATACTGTTTAAATTTGCCCAGCAGGTTTAGGTCTTCAAGCGTTTGTTTGTCGGCTATAAAACTCATTTGGCGGCCTCCTTTTCTTTCTTTAACAATTCCAGTATGCCTTCATTATTAATAATTATCATACCGTGCCGGTCGTCGGTAATGCCGGTTTCCAAAGTGTAGGTGTATTCCGGGACCGTTCCGTTCATGCGCGTGGGCAGGTATTTAAAGCTAATATTGTCACGTTTCTTCAAAACCTCGCCTGCTTCTATGATATGCGTGGAGATCACAAAAACGCTGTTGTGCCTTTGGGCAAATCCCGAGGTGATGGCGATGGTCGCTTCGTAGGCATCCTTTACATTGGTTCCGCGAAACAGCTCATCGAAGATCACGAAAATGTTCCTGCCCGTGCTCAGTTCTTTGGCCACTTTTTTTATCCGCAGCACTTCCGCGTAAAAATGGCTGGCGCCTATGCCGAGGTTATCCGGCAGGTTGATCGTAGTGTAAATACCGTCCAACACAGAAAATTCCATTTTTTTCGCTGGTACGGGAAAGCCCATGTGTGCTAAATACATCGCGATGCCGAGTGATTTCATGAAAGTAGATTTCCCGGCCATATTTGCCCCCGTTAAAAACACCACATTGTCTTTTGGGGTAATGGTTAAACTGTTTGCTACCGCGTTCTTTAAATGGGGATGGTAAAATCCCTCTATTTTGACAAGATGTTCTTCCCTGGCTAAGGCTTTGGGGAATATATAGCCGCCTGCTGTTGCTATCCTGGCTACCGTCATATACACATCCAGCCGGTAAATGTAGTCCAGCATTCGTTTGATCGTATCGCGGTACCGGAACCTGAGCATTACATCATAGGCGGCCAATTTTTCCCGTGCCAGTTTGTTCTTTGGGTTTTCGTGCAGGAGTAAACTAATGGGTTCTGTGCTTAACAGCGTATTGATATTTGCCGTTTCCCCATCGTTTTTAAATGGGCTGCCAGCTAAAAGAAGTGTATTTTGTAATAAGCTATTCAACTGCTGTGCGATTTCTATCAGCGCAATCACCCCATTGTATATCATCTTATAGTCTGCGTCGGATGCTAACAGGTTGGTCAGCTTTTTCTCCAGCGTTGGTTTTTCTGCCGATAGTTTAGTCCTTTCATCCGTACCAGCCAAATACTGTTCTGCCTGGTCAAATTGCGCTGAGCTGAAAGGGAACCTGGCCTGCACTATTTTCAGATAGCTGATCTCACCGCTACGCTTGTTGATCGCCGCCGTATCCGAAAGCGGGTGTTGAAACATCTCTTCCAGGAGCTTTGATCCATTGAACGTCGCTGTCCTGTTAAACAGGGAATAGACCGAGTCCGTTCCCTGTTTCCCCCAAATATTCAGGTCTTCCTGAGTTTGATTGTCTGTCGTAAATAACATGTTATTTCCTTCTGCGGCGGATTAAGAAGATCGCGCCGAAAATCAAGATCAGGCCAGGTAGTATATATATATATAATATCTTTAAAAAAGCTACGTGATCTGTACTTACCGTTACACGGTTGTCTTTAGCATCCGGGCGTGATGTATCCACAGGATATTGCCCGTAATCCAGCCAGCTAAACAAGGCCGTGCTGAAATAAAAGTTGCTTACCTGTGGGCTGTATCTTCCAAACTCTGAATTACTCAGCAAGTCGGCGTCTCCGCTGATAACGATGCGTTGCTCCTTACCATTGATTTGGCGTGTTAAGGCTATTGCAGTAGTATAAGTAACCTTAGAATCGCTTGTGCTCTTGACTAAAGATGGCTTTATTAACATTTTTCCACCTATTACTTTATGTAGCCCTCCATTACCCATCATTACACGGGCACCCTTTGTTACATGAAGAGCAGTGGCGTAACCACCCCCACCACCACCCATAGTGACCATACGCGCTCCACCGCCTGATGAGCTTTCGTCGGCGTCGTCTTTGCTGCTTGCAATATCCAGGTCGGGATTGCGCCCCATGGTGTTACGAACAAGCCCGGCTTTGGTAACGAGCAATGGCTGAACATGAAACCCGCTGGTGTCATGATAAGATAACCCGGCCACGCCATTCATCGAAACAGGCAAAGTGTCTACTGAAGGCTTATCCAATATTTTGGCGAAACCGATGGCAGTCGTTGTTAAATGTGGCAATACCAATGTTGGGGCATAATCTTCACTTTCCTGTTCAAGCATACCATTTGTGAGCTGTACGCCTAATGTTTTCAATAATGGATTAAGCATTTGCTGCCTGCCCGGTTCACCGGCTATTAACAGGTTGCCTCCTTTAGCAATATAGGCTTGTATTTTTTGGATGGCCGCCGCGCTCAGTTCAGTCTGAGGATCTGCAATTACTAACGCTTTAATATTATCCGGGATATCCTGGGTGCTCAACGAAAGCGTATCCACGTCAAAGCCCTGGTTGATGAGCGCGTAGCGAAAGGTCTTTTCAGTAGTTACTCTTTTATACTCCCTGTCGCCTTTCTTACTGGTTTTGCGTTCCCCGTCGCCCGTAACAAAACCAATTAGTGGAATTTTAGCATTCAACAATCTTTTAAAAGCAGCCGAAACTTCAGCCTCCATTGGCCAAACGATCTGATCATCGAAAACACGCAGGAAAGTTGATCTGCCCTTGTACGTTAGTTTCATCACATACCTGTTCAGCTCCGGTTTCAAGTCAATTTCTTTGTGGATATGTTCCGGTGTTTCGAACATCGACACAGGCACATCAGATCCTTTGGCCCTTTGCTCAACAATTTGTTTTATTGTTTTGCCTTTGTAACCTTCAAACATGTTGTACCTCAAGGCTAAGGGCACATCATAATAACTTACATAATGGAATTCAATGTCCGACTTAAACCTCAAATATGGCTCCCACCTGTCCAAATATTCGTTGCGTGCTTCCGGCATTCCAAACCAATAGTAACTGTCCAAAAAGTTGCTGTAGGAAGTAACTTCCAACTTATCATCCCCCAGTTCCTTAACAATCTGCTGTGCATTAGGGGTAAGCGTGTTATCTTGATTTGCTGTAGTGTCCCAGTAACCGACCATGCCTGGAAGTGAGCTTATATAACCGATTACCAGTGCGGAAATAACAATAGCGGCGTAACGACCTGCCGAGATATACCAAGGCTTTGTTTCGCGCCCGGATTGTAATTTGTAGATGGTTAAGCCCAAAAAGATGTAGATGATAACGATAAAATAGATCACATCTTTAGTAGTGATCAACCCTCCCAGCATATGGTGGGTGCGGCCTGAAAGGGATAGAAAATAGGTCAGGTCCCGCACGAAATCTACGCTCTGCCATAAGGTGCCTATGTAACTGAGTGCCCCGATCATGACAAAGGTGCTCACTGCAGCTACTATCTGGTAGCTGGTTAAGCTGGACATAAAAAGTCCGATGGCCGAATAGGCGCATAACAGCAGGTAAAAACCAAGGGCGGCCGCCAAAAGCATTCCATAATCTGCCGATTTGATGTCAAAAACACCGGCCATCATAAAAATGCCGATCACGAACAATAGTATAAAGCTGTATACCATCATGGCCAGGTATTTACCGAAAACAATTTCCCTTATTTTTACCGGGGAAGAATAAAGCAGGCTGATAGTACCACCATTAATTTCGCGACTAATAAGGCCCATGGTTAATAATGGAATATACAGATACAGGTTTTGCATAACACTGGTGAACAGGCCCTGGTATGGATTTGTAAAGACTTCTGCTGTTAAATTCCTCATGTATTGCAACCCCATGCCGCCCATTTCCTGCTGACTGGCGAGATTGTTTACGACTTTGGTATAAGTAATTGCACATTCTACCATAAAGGCAATGGTTAAAAACCAGGCTATTGGTGAATAAAACAGGTTGCGTAACTCTGCTTTTGCTATTTTAAAAATTAATTTCATGATAGAGATAGATTAGGATTGCGTTGATTTGGTAGATAATTGTTTGAATATCTCATCAAGGGCCGTTTTGTCAAGGCTGATCTCGCTTAGGCGCCAGCCGTTATGCACACTCGCCCCAATAAGTCGTTCTGTAATTTCCCGGTCGCCGGTAAAATAAACGCGGACTTGTCGTTCTGTTATGAACTCTACTTTATCCACACCCGCTATCTTCAATAGCTCAGTTGCTGAAGGCGGATTTTCCATTTGCATCAACGCGCTATGTGGCTCGACGTAATTATTGAAAGCGTCCATCGTATCTGAAAAAACAATACGGCCATCAGCTATCATTTTTATCTCTTTGCATAACATTTGTACTTCCGATAAAACATGGGAAGAAAAAATAACCGCATGTTCTACTGCTATTTCCTTAATCAGTGACCGTACCTCGGTTATCTGGTTTGGGTCTAAGCCATTGGTCGGCTCATCCATTACCACCAGCTTTGGTTTATGAATAATAGACTGTGCGATCCCCACACGCTGGCGATACCCGCCTGACAAGTTCTTGATCAGCCGGTTGCTGAAGTGGGATATGCCGCAACGGTCTTTGGCTTCTTCCAGGGCGGGTTTGATAGCCATGTTCTCCATTTTCCGTAGTTCAGCCGTATAAATTAGATATTCATCTACCGTAAGGTCAAGGTACAGGGGTGGATTTTGGGGGAGAAAGCCGATCTGTCTTTTTGCCAGCTCGGGATTTTCGCGGATATCAATACCATTGATCAGCACCGTACCTTCTGTCTGGTTCAAAACGCCGCACATGATATTCATGGTGGTAGATTTACCCGCCCCGTTAGAACCCAGCAAGCCCAGTATCCCGGTCCGGTTAATTTCCAGGTCGATGTCTCGTATGGCCCAGGAAGTGCTGTAGCGATGCGATAGGTTTTTAATACTTAAAATTGAATTTTCCATATTTATATTTTTGAAATATAAACCGCTATCCGGGGAGTATAATTTATACCCCGGATAGTGATTTGAAAGTGTGTGCTATGAGAGATTTATTGCTTAATGATAGCCCGGGTTTTGTATAAGATGGCTGTTTAATTGTATTTGTGCTTGTGGTACCGGGTATAATTTATCACCATTGGTAGCGCTATAACCGCTTAGTACGGCAGTCGCTTTTCCGCTCGATGGGTATTTGGTATCATTAATCGTCCTGTTTAAATCAAACCACCTGCTGCCCCATTCAGTGAACAGTTCAGTTCGCCTTTCCTTTACAATAGCGGCTAATACAGCAGCCTGCGTTGCCGGATTGACTGCTGCTAAGCCTGCCCTGGCACGTATGGTGTTTATATCCGCTACAGCTACGCTCAAATTATTAAGTTCTGCAGCGGCTTCAGCGCGGACCAGGTACGTTTCAGCAAGCCTTAACATCATATAATCTGTGGCAGGGCTTGTTGGTTGCTGGTCCTTATATTTGGCAGGGAAATATACATTCTGGCCATTTACTACATTCACACCCAGCCAGTTTGCCATGCGCAGGTCTCCGGCCTCGAACTGATTTACCAAAGAGTCTGTTACTACATAGTTTGGTGTTGTGTTATTAGAATAAGGCAAAAAGTTTTGTGCGTCGCCAGATCCTCCATAGGTATTTTCAATTGGCACCTGCCAAATTGCTTCAGCACTTCCATCCAAAAATACGTTGTTAAGGTTTGGTTCTAAGTTAAAGCCACCCAACCGGATAACCGAATCGGCTTCGGTATAGGCAGCCTGCCAGTTGCCCTGGTATAAATGAACTTTGGCCTGTAATGCTACTGCGGTATAAAGGTTAGCACGCACGTGTCCCGACGAAGGATAAGTTGCCGGTAATTTTTTAACGGCATCGGCAAGGTCCGTTAAGATTTGAGTATATATAGCGCTGGCAGAAGCCCTGGGCGATTGGGCATTCGTAGCATAATCAGTTGTAGTAACCAAAGGTACGCCACCAAATAAATTAACCATGTTAAAATAATAAAAAGCCCGTAAAACCTCCATTTCGCCTGTGATCTGTTTCACAAATGAGGCTGATAAATTACTATTGTTGGTTATTCCACCCAGCACATCATTTACCTGGTAGATTGCCGAATAAGGCGTTGACCATAGTGCAGATACCTCAGCATTTATCGGAGTGACGGTATAACTGGAAAATTGTGCATAATCCCCATAACCAGCGGTATAGGTTACCTCGTGACCCGAAAGCGACGTAGTTACAGTAAAATTCCCATCCTCGTAAGGAATACCCTGGCTATTTTGACTGGGCGTATAAGAATATACGCCGGCAACGGCCGAAATGGCTGTCGCGCTATCTGCAAATACCTGTTGCCTGGTAATTTGTGTTGGCGGGTTGGCCGGTATTTGAATTAATTTTTTGCAGGAACCAAGGGTACTGAGGGCAATTAACAAACCACCCGCCAATATTTTATTTTTATGAGAAAATAGTTTTTTCATGATGATAATTGTTTAAAATTTGAGATTTAAACCAAATGCGATAATACGCTGCAAAGGAAATTCGGTAAAAGTACCCGGTTGCTCAGGGTCACCGAACTTATAATTAGTGATAGTAAACAGGTTTTGCGCATTTATAAAAATACTGGCTCCCGTAACATTAACTTTTTTGAGCAAGGCATCCGGCAAGGCGTAAGATAACGATGCTGTTTTTACCCTCAGGTAGGTATCATTGCTGTAGGCTCCGGTTGATTCCGAGAAATCATATGCACCGTTGAGGTACGGCGAATCGTAACTGCTTGCCAATCGTTGGAGCGTGGCATGCGTATCGCCCGGCCCTGTCCAAAATTTACCGAGTACATATGTGGGTAAATTGTACTCTCCGCCTGGAGGATCACTATAAAGTGCGGAAATAGCATTAGGTTGCATGCTGCTTGAAAATTGGCAGAAAACATAAAGACTAACCCTTTTATAGGTGAAGGTATTGCCAAAGCCGCCCATGTAGTTAGTTTCCCTGTTACCAATCACCACTTCGTCGCCACCGGTTGCTGCTGTTCCATAGTTTGGATTGGAAGTAACTGTTCCGTTAGCTGCATAATACTCAAACTCACCGGTGGTAGGGTTTACATCCTTATACCTGTAGCCATATACAACAGAAGTAGGCTGGCCTATTACATATTGCTGGGCATAAGAAGATGCTGCCAGGTTAGGGAAGGCAAGCAGTTTGTTCCTGTTAAATGATATATTGAAACTGGTTGTCCAGCGAAAGTTGTCACTTTTTATGTTAGTTGATGTTAGTGTAAATTCCCAGCCCTTGTTTTGAACAGTGGCACCTTGGTTTTCAAACACGGTAGCAAAACCAGCTTGTGCGGCCAACGGATATGCAACCAGTTCATTGCCCTCACGGTCCCTGTAATAGGTAGCATTTAACAACAAGCGATTATTGAAAAAGCCAAGATCCGCTGCTACATTTATTGATTTTTTTGTTGACCATTGAAAATCAGGATTGTATAAGTTATCCGGGACGTTTTGCTTAATGCCCTGGAAAGGTGTGGTATTACCATATTGGTAAGGACTATACAATGCCTGGTATTGATAACCTTCGGAAGCATCACCTCCTGTTGTTCCGTAACTTCCGGACAGCTTACCAAAACTAAAGAAAGGGAAGGCGCCTTTAAATGCTTTCTCCTCAGAGAATATCCAGCCGGCCCCTACAGAACCAAAAGTACCGAACTGTCGGCCGGGGCCAAAATTACTGGAGCCGTCCCTTCTGCCACCAAATTCTAAAATATATTTTTGATCATAAATATATTTCAGACGGCCAAAGAAGGCTGCGTATTTAGTGAGGCCTGCCAAATCGTAAGGTTCTTGAGTACTGGCCCCATCAATTGAATTGAGAAAAGCATCATTTGAATAACCAGACGCCTCGTTTTGATAGGAATCAGTCACATTCTTTTCATAGGTGCCACCTATTAAGGCGGTTAATACTCCTTTACCAATAGCTTTGTTATAATTTATCTGCGGCTCAATATTAATATCCTGGGCGGAGGTATTACCAAAAGCTGCACTTATAGTGTTACCATACGGTGATGGGTCTTGCGAGGATAACGGATCTATAGAATGCTCTGTACCGGTGTTACGGCTATAGCCCAGGCTGGCGCCAATTTTTAAACCCTTTATTATTTCATAGTTAAGATTTAAGGAACTATTGAAATTAAAAGTTTGCAGATTGGAAGGTTGTCTTAAAGTAGCGTAAAAATTATCATATACAGGCACTCCTTTATAGTTCCAGATTAAATTACCGTTCCCATCTATTTCATCGGGTGCATTAGGAGGTAAAGTCACATCCTGGCTGCCTCCAAAGCCTGCAGAATTATTTTGATCATACGCATAGTCAGTTACCAGGGTAAGGCTAAACTTTTTATCTGTCGAGGTACTGGTTAACGCGCTATGTAAGGTATATCTCTGGTCGGAAAAACTACCCGGATAATTATAATCGGAACGCGTGTAACCGCCGGAAACTATGAAAGTACTGTTGGCCGCGCCGCCGGATACGGTGGCATGCACATCTGTATTATTGGTGTTATTTCCCTGGATTACCTTTTGCCAGTTAGTGTATTTGTTTTGATCATAAATTGTCAGGTCAGGCGCATAACCGCCTGAATAATCATTAGGATTGTTATCTGGCGTTATGCCGTCCTGGGCAAAAGCCTCTCTTCTTATTTGGAGATATTGTTGCGTATTCAACAATTGTATCGGCCTTGCAACCTCGTTAAACTGTGAGTTTATATTTAATTCGAAGGTTGTTTTACCGGGTTTTCCTCTTTTTGTGGTTATTAATATAACGCCGTTGGCACCCTTTGTACCATAAATAGCGGTTGCATCTGCATCCTTAAGTATAGTGATGCTTTCGATATCATTGGGGTTAATATCATTAAAAGCGCCTATACCGGTGGCCTGGCTTAACCCACCGCTATATTCCTGTGCAAGGGCAAGATTGCCTAATTGACTAACGTTAGTATTTTGCGGAGCAAAAGGTACGCCGTCTACAATAAAGTAAGGTTGGTCATAAGGTTTGAAGTTAAGGTTCTCACTGGTAGCCAATCCGTTTTGGCCACGCACCTGCAACAATGTTGTTGAGCCGGGCACGCCATTCATGGCGATAACGTTCAGCCCGGGAACCTGTCCTTCCAATGCCAGTAAAGGATTGGTTACCGGTTGCTTTTCTATTTGGTCCGCTGTAACCGACGATACAGATCCAACACTAAAACGTTTGGACTCTGTACCATAACCAATTACCTGTATCTGGTCGAGCGAAGATGTAGCTGTGTGGGCAACTAATACTATCCTTAAATCTCTACCTTCAAGTTGTATGTTCTTTTCTATCCTGGCATAGCCTATGTAGCTAACTATCAACGTGTAACTACCTTGCGGCACTGATGAAAAGTTAAAAACCCCACGTGTATCAGTCAGGACGCTGTACCGGGTATCTTTAAGGCTTACTGATGCGCCGATTAAAGGTTGCCCGAGGCTGTCAATAACCCTGCCGGTAATATCTGACGACAGGTCAAGTAATTTGGCAGTTTTGTCTTTAAGGTTGTCAAAGAAGGACGGCTCTTTTTCTAATACAACCACAGATTTATTTTCAATAAAGTAATCTAAAGGTTGCTCGTCAAAAATCTTTTTTAATACATCATCCAGTTCAGCATTTTTTACATCAATGCTCACTGGTTTGGCCTCCCTCAGCGTTGTTGCGGTAACCGCAAAATCATATCCTGTTTGCAATCTGATCTGATTAAAAACGTCAACAAGAGGCGCATTCTTTGCCGACAAGGTGACCTTTTGAGCAAAAGTGCTTGCGCTTACCTGTAAAATAGCCATGATCAATAGAAGGGGGGTTAGCTTCATAATCAACAGGATTTTTTTTAATGTACGGCCAGGCGGCTGTACAAACATTTTCGAGTAAAAATTGTACATTTGTCAGTTGGATTTAATGCGAAAGGCCTTTTCATTTGTCAAGATGCGGCGGGCACTTCGCGGTTAGTTTAATCTTTTAGCTTAAATTATTAGTGTAATCCGACTTCAGCCATCCCGACGCCAATCAGGATGGCTTTCTTGTTGAATTACCGTTGAGTCAAAATTTATTGCATAACGGTAACCCTCCTTCCTTCAATTTTAAAGTGAACACCGTTTGTTTTTTGCAGCATGGTCAGCACTTCGCTGATATTTCTGTACCGGGAGCTTGTCGCGTAAAACTTCTCGTCTGAAATAGCCCCTTCATACTTTACATCTATATTATACCAACGGGAAAGCTTTAGCATAACACTTTCGATATTCTCGTTATTAAAACGAAAATATCCGTTTTTCCAGGCCATAGTTTCTTCTATATCGGCGTTGGATACGTTAAAGGCATCATCTTTCAAAACAGATTGCTGGCCTGGCTTAAGCAACACCCCAGCTTGCCCACCTTGACCAGGAGCTTCAGGAACGGAAACTTTTACAGCACCTTCCAGCAAGGTGGTTGTGATACCTTTTTCATCATCATATGCACTGATATTAAAGTGAGTTCCGATATCTTCTATTGTCTGATCTTTAACGAGCACTTTAAACGGATGGGCATCATTATGTGCAACCTCAAAATAAGCTTCTCCGGAAACCTTTACTGTTCTGTCCTTTCCGCTAAAAGCTACAGGGAAAGTAATAGCAGATTCAGCATCCAGCCAAACCCTGGTACCATCAGCTAATATCAACGGATACGGTGATTGTTCGCCTATTGCTGTTGACAGCGTATTATAAGCAACAGGTAGGTTAGCATTTGTACCAGCTGCTGTATAAGCAATTGTATTTTGGCCATTTACCACGATAAGCGTATTGCCCTGTTGTGCCAGTTGCCCGGTTAAACCTTTGGTCAGGATAATTTTCTGCCCATTGGCTAACGTTAGCGTTGCCTGGTTATGGCCGGGTAAAATGTCATTTTTAAAATATACCGTTTGCTCCGCCTGTTGTTTGTGCAATAAGAAATAGCCGCCAAATGATAATCCTAAAATTATCGAAGCGGCGGCGGCAACTTTTGTCCAGGCTGTTAAACGATAAATTGGACTTAAAACAGGCTGCGGCAACCTGCTCCACACTTCCCTGGAAATGCTTTCGATTTTTTCGTCAGAAAGTTCGCTATGTTCGTTGTTATAGCCGAATAGCCACTTTTCTACCAATGCTTTTTCTTCATCGGTGGCCATTTCGTTTTTATATTTAAAAAAGAGTTCCTTAGCCCTTTCGTATGACATAGCTGTTAAGAAAATATTAATGTTAATGTTAATTACAGCTATGACAATCTACTACGGGCTAACACGTAGATGAAAATGAAAAAAAGTAAGATTTTGTCAGATAGCGAAGTTGATGTCTCATTTTTCGCGAAGTTAATGTCACATACGAACTTTGATATACCATTCGACGATAACATTGCGGATCGCTCTTTTACGATCAAAAAAATACTGGCTATCACATACTTCACCCATGCAACATCTAATTTTACAAAGCGTCATTTACCAGACGTGCACTCCATTTAAGATATATCATGTTTAAGAACAACCTAAAAATTGCCTGGCGCAGCTTTTTGACAGACTGCCGGTTCAGCTTTATCAATCTCCTCGGGCTTGCCATAGGCTTAGCCTGCACTTTCCTAGTCTATCTTTGGGTAAGCAGCGAATATGCTGTTGACGGGTTCCAGGGAAAACAGGTCTATCAGGTCATGCAAAATTCGGAACAGTCCGATGGTGTATCGACGATGGACCGTACGCCTGACCCATTGGCCAAGTCATTGATAGCTGAAATACCCGAAATAACGGATGCTGCAATGATCAAAGCGCCCGATGCGGACGACAATCCCAAAGGCATTCTTAAGTATGCAGGAAGCGGGATAAAGGCCGCCGAGCTGTACGTCACGCCCAATTTTTTTAAGGTGTTCAACTATCGGCTGGCTGAAGGTAATGTGAATCAACCTTTTCCTAACCTGCACAGCGTACTACTCTCCTCCGGGACGGCCAAAAAACTGTTTCATGCCACGCAAAACCTGGAGGGTAAGCTGATCACCTGGGACCGGGGCAGCGGCGATGCCGGTGCGTTAAATGGCACGTATATGGTAGCTGGAATATTTGACGTGCCCGCCAATTCATCGGCGAAATTCGACATCCTGTTCCCGAATGCGCTTTATGCGGAAAATATTAAGCACGAGATCAGTTGGTACAGCAGTACCGAATCCACTTATATCGTTCTCAGGGCCGGGACGGATACCAGAAGGCTGAATGCAAAACTGAAGAATTTTATCAAATCGAAGTTCAACCCGGGAACCGATGGCTATAAATATGCAGGCACCTTATTCCTGCAACGCTACAGGGACAAATACCTGAACAATCATTATGAAAATGGCCGGCCGGCCGGCGGACGGATAGACTATGTCAGGCTGTTTTCCATTATCGGGGCCTTCCTGCTGCTGATCGCCTGTGTTAATTTCATGAACCTTTCTACCGCTAAGGCATCCCGTCGGCTCAAAGAAGTAGGTATCAAAAAGGTGATCGGCGCCAGCCGGGGCAACCTGGTTATCCAATATCTCAGCGAATCCGTGCTGATGGCTATACTGGCCCTGCTATTAGCTGTCGGCCTGGTTTACCTGTCGCTGCCCGTTTTCCGGCAGATCACCGGAAAAGAACTGGCACCAGAATTTAGCGCGGGCCTGCTGCTGACCGTCGCTGGAATCACCCTGCTGACCGGTTTGATCTCGGGCAGCTACCCGGCACTATATCTTTCCGGCTTTAAGCCTATAGCGGTGCTCAAAGGAAAACTCGGCAGCTCAGGCAGCGAATTATTTATCCGCAAGGCCCTGGTGATATTTCAGTTCACTATATCCATCGTTCTTATTATATCGGTCATAACCGTCTACCGGCAAATGCAGGTTATCCAACACCGGGACCTGGGCTATAACCGGGATCATATCGTTCATTTCGCGAATGAAGGTAAGCTAAAACAAAATGAACAAGCTTTTATTAGGGATATTGCAGCTATTCCCGGTGTGGTAAATGTGTCGGACATGGATGGCGATATGCTGGGCAATCACTCCGGCGGGGCGGGATTGACTGGCCGGGCAAGATTTGGGCTATACATGGCCTGTACAAAACAGTGTGGTGAAAAGCGTAAAACTTTCATTAATTGGAAGCAACCTGCTGTATTTCTACAAAAAGGCCCCGTATGATCCTGAAGTTACCATGTCAACCGCGAACGGTCTGTCAGGTGTTGATGTATTCAATGCACCAACTACCAGGAATATAGGCGCGTCGTTAAATGTTTCATTTTAATAGTATGTCAGTCATGAAAAAGTTAAATTTTCTAAAATACAAATCAATTGGGATTAACACTTTAGGTAAGTGTGTCCTGGTTGCTGCCTGCATTATTGTGCTGGGCGGGTGTACCAAAAATTTCGAGCGTATGAATACGGATAATTCCGGTATTACTAATTCGCAGTTATTGCCCGACTTTAACAGCATCGGGTTATATTATCCGGGTATCCAGCAAAATATTTTTGGCGAGGAAAACGATTATCAGCTTATGCAGAATTTGAATTCCGATTGCTACTCAGGTTATTACATGTCGCCCGACCCGTTCAGGGGCAATATTAACAACCAGGATTATGCATTGGTTGATGGATGGAATTCAGATATTTACACGGTAAATTATACCCGTATAATGGGTGTAGTGCAAACTATAGCCAAAAAAGGTACGAGAACTGCTTCTCCAGACTTTTGGGCAATTGCATTAATATTGCAGGTGCAGGCTATGAGCAGGGTTACTGATTATTACGGTCCTATTCCGTACAGCAAAGTTGGACAGGGAGCTACTACGCCATATGACTCGCAGCAACAGGTTTACACTGAGTTCTTCGCACAGTTAGATACAGCCGTAACCAGCCTCGAAGCTTATGTTAAGGCCAACCCATCGCTTACGCCTTTTGCTAAGTTTGATATGGTTTACAGCGGTAACTATAATGAATGGATCAAATATGCCAATTCACTACGTTTAAGGCTGGCAATGCACATTGTAAATATTGACCCAACAGATGCAAAAACACAGGCCTTAAAAGCCATCAATGATGCGGGAGGCTTACTAACTACAAATTCAGATAATGCCGGGCTTACAGGTTATGGCTATCATAGCCCTATATGGTGGATAGGCACCAGCTGGACAGATTTGGCAGTAGGCGCTTCATTAACTTCGTATCTGAATGGCTATAATGATCCGCGCGAATCAAAAATGATTTCTCCTGCTACTTCACCGGCAAGTATTGCCGGTCAGTATGTGGGCATACGTGCAGGAACACCTGTTAGCAGTAAACCGGGGTATACAGGCTATTCACTTCCTAATTTTTCAACCGTATCTGAATATTCGCCGATGACGTTAATGCCCGCAGCTGAAGTATGGTTCCTAAGGGCCGAAGCAGCTTTAAGGGGATGGACGACAGAAAGCGCACAAACTGATTACGAGACCGGTATAAACACCTCAATGTCGCAGTGGGGCGCTTCGGCAGGAAGTTACCTGACCGACAAAACCAGCACCCAGGCTAATTATACTGATCCGCAAACGCCATCTACTTCAGCGCCTAATGCCAGCATCAATGCAATGTCAACAATTACCATTGCCTGGAACGCTTCTGCTACTAACGAGCAAAACTTAGAGCGTATTATCACTCAAAAATGGATCGCTATGTTCCCATGTGGTGGTTGGGAAGCATGGACAGAATATCGTCGTACAGGTTATCCAAGACTGTTCCCTGTTGTTGTTAATAACAGCGGAGGTACTATCAGTACAGCTTTACAAATACGCAGGATAGCTTATCCGTCAACCGAATACACAAGTAATGCCAGTGCCGTGGCAGCTGCGGTAACACTATTAGGCGGCCCTGACAATGGCGGAACACCTGTTTGGTGGGATACCAATAAAGGCCAGGCTACGCCTAAAAACTTCTAATTTCTTTTCGAAAAAAACTATAAATAGTTTGGTAAAAAAGGTCCCCGGTAAATCGGGGACCTTTTTTATTTCTTATTTTCTGTTGGATGCAACTTATGCAGATTGCTTTTTATGAACTAAATACAGGTATTGCATCTACCTATTTTTCCTTTTAGAAAAATATTTTTAACTCATTGTTTAAGTCTTCCATAGCATTATGAAAATATTATAACTAACCATACTTATTAAAAAAATTTAAAAAGTATTTTGATTTGTCACACTAATTTCATTAAGTTTGTTATCACCGGATTATAATTTTAAATATTGAATGGAACTTAAAACTAAAACTGTTAAAAGTACCGAACTGAAGAACATGATCATTAAGCAGCTTTATTTTGATAAAGCCCTGTCATGTGCTGATATGAGCGAACTTTTCGACAAGAGTGTCCCTTCAATTGCCAAAGCGGTTAACGAACTTATCGAAGAAGGTTTTGTAGTTGAACAGGGATATGCACCTTCAAGCGGCGGCCGCCGTCCCCTGATGTATGCCATCAAGCAGGAAGCCATGTACATCCTCACCGTGGCCATGGACCAGCTGTCTACCCGCATTCAAATGGTCGACCTTTTGAACAACCCCGTTGCAGACATCGTGATGATGGAATTAAAACTGCAGAATAATCTCCACGCCTTATCTGCCCTT
>Ga0302309_10000589_pt1 | contig 40916 bp, 31 predicted proteins | sample III_Palsa_N1_1_FD_200453 | JGI IMG/M metagenome (GOLD analysis project Ga0302309, IMG submission 200453) | Peat permafrost microbial communities from Stordalen Mire near Abisko, Sweden - III_Palsa_N1_1 | ecosystem: Environmental > Terrestrial > Soil > Palsa > Peat permafrost | place: Sweden...
TCACCGGCCCCTCCCTTCGTCACCCTTTTTTTAACATAGTCCTGTTAAAAATCTCCGTCAGCTTTTGCTTCGTGTGAAGAGGAAAATCGCCCTTCATCATCCAGTCGTAATACTGCGGTTCCGCTTTCAGTATGTCGGCAACGGACCTTCCCTTATGTTTGCCGAAGTTAAATACTTCTACGCCATTCTCCATAATGAATCGCCTCGCAAAATCCACAACGGGCTCTTCCCCGATGCACTTGAGGATCGTATCAATATTCGTTCCCAGCTGGGGATACTTTACGACCTGCGCAACCAACACCTCCCAGGTCGCCGAAGCATCCACCTCGGCCCCATGGGCACCCTCCAACTCCTTGTTGCAATAGAACCGATAGGCCGCACTCAAGGTCCGCTGCTCCATCATATGAAAGATCTTTTGAACATCAAGCAATTTCCGGCCTTTACCATCAAATTCCATTCCGATACGCAGAAATTCTTCCACTAACATTGGAATGTCAAAACGATTGGAATTATACCCCGCAAGGTCGCAATGATCCAAAAACTGCTTTAGTTCATTGGCGACTTGCCGGAAATTCGGCGCGTCTTTCACCATTTCATTGGTAATACCGTGTATATCAGCAGATACCTGCGAGATCGGCATCTCGGGATTGATTAGCTTCCGTTTGACCAGCTTTTTTCCATCTGGCATGATCTTCACAATGGCAATTTCAACGATGCGGTCAGTGCCCAGGTTGATCCCCGTCGTTTCGAGATCGATGATCGCTAAGGGCCGAGTTAATTGTAACATGAATTTGATATTATAAAATCTCCTACTTTGTAATATGATCGACCAGGGAAACAAGATCCAGTCCATCATAATTACCCGAACTCATCAAGAGCAAATTAGCATTTTTGTAAGATCGTTCCATCAGCCAATTGTTTAATTTGTCTTTTTCCTGGATCACCACCAGTCCCGGCTTTCCAAATTCACTCACCACCTTCTCCTCCGGCAATGCCGGAAGCCGCTTCAATTCCAACGCATGCCGGGAGTAAAAGACCACTGCTTCGTCAGCCAGATCAAGCGCTCCCCTGTACTCATGAAGAAACTGTTCGTTCAGACTACTGTATGTATGCAATTCCAGCACAGCGATCAACTTCCTGTCCGGAAATTGCATTCTAACCGCCTGCATCGTAGCCTTCACCTTGGAAGGAGCATGCGCAAAGTCTCTGTACACATGGACCCCGGGGTGCGAGGCCATCAACTCCAGGCGCTTGGAAGCTCCGGTAAAACCGGCCATACCCTCCAGAAATTTGCCGGCATCCATGCCTAACTCTCTGGCAACCAGAAAAGCAGCATGGGCATTCAACAGGTTATGCTCACCGAAGACCTTCAATGCCCCCGTCTGGCCACCCAACTCAACAAGCGTTATGCCGTTTTCAATGCGATGCGTCGGCACCCCATATCCTACCCTCCTTATGGAGGTCGGATGCTCGCCGACCAATTTTTTCAACACGGCGTCCGTCTCGTTGTAGATCAATACCCCGCCGGGCTCGATCTTATCCAAAAAGATGCGGAATTGTTCCAGGTAATTGTCAAAAGTAGGGAAGACATTGATATGGTCCCAGGCAATACCGGTAACGACGGCGATATGCGGAAAAAGAAAATGAAACTTTGGCCGCTTCTCAAGCACACTGGCCGGGTATTCGTCACCTTCGCAAACAATAAGCGGAGCGCGGGTAATATTGACCGACTGAGCAAACCCGTCCAACCGGGCCCCGACCAAATAATCAAAGTCGAATCCCGCATGCTGCAACACCGTCATGATCATAGCCGTCGTCGTGGTCTTGCCATGGCTCCCGCCGACGACGACCCTCTTCTTGTCCCTGCTTTCCTGGTAGATGTACTCCGGAAAAGAATAAATGGGTAAGGCAAGCTCGGTCGCCCGCTGCAATTCGGGATTGTCCCCTTTGGCATGCATGCCCAGGATGACGGCATCCAGGCTCGCATGAATACCTGCAGGCTGCCAACCCATAACCGCAGGCAACAGGCCTTCCTGCTGCAGATTTGTCCTGGCCGGTTCGAAGATCTCATCGTCGCTGCCGGTTACCACATATCCTTTTCGCTTGAGGGCAATGGCCAACTGATGCATGACACTGCCACCAATGGCGATAAAATGTACGTTCATAGCGCCGTAAATGTATTCAACCTCAATTTATTAGCCAAAAACTTTCCGTTTGCAGACCGAAGGCTTGCACAATTGGAATATTTTATCTTACTTTGTACCAGTTCACTGACTATCCGTACGCTCTATCCTTCGAAATAAGCCTCTCCCAATCTCTTATTACCACCGGCAGAAACCCCAGAACGAACTGCGTCACTGTCCGTATCCCCTCCTTTGAAACCCTCTCAGGTTCCATCCGACCATTGAAAAGACGTTTTCTCCGGATGAATTACCTGGTCTCATATCCGCATTTCAACCAGGCAATTTATCGTTTTAATCCTAAATACCACATCAAGTTAAAAACTCCACAAAATGAGAAAGACAATTATTTTTCTGGTGATCGCCATGGCCGTTGCAACTTCATTTACTTCCTGCGCTTCTTCGAGAGGCGGCTGTGCGATGAGCGCCGGATACGTAGGATATGGTCATAGCACGAACCGCTAAACGGTTTGCTCCGCGATCCTTGGACGGTAATCCCGGAGCAGCAAGCTTACCCCTAATCTTTTTCCCAATTTTTTTGTCAGGTTATCGTTTTACGATAACCTTTTTCTTTTATTGGTGTTATAGCACTAAAACATCCTACGACTATCATGAATTGGATTCCTTTACAAAGCGAGACCCAACTGCAGGAGATCCGGGAAAGATCCGCCGGACGCCCCCAGCTAATTTTCAAACACAGTACCCGCTGCTCAACAAGCGCAGTTGTAAAAGGCAGGCTGGAAAGAGGCGAAAAGCCCCAGGCCATCGACTTCTACTACCTGGACCTCATTAATTACCGCCCCGTGTCCAATAAAGTGGCCGACCTCTTCCGCATCGACCATGAATCCCCGCAGGTATTGCTGATCCGCGACGGCCAGTGCATCTATGACGAAAGCCATATGGGCATCACCATGGCCGATATCGTAGACGCCGCCGCCTAGATAAGCCCGCAGCCCAAATCTGCCGCCGCCCGAAGCCGGCTGCGCATGGCCCGGCTAAAATCGTATCTTCCCGGTCCAAACTACTGCCATGGACAGTTTTTTCGAATTGGATCGCCACCGGACGTCTATCTCGACCGAGATCATCGCCGGGATATCCTCCTTTCTGGCTACTTCTTATATTATAGTCGTCAACCCCGCCATCCTGAGCCAGACGGGCATGCCTTTTTCCGGGGTCCTCACCGCCACCGTCCTGGTCTCGTTTTTCAGCACCCTCATGATGGGCCTATACGCCCGCAACCCCATACTGGTGGCCCCAGGCATGGGCCTCAATGCCTTCTTCACCTTCACAGCCGTGGCAGCCCTCAAGATACCCTGGCAGGAAGCACTGGGAGCCGTATTCTGGTCCGGCATCTTTTTCCTGCTCCTGACCCTGCTGAACATCCGGGTGCTGATCCTTAGGGCCATCCCCCGCCCCCTGCGCTATGCCATCGCCGGCGGCATCGGCCTCTTTATCACCCTCATCGGATTCACCAATGCCGGATTTATCGTCCACCGGCCTGCCACCCTCGTCGGTATAGGCCATCTTGGCCCCGCCACCCTCACCTTCCTGGTCGGCCTCTTCTTCACCGCCATCCTCATCGCCCGAAAAATAAAAGGCGCCATCCTTTACGGCATCATTGTCACCACGGCCCTGGCCTGGCCTCTCGGCCGCTGGTGGGGCATCGACACCTGGTCCGCCGCAGCAAGCATCCCGCTGGTAAAGGGCTCCGGGTGGTGGGCAGCACCCGATTTCAGCCTCGTATTCAGCCTCGACCTGGTCCATTCCCTCCGCTGGGCCTTTATCCCCGTCATATTTTCCTTCGTCTTCACCGATCTCTTCGATAGCCTCTCCACCCTCGTGGGACTGGCCGAAGCGGCCGATCTACTCGATGAGAAAGGTGAGCCCCGCCATGTAAAGCGCGCATTGCTCACGGACGCGGTAGCCACAACCATAGCGGGTCTGCTGGGCTCAAGCCCGGGTACGGCCTATATCGAATCAGCCGTGGGCATCGAAGCCGGTGGACGCACGGGGTTAACGGCCGTCGTAGCCGCCCTGCTCTTCCTCCCCTTTCTCTTTCTCTCTCCCTTGCTCGCCACGATCCCGGCCATCGCCACCGCACCCGCACTCGTACTGGTCGGCGTTTTCATGCTCCGGCCCGTAAGCCGCATCCAATGGCAGCAGCCTGACGAAGCCATCCCCGCGTTCCTCGCCCTCGTATTAATACCTTTTACGTATTCTATCACCCAGGGCATCATCTTTGGATTTCTAAGCTGGACGCTCATTAAGATCGGGAGCGGCCGGCACAAAGAGCTTACGCTGCCACTCCTGGTCATTGATGCCCTTGCCTTGCTTTCATTATTCATCGCCTAAAATAGTTCTCCATGTGCCAACTCCGCCTCCTTCTCGCCGGCCTTCTCCTCTTACATCCCTGCGATCCGAAAGCCCAAACCAGGTCCCGGCCCGTCACGGCTATCGTTGGCGCTTATGGCGACGAGATCACCTACCTGCTTGGAAAAGTGGAAAACAAAAAACAATCGATCGTCGGAGGCCTGCCCTTCACAGAAGGCGAACTGGATGGAAGACACGTGGTCGTTGCCCTCACCGGCATCGGAAAAGTGAACGCCGCGATCACTACGACCCTGATGATCGAACACTTTCATCCAACGGAGGTCTTGTTTAGTGGCATCGCGGGCGGCGTCGACCCGGCCCTGTCGCCCGGCGACCTGGTCATCGGCAAAAAGATCGCCTATCATGATTATGGCACACTCGGTGACAGCCTCTTACGCGACCCCACCCGCAACCCGGTGACGGGTCAGAACAATCCGTTGTTCTTCGGCTCAAATGATACCCTGGTGGAAATAGCGGAGAGGGTTAGCCGCGGATTAACGCTGGAGAAGCCCATCGAAGGAAGACCGGCCCCACATGTCGTCAGCGGCATCATCGTCACCGGCGATGTCTTCGTCTCCTCCCAAAAGGCGACACAACGCCTCTGGCAACAACTAGACGCGGAGGCGACAGATATGGAAAGCGCCGCCGTCGCACAGACCTGCTGGCAAAGAGGCATCCCCTTCATCGTGATCCGCAGCCTCAGCGACGCCGCCGACGCCGACGCCGAAAAAGATATCCACCGATTCTATCGCGTCGCAGCCCACAACGCTGCCCTGCTCGTGATCGCCATCACAGACGAACTCGCCCGGCGCCAATGAACCGGCGTCGCCTGTATCCACGGAGCTTCCTCTACCGCAACGGCGAAGACGGCCCCGTCCCCGCGGAGCCCCGAACCTAGTAAGGCTTCTCGCCGATGATATTGCCGGGCGGGGAATAACGACAAACTAGATAATCTGTCTGTCCGTTGCTTGCAAGCGCACACCCAACGGACTGCGTATTCTTCCAAACGATCTGCGTATAGTGACCAACGACTTCGGACCGCTTCGTCGTGCAGTTGGGGTACACGTCATATTTAAACGAACGCTTCTCATTGCCCCACATGCCAACCATATCGGTGTAGGAAAATGAACTGGCCGTGCCCCACCAAAGATTTTCTCCCTCCTGTCCGCGAATAGACATGTCATGTTCACCTTTATTAATGGAAGCCAGGTGCTGCGCCCATGCTAAAGCATCTTTAGCAAGATCCGCTGACCACACCAACGCAGGCTCCTGCAGTGGGCTCCTGTAGCTATTGTGTGTTTCCAGAATGGATGAGATAAATCCACTGTCTTTGTAGACAACCTTCGCGGATTGTGTATAACCCTTCAAGGCAAAGATCATAGAGAATACGAACAACGTTGTAACTCGCATAGTTTGCTTTTTTTTCTTTTATGTGTAAACGATCTTGATAAAATTCTTTGTTAAAGAACAATAAAAAAAATTCGCACCGATCATTGTACTCTAATCTTTTTTCCCGAATTTTAAAAACGAACAACCTATTCCTATCTTTTATCCCTCATGGGATTCCTATCCCGACCCGAAACACGCCCGCCTATTCTTATCCGCTCTTGATTACATTAATCACAACTGTTGGCTTAGCCGCTTTTTACTGTGTGTAAACCATTTTAACTATGTTCAAAAAACAGGTAATGCTGGAGTGTGTCTCAGCCCTACTGATACTGTTGTTCCTGTACGCTAGTCTCAGCAAATTTATGGACTTTAAGACATTTATCGGCGAGATGAATAATCAGCCCTTGCCAAAGTCCTGGACCCCGTTCCTTGTCTGGTTCATCCCTTGTACGGAGATCGTTCTCTCGATTGCATTGATCTTCGAGCGTACAAGACTGTTAGGTCTCTATGGCTCCGTGGTGTTGATGGGTTTGTTCACTGTCTATGCGATGCTCATCCTCTTGCATTTCTTTCCCCGCGTCCCCTGCTCATGCGGCGGGATCATCAAGAAGCTGACCTGGCCACAGCATCTCGCAATGAATCTGTTCTTCGTGGCGCTATCGCTCAGTGGTGTGATCATTCAACGTAGGAAGTACTTCAATTCAATAATCATCACCAAAAACAAAAACAGCCTAGTATGAAGAAAGTAAAATGGACCCTGATGTCCCTTGCAGTTATTATCAGCGTTGGCGGCGCCTTTGCCAACCGTGTGCACAACCAGAGTTGTACAGGCGACACGCAATACTATTATGCCGGGGGCGGATATAGTGAAGCCGGCATCATAGGCACCAATTATGTCTGCGATTCGGGGAGCGGCACCTGTACCTACTATACAACCGACAAGATCCACTACTATAGTTGTGAATCCGGGGTCTATTGCACGCAAAATTGCCTGACCAGGGGAAACCTCAAACCGGTCAAACCCAAAAAGCCAGTCCCTAGTCCCGAACATTCTGGGCAATAGTGCTCAGGCTGATCACATCGGGTGGGATTGGCAAGACATACAGATCACTGTTAGGCGCCAATGTATACAATGTCCCGTTCAGATTACGGATCAGCGTGTCATTGGCGCCTTCCGCATTCAGGCGCCGCAGATCGGTCCAGCGCAGGCCCCGGAAGGCCAGTTCCTTCCGCCTTTCCAGCAACACCGTATCGAGCGCCTCCTGCCACGAGCCGACGATATAACCGGGAAAAGTACCCGTCCGCCAGCGCTTACTCAGCAGCGTATCGATATCTGCCATGGCCGAAATCGCATCCTTTGCCCGGGCCGCACCCTCCGCCCGGATTAGGTAGAGTTCGTCCGTGGCCAGCCCGCCAAATGGAACAAAGCTGTTCGCATAGCTGCCCTTCAGGTCGGACAAGTCCGGAGGCTTATAATTGTAGTAGATCACCCGCCGCAGGTCATTCGGATCATAGGATTGCATCAGCCCCGTATCGATTCGGGTACTCGGATAGAATCCACCGGCAAGCGCAAGTAGATAAGGAGTCGAACCGACGGCTCCACTCAGGAAACTGGCCTGGTAAAGCGTCTCAGCATTCAGCAGACTGATAGGCTCCCCCATTGTCGTGTCCAAGGTGTTGTAATCGATTAATGCGGAATAGGCAAGCAACGCGCTGTCCGCATAGGCCCGGGCCTGGGAATAGCTGCGCATGCTCAGATAGACCCGCGCTAACATTGCCTGTGCGGCTATCCGGACAGGCCGGTTGCGATAGGCATTGGGTTCGCCCGACGGTAAAAAGAACTCCGCCGAGTCCAGGTCCTGGATGATCTGTTGATAGGTCTGCCCGATGGTTGAACGGCTCGAGGGCGGATTGATATCGGCATGCAGCCGCAACGGTATCCCGAGCGGCACATTGAGCAGCGAGGTATCATAGGCGGGTGCAAAAACCTGCGCAATATTGTAGAACGCAAAGGCCCGCAGGAAAAGCGCCGCGCCTTCCAGCGCATTCCACTGCGCCACACTATCCGGGCCAGGCTTGCTACCCAATCCATCGAGCACTACATTGGCATAAAATACCTGTTGATACGGGGTATTCCAGTCCTGCTGCCCGCCCTGTCCCTGGAAGATATCTACCGCCCAGACATAGGCATTTTTCTCGCGCGTGTCGAGCGTCAGCCAATAGGGATAGGTAAAAAAATAATTGTCCGCCGATGCTTCGCCAAGCGTCGGCACCAACCCAAACACGGTCGTATTATCAAGTATGGCCTGAAAATCGTTCAGCGTGGTCGGAACTTCCAGGTTGGTGCTGGGTTTCGCATCTAGAAAGCCTTTGTGACAGGCCTGCAGCACTCCTACCAAAATGACCAGGAGCAGCAATTGTTTGACCGTATGTTGTCTATCAAGATCCATGATCATTTTTTTAATAGTCCACCCGCACCCCAACCGCCAGCGTACGCGGCAAGGGCATCCCGGTTACATAATCCGGGTCGATCCCCGCATGGTTGGCCTTCCAGAGGATTCCCAGGTTATTCCCATACACGTATAAATGGATCAACTGCACCGGCAGTCTCGCATGCGCCTTTTTTGTCCAGTCATAGCTCAGTTGCACATCCTGCAACCGGATATTATCTCCTTTTTCGATCAGCACCGTCGAATTCTGATAGAATTCGTCCCGATTGGCAACGCCTGGGTAAGTCATGGAGGGTACATTGGTATGTTGCTCATCCCCCGGATGCTGCCAACGCTTTTCATAATCCGGCGACCCCTGCGAAGCGCCCGTATACACCAGATAATAAAAGATCGAGTTCCGGCGGAATACATAGCCGAACTTATACAGGATATTGGCCGAAAGCCCCCACTGCTTCCAGTAAAAGCTGTTGCGCCAGCTGCCAAAGACCGGCGGATTCACCGGACCCTTGTACACCAGGTCATGGAAATTATCCGAGCCCAAAATACTGCCATAGTCCCGGCTGATCTTCCCATTCAGCAATCCTTGCGGATTGCCGCTATCCGGGTCAAGCCCCTCCCAACGCAAGGCATAAACGGAATAAAGCGGCTTACCCGCCAGTGGATTGATCGTCGAAGAGCTCAAATAATAACCGACATCCGCCAGTTTCTCATTGTACTTGGTCACCCGGTCCAGCACATAGCTAAAAAGAACGACACTATTCCAATGCACCTTTCCCAGATCATTGTCGGTATGCAACGTCAGGTCCACCCCATGATCCTGCATATTGGCCGTATTCCCCTGGAACACGCTGACGCCCGTCGTGGGATCCACCGGGCTCAGCCCGATCAGGTCGATCCCTGACTTGATATAATATTCCAGGCTGCCGCCCAGCCGGTTTCCCGCCGTGGCAAAATCCAACCCGGCATTAACAATATGCACCCTTTCCCAGCGCAGGTCCGGGTTGGGCGGATTCACAATATTAGAGAACACCGCATTATATCTATTGGGGGCAGTATTGATCGATGCCGTCGTATAGGCCGAGACGCTGCGGTCGATATTCCCGTTATACCCATCGGTCACCCGCAGCTTCAGATACGGCAGTTGATCCAAATGATAAAATTTCTCCCGCGACAGTTCCCAGCCCAGCCCCGCCGACCAAAGCGGTACCCCCTTCTGATTCCCCCTTACCCCGAGCAGATTACTCTCGTCCCGGCGCACGCTGCCCGAAACCATATAGCGCCCAAAATAAGTGTACTCGGCATTGGTGTAATAGGAAAGATAGCGCTCCGAAGTGCCAATTTTGGCATCCCCATAAGGGATCTGCTGATACGCGCCGCTCGTATACTGCTGAAACAGATCCACATAGTCTACCGGCACACTGCTGCCCATCCCGGGATTATACCCATACAACCAATTCGTACGATCACTGCCTTCGATATCCCGGACCTCGGCCCCACCGATCATATTCAGCCGTCCATGCTTGAAAAGCGAGTCATTGTAATTTAATTGCGCCCGTACATTGTTCGCAGTATACGTGTTCATCGTCTCATCCAGGATACCACCCCGGGGTACCGGAAACGAAAATACTCCACCATTGTTTTGCGTATACTCATTGATCAGGTTCCGCGCAAACCAGGTCTGCGGACTATAGTAATAGACCAAATCGCTATCGCCGCGTCCGAACTGGTAATAGATCCGGGCATCCAGGCCTTTCACGATAGCATACCTCAGTCCGATATCGATCCGGTAGTCGGTTAGGGTTAACTTATTGTCCGCATTCCGCAGCTCCTGCAACGGCCGGTAATGCCAGTCCAGCAACTGACCTCCGCCCACCGTATCTACATAGGGTAGCCGCAGCTGATAGGCCACCGGCAACGCATTACCCTGCGCATCGGCCAATTGCGCATAGGGATAAATCACGTCGCTTCCGGCCGGATTGTTAAGATAGGTGCTGCTGGCCGTAAACGCAAACCCCGTGGTCAGCTCTAGTTTCGAAGGAATTACCTGGTAGCTGTTCTTGCCGGTGAGCGTAACCCGGTCGTATTCATTTCTTACCAGGTTGGCCTGGTTCTGATCGTAGCCCGCCGAGAGATAATATTGATCCTGGGTACCGCCACCGCTCACATTCAACGCATATTGGCTGTTCAGACTATGCTGATAAAAATACCGGTCCAAATCCTTGCGCGTATCCACTTTCCGCAGCGCATTGATCTGCGCATAGCCATCGGCCGAATCGAGGGTCCCATTCGCCACCTGCCCCAGCAGCTCGACCACCGGCGTCAGCGCCGGACCATTAGGAACAGGCAGCGATGGGCTATAATACCCTTGCTGGAACAAATATTCCTCGATATCAATATAATCACTCGACGAAAGGATCGGCTGATAATACAGGTTAGGCTTCCAACCCGTCGTCACACTACTATTAAAGCTGATCTTCGGCGCCTGGTTAAGCCTGCCCTTCCTGGTCGTGATCACGATCACCCCATTTCCCGAAAAAGCCCCCCAGATCGCCGCCGCCGCCGCATCCTTTAATATCGTGATACTCTCCACATCGGCAGGATTGATATTGTTGAGGTCGCCCGGATAAGGAAAATTATCCACCACTACAAGCGGGTTCGGATTCCCATAGATGGTACTCCGGCCGCGAACCGTGATCGTCGATTGATTCGTGCCCAGCACGACATTCTTGTTAAAGAGCACGCTGCTCGTCACACCGTCGATCCGGTCCATGATATTCGTGGAAACGCGCCGGTTCAACAGGTCATTATCCACGAAGTCAAAAGACCCGGTAGCAGCATTATCCTTCATCGTTTGATAACCCGTATGCACAACCTCGGCCTCCTTCATCTCACCCACTTTCGATTTCAACGTGAGCACCAATTTCTGCCCATCCGGCGGCATCGCCACAACCTGCGACTCAAACCCGATGCTCGTGACGAACAGCCGGGGATCGGAATAATAGGTATGGAGAGCAAATTGCCCGTCGTCCTTGCTGATGGCACTGGCATCACCCGGGGCGATGATATTGGCGCCGCCTATCGGCTCCAGGTTCTCATCCTGGATAATACCATTGATGACCCGCTCCCGCCTCGGACGAAGAAAAACATTAATGGTCCTATTGGGAATATCTAATTTGTAGACGAGCGGCTGATCCCTAAAACAAAGATCAAGCAACTGCTCCAACGTCACATTCTTGAACGAGAAACTCACCGGACGCGCAATCTCCGGCCAACCGCCCTCGCCATAATAAGCAAACCCCGTCTGATCACGAATATCCTGCAGCACTTTCTCAAGGGATGCATTCCTTTCGCTCAAACTGATCAAAACACCGCCCTGCGCAAAGACAATACGACATTTTATCAGGCAAACACACAAAAGAAAAACAGCTAGGTTTGGCGTCCGCATTGACCCTTAGGTTTAACAAATAAAGTTACAGCCTACAAATCATGAAAAAATATAAAATAAATACTTATTAAAATATTTATTCTTACTTTCCCATGACCGCGGCTGTAACTGCGGACTTGGTTCAATGGTTATGGACAATTATGTTGCTAATGTGTGATTGTCACATTTTTTCCATCTATCTTATATTGTAACTTGAAAAACCCAGCTAAGATCTTCATGACGCGTTCCAACTTATCCTGACGACCAAAACCTCCCGTAAAAACCTTCCCCGACATGCTTGGATCAAATTGTACATCAACGTCATAATACCGTTCTACCGTATGCATCGCCGTCGTCAGGTCAGCGCTGTTAAACTGCAGTAAACCATCCTTCCAGGCGATTACCGAACTCGCATCCGCTATGGTCACGATATTTATATTCTCCCCATTCTTTTCATGATCTCCCGGCGACGGATACGTCATCACCGCCTGCTGCCCCGGCTTCAGCTCCTTCTGCTCCGACCGGCCGTCCGAGCTAACCGATCCATCAATCGATCCACCCGATCGATCAATCAACTTAACCGACCCATCGATCAATGTAGTCTTGCTAACCTTATCGTTCTCATAGGCCATAATATTAAAGTGCGTTCCTAACACTTCAACTTCCGCATCCTTGATCCGAACCCGGAACGGCATGGATGAATTCTTTGCCACTTCAAAAAAACCTTCTCCCGACAATTCAACCACCCGCTCGGGACCACTAAAGGCCGACGGATACTTCAGCGTGGAAGCCGCATTCAGCCAAACGGTACTTCCATCAGCCAGCGTTTGTTGCTTTTGACCTCCTCCCCTTGGATTAACTATAACTTGAGACAGTGAAGAAAACCCCGAACCCTGATTGCCTATATTTGATTTCTCATGACCACCTTCATGCTGCTGCCTTGTATACCAAATACCACCGGCCGACAAAATGGCGATCACAGACGCCGCTGCAACCCAAACCCTCCGCCTCGGAAAACGCATCGCCCTCACCGGAGCCTCTTCTCGCCGCTCGACCGCTGCATCTAACTTTTGCTCCAGTTCAGCCACCCACAATGGAGTAGGCCCACCCGGCGCCAACAACCAGCTTTCATGCAAGGCTTCATGCTCATCGGCTATCACATTCATCTCGTCTACAGTAGCCACCCTCAACCATTGCAGAAAAGTCGCATATTCTTCCGGGGTGTAATCCCCTGTGACGAATTGGGCGACGAATTGCTTGGCTTCCTGTAAACTCATAAAACAAGGTGTTATCCTAAAGACACGGGAGAATAGCTCCGGGATACCTCAACACAAAAAAATAGTTGGAAATTTTTTCCGGGGCAGCTTATTGCTCAAAAAGAGAGAGGAACACAAACAACAACAAAGTCAGTTCGCCATGCTCCTGCAGATACTGTCTGACAAAAGCAGTGGCCGCATAGAGCTGCTTCTTTACGCCCGCCCGCGATATATTAAGCTCGAGCGCAATTTCATCCAAAGTCAACCCGTCATCTACGCTCATTTTCAACACTTTACGCCTCCCAGGCGGCAGCTTCTCAATAGCCTCCAGCGCAATCTGGTAATATTGCTTGAACAAAAGCTGCTCCTCAAGTTCATTCCGGCCAGATCCCTCCACTTCACTCAACTCCTTCACCTTCTGCTGGACCTTCAACCCGCGAAGATAGTTGAACACCACATTCCGGGTGACCATGAACAGATAGCCCTTGAAAGAATCAACACTTTCCAGGTAACTCCGCTTCTCCCAAATACGGACAAAGACGTCCTGGGTCAGCTCATCCAGGCTATTGCCCGTCGGCTCAAAAAGAGAGATATAACGTTGAACATCCCCGTAATACGTCGTATACAGGGTCTTAAAGATGGCCCTATCTCCATCGGATATCTGCCGCAGCAGCTCTCGCTCATTATATATCGCTTCAAAAGGCACGGCTTTTCAACATTGGTTTAGCATTAAACAGGAGCAGGTTCGGCCTGCTGATCGACAACATGTATAATCAGGATTCTATAATTAAAAATAATAAGATAATCCCGTTCACACCCTATTATCCCGCTATTTTCAGTTAAAATCACCAAAATCTTCGCCTTTTCCTCAGCCGAAGGACGTGACCTAGCGCGCAATCATGCGCTTTTTCCCGTCCTCGCCGATGATGGCAACAGAAAGGATCGAAGGATTCCATAAAAAGGATCGGCCCGACTGCGATAGAAAGGATTCCCCGAAATGAAACTCCTCCCGGCGCACCCGCCCATCCTTCAGCGTTACCAGGGCAGCCTGGTCCGTAGGCAGCAATGGTATCTGCCGCGACGGCGCCCTCGTCTCGAATATCTTCAGGTCTCCCCTATTCTGCCCCGCCGCCAGCAGATAGTGGCCGCCCGCGCCCCGCAGCGCCACCAGCGACTTACCATCACCCGGAATATATATCCCGCTCTCAAGGATCGTCTTCGGTACAAATCCGCCTTTCCCGTCTCCCTTCAAAAAAAGCCCGTTCAATGCATCATAACGGCCCGTAGAAACTTCGGAGCCATAGTCATTCCCGTTGATGACCAGGTCCAGATTCCCATCCCCGTCAAAATCTTCCGCCACCATACCATTGAGCATCGAAAATTGTGCGGCCATCGGCAACGGTATCATAGTAAACTTCCCGCCGCCATCATTGCGAAACAGACAACTCCGGAATTGATTGGCTTCCAAAATGGTCGCCCCCTGCCGCTGCTCCGGCGTCAAAACCTGATCCATAGTAGCAACGGCATAGGATTTATAGGTAGGGAACTTTTTTCTCATGGAATTCATTTGCCGGAGCAGGTCGTCCCTGGAGTTGGTCGGAAACTCTGCCATTTTACCATTCTTATCAGGTAAATAAACAGAGGTCAGCATATCATAGATCCCATTGTTATCGAAGTCCTTGCCATATACCCGTACAGGATACGCATCACTCGCCCGGTAGAACGAATTCAACCCCAGGTTCCCAACGATATAGTCGATATCCCCGTCATTGTCAAAATCGCCCGCCACAATACTGTTCCACCAACCCTTCTGCCCGGCTACTCCCGTCGTGCCCGTTACATTTTTTAGCACGCCCTTATCATTGTGGAAAACAGTAAAAGGCATCCATTCCCCGGCAAGCACCAGGTCCGGCCACCCGTCATTATCCACATCCGTCCATACTCCATCGCAAACCATACCGATCTTTTGCAGATCCGGCGCCACGCTGGCCGTTACATCCGTGAAAAGTATCTTCCCGTCTTTCGAATCATTCCGGTAGATAAAACTGGACACCGGTCTCGGATAATGTTCCGGATCCACCCTTCCGCTAATAAACAGATCAGGCTTCCCATCGTGGTTATAGTCTGCCGCCCGCACACAGAACTTGCTCGTCAGATTCACCGGCAATGCGCCCTTGGCCAGCGTAAAATGGCCTTTTCCATCATTGATAAAAAGCCTGTCCTGGTAAGCGTTGCTGTTCTCCTTGTTCTCATAGCCGCCGCTCGCGATATACAGATCCAGGTCCCCATCACCATCCGCATCAAAAAGCAGTATCCCCAGATCGTCACTCTCTTTTTTTGCGGCCACCGAGTCCGCCTGCAAGGGGGAAAAAACAAACCTTCCATCCGGCTGCTGCAAAACGACGACCGCAGGATGATAAGCCGATCCGCCGATCACCAGGTCATCCATCCCGTTGCCGTCGACATCCCCCACCGCCATCCCCGGTCCATATTGCGAGAACTTATGCGGCAAAAGCTTCTGAATATTAAAGTCGATATAATCCCTTTCCTGCTGCCGGAAATGCACACCCAGCGAATCGGTGACATCGCGGAACAACGCTGCCGAATCAATAACCGCCCGGCCAAACGAATAAGGAATACGCGCATCCCGCCAGTCCGCCCTGACCACCTGGTCACAGGCAACATCTTTCATCACCTGCATCTTTCCGTTCGGCCATTTGATCAGTACCGTATCGACAAGTTTCGTCTCGCCAAGTCCAAAATGCGCCACATTCTGTATCGTGCTCAGATATCCCCGATAGGGGCTGTTCTCATAGACCTGCTGCTTCCCATGGTCATAGTGCAGCTCAACCCAGGCACCGAGGCCGCCCTTGTTCAGGCTGTCACCGCTAAAGCTTACCTGCAGGAAATGGTGGTGTTCCGCATCCCGCTCCCGGCTCATATTGCGGTAAATTTGTGCCTCATCATTGATATTGTTGATCACCAGGTCGAGATCGCCATCATTATCGAGATCCGCATACGCAGCGCCATTCGAGAAGCCGGGCGTCAGCAAACCCCAGTCGGCAGAGACATCCTTAAACGTAAGATCACCATTATTGCAGAAGGCAAAGTTGTGTATTTTGACCTGCGGTATCTGTTTGAGAATGTCCTGCTTGGACACAATGTTATTGGCCTCCCGCATGAACATCTTGAAATCATGATCCGTGACGTCCTTGGGATACCCCCCCGTGACGATCATGTCCCGGTATCCGTCATTGTTAAAATCCGCAACCATCGGCGTCCAGCTCCAGTCGGTTTCTGCCACACCACTCAACCAACTGATATCGCTAAAGGCCGGATCACCGATGGAATCGGCGCCATTCACCCGCGGCCCCAGGTTGAGCTGCAGACAGTTCCTCACGTACTGATACTGATAGCCGAAATTATCAGAGTTCTGATAAATAAGGTAGTTATTCGTGCTTAGGAACATCTTCTTCCGGTAATTGTCCGGCGGGTTCATATCCAGCTCTACGATGTCGGCCAACCCATCGTTATTGATGTCTTCGATGTCCTGCCCCATGCTCGTCGCCGATGTATGCTTGAAATAAGTTCTGCTCTTATCGGTAAAGGTCCCATCGTGATTATTGATGTACAGGATATTGCTCCCGATAAAGTCATTCGTCACATAGATGTCCTTCCAGCCGTCGTGGTTGATATCTGCAATGGTCGCGGCATGCCCAAAACCCTCGATCGTGATCCCGGCCTGCTTGCTGACATCCACAAAGACCGGATGCTTCAAACTGTCGCTCCATATATTCCTGTATAAATGCCCCGTGCTGAAAAAAGACCCGTCCGTCACGATGGGCTTGAAATAACTGGTATTATACCCCTTTGGTACCTCATTCACCGTGAGGTACATATCCAGTCGCCCATCGTTATCATAATCAAAGAATTCCGCCATCGTCGAATACAAAGTGTCAGCCAGCCCATATTCGGCCGCCATCTCCTTGAAATGAGGTATCCCATCCTTGTCATTGCCTTGATTGATATAGAGCAGATTGGTCCGATGCCGCGGATCCGTAAGAATATTGGTACAGATATAGATATCAGGCCGGCCGTCATTGTTGATATCGATCACCGATACCCCGCGGCACCATTCACCCTGACCACCCACCCCCGCCACATCGGTAATGTCCTGGAACTTGAAATCCCCCTTATTCAGATAGAGCTTATTGGACACCGTATTGCCCGTCAGATAAATATCCTGCAGCCCGTCGCCGTTAAAGTCTCCAATCCCCACCCCGCCGCCATTGTAGACATTCACCAGGTCCATGGGATTGATGCTGTCATTCTCGACAATGCTGTTGTTGAAGTGTACCCCCGAATGATCCGAACCTATAAATTGGAAGAGGGTCTTTTTGCCGCAGGAGGCGAAGGCTATGCACAACAAAAGGACCCATCCCCTCGTCTGCGCTTTTGCACATGCAATCATGGAACGAATATAGGTCAAAAATAAACAGGCAGGGCACGAGCCCCGCCTGTTTGTTATAGTCAATAAAGCTAGACAGTCTTTTGTTAATAACCCGGGATCTGTTGCAAGTTGACCTTCCCGGATGAATTTTCCGCATCGATCTGCGTCTGCGGGATCGGGAAATATTGCCGGTGGACTCCAAAGCTGACACCCGAATATTGCGTCGGATGTATCGGCGCCTGAATTTTTTGATAATTGTTTAGGATCAGGCTCATGTAGCTTCCACCATTCGTCGGCACGCCGGCAGCAGCGACAGTGGCATCAAATCGCGCCAGGTCGAACCAACGATGTCCTTCTTCTGCCAGTTCGATCCTCCGCTCCATGATAATGGCTTCCATAGCAATCTCAGCTGTGGTAAAATATCCCGCGGGATAAGGAGACACCTTATAGCTGTCGGCGGGCGTGGTACCACCTTTATACGTCCAGGTTGGTCCGTCGAAGGTACCATCGCTATACACCCACCAGGCGGTGTTACCAGCCCTGGTACGGATCATATTGACATAGGTCTCAGCCTCGCCCAGATTCTGGCTGGAGCCCAGCACATCGCATTCCGCATACCATAACAGTACATCGGCGAAACGGATCAGGTTAATGTTGTTGGCATCCAGTTCGACGTTCGCCCAGAAGCTTTCATTATCCGAAAGTGAACCTTGCTGCGACTTGGCATACACATTCTTCTTAGGAACAAAGTGACCGTCATCTGCCGGGCTGCGAATCCAGGAATCACCAGGCATAGGACCCCAGTCTAGATAGGGAATACCCTTACGGCCGATCACGATATCGATCCGGGGATCGACATTGCCCGTCCAGGCACCCGCGGGATCACTCACACTCAAACCGGTCTGAAAATTCTGCAGATTGGTGCTGGCCCATCCTATCAGCGGAAGACCATTGGCATCCGTTTTATAAGCATTGGCCAGATCCTGGGAAGGATTATCGAACCCGCAGCAGGCGCCAGGACCAGCTCCATAAGGGAAGTTCAGCGCATCCCCGTAAGCCTTGCCGCTGCCACCGCCACTGGCCGATCCGTCATTCACCGACATCTGCGCGGCAAACACACTCTCGGAACCATTCTTGGCGGATGGATCAGGGTCAAACAGCGTGGAGTAGTTGGCATCCAGCCCATATCTCGTACCCGCGGCAGTCTCACCATTGTTGATCAGATCCAACAACAGCGGCTTGGCCGAATCATATTTAGCCTGGTACATATAAGCCTTGGCCAAAAAGGCCTCGGCAGCATACTTGTTGGCTTGCCCCTTGTTCGGCTGAGTAGCAGGCAGGTTGGCCATTGCATATTCAAAGTCAGCTTCGATACGCGGCCAGATACTGATATAGTCGTTCGGTGCGGTCACATTCGGGACGTTCAGGTTGCCATTGTTATAAGTAATGGTTTCATCCACATAGGGTGGATATTGAAAGACCTTCTCCAGCTCGAAATGATAGAAGGCACGCAGGAACAGCGCTTCAGCCTTCCATTCGGTTGTATCCGCTCCGACGCCGGTGGCGATCCGGAATGTGCGGATCACGTCATTGGAACGTTGAATGGCATCGTATTCGACCGACCATTTCATGGCCGGATAGCTATTCGTCGGGATACAGTCCCACTGGAAAAGACCCACGATATCCCCCTGGTCGGAAGGCGTAGACCCCTTATAGGAGTTGTCGGCCGCCACCTCGGCATACGGCCAGTTATCCGCAGCCGAGCCCCAGCCCGAACCATTCAGACCCTGTCCGTCCAGACCGGCATAAGCCCCGATCAGGATAGCCTGGATACCCGCAGCATTGGCAACGATGCTGGGATCCAACGTACCGATAGGCGGTTTGTCAAGAAATTTTGTTCCGCACGCATATAAGAGCCCGACAAGTGCCAGCGAAGCCGGGATCAATAATTTAAAGTTATTTTTTAGCTTGTTCATACAGCGTATTTTTTATTCGTAGGTTGACTAGATCCTGTTTAGAAATTGAGGTTGATGCCCAATGCATAGGTTTTCTGGTTAGCAGGATAGTTCCCGAAGTCGATGCCGAAATTGGTCTGATCGCCGCCGATATTGGAACCCGACAATTCCGGATCCAGACCCGTGTATTTTGTGGCCGTAAAGAGATTCGCCGCCTGGATATAGAACCGCAGGTTGTCGATACCCACCGCCTTGAGAACGTTCTTAGGCAGCGTATAACCTATGGTCAGGTTCTTCATCCGCAGGTAAGACCCTTTCTCGATATACCAGCTGTTGATGACGTTGGTGTTACTGAAACCTGAAGTCTGCGACAACCGGGGATATTTGGGGTTCAGATTGGTAGTCGACCAGGAATTCGCGATGATGTCCTTGCTCACATTCCCTACGAACACCTGCGGGAAGTCGGTCCAGTACTTAACATAGTTGAAGACATCGTTCCCATAAACGCCGTAGAAGAACATGCTCAGGTCAAAACCCTTATAGCTCGCCGTGATGTTCAACCCATAGGTGAACTTCGGGTTCGGATTGCCGATATAGGCACGGTCACTGTCCGTGATCTGGCCGTCATGATTGATGTCGGCATACTTAAAGAAGCCGGGAGAAGCATTGGCCTGGGTCGGGGACTTTTCGATATCGTTGGAATCCTTAAAGTAGCCGATGACCTTGTAGCCATAGAATTCACCCACGGGCTGACCAGGCTGGAACTGCGAGAAATTCGGCAGACGGGTGGAACCGGCGCCGGAAAGCGTAGATACCTGGCTATAATATTGCAGACCGGGAGGCAGACTCTTGACCGTGTTCTTGTAGTGGGTGAAGGTAGTCGTGATATCGAATTTGAAATCGCGGTTCACCGTTCCATGATAGGTGATAGACCCGTCAAACCCGACGTTCTGGATATCCCCGAAGTTCACATAAGGAGCGGCAGCACCACCTGCCGTATTTGGCAAAGCCGCCTGGTAAAGCAAGCCGCTGATGGCCTTCTTAAACCAGTCCACGGTCACGTCAAAATGCGAAACACTGAAATCCACGCCCACATCCGACAGCACGTCCCGCTCCCAGGTCGTGGTCGTGTTGCCCAAATTGCTGTTGTAGAAACCCTGGACAGAACTGGTGGAAGTTCCATTGATGTCATAGTAGGATTGATAGGAAAGCGAATTGTACAAGGTATAGGGGTTCGTACCGGGCACATCCGACAAGCTACCCGATTTACCCCAGCTGCCCCTCAATTTCAGATCGTTCAGCCAGGTCACATCCTTCATAAAAGATTCCTGACTCAGCCGCCAGCCTGCCGATACGGAGGGGAACCAGCCAGTCTGATGACCCGTGGCAAACAAGGAACTCTGATCCCGGCGAAGCGTACCGCTTAACAGGTATTTGTCCTTAAAGGCATAATCCGCGCGACCGATATAAGACCAAAGCGTGCTGTGATAAGGATTGCCTTCGGTATAAGCACCGCTCAACCCTTCGTTCTGCTGCGAACCGGGAGAACCCGAATTCAGCGTCCAGTAATCCGGGCTCGTGGAGAAATAATCGGAACGGATACCTTCGAGGCCCCGTCCGCTATAGCTCTTCGATTCCGTACCAACCAGCAGCTTGACGCTATGCTCGCCAAAAGTCTGGTTATAGTTCAGGGTATTGGTCCAAACCCTGGTGCTGTTGTAGCCGCCGCCTTCCGTGAACGTATTGGCCGCCGTACTGCCTTCCGCATTCTGATAAGGAGTGGGCGTAAAATAATAGTAATAATAGTTTTCAACATTGCCGCCAACGCTCGTCCGCGCCGTGAAATGGTCGAGGAAATCGACTTCGGCAAACACATTGCCGTTGATCTGCCAGTCATTCCCCAGGTTATTCTTCTGGTTCTGCTGGTCCGCTACGGGGTTGTCGGAGTTATTGATCGTAAAGGTGTGCGTACCTGCGTAATTGCCCATGATGTCGTATACCGGCACCAGCGGTGGGATCCGATAAGCATAACTGATCGCATTGCCTTCCGACTGGTTGATGATCTGCGGATTCTCCTTGTAGAAGATATAAGCGTTCTCACCCACCCGGACGTGATTCTTGACGTTGAACGTCGTATTGGCCCTCACCGCGTAGCGCTTCAGGTAAGTGTCGATCAGCGTACCCTGGTCGTTCACATAGTTGAGGGAGAAATAGTAACTCGACTTATCATTGCTTCCGCTGGCCGCGATGCTATGATTCTGCCAGGGCGCCGGTTTGAAGATCTCATGAAACCAGTCCGTACCAACCAAATTGGTCTTCGTGATCTGGTTGGTCACAATATTATAAGTGGCCGGATTCTGCAGGGCTTGATAATCGGGATTCGTCACGATCGCACCCGCGGTATTCTGGGAATACGGTGTCGGAGACAGGTACTGCGGCAGTGTCGGCGGCGCATAACTCGTGCCGCCGTTACCAAACCAAAGATCGCTGGGATAGTTAGCGGTACCGTTGACGGCGTTGTCATTGTAATAGGTGAGATAACGCGCATCGGCAAAGTTCTGGCTGCCCCCGAGTTTGAACCCGTCTTTCAGCGGACGCTGCGTACCATAGAAAGCGTTGTACGAGATCGTCGCCTTCCCGTGGCCCTTTTTGGTGGTGATGATGACAACCCCGTTGGACCCCTGCACACCATAAATGGCAGTGGCGCCTGCATCCTTCAGGACCTGGATAGATTCGACATCATACATGTTGATGTCGTGCATGCTGCTCTGCACACCATCCACGATCACCAGCGGATCCACGTTCCCGATAGAAGTGATACCCCTGATGCGCACGTTGCTGGTACCACCCGGCGAGCCTGAGTTGATAACCGTAACGCCTGACGCCTGGCCCTGGAGCAACTGCTCCGTGGAAGTACCCGGAACACTGTTCATGGCCTTCACATCGACCACGGACACAGCACCTGTGATGTCCTTTTTCTTTTGCGCCGTGTAACCCGTTACGATCACATCGTTCAGCGTGGAATTCGACTGAGCGAGGACAATGTCCCCCATCATGCCGGTACCGTTCAATGGTGCATTGAATGGTTCAAAGCCGATCGCGGTGATCACGAGCGTGCCACTTGCCTGATTGTCGGGGATCTTTAATGAAAACATCCCATCGGACCCCGTAGAGGTCGCCGCATGGGTCCCTTTTAGCACCACCGTGGCGCCTAGAACTGGCTGATTGTCAGTTTTTCCAATAACTCTGCCGGTGATGGTTTTCTGAGCGAAGAGACTAAAACTCAATAGCATTGCGAGTACAGTAAGGCCATAGCCTTTGCAAGCTCCGTTAGTTTGGAATGGCATAAAGCGAGTAGTAGTTTGTGAATGGTTTTTAAATCGACACTCGAAACTACATTCACTTATCTAGATAAATTAATACTTTTTTAACACTTCCTTATACTTTTTTAGCCATCTATTTTAGCTGACCCTTATTTACCAGCAAAATAAACGTGGGACCCTTCTTCCAGTCCGTCGATCCCTTACTGATGGTCGGGCCGAAAGTGAAATTACCCAACAGCAGGTCCGGCCTCCCATCTCCATTCAGGTCGCCCGCCTCCATCGTCAGCCACCGCCCCGAACTGGCCTCCGGCAAAGAAAAAGGCTGGAATTGCATCTCCCCCTTATTTTCCAGGTACACAAAACCCTCTTCCGGATGCCGCTTATAGTCGGCAAAATAGGCAATGGCGGCCAGGTCCACATCCCCATCCCCGTCAAAATCCCTGGCAACAGCCTTATAACAGCCATTGATCGGATAAAAATAACGCTGCTTAAAATGATTGCTGCCGTCATTCAAAAAAACATAGACGCCATGATAAGGCTTGAACACCGGAGAGTAGTCTCCGTTATCACCACAGGTATAGATGATATCCGGATGGCCATCCTTATTCATGTCGGCCAATTCAAAATAGGACGAACCATACATCGGCGGAAAGCTCAACACCCGCTGCTCCTCGAATCGCCCATTCCCCTTATTGATAAAAAGAAAAATGCCTTCGTCCCCCTGCGAAAAAAGCGCCCACACATCCGGCAAACCATCCCCATTGGCATCCTGAATATAAGCCCTGATCGCGCCCGGCTGGGCCCGCAAAACATGCCGGTCATAGCTCCCATCCGCTTTCCGTTCAAACCACGAGAGCGCCCCCTTCTGATGCCCGAATTCACAGACCAGGTAGTCCATCCGCCCATCCCCATTCAAATCGGCACTAGTCACTTGCACGGGCCGCGCAAGATCCCTGATGAACGGCACACTGTCCATCACCCATTTGCCGCGGGGACCGATATGCAGCCTGCTAAGACTTCCCAACAAGGCATTATTGGGCAAGAGATCACCGATGTTACAGGCAACGGCAGAGTCTCCCGTGAATTGCATATCCACGATGCCCCCATATATAGGAGTGGAATCCACCTGCCGCATCAGCGAGTCATACCACAACAGCGCGCCAGGAAACAACTCCCCCGCAACGACCTCCCGCCTTCCGCCGGCAGTGTCGGCATGCACATAACAGGTGACGGGACGAGTATGACCACTGCGCACGGAAACGGCCCGGAACAGCGACAGATCCATACTTATTGCGGCATGCTCCGGCTGCGGCGGCAGAGAGTCCGGCGCCGCCCCCGCATAATAATCAATGATGTTTTGCCATTGCCAATCGGTCAGCAACGGCTTACTCGGATAAAAACTGCTTCCCACATAGGGATCAGACGTATAAGACGGATAGCGCACCCCCATATGAACAAATATCCCCAGCCTGGGACCCATCGCCGGCAATACTCCTTTTTGCCAGGACCCCTTATTCAATAACGCCGGGTCAGGCAACTGATGACAACCCTGACAATAGGTCGCCGCCAGGGCCTTTCCACTTCGCATGGCGGAATCGGCAAGGGGCTTGCCATTCATATCTCTGACGGAAGACCTACAGGAAAAAAACAAAAAGATGCAAGGAAGGAATTTTTTCACGATGCCGTGAATGTACAGTTTTTTCTCACTTCACAGGATTCCTGTATCTTCATTCTCATGAAGACGATACCTGTATTGCTGCTATTACTCGCCGCGCTCCTCGGCGGCTGCGAACGGAAACCATCCACTGCAGACGACGTTAAGGACAATCTCATCAAGGCGATGACCCAAAAGCTGGAAAAAGATCGCCCGGCCAATGCCCCACCCTTCCATTTTCAAATCCTGGACGTCGCCTATTTTCCCATCGGCCTCTGGTATCGCTGCGAATTCAAAGTAAAACTAACCCGCCCGAACGGTACCGATACCACAGGCATGATCAAAAGCAAAATATCAAAAGACTACAGCGAGGTGATCAAGTAATCTAGCTAGTCGCCCACGCCTTTTCACCCTTCTTGTAGTCAATACACCCCTGATACTTGCCGGGAATGGCCACATAACGGAGAGCCTTGGTCGCACCCGGCTCAGAAGTAAAATAACCCCAAAGCGTCAGCTCCTTCATCATCCGGAAATAATGCGACGGGTCTTCCTTCTTCTTAGCGGCCATATAGTCTTTTTGCTCTTTGTCCAAAGCTACCAACAGGTCATGCCTTTGGTCGGGCGTGGAATCCAAATACACCTTCCCGTTCTTCTGCTTACAGGCATCGTTGAGCTTCTGCATGCCCTGCAGGAATATTTTCTGATCGGCTTCCGTATAGCAGTCTCTCACTATGACCGTCATAAAGGTGCCGACTTTTGCCTCTTTCGCTCCGGGCGAATCGGTCGCCGGCAGGATAGTCTCCGCCACTTCATCCAGAAAAGCAATGTCGTCATTGGTGAAATTGGTACCGGCGCCGCCGAGAACTGTCGCAGGCGGATTCGTACAGCCCGACAGGAATAGCTCGGCGCCTACGATCGTGCCACCCAATATCAGACCCACCCGGGTTAATGCGTCTCTTCTGTTCATATGTACTATTTTTTAAGTGCTCTGTTGATTGAATAGTTTAAATATTTCCTTTTTTCAATTCCGTCACGGCGAAATCCGCGGCCCTCGCCGTCAGCGCCATATAGGTCAGCGACGGATTCTGACAGGCCGACGAAGTCATGCAGGCGCCATCCGTTACAAAGACATTTGTCGCATCCCAGACCTGGTTATGCGCATTCAGCACAGAGGTCTTTGGATCATTCCCCATACGGGCCGATCCCATTTCATGAATGCCGTCGCCTACATGATGCCCATTGTCCCATGACCGCAACTGCGTCACCCCCGCAGCTTCCAGCATGGCCTTCGCCTCCTCCTGCATATCCTTCCGCATCTTTTTCTCGTTGTCCTTCAACTCGGCATCCATCGACAACACCGGCAATCCCCATTTGTCCTTGGTGTCCTTATCCAGGGTGATCTTGTTCTCGTGGTAAGGCAGCAACTCGCCAAATCCGGTGATCCCGACCGTCCACTGACCCGGCTCCGTCAACGTTTCTTTCAACCCGGCGCCGATGCTCATCTCCGCCACATTGCGCTGCCAGCCTTCCCTGCTCGCTCCACCCTGGTAGCCAAAACCACGGAGATAGTCCCGCTTGTCCCCGAAAAAATTGGCAAAACGCACGATATAGATGCCATTGGCCCTTCTGCCATAATAATACTTGTCCTCATACCCCTCCATGACCCCGGACGCCCCTACATTGTAATGATGATCCATGATATTGTGACCCAACTCCCCGCTGCTGCTGCCCAACCCGCCGGGCCAGATATCCGTTGCCGAATTCATCAATACCCAGGCGCTGTTCAGCGCACTGGCATTTACAAAGATAACCTTTGCATAAAATGTATACGTCAGATTGGTCTCCGCATCCACCACTTCCACACCCGTTGCCTTTTTCTTGTCCTTATCATAGAGTATCCGCGTCACGATCGAGTAAGGCCGCACCGTAAGCTTGCCCGTAGCCACCGCCGCCGGCAACGTCGAAGACTGCGTACTGAAGTATCCGCCAAAAGGACAACCTTCCCAACAACGGTTCCGGAACTGGCATTGCGTCCTGCCGGGGATAGGCGCCGTCAGATTGGCCGAACGGCCGATGATCATGTGACGCTGCCCCTTATATCGCTCTTTGATCCTTGCCGCCACATCCTTCTCCACCCAGTTCATTTCCATCGGGGGCAGAAAATGCCCATCCGGCAATTGCGCCAACCCTTCCTTGCTTCCATTCACACCGGCAAACCGCTCCACATGATCATACCACGGCTCCAGATCCTTGTACCGGATCGGCCAGTCGATGGCCCATCCATCCCTGGCGTTGGCTTCGAAGTCAAGATCGCTCCACCTGTAACTCTGCCTTCCCCATAGGATCGATCGACCGCCCAGCTGATAAGACCGCCACCAGTTAAAGGGCTTTACCTCCGTGTACGGGCAGTCTACATCCTTCGCCCAACTGTCGATGACAGCCTCCGTAGCACCCCAGGTCCTGCCGATATAGGGATGATCCTTTAGTTCCTGCTGCGTTACCTTTCCCCGGTGTTCAAAGTCCCAGGGATTCTTATTCGCCGTTTTATAATCCTTTATATGCTCATAGTTTCGCCCTCGCTCGAGCATGATCGTCCTCAGCCCTTTTTCGGTCAATTCCTTGGCCGCCCAGCCACCGCTGATGCCAGACCCAATAACAATAGCGTCGTATGTCTCCATGCCTAAAATTAAATATTTCCCTTCTTCAATTCGCTCACCGCATGATCGGCGGCCCGGGCCGTCATCGCCATATAGGTCAGAGAAGGATTGACACAATTGGCGGAAACCATGAAGGCGCCATCGGTAACGAAGACATTCTTCGCGTCCCATACCTGGTTGAAGGAATTCAGCACCGAAGTCTTCGGATCCTTGCCCATTCTTGCCGTACCCATCTCGTGGATACCCCTGCCCGGGAAGGGATTGTCACTCCGGCTCTTCACGTTCTTCACCCCGCAGGCTTCGAGCATTTCAACCGCATCCGCCTCCATATCCTTTCTCATCTTCAGCTCATTGTCCTTCAACTCACAGTCGATCGCCAGCACATTCAGCCCCCATTTATCTTTCTTCGTCTTGTCCAACGTCACCTTATTCTCATGATACGGCAGTATCTCCCCGAATCCGCCGATATTCATCGTCCAGGGTCCCGGCTCCGTCAGCGCTTCCTTGTATTCCTTGCCGATCGCATATTCCGCTACCTCATGGTTATAACCCTGACGGCCACCCCCACCCTGGTAACCAAAACCACGGATATAATCCCGCTTGTCCCCATTGATGTTACGGAAACGGGGGATATAAATGCCGTTAGCCCTTCGACCAAAATAATATTTGTCCTCGTATCCGTCCACATGCCCGCTGGCGCCTACACCTAAATGATGATCCATTAGATTGTGACCCAACTCTCCACTGCTGCTCCCCAGTCCATCGGGCCAGATGTCGGTAGCGGAGTTCATGAGTATCCAGGCGCTGTTCAGCGTAGAGGCATTCACAAAGACGATCTTGGCCTTGTATTCGATGGTCTGGTTGGTCTCCGCATCCAGCACCTCCACCCCCGTGCCCTTCTTTTTGTCCTTGTCATAAAGGATCTTGGTGACGATGGACCAGGGACGCACCGTCAGATTACCCGTAGCCACAGCCGCCGGCAAGGTCGACGATTGCGTAGAGAAATAACCGCCGAATGGACAGCCCAACGCACATTTGTTCCGGAATTGACAGCCCGGTCTTCCCTCATGCGGAACCGTGATATTCGCCACACGCCCGATGATCATATGCCGCAACCCCTTGTAATGCTCCTTCAGACGCGCCGACACATCCTTCTCCACACAGGTCATATCATAGGCAGGCAGAAAATGACTGTCCGGCAGATGTGGGATATTTTCAACCGAACCGCTGATGCCGGCCCATTTCTCCACATACGTATACCAGGCCTCGATCTCTTTATACCGAATGGGCCAGTCAATGGCGATCCCCTCCCGCTTATTGGCCTCGAAATCAAAATCACTCCAGCGATAGCTCTGCCTCCCCCACATCAGCGACCGGCCCCCCATATGATAGCCGCGGAACCAGTCGAACCGTTTTACCTCCGTATAAGGACTCTCACTGTCCTTGCACCAATAATCCAAATTGGTCTCACTGAGCGGATAGTCCCTCTTCAGCACAGGATACTCTTTTATCATCTCCTGCGTGCGCTGCCCGCGATGCGGATAATCCCATGCTTCTTTATTGGCATTCACATAGTCTTTGATATGCACAATGTCACGCCCCCGTTCGAGCATGATCACCTTCAAACCTTTTTGTGTAAGCTCCTTGGCAGCCCAGCCACCGCTGATGCCCGAACCGATGACAATCGCGTCGTAAGTATTGTCGGCCATAATCGTTAATTATTTATAGTTTTCAAATTCAGTTTTCGTTCCGTCGGACCACTCTTGCCCCTGCGGCCACCGCCTGCATTAAACATCGCAGATCAGCACGCCCTGCTTCAGCGAAGCCAGTTTATCGGCATTGGCAGGAATGAACTCCTGCGCCACATACCCCTGAAAGCCCGTGGCGACAATCGCCCGCATGATCGCCGGATAATACAATTCCTGCGTTTCATCGATCTCATGCCGGCCCGGCACACCACCTGTATGATAGTGTCCAAAATATTGGTGGTTGTCCGTTATGGTGTGGATCACATCTCCTTCATCGATCTGCATGTGATAAATATCATAGAGCAGTTTGAAATGCTCCGACCCCACCCGCTTCACCAGTTCGATACCCCACTTGGTATTGTCACACATCTGGTCCTTATGATTGATCTTGCTGTTCAGGAGTTCCATCTGGATCGTTATCCCCTTTTGTTCCGCCTGCGACAGGATCTGCTTTAACCCGTCGACGCAGTTTTTGAGACCCGTCTCGTCATCCATTCCCTCCCGGTTGCCGCTAAAACAAATGAGATTCTTGTAGCCTGCCGCCGCCACAAGGTCGATATGCTCGGTATAGCTCTTGATAAGCGTTGGATGATACTCGGGGTGATTCCAGCCCTTCGTCAGGCTGATCTCTGCGCCATTGCACATCGAAGACCAGATGCCATGCTCCTTCAGAACAGGCCAGTCCGCGGGACCTACCAGGTCGATTGCGCTAAACCCGATCTTTTTTACCCCTACGCAAAGATCGGCTAAGGGAATATCGCCGTAGCACCACCTGCATACACTGTGATGAATTGCACCGTTGACTTTCAATTTTTTACTTTTGGTGACCGGCGCAGCTGCAGAACTAAAAGCAGCTGCGGCCTCAATGGGGGAAAGCATTCCGGCCGCCCCGATTGCAGCACCACTGGCAAAAATGTTCTTAATAGCACTGCGTCTTGAGGGTTGGTTGGCCATAATTTAGAATAGGGCATTGAGCCCGGAAATTACAAAATGTTCTGATTCACTGAAACTAATTCTGACGCCTTCGGACTATTCCTTCCACGCATATAAAACACCAATACGGCAAACGCCAGGATCAGCACTACAGGGATGATCAATGTCGTCATCAACACCTCCGGCCCCGCCGCGGCACGAGCGGCATCATAGGCCTTTGCCATATCCGTCCCCCCCGCAGCCGACCTGTAGACGTCAAGACTCGCGCCCGCAGGCAACTTTCCAATCATCAACCGGTCGTAAAAACCACCCATGAACATCATATAGATCGACACGCCAAACATACCGGCGCCACCCATCAAATTCAAACCCACGGCACCTGTCCGCGGCAGGTTCTCCGCCACAAACCCGATCATACAAGGCCAAAAGAACGCCACACCCAACCCAAAAATGACCGCCCCTCCGAAGATAGCCGTCCCATGCAGGTGGACAAGCAGGTAGATACCCAAAGCGGAAAAGATCGCCGAAAGCAGCAGCACACCCTGGGGCGCAAGACGATGCACGACAGGACCGGCAAAGGCACGACCCAATACCTGTACCGACGCCACAAATGTGAGAATGAGGATCGAATTCTGCGTCACCGTTCGGAACAACACATCGGTCCATTGATTGGTGAATAGTTCCGTTATAGCCGTGCCGAACATACAAATGATCATGAATATGAACAGCGGATTGGCAAGGGCCTTATACATCTCACCCGTTGTAACACCCGTGGCCACCCTTTCCGTGACCGGGAATTTCAACTTCGAGAACAGATAGCCATAGATCAGCGTCGGGATCAGCATGATCGCGATCTCAACCTTTGCCAGCCAGAGTGGCTGCGGGTCAACCCCGCCCGCCAGCAGTTTATTCAGCAGGAATACGATCAGCGTCCCGATGACGATACCCGCCGGGAACCACAGATGAAAGTGATTCAGCTTGGTCGTCTTGTTCTTCGTGAACAAAGAAGCTACCAAAGGATTACAAGCCGCTTCCACCGTGCCATTGGCAATACCGATCAGCAGGGTAGACAGAAAAAGGGTCCAGTAACCGGTGGCGAACATCGTCAGCAATATTCCCGCCAGGTGAAACACAAAAGCCGACACCAACAGCTTCTTCATTCCGATGATGTCAACCACGAACCCTCCAATGATGATCGCCAATGGAAAGCCCCAAAAGGCCGTAGCGGCGATGGTCCCCAACTCAGATCCGTTGAGATGAAAATATTGTCCCTGCATGTTCAGGATACCCGCCCTGATCCCGAAAGATAGCGAGGTCACGAGCAGGGCCATACAACTGGCGACAAAAAGCTTGTTAACGGGAATGTTGGAAGTAGCAGGCATGGCAATCGTTTGTGTTTTACCCATGAGCGCCTATGGGTGCTCATGACACAATGTAAATTAATTAAATTATCGATTATTTCGGCAAAGAAGTCCTAAAATTGCAATCGATTAATAATTCATTCGCATATGAACAGAAAATTACGAATGGGAATGATCGGCGGCGGCAAAAACGCCTTTATCGGCGCCGTCCATCGTATCGCCGCCAATATGGACGGGCTCATCGAACTCGTCTGCGGTGCCTTTAGCAGCCACCCCGACAACGCCCGGGAATCCGGCAAGGCCCTCTTTCTTCCCGAAGACCGCGTCTACACTTCCTACCAGGAAATGATGGACAAAGAAAGCCGCCTCCCTGAAGGCATACGAATGGATTTCGTAGCCATCGTAACCCCCAATCATCTGCATTTCGCACCTGCCATGCTGGCCCTCGAAAAAGGCTTTCACGTCGTGCTCGATAAGCCCATGACCTTTTCCCTGCAGGAAGCACTCCAGCTACAGAAAAAAGTAAACGAAACCGGACTCCTGCTTTGCCTTACCCACACCTATTCCGGCTACCCCCTGGTTAAACAGGCCCGCGGAATGGTAAAGGAAGGCCTTTTTGGCAAAATACGCAAGGTCTATGTGGAATATCCGCAGGGCTGGCTGAGCCGCCTGTCGGAAAAAGACGGAAGCAAACAGGCCGAATGGCGCACAGACCCGTCACGCTCCGGGAAAAGCGGCGCCATGGGTGACATCGGTACCCACGCAGCCCATCTCGCTGAATACATCAGCGGACTGCATATCAAACAGCTCTGCGCCGACCTGAGCATCATGGTCGAAGGCCGCGCGCTCGACGACGACGGCAACGTATTGCTTCGATTCGACAACGGCGCCACGGGAGTCCTCTATGCATCACAAGTGGCCGCGGGAGAAGAGAATGCCCTCAAGATCCGCGTCTACGGCGAAAAAGGTGGCATCGAATGGGCCCAGCAGGAACCCAATACCCTGCTCGTAAAATGGCTGGACCAGCCTACCCAGATCTACCGCGCCGGTATGCCCTATCTGTCTCCCGAAGCCAAACACAACACCCGCACACCCGCCGGTCATCCGGAAGGCTACCTCGAAGCCTTCGCCAATCTCTACCGCAATTTTGCCCTGACACTCATGGCCCGCATCGACGGCACCAAACCGCCGAAGGAAGCACTCGACTTCCCCTCTGTAGATGACGGCGTGCGAGGCCTGGCCTTTATCGATAACCTTATCCGCAGCAACGAAAGCGTGGAAAAATGGACCACCTTCACTATTTAATTATCATCATATGCAAACTATAAAAGGACCAGCCGTCTTCCTGGCCCAATTCCTGGGCGACCAGCCCCCTTTCAATACCCTCGCCTCCATTTGCAAATGGGCCGCGGAGGTAGGATTCGTCGGCGTACAATTGCCTTCATGGGATTCCCGCGTAATCGACCTCGGGAAAGCAGCAGAAAGCAAGACCTACGCCGATGAGATCAAAGGCACCGTCGAAGCAGCCGGCTTGCAGATCACCGAATTGTCCACCCATCTCCAGGGACAGCTGGTGGCCGTTCATCCGGCCTACGACGCCTTGTTCGACGGTTTCGCCCCCGCCGCCGTACACAACAACCCAAAAGCCCGCCAGGAATGGGCGGTGCAGCAACTGAAATATGCCGCCAAAGCCTCCCGCAATCTGGGGCTGAATGCACACGCCACCTTTAGCGGCGCCCTCCTTTGGCCCACCTTCTATCCCTGGCCGCAACGCCCTCCGGGACTAGTGGAAACAGGTTTCAAAGAACTCGCCAGCCGCTGGCTGCCCATATTGAATGAATTCGATCACCACGGCGTCGACGTCTGCTACGAGATCCACCCCGGGGAAGACTTGCACGACGGCATCACCTACGAGACCTTCCTGCACCACACCAACAACCATCCCCGCGCCTGCCTCTTGTACGATCCTTCACACTTTGTCCTGCAATGCCTCAATTACCTGGAATATATCGATAACTACCATGAACGTATCCGCATGTTCCATGTCAAAGACGCGGAGTTCAACCCAACCGGCAAACAAGGCGTATACGGCGGTTACCAATCCTGGATCGACAGGGCCGGCCGCTTCCGCTCCCTGGGCGACGGTCAGGTCGATTTCAAATCCATTTTTTCCAAACTGTCCCAATATGATTTTAAAGGCTGGGCCGTGCTGGAATGGGAAGATTGCCTCAAGCATGCCGAAGACGGCGCAAAAGAAGGCGCGGTCTTTATAAAGGAACATATCATCCGGGTAACCGAAAAAGCCTTCGATGACTTCGCCGGCACCGGAAAAGATGAAAATTTCAATCGTGCCGTGCTGGGTTTAAAATAATTCCGCGTGCCGCCCGTAAACCCAAAATATTTCCGAACTTGTTCCGCGAAAGCCAACTAAAAATTCTACCATGCATTTTAGCAAACAATTAGTAGCCGTCTTCTCTTCCGCCCTCTTGCTCAGCGCCTGTGGAAATAACAGCGACACCAAAGCCTCTGCCACCGACACAACCGCAGCAGCCCCCGCCACCGCTCCCGCAACTTCCAGCACCGCTTCCGATAAGGGCCTGGAGCTGATCGGCGCAAGCGACTGTACCACCTGCCACAAACTGAACAAGGATGCGACCTCCGGCGCCAGCATCGGACCGGCATACAGCGAAGTAGCCGCCAAATACAGCCCGGCCGCCGACACCACCGTAGACCGCCTGGTAAAAAAAGTGATCAGCGGCGGCAGCGGCGTCTGGGGCACAGTTCCAATGACACCCCACCCCACCCTCAAAGCCGAAGACGTGAAAACAATGGTGACTTATATCCTTTCGTTAAAGAAATAACACGTGATACGATCCCTGCTTGGCCTCGCCTGCTGCGTACTGCTCCTCTCCTCCGTCAGCCGCCCCTGGCCGGAACTCTTTGCAAAACCAAAAGTGTTGATCTTTTGCAAGACCAATGGTTATCATCACGCCAGTATCACCACGGGCGTGGCCGCCATCCGCCAACTGGGCGAGACTAACGGCTTCGCGGTCGACACCACGGCCGACTCCACCTGGTTCAGGCCAAAGATCCTCAAACGATACGCGGCCCTTATCTTCCTCAGTACGACCGGCAAAGTATTCGGACCGGAAGAAGAGGACGCGCTAAAGGATTACATCGGGCACGGCGGCGGCTTCGTGGGCGTCCACGCCGCTACGGATTGCGAATACAACTGGCAGTGGTACGGGGATCTCGTGGGCGGATACTTCAAGTCACACCCCAAACAACAGGAAGCCCGCTTCATCGTGGTCGATTCAACGAATCCCGCCATGAAAGGATTCCCCAACCCGTGGATGCACTTCGACGAATTGTACAATTTTAAATATCTTAACCCCGACATAAAGGTGCTGCTCAAAATAGACGAGACCTCCTATACAGGCGGCGCCAACGGGGACAATCACCCTTTTGCCTGGTACCATGAATACAACGGCGGCCGCGCCTTCTATACGGCACTGGGGCATACCGACGAAACCTGGTCGGATACTTTGTTCCTGCACCACCTGCTGGCGGGCATCCAATACGCAATGGGTAGTAAAAAATAAGTTCGCTAGAACGTCTTGACGTACGCTAACCCAAAAGTTCCGCTCTGGTAAGTAGGCATAAGCACCGTGACCTTTTCGGGATCTTTTTCTTTCTTGCCGAAAAGCCGCTGCATCTTCGGATAAAGCCAATAAGCCAACCTCGCAGAAGCAATACCCACACCCGCACCGGCTACCACATCGCTCGCCCAATGCTTGTCATTATACATCCGCAGCAGCCCCGTGGCCGTTGCCGCCGCATAGCCCGCGAAACCATACCAGGGCGAGACATCCTTGTACTCCTCCCGCATGAACTCGGCACCGACGAAAGCCTCCGCAGTATGACCCGAAGGGAAACTCTGATAATTGGAGCCATCAGGCCTTAGTTCATGCGACCAGTTCTTCACCGAGAACACCGTCCCATTGGCAAAGATATTCGCCATCAGCAGGATGATCGTTCTATCCTTGAAATCATGCTCGCCATGGATCCCTGCGGCATTCAATGCATATACCGCCAGCGTGGGCGTAAACATGAGGTAATTGTCGATGGGAAATGGCTTGTGAGGTATGTCGGACCATATCTCCTCCTTGGCGGAGGAGTTCAACTTCTGCAACGTCCCATTGTGGACCGCCGTAACGCCGTAGGCGATCATCGCCGCTGGAAGGATAAAGCTCTGAACGGGAAATGGCCTGTTCAAAACAGCCGCCTTCTGCCAGTCATACCGCCTGTGCAGACTGTCCGTCCACACCGGAACCGTATCCCGCTGTTGCAAGAAGGTCGTCCGATGCGGAAACACACCCGGTCCCGATCCCCAGCCCGGGGTCACACTTACTTCTTTAATGGTATCGGAAACCTGTGCATGGCCCAATGCACAAAAACAAAGTACAAACAGTACTACGGCTGCGGGTCTCTTCATAGTTGGGTTTTTGTTAATCTGAGTAAATTGGCGCCGCGAGTCGAAAAAAAGCCCCGCCGCTTACCAGACCACAAAAATCACAAGAAAATTAGAAAAAATCTTGTTAAATCACCGTTTATAACCTGTTAAAACCGTTCATACCGGTCATATCACAGGCAACCTGTATCCGTTGTGGTATGCTTTCATCAGGTATTCCCGGTTGACCTCCTCGTCCGTGAACCGGTCCGTTCCCTTATCCCAGTTCAGCCTTCGCCCGCTGCGAAAACTGATATTCCCCATCTGCGCAACCGTCGCCACATGCGCCCCGGCTCCTATAGGACAGTGAAGGTCCTCCATCCTGCGCGACCGGACGACATCGATAAAGTTTGCCCAATGGTTATCTAACCCATTGTCAACAGATTTTGCAAACGGTTTGCTGACCTTATTTTTACTCTGGTGCTCTTCGATCACTTCCCAGCCTCCCCTGCTAAGCACCAGCGTGCCGTTGTTGCCGATATATGCGATACCATGGTCCCGGCCATAACTGCCGTTGTCAATACCCATCGCATGATCCCAAACCAGGTTGAACCCATCGAACTCATATAAGGTCGTAAGCGTATCGGGCGTCTCTTCGTAGAGATCGGGATAAGCAAAATTCCCTCCAAGAGCGGCGATCGTCTTGGGAACATCGGCCTTCATACCGAGCAAACCATAGTCCAGCAGATGCACCCCCCAATCCGTCATCAGCCCGCCTGCATAATCCCAGAACCAACGGAAATTGAAATGAAAACGACTCGCGTTGAACGCGCGGGTCGGAGCCGGTCCCAGCCACATCGAATAGTCCACACCGGGTGGTGGCGCTGTATCCGGAACGACCGGCTGCGGTTTCATCCAGCCCTGGTAACACCAGACCTTGACGGTGCGGATATTCCCCAGCTGCCCCGAGTATACAAAATCCACTGCATCCTTAAAATGCTGCTGGCTGCGTTGCCACTGACCGCCTTGCACCACTCGCTTGTATTTCGCCTGCGCTGCCATCATCGCCCGGCATTCCCCAATAGAATTGCCCACGGGTTTTTCTACATAAACATCCTTGCCCGCCATACAGGCTTCGATCATGATCAGGGCATGCCAGTGATCCGGCGTGCCGATAATGACGACATCGATATCCTTTTGTTCAAGTAACCGCCGGTAATCGCCATACGTCCTGATCTTGCTGGTATCGATATTTTTGTCCGCCAGATCCTTCATGCGACTGTTCAATACATTTTTGTCGACATCGCAAAGCGCAACCACATTGACGCCAGGGAGCTTGATGGCAGACGAAAGATCCGCCCAGCCCATCCCGTTGAGCCCGATCGCGCCGACATTGATCTGATCGGCGGGAGATACGCCGCCGGAAAAGGAAAAAGAACGAGTGCTGAACGCAGGTGCCAGAAACAAACCACCCGCAAGGGCTGAACTCTGCCGCAGGAAATTTCGACGATTATTATTCATATGGTAAAAGCGCGGCATATGCCACGCTTGACCAATATACTGAATTAAGTTGAATAGGCAGTCCGCCGACAGATCATGACATGGCCAGATCGAACATCACCCTATTGCTTCACCAGGTTGATGACGCCGGTGCCCGTTTGTAACTGGCTATTGGTGGTGTCGCTTGCCGAAATATATAGCTTGAGCGTATCCCCGGAGACCACGAACCGCGCACCCTGGCCCGCGCCCGATGAGGTCAGCCCGGTAGGAATAAGACCGCCGTTGGGGAAATAAAGCGAATCACTGTTCACAACCGTATATGCTCCCGAAGTGGAAGTGGCAGGCACCGTCGCGGTAAATGCCGTTGTATCCGCTGCATAAAGTGTACCGCTGAAATAAAAATTCGTAATGACCGTCGTATCCACCGAATACCCCAACCCGCTCACATCCATGGAGTCGACCGTGAATTTGACGGTTCCCGTATTGTTCTGTGTAATATAGTTGGCCAAAGACACAGCCGTGATCCCGCTTGCCTCAGACGCCGTAATCTGGGTCTGGGCATTCATGTTCACAAATGTATACGTGCCGGAAACAGCATTGGTAGGTGTGGATGGAGGATTAGACTTTTTACAGGAGACAACGATCAGCACAAAGGATAAGCAAATGGTCAATACCGAAGTAGCGCGCATAAGTTAGGATTTAGAGAAAATAACGAAAAAGAAGCCTGTTTTAGTATTACAAGCCAGCGGTCCATAAAATGGCCATTAACAAATCGATCACATTAATTTAGCCCCCGAAAGGCCCCCCATGCAGCTTATCTTTCTACTTTTAACGAAAAGAAGTGCCCTTCCCCAAAAGCAACTATCCAATCCTTGTCTTCCTCTTCTTTTTCTACCAGAGCTATTCCCAGGATACTACCCGGACCGCCGCTGCCACCCAGCCACTACCTCACGAGCGCCTTCATGTCTTCTCAGGCAGCAGACAGGTAGACGTTATCGACATTTTGCGGCACGCACTCTTGCGAAATCCAAAACCCCGCATCGACGATGACGTCAAGAAACCCGGCCGGCTTTACGCTTCCCTGCTGCCCTCAGCCGAATATACCTTGCAGACAGGCCTTGCCGGCGACCTCGTCGGGAACCTGGCGTTCTATACGTCCAGCGAAGGAAAAGAGAACCTCTCCAATATTTATCTGAACACTACCTTCACTGTGAAGAACCAGGTGCTTATACCCCTGCAAGGAAACGTATGGAGCAAAGGAAATAAGTATAACCTCCTAAATGACTGGCGATTCGAAAAATATCCGCAGGATACTTATGGATTGGGAAGCCTCACGAAGACCAGCGACGCCGACGGCATCGACTTTCGTTACCTGCGGTTTTATACCACCTTGCTAAAAACGATCGCCACCGATTTCTACCTGGGCCTCGGCTATAACCTGGACTATTTCTATCACGTCAGCGAAACCTCTCCGCCCCCGAATACCATCACCGACTTCGAAAAATACGGACTCCATCCGACGGCCAGGGCTTCCGGCCCCACGCTTAATGTCCTCTACGATGGACGGCGCAACTCCATCAATCCCGAGCCCGGCTATTACGCCAGCCTCATCTATCGCCCTAACTTCACCTTCTTAGGCAGCGACTCCAATTGGCAAAGCCTGCAGTTCGATGCCCGCGCATACCGGCATTTTCCCGCAGGCTCCAAAAATATCCTCGCCTTCTGGACCTTCGACAACTTCACGCTAAAAGGCAATCCACCGTATCTCCTGCTACCCGCCACTGCCTCCGACACCTATAGCAATATGGGCCGGGGCTATATCCAGGGAAGGTTCCGCGGAAAGAACAACCTCTACCTGGAATCGGAATATCGGTTCCGGATATTGGACAACGGCTTTCTCGGCGGGGTCGTCTTCGTCAATGCACAAAGCTTCACCGAACCGGTCACCAACCGATTCGAAGCCATCAACCCCGGCTGGGGTGCAGGACTCCGCATAAAACTCAATAAATTTTCTAGAACAAATATCTGCCTGGACTATGGCTTCGGCCTCCACGGCTCGGGCGGCCTCTTCGCCAATCTAGGGGAGGTTTTTTAACTCCGGCGAAGTGTTTTAATGCAGCACCTTACCCGTAAGCGTCTGTGAATAATCTTCATAAAATTTGTTAACTCCGCCCGTCGTGTCGGTCAGCCAATCATCGATCCGCACTACCCCTACGCCAGGGCTCAGCCAGACATCGGTCTGCTCGAGCGTAACGCCGTGACAATCCGTGACCACCTCTGCATTGTAGTAGCAGGGATATCCATACTCCTGCACTTCATTGGCATACCCGATCTGCTGGTATTCGATCGCACAGGCAGGATTGCTATAATCGTACTGGGCAGGGCCGATCGGACCATCCTGATTCACCAAAGCCAATAAAGTATAAGGCTGATAGCCCGAAATGCTATCCATTTCATAAACAGCGTCATTGCTGGGGTCCACGGCGATATAACTACCATCAAACCAACCATATGGGTTGTTCATCTCCAGATATACCATGCCCGTCGCATCCTGCATCGCGGTCTTGGTGGCCACCATAGTGTCCGTATAACCAGTGATAAGGGCGCTATCGTTAAAAGCAGAATCCTGGAAATACCAGGTATCCCCGTTGGTTGTCGGAAACAGGGAATTGGGTCCATAACCGGCACTTGGCCCGGAAGAATTTTTGCTGCAGGCAAAAAGGAATAATGTGACGAGTCCGATCAGGAAAAATGCTGAAAATCTATTCATATCAAGGGATTTCATGCCCTTAGATCGGAAAAATGGCCAAAAGTTTAAGGATCTGGTCCCAAAAATCAAAAAAATGGCATTTTTGCCGCCCCTCGGGCTGTCTTATGGCTAAAGTTTACTCAAAACATGAAACGTAAAGATCGGGTTTTTAGTTGCTTTTTCCAATTGGCTGCAATGGTTACCTAACCACCGTCCGCCACTGCATCTTTTCCCAGTAATCTTCGAGCCTTTCCTGGAACTGGTACTCAAAAGCGGCCCTCAGACGCTGTTCAGGTATGCCACATTGCCAAATCAACGAAGAGAGGGAAATCGTGCGCGCGGGATTATGCTGCAAAAAAATGCGCATCGCATAAGCTGCATCGATATCCGATTGGAACGGAGATTCGCTGGGAGCCGATGATGGCGCTCCCGGATTTAGATCGGTGGACATAGGGCGCGATTTGCAGGAATCTACGAAACACCCTCACCCCTGGTTTAGTAAAGTGCCTAAGAAAAACACCTATTGTACTGGATTACCTCCGGCCTACCGGCCTCCGGTGATCCCGATACTACTTCGGGCCCCTTACTCAAGGCCCCTCATCCCGCTATCGCGGGATGGGGCTTTTTCACGCGTCCGCGCCTGCGAGCAAGCTAGACCTTCGTCGAAGCGTCGTCCCTCGCTTCTCCTCGGTCGTACCCTTCGCTTCCGCTCGGGTACACTCCGTATGAAAAAGCCCCGCGGCTATCGCCGCGGGGCCTTGTGGGTTGTACTGGATTCGAACCAGTGACCCCTACCATGTCAAGGTAATACTCTAACCAACTGAGCTAACAACCCAAAAACAAATCGGGCCGTAAAAGTAGTTATTTTTTCTAGATTTACAGATCAAATATTGCCGCTTGATAACTAAAATTCAATATGACCACTTCCTCAAACTGGCTCCCTACTACAACGGAAAATTTGTCCTCTACCTCTGCAAAAGACCCAAGACACTCTTCAGCAAATCCTTTGATAGCTTATCCGACGCCTTTCCCTTTATCCAATCGTTTGTCAATGACCCGACGGGATT